>UPTG01000051.1_pt1 | contig 105917 bp, 85 predicted proteins | sample 2160121 | NCBI WGS metagenome assembly UPTG01 (sample SAMN06266255, study PRJEB28933) | marine metagenome | isolation source: Columbia River Estuary | place: USA:Columbia River Estuary, USA | collected 2014-07-27 | reverse complement strand
TTCGCATTGATTGGCCAGTTTTAGGCAAAGCGATTTCCATTTCGGCAAAGAAAAAATTCCACCATCCATCCTTTATCACCCTTTAATCCGATATCCCCTTGAATAAAGAGTCGGTTAAGGTAGCAAAATTTAGATTACCACTGTTCCGAAAGCCACAGAGGATACGAGTATTACTCTCCGTAGCGGTAATGCCCCTTAATCGAGTAATCAAAGAGCTTCTTCTCCCACTGAGGACCATTCCCTATGTTATGAACGACCCACTTCTCGGTTTTTTTGGCACCCGGACCTGGAACGACGATCCCAATATGCTTATTCCCATCTAATAATTGCCAAATCACAATATCACCAAATCCATAATCCTGTGAATCTTGACTCACTCCTAAAACCTGCCCGTTACGAGTGAAAAAACGCTGAAGGTTCTGAACCCGCCGATGGTCAATATTGGTATCGGGCCCTTTAGAACCAAAAATCTGTGGATAGGAGTAAAAGTTCTCTCTCAAATCGGCGTGAACATCGACTTGGAGGTCAATTTCAAGACTCCGATACGCCCTTACGATCAAATCCTCTGCTTTCCCACGATTTGGAGCAATATCTCCGTTGGGAAAATCAATTTTAAAATACGAACCATCGTAATTAACCTGAGCCTGGGTCCTTTCAAGAGCCGCCGCCGCCAAGCGGGAGCCAAAGTCACCATCTGATTCAAGGGTCGTGATCGATTCACGAACATTCGCGGGGGAGGTCAATTCAGTTTGAGCGCGCAGAAAAGGAATCAAAGGGCGGAGAAAAAAACCGCCCAAAGCGACCGCAAAGGCAACGAGAAGCCACCCACCAAATGAGCTTCTGCGCTTTTTTTTCACCGGGGCAGCCCCGATATACTCAATTGGTCTCATTAAACTTTTGTTTGATACTAAGAAGTCTCATATTTCTACGGGTGTGACGAGTGAAAATCTGTCGTTCTTCTTGAGAAAAGAGATGTTTTTTCATCTGATAGAATACGTGGAACAGATTCCGGTCATTTTTGCAGAAAGAACCCCAACTTTTTTTGAGCTCGAGCGCCACGGCATAGTTCTTTTAACGGATTGGTCGGGCTCGAAAATTACAAAATTACCAAAATTCCTTTTCTGGATTGATCAAACTCATTTTCACTTTCTCGCAAGCCAAGAGGACACTCTTGGCTTAAACCATCCGGACAGCCGACCGGGGCAGTATCAGCCCGAACTTTGGAAATATGATGTCGCTGAATTCTTCCTGCTTTCATCAGATGAAAACCGATATCTCGAATTTAACCTTGCTCCAAATGGCGGATGGTGGTCGAGCGCATTTTGCGGCCCGTTAATACCTGCTCCACGCGAACCCTTGCCTATTCCTAATGTGCAGACATCAGCGGAAGTGAATCGCAATGGCTGGCGCGCTCGCGCCAGTATTCCATTGTCATGGTTACAAAAAAGCTATGGCTTCAGTAAATCGACATTCCTAAACGCCTGCTTTATCCTGAACTCACCGGAACAAATCTTTGTCAGCGCAGGTAATCTTGGCGATGGGGATCCCGATTACCACCGCCCGAAAAGATTTCCTCCGCTTGATCCGATCACTCTCGCGTGACATCTCACCTCATTCCTCCTATCTTATACTCATGCCCGAAACGTCTCAGGCCGTGCTTTCCCAAGATCGACCTTACCTCCAGTTGAACGAAGGTTACCTGGCAATCGCTTCACCAGATTCTATTGCGGAGGCTTGTTTTAGTATTCCTGCAGTTCGAGGGATTCAAGCCGTTCGGATTGTAGTCGTTGCAAACCATGAAACAGCTCCATTATGGCGCAAGGTTGACGAAGTCAGTCGAGTCGTTGAGCACTCTCGCTCTGATTCTGCCCGGAAAATCAGTAATTTAATCAGAGAATCTAATCTAAACATTGAATCTTCGATTGCGTGGGAGACTAGCTCCGCAGCGCAGGCGTTTGCTAAAATTGGAGTCGAAAATCGCTTAGGCTTCCCTAATGAAAAGCTGGTCAAATATCTCACTCAGCCTGTAAGGATCGCCCAAAAGCCAGGCCCCATCGTGCATCGCGTTCAGAGCTATCTCAACTTTGTCAAAAAACTGGGATTTGACCCTTTTCATGCTGCTTATTTCGCCCCTCCAACAAGACCTCACGCACCAGAACTTCCGATTCTTGCGATCTCACCTGGATCCGATTTTGGAGATGCTGCCGAGTGGCCGATTGATCGTTTTACAGAATTAGCAAATGAGTTCTCCGGCAAATTCGATCTCGCAATCATTACGCACCCTGATCGACCAGAGCCGGCTCTCGCTCTTGCGAAGTCTCTCGGCAAGCAAGTCTGCTCATCCGAAGGCACTGAGCTAATCGATTTCCTAGCGACCTGCCACGGACTTATCGCAAGCGATAGTTCCATCCCACACCTCGCTGCTTTCGTAGGCACACCCTCCCTTGTCTTCTTTGGCCCCAACGAACCCGAATGGCGACGACCTCTCGGCAAAATTCACCAAGTTATTCACGAACACGTTGCCTGTAGCGGCTGTCTCCTTAACAATTGCCCCTTAGATCATCGCTGCATGACTGAGATCACATCAGCTAAAGCTCTGGCCGAAGCTCGCTCTCTTTTCGGCGAATAAGAATGGAGATGAGATCGCCAGAATGGCTGGAACTACCCTGACAGCTTTCTAATCAACCATCACATACTGAAGCAACAAGCCCTGAACGTGGCTGTAAAAGTTGTTGCGGAAGTAAGCAGCGCGCACTGAGGGATCTTCAAATATTTTTGGATCTACTTCCTCACGGGCCCCGAATTTGTATTTGTCCTCAAGAGCCAGCCGAGCCTGATTCAAGGCACCATACCAGATATCGACGCTACCCTTCAGAATATAAATATCACCATCCTCTTCCTTAGCCCTCATCACCTCCTTCACTACCTTGATTCGCTGTTTTGAAAATTCCTCGGCCAGTTCAGGCGCCACAATTTCATCCCACATCGTGTCCTCATCCATCAATCCAGCAAGCCTTCCCGCCAAATCCGAATCACTATCTCCCGCGATCCCAATCAGCAGCATCCAATCGTGCTCTGTTTCGGGCACTAGCTTCAATCCACCAGCAACTGTTGGTCCTACTGTCATTCTGCTCTATCAAGAGTGGCATGCAGTTGGGCACTATGAAGTTGGTTCACATACATTTCCGCTTTCTCACGATTCCCAACCCAAACAACGGCCCTACCTTTTTGATGCACTGCCATCATCAGCTCCTTCGCCTTCTCCGTTGAGAACCCAAAAATATTCGTAAGGACACGACTCACATACTCCATCAGGTTCACCGGATCATCTAGGACGACCACCTGCCAAGGCTTATCAGATTTTTTCTTAGTCCTCGTTTGGCCCTCGTGAGCCGGGGCATCTACCGCATTCATGGCCTAAACTTCGACAACTTGTTCTGGCGCATCTACCCAGCGTCCATGTTCACAAATTAAATCCTGCAGCCTCTCAACCGCTTCACATTCTGGGATATTAAATTTTACGGCCTTCTTACCGACATAAAGGTTGATTTTACCCGGAGCTCCACCGACATAACCGAAGTCAGCGTCCGCCATCTCGCCAGGCCCATTTACAATACATCCCATGACTGCAATTCGGACTCCTTTCAAATGCCCGGTTGCTTCACGGATCTTCTGGGTCGTCTCTTGAAGATTAAACAAGGTGCGTCCACAGCTTGGGCAAGCTACGTAGTCAGTCTTAAAAATTCGTGCGCCTGCCGCCTGAAGAATATTATAGGAAAGTCGAAGTGATTGCCCTGGAGCTTCTTCGCCCTGCACCAGAATCGCGTCTCCAATTCCATCGCAAATCAACGAGCCCAAATTCATCGAGGCCTTCAACAAGGTAGGAAGGAAATCAGCCGCCGTATCATTCGATGGAGCGAGGGTATCCTTAAGCAGAATCGAATGCCGGGCGTCAGCCTTTGCTGCTAATAGGCGGAAAGCGGAAATGGTAGGAAGGCCCAATCCATCTTTTACCGTAAGCAATCTCGACTCATCCGCTTGATTAATTTCAAAGATCACCTCGTCTTCCCTAGGATCAAGCTCTACCACACCTGAGTCCTCGCTTACAATTTCCGGCTTAAAATCACCCATCTGGTCAATCTTGTGAGCCAACGAATCCCACTTCTTACGGGAAGTGAAAACACGCATTAATTCCGTGCCCCCCAAAGACAGCCCGGCCACACGTTGAACCTGACTCTTCCGGCGCTCGTATTCGAAAGAATTCCAAGTTTCTTTCACTCCAGTCTCACATCCACCCTCCGGAATCGCTCTCACCAAAGCCTTCGCCACCGGAACCTCATGCACTGCATCTTCGGTCAAACTCACGCGAATGGTATCTCCGATACCGTCCGCCAGCAAACTCCCAATGCCAATCGCACTCTTAATTCGGCCATCCTCACCATCACCTGCTTCCGTCACCCCTAAATGAAGTGGGTAATTCCAATCGGAACCTTCCGCTTCTAGTCGTGCCACCAACAGGCGATAAGCCTCAATCATAACCTTTGGATTCGAAGCCTTCATCGAAAAAACAAAATTATGAAATTTCTCGTCCCGAGCGATCCGCGCAAACTCCAGCGCGCTTTCCACCATTCCAAGAGGAGTGTCACCATAACGATTCATGATACGGTCGGAGAGCGAACCATGATTCGTTCCGATTCTCACCGCACGGCCGAGGTCTTTGCAAAGAGTGATCAACGGTGTGAATTCCTCCCGAATCCGCCTCAGCTCTTCCTCGTATTGCTCATCGGTATATTCCCGGATCTCAAACTTTTTCTTATCCGCGTAATTCCCTGGATTAACTCGCACTTTTTCCACCCACTTCGCAGCCTCAAAAGCCGCATCCGGCTTAAAATGAATATCCGCGACTAAGGGAACCCCGCAATTAGCAGCCCGAACTCCATTACGGATATTCTCAAGATTTTCAGCATACTTTCGTGTCTGGGCCGTAATCCGAACCACCTCACATCCCGCATCCGCTAGCTGAAGCACCTCTTTAACACAGGCGTGGGTATCACGGGTATCGGAGGTGATCATCGATTGCACCACGACGGGATTACCGCCACCCACTTTCACGTTTCCAACAGTCACCTCCCGCGACTCGCGACGTGAGTAATTGAAGAGATTTTTGCAGTAGCGTAGTTCAAGTGCCATAACGTTGTGTGGACTTCTAAGGTAAAAATGTCCCGCCCGCAACGCCCACATTCCCTGATTGTGCTCATATTAAGTTTATCAAATGATCTCACCATAACGCTTCTCCCCCGATTTTTAAGCGATCGCTCGCCCTTTGACCGTGAACACCCTTTCAAAGGGTAGCTTTTATATAAAATCGAGGGACTTAGAGAGTCTTAGCATGAGCACTATTTTTGAGCTGATGCCTCCCGCGCGCCATGCTCACGAAAGCCTGCCAGACAAAATCCGCCGCTCGGGCGGGATTCTTAGTTAAGATGAGGCTGAAGCGATACAAAATCCTGCCATATTGCTCCACCAAATCATTAAACTGCACCATCAAGTTAATAATCTGATATTTTGAGAAAACTGTCGCAGAATTATTCTCACGATTTCCCTTCTTTATTTTTCGCGCGGAAAAGATTATCGATCTTTCGCTATGAAATCGACTTTTCTCCTAATCACCGCCCTCCTCGCTCAATCCGCGTTCGCCGGCTTTCGTCAGGAAAAGACCGACTCCTCCCTGAAGCTTTTTGACGGTGACACCCTGATCACGGAATACCGAACCGACCATCATCTACCTTACCTCTATCCTCTCGTAGGTCCCACCGGAGTCGGTCTCACTCGAAACTTTCCTATGAAAAAAAACGTTGAGGGTGAGCAACCAGACCACCCCCACCATCGCTCTTTTTGGTTCACCCATGGCGATGTCAACGGACACGATTTCTGGCACTCAAAAGATCACAAATCAAACATTGTTCACAAGTCCTTCGGAAAATCCAAAGATGGGACATTTTCAGTCAGCCTTGAGTGGCAACAAGACAAGGAAGTGCTTCTTAAGGAAAGTCGGACCTACAAATTCAGCAAACCCAGTGAAAAATCACTCGTGGTCGAAGTCCACTCGACCCTGACCGCAGCGACCGAAGTGAAATTCGGTGACACCAAAGAGGGCTCCTTTGCCCTCCGCGTTTCCCCTACCCTACGGCACGAAGGTAAGGTCGCAAAAGGCCACATTGCCAATTCTGAAGGCCAGACCGATAAGAAAGCTTGGGGCAAGCGCGCACGCTGGGTCAGCTACTACGGCCCCGACAGCTCCCTTAAAGACGTCACAGTTACCATGATGGACCACCCTTCAAACCATAATCACCCCACGTTCTGGCACGCCCGCACCTATGGCCTTCTCACGGCAAACCCCTTTGGCGAAAAGAGCTTCACCAAAAACGGAAACGGTAATTACACCCTCAAGAAAGGTGATTCGCTCACCCAGAAATATGGCCTCTTGATGCAGACCGGAACTTTTAAAAAGGATTCAGTCGAAAAGGCCTACCAAGCCTTCGCCAAATAGCTTCAAGGCTCTGGTCACAGAATACTCCCAATTGTAGTGCCGCCCCGAAAATCGGCACTTGTTGCCTTTTTTCGCCAAGTGGGGAAAAAACACGATGAAAATTGTCGCATCATCGTCATAAAAGGATAGTTCCTGCACAATGTCACCTCCTGAGGATAAAACGAAAGAATCTCCAGTGCCCCATCGGCGTTGGAGAAGGCGTGTTTTTTACCCTTTCGTTCTAATCGCCGGCCTCCTGACATGGGGAAACGGACCCGGTTTTCGTTGGGGATTCGAACAGGTTATTTCACAACAATTGGAGGCTCAGGACCTTTCAGGAAACTTCATGCTTGAGGGCTCAGCACTCTCGGGAATCTCGATTCGTGATATCTCCCTTAATGGAACCTCAACCATCCAACGCTTTGAATCCGATTTAATTAAAATTGAATGGTCACCCGGATCATTGATTGATCTAGAACTCGACTCTATCGCCCTCAATCGAATTCATATTGTCATCGACCCAGAGGCGCCCAAAACAGAAATTTTTTCAAGCGACCGAACCCAAGGTCGGGCCTCCGACTCCAAAACCTCTCTCAGAGAGGTCCTGAGTCTAATCAAGGATTTCATCCAGCCGACCAAAATTTCGATGGAAAACCTTAAGGTTGAAATCGATGATATCACCCAAGTTTCGCTGGGATCCCTAACTCATGCCTCGGGTGAGAATTACTATCTCATCTCGGATCTTCAATCACGCGACCATCTCAACCGAAACATTTACAATCCTGAGTCCATCCTAACTTGGAATGGAGATGGCATCTTCATCGACCAAATCACCCTTAACTCACAGCTTTCGATTCGAGACATATCCTTCAAACCAGAGGAATCAGCTTCAATGATTATCTCAGTCGCCGGCAGCGAAGTCCTTGCGGAATCAGACCTAGAATCTTCCCACCGAATTTCACTTGAATCGCCTTCTTTATCGATTCCTAGTCTTATCGGACTCGTGAAACCCGACCTTGAATCATCGGGCGAAATCACAAAGCTCGAAATTAACACCGCAACTGGCTTGATCGCTTTTGAGGCTTGTGACCTGAGATATGAAGATCAAAAAATCTCACATACCTCAATCGAGGCAAGCACAGGAGGTCTACTCTCGCCCTTTGAAAAGCCAGTCGAAATTTATATCACGATTGATGATAAAATAAAAGCTGAGGGAACTGTGGTTCTAGACCGCCAAATTCTTGATTCCTCAGCCGAGCTAGATCTCACCGTCGATTGGCCCAAATTCCCTACTATTAATGCCGAACTTCATTACGATTCACGAGAAGCTCACGTATTTGCCTCAGCTCTTGATCACTTGCGAGCCAGCGCTCAATTCCAGGTTGATCCACAAACCTACCAAGCCAAAATTTACTCAGAGATCAATGACGCAGCGATTCTCAATGAGAATCTTGAAGGCCCTCTAAACTTCACCTCAACAGCCAAGGGTAATTTCAAAATAGCCGAGCACTCAGGCTCGACAGACCTATTTGCTTTGGGCTTCCATCCGCCCAACTTTCCGCAAGTCGTCACAAACGGGAAGGTCACCTGGAACTGGCCTAATAAAATTGCGGTGGAGCACCTCAAACTAATGACCTCCGAGAGAGTCGCTGAGACCAAACTAAACTGGTCGAATGACACTCTTGAAGTTGACTACATTAAAGTTTTTGAAAAAGAGGATGAGCTTCTCACCATTAAAGCAAAATTCCCAGCACCTCTTCCAACTCGCTCGCTGGATGACATTTTAGAATCGAAAAAAGAGATCTCCTTGAAGATTAAATCTAAGCCTCTCACCCTCGAACGACTCTCATCATTTTTTCCTGTTCCAGCCGAACTTTCCGGGATTTTTCATGCTGAAAACTTTGACCTTAGCGGCACTTTTACCGATCCATTACTGAATGGAACGATATCCCTAAAAGATTTCCAATCAACGACTACCCCAAAAATCCCTCCTGCCGAAATGGTAGTTGATCTACGAACCGACGCTCAAAAACTTATGGTAGGCGTCGAAGCAAAAGATCCCGCAGGACAATTACTCAAATTAGATGGGACTTTCCCATTTCTCCCCCGGAAATGGCTCACTCTAAAAATGATCCCGCTTGATTCACCTCTTACCCTAACAGTCAAAAACGATCAACTGGACCTCCGCCGCATCCAACCTCTCACCCCCTCCATTCCCGATATCAACGGCACACTTAAACTAGATCTAAGATTATCGGGCTCACTCATGGAACCCCGGTTGGACGGCAATATTAATGCAAATAATCTGAATACTAGCCTTCAGCCTAACCTTCCGGACCTTGGTTTAAATCTGGAACTTAAGACAACCAATCAAGAACTCACGCTTAATGGATCAGCAAAAAACGAAAATTCCAACTTTATGACAATTTTCGGAAATCTACCTCTACAACCAAAAACATGGTTGGGACGTCCAGAATCAGAGCCTGAAAAAGAATTCCTACTCGAAATAAAGGATACCGAAATCGATCTAAGCCAAATCCAGCCATTTGTCCCTATAGTCAAAGATGTTCAGGGGAGTTTAGAGTTGAATGTCAAAGCGATTGGAACAATTTCCAACCCACAGTTTTCAGGGGATGCCGACTTAAGTGTCAAAAAAATGCGCCTTGATGATTCTCCCGGATCGGAATTCCGTGACTCCCGAATCATTCTCAAACTCGCAAACGACATTATATCATTTGATGAGACCTCTATCATAGCATCCGGTGGCAAAGCAACCATCGGAGGAACCGTTAATCTAGCTTCAAGAGATACTGATTTCGATCCTGTCTTCGATCTTAGTGTAGAGGGGAAAGATATTCTTCTCTATCGCACCAAGGACTTAAATTTTCGCGGCCATCCTACCCTCACAATCGCAGGACCTTATTCGAAGGCTAAAATCGCAGGGACACTCAAAATTGCTGATAGCCTCATATACAAGGATGTCGAAATCCTTCCCTTTGGCGTCCCCCGAACAACCGAAATACCAAAACCAAACCTTCCCTCATTTTCACAAAGCCCCAGAATGGAGGATAAAATCATTTCAACTCCCTCCGGAATCATGGACTGGAATGTTGAGATTGATATCACGACCAAAGATCCCGTCCTTATTCGAGGTAATCTTATAGATGGCCAAATCATCGGCCAAAATTTGAAGCTCAGAGGAACGATAGGATCGCCCACAACCTCCGGCATTTTAATTACTGAAAACCTTGTTGCTGACCTCCCTTTCAGCAAGCTAGAAGTGCAGTCAGGATCAATCACCCTGCGCCCCGATTCACCAGACAATCCATACCTAGATCTCAAGGGAAGCTCCAAAATCAGTTCCTACCTCGTTCAAGTTTACGTATCGGGTACAGTTCAAAACCCTAAACTAGTCCTCACCTCGGACCCACCTCTTCCAGAAAGTGAAATCATGGTTCTTTTAGCTACGGGTTCCGTGTCAGCACAACTAGCAAATCAAGAAGTCGCCTCACAAAAAGCACTTCAATACCTCTTCGAAACCCTCCGTCGTAGGAATGGTGAAAAGGATAAATCGGTCCTCCAAAGGTTCCTCAAAAACTCCGGTCAAATCAAACTTTCACTTGGCGAAACGAATCAGTACTCAGGTCAAAATTTTTCCTCAGCAACTCTCAATCTTGACGATCGTTGGGATTTCACCACCCAAATCGATGAACAAGGACAAACGAGAGCTTTTCTAGTTTTCTCGGTTCGCTTTAAGTGAAATTTATGGTTTTCCGGATCACAGTCTTGATTCTGCTTGTCACCCAAGCACTGACTTCTGGTGCACGTGTCGAATTTGTCGGCTTGCGATCATTCACCTCAGAGAGCCTCTTGGAAGCAGTCGCTGGTCGAATGGACTATATTCGTAAGCGAAAGGCCACTGATTCACGTGCCGACGATGCGGCCTACCTCGTCGAATCCTATCTAAGAACCCATGGACTGCCAGATGCTGTGATTTCGGGGCAAAAAATCTCAGACAAAAAAATCCGTCTTACCATTGAGGAGGGGTTCTCACAATTTCTGGGGTCGATCAAAGTCACTGGATTCGATGACGTGGAGGCAATTCAGGAGCAATTCCAAGCGACATTTCCCGAGACGGTTAAACGTCGGGCCTTTGAAGCCAAATTTATTGAGGAAGGCCTGGAGAGAGTTCGTGATCTTTTGCGCACAAATGGATACTGGAAAAGCATCGTTACGGCAGTTCAAGAATCGCGTCAAGCTAACGGCAAAATCCCATTCACTTTGAAGGTCGAGAAAGGACCACTTTTTATCCTCGAAATTCCTAAACTAGAAAGCCAAGTCCAGCCCTCGGCCGCTCTGAAAAAAATAGCTAGTGAGGCTCGAGGAGCAACAGCCACCGCAGAAAACATCATTTCGCTCCGCCGCAGCATTACCGAAGACTATCGAAGACAAGGATATACCGATATTTCGCTGGTGATGTTACAGGAAACCCAGGGTAACCGACTCCTCCTTAACTTTCTTATCACACCGGGAAAGAAATACATCGTTCGCTCATTCCAGACCACCGGCCTCAACAAAACCAACCCCTCGAATATTCAGGACCGCTTCAGTAAACTGATCGGTGAAAACTTTGACGAAGAATTAGCGGGCCAAGAAATAACGAAGCTACTCTCAACAGGAGCCTTTTCCAGTGTGCGCCTTGAGAAAACGGAAATTAATAATGTTGAACTAGATCTCACCCTTCATCTCAAGGAAGCCAAAGCGAGGGGATACTCCGTCGCTTTGGGATATGGATCAATCGAGGGTTACACCCTCGGACTTCGTTACTTCGACCGTAATCCATGGGGACGCCTATTAAATTTATCTGCAGTGGCCGAAATCACTTCTCTGGGTGGCTTGGGTACTGTCAGCGTAAGTAATCCATTCTTTTTGGGTCAAGATCTAAGGCTCGCCAACCGAGCGTTTCTCCTTAATCGAGACTTCGACAACTATGACAAATTAGAAGGGGGGATTGGTAGTGAACTGACATGGAAATGGGGTGATAACTACTCAAGCACGGTTGGCCTGACTGTGTCCCAAACTTCGATCAACACACCGATTCCTAGGGAATTAGCCGGCCCACGGAGCTACACAGTATCAAGACTTGGTCTGCAACAACTATTCGATAAGCGCAATAATTCCGCACTGCCCTCAGACGGTTGGTTTGCTCGCCTCAACACCTCTCTTGGTCTTTCAGATGGAGATGACACGATTGGATTTTTCGAGGTGGAAAGCCAAATCAGCTACTATCAAACACTGAGCGAAAATTCCTCTTACGCTTTGGGCTTGCGGGGAGGTTTCATCTCCCCAGCTAGCGAAAACCAAAACCTACCCATCGACCTACGAAAATTTCTAGGTGGAGCAAACACCATCCGCTCCTTTCCAGAACTTAAGATGGGATCATCTTTCAACGGTAAGGCTTTGGGAGGAACAGAGTGGTGGCTTGCGAATGTTGAATACATGCATAACCTCGCCGGTCCATTTGAAGCCCTTGTCTTTTGCGATGCTGCGGGACTCGACTCCGAAATCGAATTAGCCGCTGGCTTGGGAGTTCGCATCAACCTACCCGTAGGGCCCATTCGACTGGAATACGGTCGTTCCCTATCACAAAACAGCGGAGAACCTGGTGGCGCTTTCCACTTTGCTATTGGGACTACCTTTTAGTCACGATCGAAGGTCGACAGGCGCTTCCCTCTTGTTTCTTTTGAATGACCCGTCAGTCTCCTGTTATGGCCATTTCAGGTTGCGATCAACAACTTATCGATCAGTGGAAAAATGAACCCGCCCCTCTTCTCCCTCTCCTTCATGCATTTCATAATCGCGATGGCTACCTCTCTGATGAAGCCCTCCGCGCGGTATCCGAAGGATTAAAAACACCTCTCGCAGACCTTTACGGCACAGTTACCTTCTACCACCACTTCTCACGTACTCCCGGCGGATTGGAAGCGCCTCGTGTTTGCACCGGAAATATTTGCGGCCTTCGGGGAGGTGACGATATACTCAAAACTTTAAAAGAAGAGGGGCAGAATGCCACTGGAATGCCTTGCTCAGGTCGTTGTGACGAACCCATCCCGGTCCTCACGGCACACACTACCTTGGCGGGCGAATCAGCAGCCAGCCTCAAGCCCACTCCATCCCCACTTCCTCCCGTTAATCCCAGTGGAAATGAAGAGGCTCTTTTCTCAAATATTCGTAAGCAAGGCCACAATACTTTAAAGGGTTATCAAGATAATGGTGGCTTTAAAGCTCTTGAATCGTCTCTCAAAGCGGGGCCGACTCGTGTTATCGAAGTCGTTACTGAATCAAAACTCGCAGGGCGTGGGGGTGCCGGATTCCCCACCGGATTGAAGTGGAAAGCTGTCGCCGAGTGCGATCGCCACCCCAAATCGATCGTCTGTAATGCTGACGAAGGCGAGCCCGGATGTTTCAAGGACCGGGCTCTCATGGACTACGATCCATTCTCTCTCATCGAGGGCATGATCATCGCGGGATTAGCCACCGGAGCTCAGCGCGGATTTATCTACCTTCGCTACGAGTATCCCGAGACTAACATCCTTCTCGAAAGGTGCCTAGCTGAAGCCGAGGAAGCCGGACTCCTTGGCAACAACGTTCTCGGGTCTGGGTTTAAATTTCATCTTTATATCCGCCGTGGCGCAGGTGCTTATATTTGTGGTGAAGAAGGCTCGCTACTAAACTCGCTAGAAGGCAAACACCCTTTTCCCCGCAACAAGCCACCGTTTCCCGTCACCCACGGATTCGAAGATAAACCGACCGCTGTCAACAATGTCGAAACTCTTTGCGTAATTCCCCACATTATCATCAAAGGAGCAGAATGGTATCAATCATTAGGGATGGGTGAGCACGCTGGCACCAAATTAATATCGCTTTCCGGTGATATCAAACAACCCGGCAATTACGAGATTCCCATCGGTCTTCCCCTGAAAACTCTCCTCTATGATTGGGCAGGCGGACCATTAGATGGACGCTCCATTCAAGCCGTCACCATGGCAGGGCTCTCAGGTGGATTCCTCGGTCATCAAATCCTTGATGACCTTACACTAGATGATCCTTGTATCCGTTCGCACGGTTCCTTCCTCGGAGCCGGTGGAATCATGGTCTTCGATGACTCCCGTAATATGATGAAAGCTGCCCACGATGCCATGGCGTTCTTCGCACACGAGTCCTGTGGCAAGTGTTTCCCGTGTCGTATTGGCACTCAACGGCTTACCGAGCGCTTGAATGGCGACGCTAAAAAACTGGATCTAGCGGCATGGGCCCACGAAGTGGTCGACATCAATGAGGCCATGAAAGCAACATCAGCCTGTGGACTTGGGATGGCTGCACCCCACGTCACGGAATCACTCATGAAGTATTTTCCCGAACAGGTTGAAGCTGCTACGCAATCAAATTCCTAATCTGGCCAAGCCCCTGAAATAAAGGTATTCCGCTTGGGTAGTTTAGATCACTGAAACAAGATTAAAATCTTTTCAATCTTTTGCTGTCATAGCTCTAGTTTTTCTGACTTACTGGCAAGCGATCGGGAAATTAATCCAACCCGTTCTTCAATGCGCCCCGGGCGGTCCTCCTTTTTCGCAGGCAGTTCGTCCGGGGCGTTTTTCATGTATTTATGCTGCAAGAATTATTAGAGGAAGTCACCCCTCGCATGCTTCTTCGAAGCTCTTTACCACATACCCGATATCCTTAGCGGAAATTCCCAGGTGAGTCACAAGCCGTTGTTTCCCTCCGGTGTATCCCCCAATCTTTATCCCTTTCGCTTCAAGGCTTCGCGACACCGCCGCGCCATCAAATCTAGAAAGATCAACAAAGACCATATTCGTCTGAACCGTGTCTACCTTCAGCTTAGATATCCCAGCTAAACCCTCTCCCAACTGGCGGGCATTTTCGTGATCCTCGACCAATCGCTCAATATGGTTTTCTAACACATAAATTCCGGCCGCTGCCAACATTCCTGACTGACGCATTCCCCCACCTAGCATCTTGCGCCACCTTTTTGCTTCTTTGATAAAACTAGTGGAAGCGACAAGAACAGAACCCACTGGAGCTCCCAGCCCTTTGGACAGACAAATCGACACCGAATCGAAGGGCCTCGCCAATTGAACAGCTGAGACCCCAGTTGCGGCAGAAGCGTTAAAGAGCCGAGCCCCATCGAGATGAAGCGATAATTGATAATCACTGGCAAACGATTGAACTAATTTGAGATAGTCCAACGGAAGAACCTTGCCCCACGTTGTGTTTTCAAGACACAAAAGCTTCGTCCGCGCAAAATGGAAATCGTCGGGCTTCACAAGTGCCGCAAGCTTATCCAGCGCCAATGTCCCATCTTCTTCCTGATCAAGAGACTGGGGCTGGATACTTCCAAAAACGGCTGCTCCCCCACCCTCGAAGAGATAGGTGTGAGCAGTTTGACCGACAAGATACTCATCGCCCCTTTCGCAGTGAGAAAGTAGGGCACAGAGATTACTCTGGGTCCCACTAGGAACGAACATCCCCGCTTCTTTCCCCAACATCTCCGCAGACATCTCTTCGAGCCGAGAGACGGTTGGATCACAGTCCATCACATCATCTCCCACCTTCGCACGACACATAGCCTCCCTTATTTCAGGAGTCGGTTGGGTTACGGTATCACTCCGCAAATCGATGTACATGACTCTGCTCGTAAATAAGCCAGAGCAAACTCACAAGAAATTACTCCGAAATAGCCCACAAAAAACAGCCTGTTACGAACACGTAACAGGCTGTTTTGAATGATTCAAAGAATGTTGAACTACTCGGCTGCTTTATCTTTAGGCTTTGCCGGTTTCACCTCGATGGGCGGAGTCACAGCCTCGATCTTTTTGGGAGCCGCGGGGGTCACTATCGTAAAGAGTTCGATATCGAACACCAACATTCCTGCAGGTTTACCCGGCTGATTATTGTAAGCAAGTTCAACGGGGATCCAAAAACGCCTCTTCTCACCTTCAACCATCAATTGAACTCCTTCGGTCCAACCTTTGATCACCTGGTTTAAAGGGAATTGAGCCTGCTCATCTCGCTCGATCGAGTTATCGAAGAGTTTTCCGTCTGTAGTCCAGCCTGCATAGTGGACCTTAACCGTGTCGGTTGCAGTCGGTTTACGCTTACCCGTTCCCGCTTTGAGAACCTTATAGGCGAGACCCGAAGCAGTTTTGTTTGCATCGGCTGGAGGCGCAGCCACATCCGCTGGGGCTTTGGGTGCAATTGGCTTTGGTTTGAACTCAACCAGCTCAAGGTCGAAAGTCAACGCGCCTTCGGGAGCTCCACGGCCTTTCGATTCGAAAGTAAGGTTCTCAGGAATCCAGACACGGCGACTCTCGCCTTTTTTCATTGTCTTCAAAATTTCGGTCCATCCTTTGATTGGGGATTGGTCGAGAGAAAGAGCCATAGGACCACCCATTGTTTCACTAGAACCAATTGAAGCACCATTTGTGTCCCATCCTTTAAAATTCACCTTAAGAAGATCACCATCAGTTGGAGAAGCATCTCCTTCGCCAGCCTTAAGGACCGTATAGGCTATTCCAGATTCCGTCTTAGTCGCATTTTCGGGGACAGCTGCAACATCTTTTGGAGCATTTGGATCCTTCGGTGGCGGTGGCGGCTTGGGAACTGAGCGGAAGTCAATCAACTCAAAGTCAAAAATCAAATCGCCCGCAGGAGCACCGGCAGGCGCTTCCCCCTCTTTACCGAAGGCAAGGCTCGCAGGAATCCAGAAGCGGCGCTTTTCCCCCTTTTTCATAAGCAGCAGGCCCTCGGTCCATCCTTTGATATTCAGCTCGTTCAGTTTGAACTGCGCGGGCTGAGGATTACGGGTTGAGGTCGTCAGGAATTCCCCGTCGGCCTTCCAGCCCGTAAACTGAGTGGTTACGACATCTTCAGGTCCTGGAGTAAGATCACCTTCCCCGACTTTCAGAATCTTGGATTTTAGCCCGGACTCGGTAGCAAGAGCATCGGCCGGAGCAACAAGTTCTTTAGGCGCTGCTGGAGGTTTGACAATCTCAAGCAGCTCCACGTCAAAAGTAAGATTACCAGCAACCCGTCCTTCGTCGCCATAGGCTAGATCAGAAGGAATCCAAAAGCGGCGCTTTTCTCCAACGACCATCAATTGGAGGCCTTCAGTCCAACCCTTGATAACCCCATTGAGAGCGAACTCAGCGGGCTGTCCCCGCTGCAGCGAACTATCGAACATCGTTCCGTCGGAAGCCTGCCATCCGGTGTAGTGAACTTTCACCGTGTCAGTAGCAGAAGGCTTCTCTGTTCCGGTCCCCTTCTTCAAAACCAATGAGGCCAACCCAGACTGTGTTTTTGCAGCTTCAGCGGGAGCGGCTGCCACGTTGGCAGGTGCCTTGAACTGATCGCCTGCCGGAGCTGCAGGCTCTTGAGCAATCGCAGTCAAACCGAGAGCGCCACTTAGTAAACCGGAAATCAGCCGGCGTTTTCTATTAATCATGTCGGGGGAACGGTCATCTGAAGATGAGGATGTGTCAACGCCACATCTCACAAGAATGAGCCGCAAACCCCGCACCGAAACTAGTCAACCAATAGCGAGAATCATTCTCTGATTGCTTCAAACGCTCCTCCAAAGCAAATAAAATGCAGGGACTAGAGCAATTTCCAGCATTTTTCAGAACCGCGCGTGTTTCAGGCAAGTCCCATCCCATTCGCTTTTCAAGAGCTTCGATCACATCCCTCCCTCCAGTATGAGCGAGCACTTGATCCGGATCACCCTGCCGCTTCTGCCAAAGTTTTTCAACTGCATCTGCCGCCAATTCGGGAACCGTCCGATGAAGTTTATTCTCTAGCTTTCCACCAGAATTAATAAATCGGATTTTTTCCCTATGCTCTGGAACATGAATCGTGTCGAACTTACCCAACTTCCACCGCCCATCACCTTCTTCATCAGACCAAATCGCCGCTGAAGCACCATCACCAAACAAACACATGCTAATGAGCACGCCAGGCTCTTCATTCATGAAGAGAGCCGCCGAACAAATTTCGACCGCCACTGTTGCCACTTTTTTACCAGGATTTGCGGCTAGAAAGCCCTCGGCAGCTCGCATCATCGGAAGGGCTGCGCCGCAACCCAAGCCAACAATATCTTGAAGATACACATCATCTCTCATCCCCAGATTTTCAGCCACATGACTCGTTACCCCTGGGCACAGATATCCTGTGCAGGTGCAAATGATAAGAGCATCAACTTCAGACGGATCAACACCCGTTTTTTTCAATGCCGCAATCGAAAGGGCTGGAGCCTCCCTTTCAAAATACTCATTGAGCTTCTGCGCCCCCACATTAAACATCGCAGCTGGATTATCAGTGCAAAAATGCCGCCGTTTAATCCCAGAGTCTCCTAACAGCACCCTCTCCATGATCACTTGCCCACGCTTACTTAACGACTGATAGGAAGAAGTCGTCTGCGTGAATTCAAAACACTCTTTTTGGGTGTAAGTATTAGAAGGAAAGGCGCTCGCAAGAGCTTCAAGAAACATGATGAGAACTTCCCTTAATTTTTGGATTTTCCAAAGGTTTATTTCGACCTGTGAGCAAATCGGTGCCCAGGTTACGAAAATCTTCAAGGATCACATAGAGCGAAGGAACCAAGACAAGAGTAATCGCGGTCGCAAAAAGAATCCCAAAGCCAAGCGAAACAGCCATTGGAATGAGAAACTTTGCCTGCATATCATCTTCTAACAACATCGGCATGAGGCCTGCAAAGGTCGTAAGCGAAGTCAGAAGGATTGGCCGGAATCGCCTTACCCCAGCATTGCGGGCAGCCTCCAAAATACTCGTTCCAGCCTTTCGATTACGGTTCACATAGTCAACGAGTACTAGTGAGTCATTCACTACCACCCCAGCCAGCGCTACAATCCCACACATTGACATAATACTCATATTCAACCCCATGAAAATATGTCCCGCCACCGCGCCTACCATGCCAAATGGAATCACGCTCATCACGATCAAAGGCTGCACGTAGCTTTTTAGCGGAATCGCCATTAAAACATACATCAACAAGAGAGCCCCGACAAACCCGACTCCCATCTCACGAATACTGTCGCGCTGCTGGCTTTGTTCCCCCTCGAAGGAATACCGAACACCCGGAAAATTTTTGGAAATTTTATCGAGTACCTCATCAGTATATTTACTCACAATTTCATTTGCGTTATAACCTCCAACGAGGTCAACATCGCCCTTAATACTGATCGTGCGAAAACGATCTACCCGTGTCACAGCTGCTGGGCCTCGACCGTAATCGGGGATTACGACATCAAGAAGAGGCACCCTCTCCCCCTCTGGCGTTCTTAGTTTCATTTTCTCAAAATTGGCAAGCGACTCGCGCTCTGATTCGGGATAACGCACCATCACTTTCACCTCATCACGGCCCCGCTGCAATCGCTGCACTTCGTTTCCGTAAAAAGCATCTCTCACCTGATTCATGACCATGTTCAAATCAAAGCCCAGGGCCTTGCCACGTGGAGTGAGATCCCGAATGATTAGCTCCTCTCGGCCACGACGGTCAGAATTAGAAACATCAACAACTCCTTTGTAATCATTACGCAATCGCTCCGTCGCCCAAGTTGCCGCTGCCACCAATTGTTCGTTGTCCGGCCCAGTAAGATTAATATCAATGGCATTCCCACCCGCTGCCGTTTCAGCCCTGAAAGCGAGAGAAACTACCCCCGGAATTTCACCCGCAAGTTCCTGCCACATCGATTTTAATTCCTCACTAGATAGGTCGCGATCTTTTGCTGCCGCGAGCTCGAGGGTCACTTCTCCTAGATGGGTGCCAGTAGGAGTAACGGGTGAAAAACCACCCTGAAAGGGTTGCATGCCCGCCGTCGCTAGCTGATTAGCGATAATAGAATTGCCCTTGTTATCCTGCGTTGAAGCGCCGAGTTCAAGAGAAGCCGCTTCCAAGCGCTTTACCACTTCCTGAGTATCAGAAAATGGAGCACCCAACGGCATTTCAAGTTTTGCCGACAGAATCTCGCCCTCTACCTTCGGGAAAAATTGGAAGGGCAACCATCCTGTTTTGACCAGGGACACTGAAAGTATTACGAGGGCTATAAATACAACCCAAACCAAATAGCGAAACTTTAAACAAACCTCCAAAAACGGTGAATAAGCAACCTTCACAAATCGCTCAAGCCCGCTTGAAATCCTTCGCTGCAAGCGAATCAATGGGTTGACACTCGGACGATTAGAATGGGGCTTAAGGAGCGCCAAATGAGCAGGAAGGACAAACTTCGACTGCAACAGAGAAAATCCCAGAACAGGAATTACCACCAAGGGAATATTCGGCCAAATTTTCCCGCTTACTCCACTTAGTCCAAGCATTGGCGTAAAAGCCATCATAGTCGTAAGAATCCCAAAAATCACTACGATTCCGACTTCGTGAGTCCCCTTCCAACTGGCCTCCTTCGGGTGCTCACCTTCCTGGATACGGGTATAAACATTTTCACCAACTACAATGGCATCATCCACAACGATCCCCAAAACAAGGATGAACGCGAAGGCAGAGATCATATTTATCGAAATCCCAAGGGCAGGCATTAACCAGAGACCACCAGCAAAAGAAACCGGAATTCCCAGCGCCACCAAAAATGCCAGACTTGGCCGCAGGAAAAGCGCGAGGACAAGAAGAACTAGAAGAAGTCCTATTCCGATATTGCTTTTGAGGAGGTCCAATCGTCCTTTCAAAATGAAACTCGCGTCATTCCAAACTTCGATTTCTACACCCTCGGGTTTCTGCAACGATTCTACGTATTCCCGGGCAAGCTTCGCAATTGCTAAGGTATCCTGCTCGGCCACACGAAAAACATGAAGCACAACTGCCGGGCGACCATTGAAGGTGGACACAAGCTCAATATCTTCGAACCCGTCGATTACCGAAGCAATCTGCCCGAGTTTCAAATTGGATCCATCGGGTAACTTCTTAATTGTCACCTCGCGAAACTCCTCACCTCTGTATTTACGACCAAGGGCTCTAACCACAATTTCACCCGAATCGGTTCTCACCGAACCACTAGGGAGATCCAGCGAGGCACGACTAACAGCAGTCGCCACCTCCCTCAATGTAAGATCATACTGCCTGAGAGTATCCTCGGAAACTTCGATTGAAATTTCATAAGGACGGACCGAAGCCAACTCAACTTTCTTGATGGTTTCTTCCCCCTTTAGAAGGGCCTGAATAAACCCTCCAGGATCAGCAAAAAAAGCCTCCCTTTTTGACTCCGGCTTAGGTGCAACGTGGTTCAATAATCCATCACGAATTCCCTCCGCATACTCACGAAGACTTGTCTCATCGGTATCCGCTGTAATAGCAAGACTCAGAATTTGTCTGTTTACGACCAACTCTTCGAAAACTGGTTCCTCGGCATTTTCAGCAAAATTATCAATGGCATCGACGTTGGTCTGCACGTCCCCCATCACATCCCTGGTTTCATAACCAGTTTCAACCTCAATTGTGAGCGTGCCGATATTCCTAACGGCAGAAGAGGTAACCCGCTTAACACCCTCCACTTCAGCAATCGCTTCCTCTATCGGGATGACGATCCCATTTACCACCTCCTCCGGAGTAGCATTAGGATAGGGAACTTTAACGATAACAGCATCAAAAGATGTCTCTGGAAAGACCTCCTTACGAAGTTGAAACCACGCGGCAAATCCGGCAAGCAAGACTGCGAGCATGAGAAAGTTGGCCGCGACATGATTGCCACTAAACCATTTTATCGATTTCTGCATGAATTCAATTAGCCGTATTAATTTCCTCTCCCTGCTCGCTGGTCTTAACCAATTCTAGGTTCATCCCTAGGATTGGCATATCAAGTTTTGTGAGAATGACTTTCTCACCGTCAGCAATTCCCTGAGTTACAAAAACTCGATCGGCTGTGCGCCTAGCGATCATTAAATCCCTAATCTCCAACTTATTTTCTCTATTTAGAACGAAAATTTGATTACGCCCTCTAACCGCTGATCGGGGTACGCTGACCACTTTGGGTAAAACAGCGCCCCCGATAGTAGCATTTAGAAAAATCCCCGGTGAAGGTAAAACAAATTGAGATCGGTGTTCCTCATTTGCAAAAATCCTTGCCAACACAAATGCGGAAAGAGTCTTTTGACCAACTTCGCCCAGGTCCCACATTATCTCAGCATTCCACTCATATAATTTCCCCCCAATGTTAGTAGAGAGAGTGACGTTTGTTTCCTTGGGAAGCTGAGCATAATCATCTAATGAAAACGGCAATCGGATCATGAGATTTTTAGGATCATAAATCATCCCAAGTTGAGATCCAGGAACTACTGTTGCCCCAAGATTCAGGTTTGTTGACCTTACTCGGCAGTCAAAGGGAGCGACAATCTTAGTCCGAATCAAATCAGCCTCAGCTTTTTTCCTTGCTGCAATTGCTGCTGCGACCCGCGCCTTTGCGCCTTTCAAAAACGGCACTCGTAAAACGAGATCACTCGCTATCTTCCCTCCACCAATTTTATTCCAATCCCTAGCCGCTTGATCCGCCCGTGCCTTCTCCTGAACCAAAGCCAATTCCGCGTCAGCAAGAATTGACTCCGCCTGGGCAACCGCGGCCTGATAATTGATTGGATCAATTTCTGCGATAACGAATCCCTTCTTGTAGGTTGCTCCGACTTCGAAGTTATCGTCCACGACTGTAAGCCTCCCTCCAATCGTAGCAGAAAGAACGGTGTCTCGGCGCGCCGTCACAACGCCTTCACTCTGAAGAGAGAATTTCAGATCATCTTCAGTAACTACCTCAATCTCAACAACAGGTATCGCTTCCAATCTTTTTTTCTTTTCAGCTTCGGGCGCATTCTCCTTGAGAAGCTTAATTCCAAAAACAGTCAATCCAAGGACGGCGACTATAGCAAAAATGGTTGTGATTAGAGTCTTCATACGAACTTAATTCTGAGGTCTATAATCTCCACCCAAAGCGAGATGGAAAGTAATTCGATTATCGAGGCGGAGCCTCCTGAGGGTAGTTTTTTGCGAAGCCAAATTGATCCGACTTCTCTGTGCAGTGATCAAGGTCAGGACTTCTCCCACACCACCTGCATATTCGCTAGCCGCCGCATCTGTAGCTTCCTCGGCAAATTTGAGTGCCTCGGTAATAGCCTGCTCCCGGGCAACCAAAAATTTCTCAGCTACCATCGCCTGCTCAACTTCGCCGAATGCTTTGAGCACGGCGCTTTGGAGCTCAGCAAGATTCGCACGATCATCCCCTTGGTATTTAGCATACTCTGCACGCAACTTTCCACCCGACCAAATCGGCTGGGTCAGACCACCCGCTAGTGACCAAACCCCAAAATCAGAGTTGAAAATCGTTCGCATTGTATCGGTTGTCGTCCCAGCGCCACTCGTGAGGATAAAACTAGGATAAGAGGCCCGCTTAGCCTTTTTCACAAGACTACCAGACGAGGCGAAACGGCGTTCCGCTTCGAGAATATCCGGTCGACGCAAAAGCAACTCAGAAGGTAACCCTGATGGTGGTATAGCAGGAACTTCAGGTAGAGAGACTGAACCCTTCAACACGCCTTTGGGATATCTCCCCAAAAGTAACTCTAATTGTCTCACAGCCTGCTCACGTTCACCATTGCGCTGGGCAATCAAAGCTTTGTTAATCGCAACCTCACTCTCGGCCAATCGAACTTCGGCAGCAGATCCACCATCGGCAGCAAGAGCATTATTGTAACGATCGATCACGATATCTTTCGTAGCGTTAAGCAGCTCCTGCGTTTCCATTGCTAGCATGATTTGCTCGCTAGCCTCGGCTAAAGCCAGCCAAGATCTCATCACTTGGGCTGCGAGAGAGGCTCGAGCAGCACGGTAGGAATTTCCTTCGGCTTGAGCGTCAGCTAAAAGGGCGGCTTGCTCCGCTCGACGGAGCCCCCAAATATCGGGTTCCCACGAAACCGTCATATTAGCCCCGAAGTTACTGAAGTTAGCCGAAGGAATACCACCCTCGCCGCCAAGAGGTATGCCGATAAAGAGTTGCTTTTGACGGCTCGTATTGAGGCCTGCTGAAACTTGAGGCTTCATCGCTGCTCCAGCCGACTTCGCTGAAGCGATAGCTCGATTGACCCTCTCGGCGGCAACCTGCATATCAGGATTACGCCGAAAGGCTTCGCTTACCAAGGCCTCGACCCGAGATCCTCCAAGACGTCGGACCCAATTCGTATCAATCCCAGCCAAAGCCTCTGGGCTTGCCGACCAACGCAATGGAACCACCTTTGCCACTGCGTCCATTCGCGATTCAGGAATACTTGCTGAGCACCCAGCGAGCACGGCGACTATAAACGGGAGAATCTTTTTCATTGTCTAAAACCTGCGTCGCAGAAATCGATAATGCGCTTGAGTGTAACTGAAAGTTTTTCATCAGCTATTTTCCCATCACTAATCTTTTTGAGGATATCACGGTGGGTTAGCGTGTTGGCAAGAACACCAAAGCAAAAATGAATCCGCCAAAACACATCATCGGCAGATAACCCCGGACAGGCCTCCATAAAGGCCGGGACATAGCGAGAGGCTACTTCGCGGAATTGCCCCATCACTTCCTCCGGCAATTCATAAGAACGATCTCCCACCACTCTTCCCATCAACTTAGTAAAAAGCTTTTCACTGAGAGGACTATTTTGGATCTGCGAAAAGAGAGGCTCAAAAAATGCAGTGATAAGCTCGGTGACCGTCACCACCCCAAGCCCCTCAAGTTCTTCGATTCTTCTGAGGCGCTCATCATTTACCGGCGTAGCCATACGAGCCACCACAGCGTCGATCAATCCCTCGCGCGATCCGAAGTGATACTTGACCGAAGCCACATTAGCTCGTGCAAGTGTGGTTATCTCCCGGACTGAAACCACTTCGAAACCTTTTTCAGCAAACAAAGTGGCGGCTGCCTCCATCAGAGCAACCCGTGTCCCACATTTACCTTCAATTTTCGCCATCGAATTTAAACGGCTGTTTAAATCAATTTCGAGATTTTTCAAACGATTGTTTAAACCTTTTTTCTCTTTGGCCTGTCGGAGGAACCGAAATCTCCAAATTTGCTCGAAGCAAGACTTCCTTTCGGCCTAATGGAAAGAGAGACTCAGTCGTGCTTGAACTCCACCATGAAGACTGTCTCGCAGGCATGAAACAACTATCGTCCGAATGCGTGGATCTTGTCGTCACCTCTCCTCCCTACAATTTAGGAATCAACTACAGAACCTACCAAGACAAATTGGAATTTAATGAATTCATTGATTGGTGTCAGGATTGGGCTTCGGAGATTCATCGCGTCATGAAAGATGAAGCCTCGTTTTTTCTAAATTTAGGGGCCGCGCCAAAAGATCCCCTTCTCCCGCACCAACTCATCCTCGCCCTCACCCGAAAAGAGCCAAATTTCATCCTCCAAAATACCTTCCATTGGATCAAGTCGATCAGTGTTGACACCCGAAAAGGAGAAACTATTTCCGCCGGCCACTTCAAGCCCATCAACTCAAAGCGTTTTGTAAACGACTGCCACGAATATGTTTTTCACCTCACCAAAACCGGTGGGGTCCCACTCGAAAGGCGGGCCGCCGGAGTAGAATATGCTGACAAGTCGAACATCGCTCGATGGAGTCATACTGGCGGCGAAGATAAACGCTGTCGAGGCAACAACTGGTTCATTCCATACGATACGATTCAGTCACGTAGCAAAGAACGCCCCCACCCGGCGACCTTCCCTGTCGCCCTTGTCGAACAATGCATTCGTATTCATGGCCTCAGAAGAACAAAACATCTACTTGACCCATTCACCGGAATTGGGACATCTGCTTTAGCCGCCCAAAGAATGAACATCGAAAAGTTCACTGGCTTTGATATCGACGGTGAATACCTGAAAACCGCTCGCGAAAGACTCGATATTGACGCCGCCGATAGTTAACAACACTTTCTCTAAAACTGATGCAAGAGCCCGTCCCCGAACAAGTCCAAGAATTCACTAAAGTCGAATCTGTCTTCGTCCGCCATCGCAACTGCCTGATGATCCGCGCCGAATTCACCCCCATCTTCACAGACTATTACCTCCACCTCATGGACATCGAGGAACGCCATCCAGAAAATCTCGACACCACTCTTAAAGACCTCCTCGCAGTCCTCACCCTCCACCTCACCGCCAGACCGTGGGCCGAGACCATTGCATGGACCGCTAATATCCGAGCTCCACGCGTTAACTTCTTCGCGACCGGGTCCTCGGTTCACGAATATATCACTGGCCGTCTCTTCACCGAAGACGTCCGAGAACCTGATCGTAATTTTCTCTACTCCCAAACAACAACTCAAGAAAAAGAGCCACGCACCTCCACCATAGAAGTTAAAACATCTGATCCGCTTGAGTGGCTACGGCACTTTTACGACCAGTCCGAACAAAGACCTGGCCGCGCCTTCAAGCTCCCAAATGATACTTATGTATTGATTGCAGCTCAACCTGACTTTGATCAGGAATGGTTCGAGGGCCTGAATATCGAGCAAGTTGCTAAAATTACTGACGACGAGGAAACCAAGGCCCTTGAAACACGACGATTTAAATTTGCGTGCGGATGCTCTCTTGAAAAAATCATCCCGACACTCAGCGCTTGGAAAGACAAACCCGATGAGCTTTTTGGTGATGAGCCCAAGCTCGTCCTTCAATGCCCACGGTGTGCAAAAAAATACTTAATTAATCGAGATGATCTCGGCAACGAAACAGAGCAAAAGGATCAAGATTAAGGTTATAGTTGAAAAAAACTTGACCAAACCCTCTCAGTCGCGAAGAAACGGCCACTGGCAGGAGACTCCTGCTTGACCTATAATAGGTGAGGTGTGTCCAAAACATCTCTACTTCCCAGCTCTCCATCATGGCAAAAAAGAAAACAACCGCTAAGAAGGTAACGAAAAAGGCTTCAGCCAAGAAAGCCCCCGCCAAGAAAGCAGCCGCCAAGAAGGCTGCTAAGAAGGCTCCAGCCAAAAAGGCCGCTAAGAAAGCTCCAGCCAAAAAGGCCGCTAAGAAGACTCCAGCCCTCGAGACCAAAGCTAGCAAGAAGCCAAAAAACCGTATCGACACTCCTGAAATTCGGGAAAAAATCCGGGAACTCATTAAACTTGCTAAGGAACAAGAATATCTCACTTACGACGATATTCACGAGATCCTGCCTAACAACCTTATTGAGGAGGAGGATATCAAGGCCATTCTTGAGAGGCTCCGTCAAATGGAGTTCGAGATCATCGACGCCTCCGAGGTTGACCGTTTCAAGGATAAGAAGAAAAGTGATCTTGATCCCGAAGAAGACACCAAAGATCAGAAACTCGACATCCTCGACGATCCCGTTCGGATGTATCTCAAGCAAATGGGTCAGGTCCCCCTGCTTACTCGTGAGCAAGAGGTCGAAATTTCCAAGCGAATCGAGGACGCTGAAATCGAGGTCCAGAAATTCCTCCATCTTTTTGGCTTCACTGCCAGCGGATACCTCGCCCTCGCCGACAAACTTATGCGCGGCAAGGAACGCTTCGACCGAGTTATTCTCGATAAGAAGATCGAAAGTCGTGAGCGCTATATGAAAGCCCTCCCAAAGCTTTGTGATCAGGTGCGAAGTACTCACGAAGAAACCACCGCAATCATCAAAAAACTCTCGGCCAAAGCACCCCGAGGCAAGAAGAAGCTCGAGACCACCCTCTCGAAAAACCTTCAAACTATCGCCCGCCTGTATAGCCGGTTCTACTTCAAGCAAAAGGTCATCGAAGATTTCTGTGATGTGGTAGCCGAGTATCAGGAAAAGATTTGGAAATACTCCCGTAAGAAAAGTGCCGAGGCTGAGACCGCGATCAAGGAGCTCTCTCTAGAAGCCTGGCACAACGTCGAGCAATTTGAGGACACTAACAAGAGTCTCGGCCTTTGGATGCGTAAGGCGCTCAAAGCCAAGACCGAAATGGTCGAAGCCAACCTTCGCCTCGTTATTTCGATCGCTAAAAAGTATACCAACCGTGGACTTTCTTTTCTCGATCTCATTCAGGAAGGCAATATGGGCCTCATGAAGGCGGTTGAGAAATTTGAGTATCGTCGAGGATACAAGTTTTCGACCTACGCGACCTGGTGGATCCGCCAGGCGATCACCCGCTCCATTGCCGATCAGGCGAGGACCATCCGTATTCCGGTCCACATGATCGAGACTATCAACAAGCTAATGCGCGTGCAGAAACAGCTCGTTCAAGAATATGGTCGCGAACCAACCCCAGACGAGATCGCCGAGGAAATTCATTTGCCCGTCGAGCGTGTCCGCGCCGTCCTCAAGATGGCCCAGCAGCCCATCTCGCTTCAAGCCCCCGTTGGTGATTCCGACGACACTTCATTCGGCGATTTCATCGAAGATAAATCAGCCGAAAACCCCATGGAGGAGGCTGGTTTCGCTATGCTCAAGGACAAGATCATCGAAGTCCTCGACACTCTAACCGAGCGGGAGCGCGAGGTTCTCGAGCAGCGCTTCGGACTTAAAGATGGCTATTCCCGAACTCTTGAGGAAGTTGGCAGACAGTTCCAAGTCACCCGTGAACGAATTCGGCAGATCGAGGCTAAAGCACTCCGAAAGATGCGTCACCCAACCCGTATTCGGAAGCTGGAAGGCTTCATCGAATTACCCATGTAAACAAATTTCAAAAAGCCCGCTGGTTGGAAACCGCGGGCTTTTTCGAAGTAACGATTTTCAAATGCAGCACAACCAATTCGAGCACGCCGTTTCCTCAATTATCGAAAAAGAAAAGCGCTTTGAACCCGGAGCCTACTTTCTTGTCAGAGAGGCTCTCGATTTTACAGTCGACCGCCTTTCCAGGGCATCCAACAACGAAAAACGTCACGTTAGCGGACATGAACTTCTCCTTGGGTTCCGCGACTACGTTCTACAGGAATACGGACCGATGGGCGCCACCGTCCTTGATGACTGGGGCATCAAAAAATGCCATCATGTCGGGGAAATCGTATTTATCTTCATCGAGCACGGAGTTTTTGGAAAACAAGACTCCGACAAGCTCGATGACTTTAGCGAGGCCTATGCTTTCGAGGAGGCTTTCAAATCCCCTTTCCTCGCAAAAGCATAGCCCATTTACCCCCACTGTAATGAGTGCTCTGGAAACCGTCTCTCCTCTTTCCAGCCCCGCCAAAGCCACTTCATTGTTCCAGGAATTTTTCCCCCGCTGCCTTTGCTCCGTGGAAACACTTTCCGTAATTGAATGGATAGTTTCAACAGAGTATTTTAACGCTGGAGCCATTTTTTTTTACAAGCGGAACGATTCCCATCCTTTTTATCGAGATCGTTTTCGCCTGCGAGAAGATAATCACGAGTTGGCCTTTTCCCGGAGCTGAGCTGGAGAGTAAAGAAAGGAACTCACGATTAGACTTCCAAACTCCACCCCTGCTTGATCTTCTCCGAAATAGCTATGACCCGCCAAAAAGTCATCGACCTGCTCGCCATGAGCCGATTCGCCAACCTCCCCACCGTTTGGTCAAATGGCCTTCTCGGAGTTCTCATCGGTTGGACCGCCTTCCGCGACCAAGCCCACCTTTGTCCAATCTGCCTCACCCTCCTCGGTATCTCTCTTTCTTTTCTCTACCTTGGCGGATGCTTCCTTAACGATTGGCACGATCTCGATTTTGATACTAAGACCCGCCCAGATCGCCCAATTCCTTCCGGACGTTGGCCTCGCCAAACCATTCTTTCACTCTCCATCATCCTCATGGGTGGAGGACTCGTTCTTATCGCGTTTGTCAGCCCCCCCGCCGGACTGTTCGCCCTTTGTATCATAATTTGCATTCTCGCTTACACCAAATGGCACAAAATCAATCCCACGAGCTTCTTCTTCATGGCCGGAGCACGCGCCCTCATTTACCCAACCGCCGCCTTTTCCCTTCTTTCCTGGAACCAGTTTACTCAATCAGGAGACCACATCACCGCCCTCCTGATTCTTCTCGGGGTCGGCCTTGGAGGATACATCCTCGGAATTTCCCTCACCGCGCGAGCAGAAACCTCCAAGGACCCAATCAGCGATGCCCGTAAGACATTCCCTGTTCTCTGTCTTTGCGCTCCCATCTTCTTTTTCTCAGCTCCCCTCCTCCTTACCAATAACGGCAATGCTATTCCCCCGCTCGTCCTCTTTATCGCAGCGGTCGCCTTCATCGTCAGACGCCTTCGCGCTCGTCACAACGTCGGTATTTTTGTCTCCCGGACTCTTGCGGCCATTCCCCTAGTCGACTACTTAATCATCTTTCCCCTTGCTCCAAATCTTCTCGTCCTGATTGCCTGCCCCCTTCTCGCTATCGCCGCCCTTGGACTTCAAAAAATCGCCCCTGCCACTTAAATGATACTCGCCATCGAATCCTCCTGCGACGAGACCGCGGTTGCTATCATCAGGCGGGAAGGCCAGAGGGCTGAGCTCCTTACCTCACTGATCTCATCACAAATCGAAATCCACCGCCAATACGGAGGCGTTGTCCCAGAAGTAGCCTGCCGTAATCATGCCCAACGAATTCGCCCTTTAGTCCAACAAGCTCTCGATGATGCCGGAGTCAGTCTCGATGACATCACCGCTTTCGCTGCCACTCGCGGTCCCGGACTTGCCTCATCCCTTCTCGTCGGCCTCGCTTATGCAAAGGGCCTCGCGGCCGCTTCGGCCAAACCCTTTTTCGGGATTAATCACATGGAAGGCCATCTTCTCTCGCCTTTCCTCGAAGAAGGCACAATCCCGCCCCACCTCAGCCTCATCGTGTCAGGGGGACATACCATGCTCATTTCAGTCCAAGCACACGGACAATATCAACTCATCGGCCGCACCATCGATGATGCCAGTGGCGAAGCCTTCGACAAGGTCGGCCGCATGCTCAAGCTCCCCTACCCCGGCGGCCCCGAAATCGAAAAACACGCCCGCGAGGGAAACCCAAAATCCTTCATCTTCCCCCGTGCACATCTTAAAGACGCTCCCTTTGACTTCTCTTTTTCTGGCCTTAAAACTGCTGTTCTCTACCAACTTCAAAAGCTCGACGACCCCCAAGCTCACCTCGCTGATCTCTGCGCATCCTTTCAGGATGCCGTCATTGATGCCCTCGTCAAAAAAACGATTAAAGCGGCTCGTCAAACAGACCACACCTTAATTGCCATTTCCGGCGGCGTTGCCTGTAACCGAACTTTGCAAGAAGCCCTTACCCTTGCGGCACAAAACGCCGGCATGAAAGTCCAGCCCACTCCACCAGCGCTCACCACCGATAACGCAGGTATGATTGCCCTCGCCGCCCTTCTCGCTTCCGAAAACCACCCCAGCGACTCTCTAGAAATCGGCATTGACCCTAATCTCGCGCTCGCCACCCCGTAGCTCTACTGCCCCGCTTGACCTTGTTGAGGGAGGTTAAAGTAAGAATAGCTACTTCGCCCAAGCCGCATGGATGTGGGTCGAATGGCCACGGTCTCCCGGACCGAGGGTTTCAGTCGCACCGAGTTCTCGGCAACGCTTCAGAAACCCTCGCCAATAGCGATTTCCGTAACTCACTCGCTGGCCATTGATTGTGTCAACATCAAAAGCGAGTCCATCGTAATGACGTGAGTTCCTGCTATGACTCCCCCCTGCTATGGCAATTACCCGAAAGGTATACCCCCGACTTGCAAGGTCACAGATAGCCCAAAGCATCCTGTGATCCAGCCCCACGTAGCCACCCGGAGCAGTGCCGTAAGAACTCCGCTTAACAGCATAACCGGCAGCAGCATGGTTAAGGTTATCTAGGGCAGACGCGCCATCAAAACGACCACTGACCTGACGAGGAAGCCAACTAATCCTATTACAATTCTTCAACCATTGCGCTGCCTTAGGGGTAGGGTTACTAACATAAAATGTGGGGGGCGTAAGAGTGCAACTCGAGAACCCCAAACCAAAGCAGACTGCTACCGCGATCACGGGAAGAAAAAGGATGAGACGCTTCACTTCTATTAAGATGCCCATTTTGCCCCCAATGGCAATGCCATGATCCCTCTCTTGTTTTCCAGAGAGCTCAGGGCTATATCTCCTTCGTAATCATGCGCCTGCGGAGAGTTCTCGCCCAAATCAAGCGTCTCGTCTTCCGAGACGCGCTTGAGCGGCGTCATGAAAAAACAGCCCAAGCCCTCTCACAAGTCTTTGCATCCTTTATTAATCAAGATGGTCTCGCATCGCGACGGGAGCTTGAGATCGTTTATGACTTTGTGCGTAATGTTTTCCCGGATATCGACCATGGGATTCTTGGGAAATCGCTAGAGTCTGCAGTTGCTTGGCCCCAGCCGATTGATGAAGCACTAAAACACCTCAAGAAAAACCTAAATCCGGAACACAGGATCCCCTTAGCCCTTCAGCTCTATTCAGTCATCAGGACAGGCGGGGACGCCCCCGCGGAAAAAGAAAAATTCTCCGAAGTTATGCAAGCTGTCGGGAATGGTAAGATCACCGCAACTGTCTTACGTGAACTTGGGCAATTCGACGCACCAAAAGACAATCTCTTAGTACGAGTAGACTTTGGCTCTGATAAATCATCTGATGTCCGCTTAAAAGAAGAAGACGACCCGCCCCGGTTTCGCTGTTACCAAGCGGGAGCACTGATTCTTATCCGGAACCTCCGCGATCAACCTCTCTGGGTGAGAGGCTATCAGCTCGACTCAGATCGCCTTTTACTCATCCGGCCTTCAGACGAAGTCATCGCGGGAGGATGGCGCTTAAATTACAACGATCTCATCTTCTTCTTACAGGCAGAAGAAAAAGGAATTCCTCCCGCACTCTTCCTCATCGAAGAAGACAAAGAACTCACCTTGAGCCGAAACAAATCACGTCTGGCCCTTGCCAAGATCGCTTTCGGACACCGCGTCCACGTCACTCCACTTAAAAACGGATGTCTCACCGATGGCTTACGAAACTCTCTCATTGCTGCAACCACCTATCAACTCGATTACCACGACGTAATACGTGTGGACGAAAAGGAACCCCTCTCCCTCGAAGCCCTGAGGCGGATCACACAACAAACTGGACAGCGATTTGTTCTTCCAGCGGGACGTCGAAGGGTTCGTGTTTCAAACGATCCCAACCGACTTTCGGGTGATAGCCTACTCCTCACTCCGGGTCTTGCTGGGCGCTTTGTTTTAGAGCTCGAATTCGACCCTAACACAGGAATTGGCGAGCTGAAAGTTATCGAATCCACCGAGGCTATTCTTGTGAATGGCCAACAAGTCAAGGAAGAGCCCTTGCCGGATGGTTCGATAATTCGTCTCAGCAATCGTCAGGCCCTCCGTTGCCGCTTCTCAGATAACATTCTTGATGAAGAAAGGAACCTCGTTCGCCATCTTGAAGTGGAGAATCTCAACCACAGCTTTTGGAAAGGCGGAAAGACCATCGACAGCCTCTCTTTCCGGCTCGAGCGTAGTCAAATGATGTGTATCATTGGCCCAAGTGGAAGCGGAAAAAGCACGCTTCTTGAAATCCTAGCTGGTCAACGAAAACCAAGGAATGGACAGGTTAAGCTGAATGGCATCTCACTCTACGACCGCCCAAAGAGGCTCGCGCCCTTAATCTCCTTTATGCCGCAGGAAGATGCCCTGACCGAGCAGCTTACAGTTTACGAGCACCTCGTCCATGCCGCTGCCATTCGCCGCCCCCACCTCTCTACCGAATCGATCGAGAAACGCGTAAACTTCCTCGTCGGCGAGCTTGGACTGGAACGAATCGGGCACCGCCGGGTGGGTAGTCCGGAGTCCAAAAGTCTCAGCGGAGGTGAACGTTCCCGACTCAATGCGGGGCTCGACTTAGTTGGAGGCGGTGAAATTTTTCTCTTCGACGAGCCCATCTCGGGGCTTTCCTCGAAAGATGCCGAAAACGTCGTCGATGCCCTCCACAGTTTCGCAAGAGATAAGATCGTGGTTGCCTCCCTTCACCGTCCCAGCGAAAAAGTCTTAGAAGCTTTTGATACGGTCCTCCTCCTTGATCGTGGCGGAAAAATGGCCTATTTGGGACCCCCAAAAGATCTAGTAAATTACTTTCAACAAGCCTCCAAAGATTTACAGATCGAGCGTCAATCCGATCTCACCCCTCAGGGAGCTGATTTTGTTTTCGATATTCTCGAAACTACAATGCTAAAGCTCCACGCCCCTGGTAAATCGCGTAGGCGTTTCCAGCCCGAGTTCTGGCAGGAAAGATTCGAGAACCACTGCGTAATGGACCATCTCTCACTGTCAAAGCCCAGCCCCATTGCAGATGAACTCGATTTACCAACCGCCGATGACCAAGTAGCAGCGCCTGAACCTCCGGCGCACGGACGTCGGCAGAAGTGGATGATTTTCAAAACCTACCTAGCACGGGCCGCTAAATCAAAATTCCGCCACCGGGGAACTTTCAACTCTATTTTTTTGGAAGCTCCACTACTCGCAGGACTGATCGGCCTAACCTTGAGAGCTTCCCCCGATGGCAGCTACCAATTCCATTCGGCTCTTCATCTGCCCTCTTACCTCTTTCTGGCCGTTACGGTAGCGATGTTTTTCGGTCTTACCAACAGCGCAACCGAAGTCCTTCGAGATCGCCCGATTTTAAGACGCGAGCGTAATTGCCGACCACACCCCATTCTTTATCTTAGCTCAAAATTCTCAGTGCTAATTCTCACGGTAGCAGTTCAATCCGCGGTCTTCATCGCGGTTGCGCATCAGATTCTTGATCTTCGTCACATGTTTTGGAATCACCTCGGTTGGATGATTCTCACGGGATCCTGTGGAACTGCGCTGGCCCTTATGGTCTCAGTAATTTCGCGATCCGAGCGCACTGCCCTAGGATCCATTCCTTTGATCCTTGTTCCACAAATTCTACTCGCAGGCGCCCTCATTCCCTTTACCGAAATGAACCGCGGACTCTTTGTCGGTGGGGATGAAGGTCGCGATAATGGAGGTGAACCGGTGCCTTCAGCCATCATGCCGCTGCGCTATGCTTTTGAAGGCAGCATTGTGACTCAAGCCACCGCGAATCGCTTTGAAAAAACTCGCCGGCCCATTCAGAAAACGATCGGTATACTCAAAGACAAAGAAGAGCTAAAACTGTCAGAAGAAGATGAACTCAAAAAGGCCGGAGATAAGATTGGAGTTCTCTTTGCATCGGTTGCAAAAACTTCCTCTGAGGCTGACGAAATCCTAAGTGATCCGCTTGGGCAATTAGAACAACTTCAAAAAGAGGAGATGGAAGGAGTTAAACCCGAACTCGATCGCGATACTCGCTCAGTTTCTCAATTCTTTGTGAACGAACGGGTCGAAAACATGGTAGATCTTGCCGAGACTCTGAGACTTGATCGCAGGAGAAATGATAAACCCAACATTTTCTTGGCAAAAGAAAAGCCCCTCTTTGGCGTCAATCTGAGCACCCAATGGTATTGCCGAATCTTTTTGATACTCCTTACAACTGCTTTCCTTCTCCCAGCCGCGAGCTTTCTTAACTACTCACTCACCCGGCGTTAAAGAACGCGAAAGCGCTGTTTTAAAGCTCCGGCGGATCAGCGTCAGCGCTTCGGAGGTCAATGGCCGAGCGACTACCAGCCCAGCAATAGAATGCCCTTCCTTAGATTCGAGCGGGAGAATTTCTATCATTCGATCCTCAGAAATCATGACCTGCAGAAGCCCGCTGGGATCGACTACACCTTTAGTGATTGAAGCATGAACAAGTGATCTCGCGACTTTGATCAACTTCTCACTTCCTACTTCATCAAGCATAACCTGCCCCTTCGGATCGCAGACAAATGCAGCCAGAATAGGAGTCTGTTTTTTTAGCCAATCTGAAAATGCGCTAAGAGCACGAGGCAGCGACGGAAGCCCAGAAGAGCGCGTAGCTTTTTTTGCAGAGGTAGTCGAAGCAACCGGAGATTGTTGTTCATAAAACGAATCAGGTCGGACCGGCTGCTTGTTCTTTTCAACCGCCGGGTGAGCTGGCTTAGGTTTTGGCGCAGCCTGAGAAAACGGATTGGATGGCTCGGAACCAATCGATTGAAACGGCGGAGCAGAAGAATTGGGTTCCCCGTCGAAACCCTCAAAATCCTCACCAAAAACTGATTCGTGAGAAGGGATTTGTGATACCGGAGTTTTGGCTAGCAATCCTTCGGCAAGCGACCGGACTTCGTCTGGGTCGAGCCACTGACTCACAACTTCGTTCTCGTTCATAGTTTTAGGCTGGAATCGGAGGATTGATGCGCCCCTCTAGCTCAAGACGGAGTTGTTCAAAAATCGCCAAAGTCTCTGAGCCTTCTGCCATCACTCCAACGGGAAGACCCCTCGCACTAGCTTGCACATAGAGATCATTCCTGGGGATTTCAGTCTGCATCACCATTTCCTCTGGAAGAAGTCCTCGAAGTGCTTGGGCAGATTCTAAGCTTTCAGGGAGCTCCTTTTTCACCATCGTCAAAACGACTCCAAGAACCTGAAGGCTGGGGTTGACAGCGCGCATCCGGGTCAATGCTTCCAGCATCTTGGGAACTGAACGAACCCCAAGTGGTTCGGATTGCTGGGGCACTATTACCCCATTCGAAACTCCAAGAACATCAGCAGTGACACCAAATAACCCCGCTGCCGTATCAAAAATACAGACATCGTATTTCATTGCGCGGATTTGTGAGACAAAACCCCTTATTCGGTGGACGTTTCCAGAAACCGGACCACTCCCAAATTCGTAGGCACTACTCTGACCAGCCGCAACAAGACTAAATGTTGGAAGACGGGTAGGCACAATAAGCTCCCCAACATTCATAACTGGATTTTCAAGAAAATCGTAAAAGCCAGAGAGATGGCGCGATTGGCGAGTCAGGGAAAGTCCCACTGAACCCTGAGGATCGGTATCAACAAGCAAAGTTTTGCGGCCACTGCGGGCGAAGGCATAGGCTAGATTAATGGAGAGAGTCGTTTTTCCGACGCCTCCTTTTTGACTGGTGATGGCTAGAGTGGTCACTGAAAAAAATCTTAAATGAGATTCGGGAAACCTATTCCCAATTGGCCTTGCGCAATGGAATCATTTAGAAGCTCCTTTGTCTGGTCATTTTCTCTCTATTTCTTAATTTCAGAAAGCCCACACTAGGGTGGATCCATCATGCGAGCATACTTTTCAATCCTGCCTCTTCTATACGTCTTCCAGTTATCTTCATGTTCGGATGAAAAAACCACGGAAAAAAAAGATGTTGAGAAGAACTATTTTTCTGATGCCGAGGTCCCGGATAGCGCCATTAATTTTAAAAATGAAATGGCCACAGGCGAGACTGATTTTCTCAGATCTTTATCCACCCACCAGATCGCCTGGCAAAAATGGAATCACGAGATCCTTAAGAAAGCGAAAGATGCTCAGCGCCCGATCTTTGCCCTCTTATGTTCGCCTCTCGGAAGCGCCTCGCGCACCGTCGTTGACGAGCTAAACGAGGACCAAGACCTTCGAGGGATAATCTCCAGCCAAGCGATCTGCACCGTGATAGACTCAACGGTAAACCCTGAAATGGCTAATTTGGGATACCGTCTCTCTGCAGAAGAGAAAAAAAGTGCCGCTTTCCCCATGATTATTTGGTTGAGCCATGAGGGCTCACCCATTGCTTCAGACCCCGTAGGGAATATCTCCGGGCGCGAATTGAAGGTCGTCGTCTCAAACCTCGCGAACGTGGTAGAGGACCTTTGGACCAAATCATCGCGATACACGGTTGAAAACAGTCGGAGCGAAAATGAAAAAAGACAGCTTCGCTTAGAACCAAACGTCGAGGAGCTTAAACAGCCGATAACACGCAATGAACTCTTTCAAAGAGAAACTCGCCAACTCAGTTCTCTTTATAGCTTCGGAGACAAGAATCTGGATTTTATTGGAGGATTGATTCCCTCCAGCAGCATCGAACTTCTTGCTATCGGATCACGTTCGGCAAATTTAACGGGAGAAGTTCGCGAGCAAAGCAGAGAAGCTGCTAAAGTAATGACCCTAGAGCTAACCTCGGGGGCTCTCAAGGATCACCTGACCGGTTCTTATTTCTACGCGCGGAGAACAGACGATTGGACGCTTCCCTTTTTTTCTACAGACCTTCTTTCCCAAGCCAAAGTCGCAGTAACTTTAATGAAGGTTGGCAATCTCCTCGGTGATGAAAGATTCACCAAGCAGGGTTTAGAATTACTTGAGCTCCTAGAAACCGAATGGCTGGCGAAAGAAATTTCTAGTAAATGCCCAAATGGTAACGCTGATATTGCTGGGGCATTTCTTTGGGATTATAGAACTCTTAAAAAAATCCTCGATCCAGACCAGCTTAAGGTAGCCACCATCGCATTTTCCCTCGAACCTACCGGTAATATTCCACTCGAAACCGATCCTCTTGGAAACTATTTCAACCTCAATTCACTTCGAGGTAAAACTTCCACCCAAGAAGTCGCCGACGAGCTTCAACTTTCGGTGGAAGAAGCTTCAAAGGCCGTGAAGACCATAAAATCTAAACTGCTGACATTTCGCAGGGAGCAAATTAAAATCACAAGGGAAAGCACTTTGACTGTTAAAGATCTAGCCTTGGTTCTAAGAGCTCAAATCTTAAGAGCCAACCATACTGGATCACCAGCTCATTTCGACGCAGCTAAAGCCATCGCAAATAGAATCTTATCTGATTACTGGAAGCCCAAAAAAGGATTGTTCCGCATTTCATCAGATTCAACAATGGTCCCCGCACGGTGCCAAGATGTCATGGCAGTTGGTCGGTCTTTGAACGAACTTTACCAAGCTACTCTCGACCAACATTGGCTAAAAAGCGCAACTGAAATTGTAGACCATAACATTCAGCAATTCGGCTATTCAGGTAAGATTCTGACCGAAGTCACGAAAGAGGAACAGATTATTCCTTTAAAGCAATTCAGTGTGAGTATGATTTTTGGTGAATCTACCCTAGGCATCTCTGATCAAACTTTGAGCCGACTTTACGCCCTGACCGGAAATGAGATTTATGGTGGCATCGTAGACGCTCACCGAAAATATATCGCCCGTCAGGCAAAAGGCAGAGTGGTGTATCATACCGACTACATTTCATCATGTTCCCTCGGTGATTCCCCTCTGATGGCCATTCTTCAGGGGGATATAGCCAGTAAACTTGGCAAACAATTCATTTCTATTCTAAACGCTCCAAAATATCTATCGTTCCTCACCATTCGCCCGGAATCCGCCAACCCGCTTCTCACACCTCTCACTGGGCTTCCACCAGCTAAAGGAACAGCTTCGGTTGTCCTCACTCGTGCCGGCGAAGCCCTTGGACAGATATCTACGAGTGAGGAACTTACCGAACTTCTTGACTCAGTCATCTCCGGCGAGTGAGTGTCTTCTCGTCCCAAATATTTTATCTTCACTCTATTCTATGAGCAACCGCACCGCATCACAGGCACGCAATACCGCCGAAACTAAGATCAAGCTCAGCCTCGATCTTGATGGTTCCGGCAAATCCTCAATTGCCACTAGGATTCCATTCTTTGATCACATGTTAACCCTCTTCTCTCGTCACTCGCTCATCGACTTGAATGTCGAAGTCGATGGTGATGTTGAAGTCGATTTCCACCACACCGTAGAGGACACTGGTATTGTCCTCGGTGAATGCATCAAGACCGCTATGGGAGACAAAGATGGCATTCGACGCTACGGACACGCCTACGTGCCAATGGACGAGACCCTTTGCCGCAGCGTGATCGATCTGAGCAACCGCCCGCAACTCGAACTCCGAACACCTAAACAAACTGCAGATGCTCAGAACTTCCCTTTTACCCTCGTGGAGGAATTCTGCCGCGCACTCTCTTCAAACCTTCGCTGCAACCTCCACATCGAAGTTCTTTATGGCCGAGACGGGCACCACGTTGCCGAGTCGGTTTTTAAATCCATGGCCGTCGCACTTCGGATCGCTTCGGAAAACGACCCGCGCCGCGAAGGTATCCCATCCACTAAGGAAGTGCTCTAAATCGATATGAAACTCGGAATGATCGACTACGGTCGGGGCAATCTTCGAAGTGTCATCAACGCCTGCAAAGCATTGGGTCATGACCCCACCCTAATTACCAAGCCTGCAGAGCTAGAACAATTTACGCATCTCATCTTCCCTGGCCAAGGATCTTTCGGGGACTGCATGGAAAGCCTGCACCGGCTGGGACTAGACAAGCCCCTTCAAGAATGGATCGCGGCGGGAAAGCCCTACTTCGGGATCTGTGTGGGCTTTCAGCTCCTTTTTGAGGCTAGTGAAGAATCGCCCGGCACTGCCGGACTAGGAGTCGTATCCGGGACCGTCAAACGATTTACCAGCAAAGACATCAAAATTCCCCACATGGGATGGAATGCTACCCTCCACACGAAAGAGAATTCTCCTTACTGGGCCAAGTTTAATGCTGCACCTTACTTCTATTTCGTCCACTCGTATTATCCGGACGGCGTGGATCATAAAATTGTTTCAGCAACTTGCAACTACGGCGACGAAACCTTTTGTGCAGCTATTGAGCAGGGAAAACTGTTTGCCACGCAGTTTCACCCAGAAAAGAGCCAACATGCCGGACTCAAACTACTCGAAAACTTCTTCAATGCCTAAATGACATAGGCTGACACGAAAAAAGCCGGCCGTTTCCGCCCAGCTTTTGAAGGAGTAGAAAATAAAAAGCGCCTTAAATCAGGCCTGCTTTTTTCAAAGTCACATATGCACCATTCTTGTTGATGGTCTTAAGCGCCTTTGCGCTCGCCTTCACGCGAACATACTTACTGAGCTCCGGAACCCAAACTCGCTTGGTGTGAAGGTTAGGAGAAACTTTGCGCTTCACCGTCTTGGTCACGTGACGGCCAATGCCGCCTTTCTTTTTGGCCAAACCAGAACGGTGGATTTTACGTCCAACACGAACTTTAGAACCGCGGATACTGCATACTCTTGCCATAAATCTTGAAAACTGGTGGATGGGTGAGATATGCGAAATTCAGAATGGGTCAAGCCGTTTCCGAAAATTCCTTAAGGTTTTTCATTCCTATTATTTAACAGGATGAACTGGAAATCCCCTTTCAGGTATGATTTTCTCGCTATGTGGAAGCCCCGATTCTCCTTGATTACTTAAAGCAGCTCGAAAAACAGGGAGTCGACCATGTAGAAATCGACGACCACGCACGGTCAGTTCTTCGCGAGCTCTACACCCGCGGAAGTGCCCGCCGCCCTGCGAAACCAAGTATAGTTGGAACCAATAAGCAGTTACAGCCGGACTTAATCGTCGCGCAAGGTAACACCGCAGCCGAAAAGATAGCCTCGCTTGCCAACATCGCCAAAACCTGGCAACCGGCACGATCCCTTGGTAGTCTCCGGGATACTATGGTTTTCTCCGCCGGCAATCCCGAAGCTGATTTCATGCTCGTCGGCGAAGCCCCTGGATTTCAGGAAGAACAAAAACTCGAACCTTTCGTAGGCCCAGCCGGAGAAAAACTTAATCAAATCCTGAAGGCTATGGGGCTCGCACGCGAAAAGGTCTATATTTCCAATGTTTGTAAATTCCGGCCTGCCACCCGGAACCAAACCACTAACAACCGCAAACCCTCTCCCGAAGAAATGGCAACTTCCCTTCCATTTGTGAAGGCCGAGATTGATATCGTAAAACCAAGCGTCATCGTTGCGCTCGGAGGCAGCGCGGCTCAGGGCCTTCTCGGCTCTGATAAACCAGTTGGCCAACTGCGTGAATCTTGGCACCAATTCCAAGGAATCCCTCTCCGTGTTACCTACCACCCTTCCTATCTTTTGAGGCAAGAGGACGGACTCGGCGAAAAACGTAAGGTCTGGGAGGATATGCTAGCCATCATGGAAAAACTTGGACTTCCAGTTTCCGAAAAACAACGCAGCTACTTCAAGAAGTAGTCAACTTTGGCTAAAATAAATCATTCCCGCGATTCCGGCTGTAAAGCAGTAGTAAGCAAAATACTCCAACTTTCCGCGCTTCACCGCTCCCATCACGACATAAATTGCAAATAACCCTACGAAAGCTGCCGCAATCGCGCCGGCAACATAGGGCGCATTAAAACAAGAATTGAGGGCTCTCGTAAAAGAGCCCGTCTGTTCCATCTGCTCCTTTAGAGTCAGCACGAATCCGCCAACGATAGCGGGGATTGACATTAAGAAGGAAAATTCGGCAGCTTTCTCTGCCTTTACCCCGCTTACTAAGCCAGCCGCGATCGTCGAGCCAGAGCGAGAAATCCCAGGCAAAATAGCACAAGCCTGTCCGATCCCCATAACAACAGAACTCTTAAGCCCCAGCTTGGCAGCTTTTCCTTTCAATATTCTTGGCACAAATAAGATAAATCCCGTCACAATCAAAAGACCTGAAACAAAAACCGGCTTTCCTGGCGCAGCATCAAAAAAATCCTTAAAAAGCAATGCTGCGACCACAGCCGGAACTGTAGCCACCCCGAGCCAAACAATCATCATTCGCTCCTCCCTCATCTCGTTGTTGAAAAGTGAAAGGATTAAGCTCCACAGACTCTTCCTAAAAAAGATCAGCACGCTAACTAGGGTTCCTAGATGGAGAATGATTTCAAAAGAAAGATCTGGCCGATGCTCCGCTCCCACGTCCCGAATTCCGAGAAGATACTGGGTTAGCACGATATGTCCTGAAGATGACACGGGAAGAAACTCCGCCAATCCTTGCACAATCCCCACGATGATGGCCTTCCAAATTTCCATTGCTACGAGAAGGATTACCCCCCCTCTCCTTACCCGGCAAGCCCCACATCACCTCTCTCGAAATTTTATTTCGCATTTCCCGATCTCTCAGGTATGCTGATGCTATGAAAGCAACACTTACATTGTTCGCCCTCGTTTCGCTTCTTGCCTCCTGCAGCCAGAAAGGCAAACCAGTCGCTCCAGCAGCCAACACCGGCAATCAATATGGGGTTCCAAATTCCGGCGCTCCCGGAAGTTACAATCCTCCCTACCAGCCGATTGCCCCTATCAATCCCCCTGCAGCTCCACTGCCCACCCCTTACGGAACTCCACCTGTTGCAATCGCTCCTTACAGCCCTCCACCCGCTAGTCCAGCGCCAACTCCCTCACCCGATCTGAACGGAAACGTTTACACGATCAAAGCTGGAGATTCTCTTTGGGGAATCGCACGTAAGTTTGGAACATCCGTAAATGCTGTTAAGGAGACTAACGGTATGACGAACGACACGATTATTGAAGGTCGTAGTCTCATCATCCCCGGACGATAACCAATCGGATTACGAACCTTTCATTAATCGGTGGGCCAGACTATCCTCTGGCCCACCTTTTTGTACAAATGAAACTCTTACTGACGGCCTTTCTCTCTCTCATTCTTCCCGCCCTCACCCAAGAATTACCAAACGATAGAGAAAAGCTTCTCGAAGCTCTCCTGAATGCACCTGATCGAGCTTCACTAGATCAGGCCATCAAAAACGGCAAAGCAGCAGGTCTTCCGGACCAACTATTTCTTGAAGCTCGCTTCGTCTTTCTTGTAAACGAAGATAATCGGGAGGCGCTTGCTACTCTCTCGACGGAGCTTGAAGCACACCTCCCAAAATTTTCTGCCGACGACACGATGCTCTTTGCCGTCAAAGAAGATTTCGCAAGCATCGTGCAATACACCAAGGCTCTTGCTGCCCTTCAAGACAACGACACAACACTTTTCAAAAAACATATTACCGAAGCCTTTTGGCTAGCCCCTTCTCACGCCACCCAATTTGCGCCCTTGATCGATGACATACGTATCAATGAAGCAATGAAAAAAATCACCTTAGATCTTAACCTGAAATTTGAAGACCAAAGGTTGAAGAGTGAATCAAAGTCTTTAAAATCCATCGCAGGGGGCTCACCAGCTTTTCTCATTCATTTCTGGAGTCCTTGGGCGAGTCAAGCAATGGCGATAATGGATGAATTTCTAATCATTAGCGACTCTCTCATCAAAAATAATATTCCCGTAGCTTCCATTCTTTTAAGCAGCACAACTGAAGCCAGAAGAGCTGGAGATGATTTTCTTACTAAGGGAAAACAAGGAAATATAGCACACTGGCTCGTCGATACTGAGAAGTTTTCATTGGGCTCGTTAATGCGCGTTTCCTCTTTCCCCACTGTTGTATTAGTATCAAACAAAGGGGAAATCCTTTTCAACGGAGACCCGGCCGATCGCCGTCTTTGGGAGATTCTGACCTCTATTAATCCAGAAATAAGCGAACCTACGATAGATGCCGTACTTCCAAAAATAGATCCAAAAAGCACCTCACCGACAAAAAACGGCAACTAAGACCAGAAATATTTGATCGCAAGCATGTAAGATTAAACTTGAACTATGGTGCAGTATTCGGCTTTCTTCTTAAAACCAATCGATTAGACCACAGTGTCAAGTTACGACGAACCATCCCCTCAAGAGCTTCATGCCCTCGCCATCCTATGGAATGAGGGCCCAAGTACAGTAGGGTTCGTACATGAATTAATAAATATCGATGGTAGTGATCGAACCTACACCACCGCCCTCGCCGTCATGCGCAACCTTGAGAAAAAAAGGCTTGCCGTTCGGAATACTCAGGGACGGGCACATGTTTATGAAGCTAAGGTAGATCGCGAAAGTATCCTCAAGCCCCGCTTGCAGGACCTCGTTCAAAACAGTTTTGGAGGAAGCCTTGGACAGGCAGTCCTCTCCCTAATCTCAGTTGGCGTCATGACGCCCGAAGAGAAAACCGCGGTAACCCGCGTAATTAAACAGCACAAAGCCATGGCTGCAAAAAAGAAGACCACAAAAAAGAAGGCCGCCAAAAAGGCCGCCAAAAAACCCGTGGCTACCAAGAAAAAGGTAGCCAAGAAGAAAGTCGCTAAAAAAGCGGCTGCTAAAAAAGTAGCTAAAAAGCCCGCCAAGAAAAAGGTAGCTAAAAAAGCCGCTAAGAAAAAAGTAGCTAAAAAGCGTAAGTAAGGATTTCCTTCCCTACTGAGCAATTTTCAAGGGACACTCTTCACGGAGTGTCCCTTTTCTCTTTTCTAGGCCTTACTTCCAAGACATTCTTCCAATCATGCCCCGATATTCAAAACTCATTTCCAGCTTTCTAGGCGCTCTCGTGATCGCCTCGGCCACTGCAGAAACAAAACCTAACGTTATCGTAATCATGGCCGATGACTTAGGCTACGGAGATCTATCTTGTTATGGAGCCACAACTTTCAAAACTCCCCACATCGACAAGCTGGCTAGCGGAGGCCAACTCTTCACAAGTGGATATTGTTCTGCCTCCACATGCACGCCCACCCGCTACTCGCTGCTAACCGGAAATTACGCCTTCCGTAAAAAAGGAACCGGAATCGCACCTCCCAACGGACACCTAATTATTGACGCTGGCACTTTCACTCTCCCCGATCTTATGAAGAAAGCTGGGTATCAAACCGCCGTAGTGGGTAAATGGCACCTCGGACTTGGTGAAAAAGGTAAGGGTCCAAACTGGAATGGTGAGCTGAAACCTGGGCCTCGCGAAATTGGATTTGATCATCACTTTCTCCTGCCCACTACCAACGACCGGGTTCCTCAGGTCTATGTAACCCAAAGTAAAGTCCTCAACCTTGATCCCACAGATCCACTTTGGGTTGGCCGTAAAAAACCATCTCCAGATCACCCTACCGGCGTTACTCATCGCGACTCTCTAAAAATGGACTGGTCTCATGGTCATAACTCCACAATTCACAATGGCATTTCTCGGATTGGTTTTTATACCGGTGGAGAAAAGGCCCGCTTTCGGGATGAAGATCTTGCCGATAAATGGGTTGAAAAATCAGTCGAGTGGATCGAGAAGAATAAAGATGACCCCTTCTTTCTATTTTATGCATCTCATGATCTTCACGTTCCCCGCATTCCACACGAGAGATTTCAAGGTGTCACTCCGCATGGCTTCCGTGCCGACTCCATTGTTCAACTTGATTGGACCGTCGGAGAAATCATGAAAACCCTGGACCGGCTCGACCTAACCGAAAACACCCTTGTGGTTTTCTGCTCAGACAATGGCCCGGTCATGGACGATGGCTACAAAGACGGTGCGGTTGAGAAACTAGGATCTCACAAAGCGGCGGGCCCATACAAAGGTGGGAAATATAGTGTTTACGAAGGGGGGACCCGCACTCCCTTCATCACTTTTTGGAAAGGCAAAATCTTGGCTGGAAAATCAGACCAAATGGTCTGCACCATCGACCTTGCCACTAGCCTCGCCAAGCTTACAGGCACAGCACTCCCAAAAAACGCTTTTAAGGATAGCTTTGATGTATCTGATGCCCTACTCGGCAAGCCCGATGCGAGAGGACGGACAAGTCTCATCCAGCAAGACAATGGAGGGAGGGGTAAATTTGGCTTTCGTAAAAACAAATGGAAACTAACCAAACATTCAGGAAAATCTGCCCGCAATACGGTAGTCGAAAAGAAACTCGCAAATACCAAGGTTCCAGAATTTCAGCTTTACGATCTCACTAAAGACCCGGCTGAGAAAAAAAACATCATCAAGCAACACCCCGAGACCGCCGCAGAGATGAAGGCGGAGCTAGAAGCCCTCGTTCAAGCTGATCGCTCACGCCCGGAGTAAGCTCATTGCCCAAATTAAACCAAAAGAGCATTTTCCAGTTGCCAGAGTCAGCCTCCCCTTCTAGCTTTCGCCCGCCGCTCGGCTAGCTCAGGGGTAGAGCACCACATTGACATTGTGGGGGTCGCTGGTTCAAATCCAGCGTCGAGCACCATTCTTTTAAAAAGCGCCGCGATCAAACGATCGTGGCGTTTTTTTGTTCTATTTCTCAAGACACCATCGGACGGACAGGAATGCCGCGTTCACGAAAGTAGTCTTTGGCTTCGGGTACGGTATGTTGACCAAAGTGGAAAATACTAGCAGCCAGTACAGCATCAGCTTTCCCCTCATCAAGGACATCCACCATATGTTCAAGGTTTCCAGCACCACCACTCGCGATAACCGGGATTCCAACAGCTTCGCTAACCGCTCGCGTTAACTCGAGATCATATCCATTTTTTGTCCCATCAGCATCCATACTTGTAAGAAGAATCTCCCCAGCTCCCCGATTGTAGACCTCCTTAGCCCACTCAATCGCATCAAGTCCATCCACAGACCGACGACCTCCGTGGGTATAAACGCCCCATTTCCCCGCTCCCTGGCGCTTCGCGTCAATCGCCACCACGATACATTGATTCCCAAATGCCTTGGCACCTTCATCAATCACCTCGGGGCGGAAAATCGCCGCCGTATTCACTCCTACCTTGTCGGCACCGGCCAGCAACATACGACTCATATCAGCTACCTCGCGAATACCACCACCCACTGTCAATGGCACGAAACACTTTGCCGCGGTTTCACGCACCACATCTACCATGGTATCACGCCCATCGGAGGAGGCTGTGATATCTAGAAAGACAATCTCATCAGCCTGCTGCTCGTTGTAGGCAACCGCGGACTCCACCGGATCTCCAGCATCGACAAGATCAACAAAATTGGTCCCCTTAACAACTCGGCCGTTTGTGACGTCGAGGCAGGGAATGATTCGCTTCGCAAGCATACCAGTGATTTACCTACCAAGCTAAGGAAAGCAAGACACGACGAATCCTCTCTTATATTTCAACACGTTGCCAAAATGAAGCTCTTCACCTAATTTCCCTAAGGATCACTCTAACTTATTGGATAAAAACAATTTACTTAGATTTTGAGATTCTGGGACCACGTGTTTGAACGCGCACAAGAATAGCCCTTAATAACCCATCACATCACTGCTTCGAACCTGCCGCCGCACGACGTAAGCGATCCATCATTGCCACCCCAATACCAGTTTCAGAGACCGATTCAGAGATAATAACATCAACCCCCGCAGCATCAAGCTTCCTAAGACAGTAAAACAACCTGACAGCGCCTTCGGCTAATTTCCCCTTTCCGGGACTCATGATTTCAACATGCGCCCAATCCGTCGCTTCCATCAAGGAACTGTTGCCCTCACCACGATAACTCAGCAAACCGTATTTCACTCCCTCCTCGGGCACAAAGTCACTCGGCTTGTCCATCACCACTAAAGGCGTCGTCGGTGCATAATGGCTCTCCACCTGCCCCGGGGCTTCAATGTGGTCCGCCTTCGTCTTCTTCGGCTTGATTACCTTAGCGATTTTTCTCAAATCCTCGCGAGAAATAGGTCCCGGTCTCAATAGTCGTAAAACTGGTCCCTTCTCTGACATCTCCGGAGCGACAATCGTACTCTCAAGGCCATCACGGCAAGCCCCTCCATCAATCACCATCGGGATTTTCCCGCCCAATTCCTCCATTACGGCATCAGCTGAGGTCGGACTAATTCTCCCAAAGCGATTCGCGCTCGGAGCGGCCACCGGAATTTCCTTGGCTACCGCCCGCATCACCTCATGAGCACTCATGCGCACCGCTACAGTCTCTAGTCCGCTAGTCACTAATTCAGGAACATCCTCCTTTTTAGGCAAAACTAGAGTTAAAGGCCCCGGCCAGTATGTTGATACCAGTTCATCAACGATTTCATCGAGTTCCTCTGGTATATTCGCCACAATATCAAGATCGCGCTTGTGCCCAATATGAACAATTAGCGGATCAAAAGAAGGCCTCTCTTTAACCTCAAAAACCTTCGCTACGGCTTCCGCATCAAAGGCATCTGCAGCCAAGCCATAGACCGTCTCAGTGGGCAAAGCCACTAGTCCGCCATTCTCCAGAAGAGCCACGGCTTCCGCCACGGCCTCCCGCCAATCTTCAAAATCCGCAACGACTCGTTTTGTGTCCACACAAGATCTTTAGCAGATACAGCTTCGTGAATCGAATTCAGAAAGGTAGAGTTTTCCCAAGAGTATGCAGAAGAATATTATCCTCATCGGATTTATGGGAACGGGGAAGTCCACAATTGGGCGAAACCTCTCCCAAACCTTCGGCTACCCGCTCATTGACACCGACCAACTCATTGTCGAGCAACAAGGCCGCAACATTCCCACAATTTTCAAAGAAAACAGTGAGGAAGGGTTTCGCGACATGGAAACCGAACTCCTCAAGTCGCTTATTAAACACTCCGGCCATATTATTGCAACTGGCGGGGGAATCATTGGCCGCCCCGAAAATCGCCAGCTCCTTCGAGAACTCGGTTACGTCGTCTGGCTGATCGCACACCCTACTGAAATCCTGAAGCGAACCTCTCGGAACGCAAATCGCCCGCTCCTTCACAACGACGATCCCGAAAAAACGATCCGTGATCTTCTGGGCGTCCGGACACCACTCTACCGCAATACCGCCCACATCGGTATCGAAACTGACAACCTCTCGTTCGACGAAGTCACCACTGGCATCATCGAGTCCGCGCGCTATCACTTTGGCACCCAAGAATGAATACGGACATCGCCAAGGCCAATGTCAGGTTCGTGGCCCGGCAGCTGGGCTTCGATGACTGCCGCATCGCTGCTGCGACTCGCGCTCCGCACGCCGACCACTACATACAGTGGATCGAAGAAGGACACGCCGGTGATATGGGCTGGCTGGAGAAAAACGTCGAACGTCGCTGTGATCCGCGGGAAGTTCTTCCGGGTTGCAAATCTATCGTTTCACTCGCTCTCAATTATCTTCCAGCTAAAAAACAACCGCGTTCCGACTATCGCATCGCTCGCTACTCATGGAACGATGACTACCACGACCTCATCCAAGAAAAACTCAAGGACCTAGATTTGGCCATGCAAGACATGGGCGGTCTCCAACGCTACTATGTCGATACCGGCCCCATTCTTGAGCGTGATTTCGCGTCTGCTTCTGGGCTTGGTTGGAACGGAAAATCTACTGTCCAAATCCACCGTAAGCTCGGCACTTGGTTCTTCCTTGCCGAACTGCTAACCACTCTCGATCTCCTTCCTGACCCTAAATCCAGCGATCACTGCGGTAAATGCACGGCCTGTATCAGCGCCTGCCCCACCCAAGCGATCACCGCTCCGCGAAAACTTGCCGCCACCCGCTGCATCTCTTATCTCACCATCGAGCACAAGGGTTCTATCCCCGAAGAATTCCGCCGCTCTATCGGCGATCGCATCTACGGCTGCGATGACTGTCTCGATGCCTGCCCTTGGAATCGTTTCGCCAGAGTCTCCCGCGAAACTTCCTTTCACGCCCGTGAAGAAATCTTCTCCCATTCCCTCTCGGACTTTCTTGATATGACTCTCGAAGACTTTCGGCGTGTCTTCGCAAAATCCCCTATCAAGAGAATCAAATTCGAACCATTCATCAGGAATGCCTGCATTGCCCTCGGTAATACAGGCACCGAAAAAGACCTTCCTAAACTCAGAGAGCTCTCTACCCACGAATCAGCCCTCATCGCCGAACACGCCAAATGGGCCATTGATGAGATTACAAGCCGAAACCCGGCATGAAGACTCGCTCCATCATTTTATTCCTTATTTCATTATGAGGCTCTCGTAACATCTCAAAATTTTCTCACTCGAAAAACTAAAACCTCCTTTTGGCATCCTCCACCAATCACTCTCAGCCAATATGAAAACCTGCATCCTCCTTCTTTGCATTTCCATCCAAAGCTTACAGCTTCTTGGTCAAATAACCAAACACCCGGATATTCTCATTATTCTAGCGGATGACCTTGGATATTCCGACGTAGGCGCCTATGGATCTGAGATCAAGACTCCTAACTTAGACGCTCTCGCAAACAACGGTCTACGCTTCACAAACTTTTACAATACCGCCCGCTGTTGGCCGACGCGCGCATCGATTCTTACTGGCTACTATCCACAGCAAATTCGACGCGACACTCTAAAAACTAAAAGCGGCGGCATGCGTGGAAAACGCCCTCCGTGGGCTCCCCTTGCCCCGGCCCTCCTGAAGAAAGCAGGCTACCGCTCTTACCACATCGGCAAGTGGCACCTCGACAGTAAACCGATCGCAGCCGGCTTCGACCGGTCCTACTATCTCAAGGATCAAAGTCGATTCTTCAGCCCCACCACTCATTACCTTGACGATCAAAAACTTTCCCCCGTTAAACGCGGAACTGACTTTTATGGCACTACCGAACTTGCCAACCGCACTATCGAATTTCTCGAGGAACACAAAACCAACTACGCTGACTCCCCATCTTTCACCTACCTCGCATTTGCCGCCCCCCACTTCCCGCTTCATGCCCTCCCGCAAGATATCGCCAAATATGAAAACACCTACATTCCCGGATGGGATTCGATCCGCCAAGCTCGTCACCAACGCATGACCAAGCTAGGATTTCCAAAGGTCAATCTTTCACCAGTCCTTCCAAACCTTGGTCCTCCCTATTACTTCCCTGACCAACTCAAAATTCTCGGTTCAGGTGAAGTAAACCGCCCCCTTCCTTGGGGGAAACTCACAAAAGAACAGAAAGCCTTTCAGTCGAGAAAAATGGCTATTCACGCCGCCATGATCGACCGTATGGACCAGGAAATTGGCCGTATTATTACCCATCTCAAAAAAAGAGATCGTTTCGATAACACCCTCATCATCTTTCTCTCCGATAATGGAGCAAGCGCCGAGATTATGGTTCGGGGCGATGGCCACGATCCCACCGCTCCTCTCGGGTCAGCGGCAACTTATCCTTGCCTCGGCCCTGGTTGGTCAACTACTGCCAACACCCCCTTCAAAAAACACAAAACCTGGACTCATGAAGGTGGAATCTCCACTCCCTTGATCGCGCACTGGCCGCAAGGTTTCGAGGCAAAAAATAAATTTCGACACACTCCGGCTCACGTCATCGATCTCCTTCCAACCTTTCTTGAGATAGCCAAAATTGAGAATGAAACTTCTATTATTAAAAGCCCTGGTAAGAGCCTCCTCCCGGTCTTTAAAGAAGATCAAAAGGATCTTCATCCAGATCTCTGGTGGTCACACGAAGGTCATAACGCCATTCTCAAAGACGGCTGGAAAGCTGTTTCCTCATTCAAAGAACCGTGGGAACTCTACCACCTTTCCGCTGACCGCAGTGAAACGAACAATCTAGCGAAAAAGCATCCTGGAAAACTGAATTCCCTCATCGCACTCTGGAACAAAAGCGCGGATCAATTTATTGCCGATTCTAAAAAATAAGAGCCTTTCCAAGGCATACCCCAAACCGCTAGCTTAAAGTATGTTCTTTCAGAAAGCGTTCACGGCAGCTCTAGTTCTTTCATCTCTTTCCGCCCAAGAAAAGAGCGCAACACCTTCAGCAGCACAATTTGCCTTTACCAACCTTTTCAATGGCAAGGATCTCACCAACTGGGTCGACGTCAACACCTCGCCCGAAACTTGGTCAGTCAAAGACGGACTCCTCGTTTGTTCCGGTAAGCCCATCGGGGTGATGCGGTCAGAAAAACAATACGAAAACTTTATTCTCGTCATCGAATGGCGACACATGAAGGCCGGCGGAAACTCTGGGGTCTTCCTCTGGAGCGATGCCAAGCCATCCGGAAACCGGCTTCCAAAAGGTATGGAAGTTCAAATGCTAGAACTGGAATGGCCTAATATTCACAAAAAACGTGACGGCTCGTCAAATCACCCCGGCTACGTTAGCGGCGAACTCTTCGGCGCAGGCGGGATGAGAGCGGTCCCCGAAAATCCACGCGGTTCGCGGTCCATGTCCTTTGAAATGCGCTGCAAAGGGAAAGGCGAGTGGAATGAATACGTCATCGTAGCGGTCGACGGTGCCGTGAAACTTTCAATTAATGGCAAATTCGTCAATGGCATCCGCGAAGCCGATCTTCGCAAGGGCTACCTTTGCTTAGAAGCCGAAGGCGCCGAAATACACTTTCGGAAAATCCAGATTATGGAACTCCCTTCAGGGCGTGCCGCCGATCTTGGCATGACGCTAGATCAGCAGAAAAAATAGACCAACGAGTGAATGAAACAATTGCTGCTCATCTTGATCCTTTCCCCCATTGCTCATGCTGGGCTCCTCGGAAGTTGGATACTAAACAAAAAAAACTTTACCGACCAAAAACTCAATCCAGCAGGTGAGGCGCAAGAAGTTCCAGAATTCGATACTGATGGCAACCTTGTTTTCTCCTCAAAGCAGCACATTCTTCTTCCTGAGGAATCCGCAAAAAAACTCCCCCTCCAGAACTTTGCTATTGAAGCTCGGGTGCGGATTGACCAAGCCCAAAAATGGGGCTCAATTTTGAGTTATAGTCAAGATAATGGCAGCTACGAGCGCGGTTGGATCCTGGGATACAATGGCTCTCGCTTCTCCTTTCGGCTCTCCACCGGTGATCGACTTCTCGAAGTTGCTGCACCTGAATCATTTGAACCCGGCGAATGGAATCACCTCTTCGCAACCTATGATGGCAAGAAGATGGGCCTCTATTTAAATGGGCGTCTTGTTAGCTCGCAGATTGTTACCGGACCTATTGTCCTACCCGATATCCCAACTCCGTTCGTAATCGGTGCCTATAAAGACAAAGATGAGTTTTTCCCAATAAACGGCCGTATCGAGTCGCTTCAATTTCACGATTCCCCGCCAACTCAAAACGAGCTCGCGAGCATCGCAAAAGAATTTGCTGTCGTTCCCTTTTCGGTTCGCCCTGCTGTTCGATTTTTAGCTCCAGGAAAAGCACTCCTGTTTTGGGAAGCTAGCCACCCCGGCAAGGCCATTATTGGATACGGAACAACCCGAAAACTTGGCAGTATCGTCGAGTCTAGTTCAGAAGACTTGCGTCACGAAGTCATACTCGAAAACCTAAAGTCACATACCCGCTATTCCTATCGGATCAGCGCCAATACCGAAAACGGTGAAAAATTCAGCCCCCTCTACGAATTTGACACCAGCATGAACTACATGCCAGCTCCGACTCCTGATAGTGACCACCCTCTTGCCAAAACCTATCTTCGAGATCTTCCTGACCAACCCGGCTTCGCTGTCATTGTAGGACTCACCGATGGCTCACTTGCCAAAGCTATCGCCTCTCAAAGCCAACTCAACGTGACGGCCTTTGATGATGACCTCGCAAAGGTCAACGCCTTGCGGAAAGAGCTGACAGATTCTGGTATTCATGGCTCAAGAATCACGATTCTCCACCTTCCCAACCTCAAGGATATCCCGCTCACCTCTTGCGTCGGCAACCTCGTCTGCACCGAACGTGAAACTCCTCCCTGTTCTACTTCCGAACTCTCCCGACTCACCCGCCCAAAAGGTCGTACCGTCCTGCCTGACAAGACCCTCAATACCCGCCCTCCCATTCCAGGATCCGGTGAATGGACCCATCAATACGGGCCACCATCAAACACCACCTACTCCAACGAACGCCTTGGCGGCGCTCAGGCTGTCGATGAATTGGAGCTCCAATGGATCGGGAGACCCGGTGCCAACTTTGGCATTGATCGGCAACCCCGCATGTCCGCTCCGCTTGCGACCAATGGACGGATGTATCATCAGGGACTCAACCGGCTCATGGCACTCGACGCCTACAATGGCCAAATTCTTTGGGACATGGAAATTCCGGACCTTCGTCGAGTCAACGTCCCTCACGACAGCGCCAACTGGTGCGCAGATGACAGCAAACTATACGTCGCTGTCAAAGATCTCCTTTGGGTGCTCGACGGAGCCACCGGCAAACGCATCTCAACCTTAAAGCTCACCTCCTCCCACCGGGAGACACACGAGTGGGGCTTCATCGCCCAGGAAGGGGATAACATCATCGGATCCTCCGTCCGTCTGGGAGCCGAGTTTAAAAAATACTTTGGGGACGCCTGGTATGACAAAGTCGGCCGCGAATCCGACACTGCCAATGTTCTAAGCGACAATCTTTTCGGATACTCAAAGTCAAACTGGAAAGGAAACTGGACCTACTCGGGCGGGCTCATCATCAACCCGACCATCTCATTGGCCAAAGGTAAACTTTGCTTTCTTGAAACACGCAACACCGACCTTCAAAAATCCACCTCCGGACGCGAGAGCACCAAAAATCACTGGAATCAAATCCACGCCGTCTGTCTCGACGCAACCACCGGCAAAATCCTCTGGCAAAAGCCATTCCCCAAAACTCTCCTACGGACCGAGGAAAAAGGCTTCATCCAGGTTTCCTATGGATCCATGACTTCCGAAGGCTTCCTCGTCACCCTCTCTGAAGGCGACACCCAAGAGACCGGTAAGCACAATGGGAAAGGGATCTTCAGTTACCACTACTTCGACCTTGCCAATGGCGATCTCCGATTCCAATCCCAGACCCCGTGGCGCACCAACCACCACGGCTCACACATTACCCACCCGGTCGTTTACGAGGACCGGGTCTATACGGACCCCACCGGGATCTCCCTTCCCGACGGAAAGCCGCTCGATCACAATTACGGGCCTAAAACTAAATGCTCCGCCACCGTAGGGACAGCCTATGGATTACTTTATCGAGGGATTGATGTGAGCCTCACCTTTTGGTCCAAAACATCTAAGAAACAATCCCACTGGCCCCGACTCCGCCCCTCCTGCTGGCTAAGTGTTCTTCCCGCCCAGGGACTCTTCCTCGCCCCCGAAGGCGGCGGCGGCTGTTCATGCGGCGGCTGGATGGAAACTTCACTTGCCTTTATTCCCAAAAACAATTCCGGCATCAAAGATCCCACACCATCCAAAGAGTAGCCGCCCTTTTCCAATCTCCAGTCCGAGCCCACCTCCTAAGCACCATGTTCCGCTCAACTCTTGCACTTTTTTTACTTTGCGTCCTCTGCCCCGCCGAGGTCTGGCCAACTTATCGCCATGACAATCGCCGAAGCGGTGTGTCTCCCTCTTCTTTACAACTCCCGCTTACCGAAGCATGGGTCCACAATGGAGGCCTTCCCCAACAGGCATGGACCGGACCAGCCAAGTGGGATGCCTACTCCAGCAACGAAGGGCTGCAATCGATGCGCAACTTCGATCCCTGTTATTTCACGACCGCCTCCCATAATCTCATTTATTATGGGTCTTCGTCCGACAATGCTCTCCATTGTCTAGATGCCTCAACTGGAGAAGAGCAATGGCAACACTTCACAAATTCCTCCGTCCGTTTCCCTCCCACTCTCGTCGGAGAACAAGCATGGTTTGGATCCGATGATGGCTACATCTACTGCGCAAATGCCCTGACCGGAAAAACCCTCTGGAAAAAACAAGCAGCACCTTCCGATCGCCTGATCCCCAGCAACGGCAAACTCATTTCGCCTTGGCCGGTTCGAACCGGAATCACAGTTGAAAACGGCCGCGCCTTTTTCGCAGCCTCACTCCTGCCATGGAAGACTTCCTATCTATGGTGTATCGATGCCAAGACAGCGGAACGGGCCTATCTCACCGAGCATCAAGGCGTCACTCTTCAGGGCGCCATGCTAGCTGGCGGCGACCGCCTTTATATCCCCCAGGGCCGGGCCGCGCCCATCACTCTAAATCAAAACGACGGCAAAAAGACCGGAACGATCGGGCAGGCCGGAGGAACTTTTTGCCTTTTAACAGAGGACAACCAACTCATCGCAGGCCCACCCAACCAAAAAGAACGGGACGAACAGTTACGCATCGCCGACCCCAAATCCGGAAAGCGACTTACAACCTTCAACAACACCACCCGAGTCGTTGTCACGGAAGGAAAGGCCTACCTCCATTCCATCGGTAACCTGCAATGCCTTGACCTCACCCGCAAAGCTCAGCTTGAAACGCTTCTCAACAACCAAAGGGCCAGTCTCAAAAAACTCGACCCAAAAGTTGAAACAAATCTCGCTCAAATTGAAGTCCTCAAAAAGGAAATCTCCACACTCCAGACTCAAATCAAATCCTGCCTTCTCTGGACCATTGCTCACCCTTCCCCCTTCGAACTCGTCGTCGCAGGCGCTCAGCTTATCGTCGGTCTCGACAATCAAGTCTCCATTCTTGACATCAAAACCGGGAAGCCACTCTGGCAGCACAAAGTTACGGGAAGAGCCTACGGACTCACTCCTGCCGAGGGCCGCCTCATCGTTTCTACTGACCTCGGCTACATTCATACTTTCCACAAAAGACCGTGAAATATCTTCTGATTTTTCTGGTGGTCACCGCCTCCCCTCTGGCCTGTCAGGTTCCCGTCTTTCGATACGCTCTGGAGCGGTGGCAGTCCGATTCCTTCCGCTTGCAATTAATTCACCGGGGAGAAGCACCGGCCGAATTATCGTTCGAACCAAAGCACCTCAACCTTGAATTTGAATCTGTCAACCTTGAGAAGATCACTCCCAATGAACGCTTCTCTATTATTGGACTCGAGAAGCTCACCGAGTATCCCGCCTTCCTCCTTCACCCTCCTGAAAGCTGGGGAAACAACGAACCGCTTGTGTTCCCTGGCACTAAATCAACTCTTGAAAGCATCATAGACTCGCCCCTCCGCCAGAGAATTAAGGACGGCATCCTTGAAGGGCAATCCACCGTTTGGATCCTTGTCGAAGGAACCGACCAAACCGCAAATGAAGCCATTTTTAAACTCCTCAACGACACTCTGCTAGAGGCTCAAAAAAACATCCAGATCCCCGAAGGTGTCATTCAGGCCGATCAGGCTGGAAAAGTTGGCGAGGACATCAATCTCGACGATGTCCTCCGCTCATCCATTCCACTCCAGATCTCCTTTAAAATCGAGCGGGTCAATCGCAATGACCCCGCCGAACAAGCTTTCCTCCGTATTCTTACCGCCAACCGGCATTCACCATCCGAAGAACCACTTGTCGTCCCGGTCTTTGGTCGTGGTCGCACGCCAGGCCCACTTCTAGGTAGCTCTATAACAGCGGAAACCGTTACGACAGCCTGTGAGTATCTTTGCGGTGCCTGCTCCTGTCAGGTCAAAAGCGGCAACCCTGGATATGACCTACTCTTTCAAACCGACTGGCAAGAAAAACTTCAATCTGGCCTCGTCGTAATCGACAAGTCACTCCCCACCATTCTGCCCTCGCTCAATGACGAATCGTTACCTAAGCAGGAATCACCAGCAGATAATTCCTCACTGAAATCCTACGTTGTCAGTTCTCCCAAGATCCTCTTGTTGGCAATTCCTGTGATCCTCCTCATAGGTACCATTTTCCTCCTGAAGAAATCCAATTAAAATCTCCGCTGGTTCGCGAATCTGATTACGCCCCTTCATCCATTTTTCATCATGCTCTTGGCAGAAATCAAACACCGGAAATTTAACTTCATCATCGCCACCCTAACAGCAGCAGCTGCTATCTGTATCTGGCTTTCCGCAGAAGAAAGCCTAGCCAAATTTGACCAAAATACCGAAGCCCAGCTCAGTTTACTAGAAGACGAAACCAAGGCTGAGATGATCCAGCTTGAGAACGACATTCGCAAAACAATGAAAGGTCTTGGTTTCAACGTCTTCCTCTTCCCCAAAGGCGAAGAAATCTGGCAAATTAAGGAGCGTGGATACTCCGAACAAACACTCTCTGAAGACTCAGTCCACAAACTTGCTGAAAGCGAAATCGTCACCGTTAACCACCTTCTTCCTCAGCTATCAAAACGAGTTCGCTGGGAAGAACAAAATCGATCGATCCTCCTTATCGGCGTTGAAGGACAAGTTCCTATCGCTCACAGATCCAAAAAGAAACCCATCATGAATCCTCTTACTCTGGGGACGATCAATCTCGGCTACGACCTACACGAACCCCTCGGACTCAAAAAAGGGGATCAGGTGATCCTTAACGACAAAACCTACACTCTTGCCCAAACCTATCCTCCAAGAAACTTCCGCGACGATGGCTCGGCCTGGATACACCTTGATGATGCCCAAAAACTCTTTGACCAACCTAATCGAATTAATGCCATTTTAGCCCTTGGGTGTAATTGCGCCTCTATTGATCGACTCGGCGAAATTCGTTCAGAGATTTCAAAAATCCTTCCCGAGGTTCAAATCATCGAACTCGGTTCATCCGCCATGGTTCGTGCCGAAGCTCGTAACAAAACTGGTGACCGGGCAAGAAAAGCCAAAGCTACAATCATAAAGAGCCGTGAAACTGCTCGCTCCGAACGTGCTCGTTTTTCTGCAGTTCTCTCCCCAATCATTGCAAGCGGCGCCTTTCTCGCTCTCGCATATCTCTCCTTTGCTAACGTCCGTGAACGACTTCCGGAAATTGGCACTCTTCGTGCGATTGGTGTCAGTCATTTCAAAATTGCAAAACTCCTGCTCGCCCGAGCTGCTCTAATCGGCCTTCTCGCAACCGGCCTGACCTTCACCATTTCTAAAGCCTTCTCATTTTCCTTTCCTCCCATGAGTTGGCTTTTCATTCCCACCGTTAGCGCCGCTGCAACGTGGCTCTCGACCATCTACGCTCTCACACGCGATTCTGTTATCCTGCTCCGAAGTAATTGAAAATTGCTAATCCATCACCACCACCCGGTCTGCAATGGCCTCCGCTTCTTTTTTAGAATGAGTGACATGTAAAGCAGTCACGCCCTCCCTCTCAATCATCTTTCGAATTACGCCAAGCACCTCATCATGACGAGCTTCATCTAAACCGGATAGAGCTTCATCCAGACAGAGTAATTGTGGCCTCAGCGCCAGAGCCCTACCCAAAGCAACTCGACGAGCTTCACCACCTGAAAGCCCCTCGGGTAAGCGACTCAAAAGCCCCTCCAATCCAAGATCTCTTGCCAAGCTCTCCACTCGTTCCTTTATTTCCTCAGGCTTCCAACCATGAAGCTTAGGACCAAACTCTATTTGCTCTCGGACCGTCAAAGAGGGGAAAAGCACAACATCTTGCGGCACTAGACCAATTCCCCGTGCCCCAGGCGGTAAATTTGTCACCTCTAGTCCATCAAGTACAACACGCCCGCCAACTGGCCCTTCGCGTAATCCACAAACCGTTTCGAGGAGCGTCGTTTTCCCGCAACCACTCGGCCCCATAAGAGCGACACACTCACCCTCCCTAATCTCCAACGAGAAGGGGGACAGGACAAAATCCCCTGCTTGGACCGTTACCTGTTCCAAAACTAAAATCCCCCCACTCATACCGCTCCTCCTCTTCCTGCAAGACACCTCACTATTAAAAGGGTTGAAACTGCCAACAAAATCATTAGTAGCGAAAGTGCCGCAGCTCCTGGCAAATTGCCTATATTAATCTCAAGAAAAACCGACGTAGCCAATACTTCGGTCCGGCCACGCGTCGCTCCCGCAAAGATTAGGATCGGCCCAAACTCTCCCAGCGCCCTCGCCCACGCCATTGTTCCTGCTGCCACTATTCCCTTACCAGCCAATGGCAAAACAACTCGCATAAATGCCTGCCCCCGGTTACATCCCAAAGTCATCGCGACCTCTTCATAACGCGGGCTAATCTGATCAAAAGTCGTCCTCATCGTCCTAACTGCAAAAGCCGCCGCCACCGGAAACTGAGCCAGCACCACTCCTAACGGATGAAAGGTCATTGGGAAACCAACCTCACTTACAATGCCTTCAAGTGATCTCTGACTCCCCGCAAACACAAAACTCAAAAGCCCAAATAAAATTGCGCTTCCGACCAAAAATCGTATTACAATCCCATTCCCTTTCCGAGCTGCTCCCCAGATCGCAGATATTAGTGCACCACCCGCTAACATTCCACAACAGGCCGATGGTGGGATCCGATTGAACAAAATCAAAAGACTTAAACCCACAATCAAGGGAGGTAGCAAAATTGGAATATCCAGAAATGTATCTACCAAGGCTCTTCCCCGAAATTGATATCGGGATAAAAGATAGCCCACCGGGACTGAAACCAATACTGAAAGAATTGCTGTCGCCGTACAGGTCACGAACGTCAGTTTGATTGAATGCTGAATATCAGCATCCTTCAAAATCTCACTCGCCTGGCTCCACGAAACCGTCAGCATATTTGCCCCGACCAGTAAAAGCAGGAGTCCTAGGTAGGCTGCGACCACAAAGACCAGAAAAAGAAGAAAAGGCCACTCCGGCCTAACCCTCCAAATCTTTTGATCACTAATGATGCCCTTCTCCATTTCGCCTTTTAGATTCAACTCTTGAATGCCTCAACAGAATTAAATGGCGACTGATCATAATCAATCTTCGCTTCAACCGACGCTGCCATAAGTCAACCCTATGCCGGCGTTTTCACAATGAAAACTCCCAAGATTGCACATAACTAACAAACAATGGGCGCCCACGAAAAAAGGCTTTTCCATCCTAGGCGACAACTAATAAGCATCGTCAATTGAGTTCCCATTGGAATCCCAATTCCTCGAATCTTTCCCTTGCTTCCGGAGTCGCCAGAAAGTTGCCTAATCTCTTCATCAATTCGGGGTAAGCCGATTCCTTTGCCACCGCAAATGGCTGCTCAGCAAAAGCCAACTCGTCTTTCAACTCCACGATTTCATTTTCCTTCAAAGTCACCGGACTAGCGAGTGCGTTACTTCGGTAAACCAAAACTGCATCGAGTGATCGGGCCTGTAACGCAGACACAAGGTCATCTCCTTTCGCAACCTTCACAGCCACATTAGCTTCCAACGCTTCGGTCAATCCACGTCTCTCAAGCATGATCCGCGTCAATTCTCCCAGCGCACTTTTGCGACCATCACAAATTCCAAGCTTCACCCCTAGCTTTCCAAGATCTTCCAATTTACGAAGCTCCTTTGGATTCCCTATCCGAACTAATAAGACGATTTCATTCCGCGTCATGATCCGCCCCTCAAAAAACCGTTCCTGAACCTTGTTTAGAAACTTCGTATCACAAGCAAAGTATCCTGCTGGCTTAGCCCCAGCATCCATCTGCGCAACCAAGGTCCCACAACCCTCAAAAACCGTATTCACCCGGCACCCCTCACGCGCTTCAAATTCTCGAACCCGCTCCTGAATCGCCGGCCTTAACATTGATCCCGAAAAAAAGGTCACTTCCGGTTGATCCGACCATTTATCCCCCTCATCAGGAACCATAAACCCCATCTTCTGAAAGATCTTCCGACCACGATCTTGCGCTGTGACATAACGGGCAAAATGGAGTGACCTCTTCGCGTCCTTACTCGACGTTAGCACTCCAATCGAAGCTCTTTTCGCTCTTTTGGAAAACTCTGGGACGGCAATCCATTCCACCTCAGAAAAATTTTTCGCTACCGCGTCCCATGCTAAGGAAACATCCACAGCACCGGTCGCAACATCTTCCACAATCGCATTCACAGTTGGCTTAGTCACGACCACGTTAGGATTAACTCTCGCTAATAAGCCCTCCTCTTCCAAAACCTTCCAGGTGAACTTACCCACCGAAGCTGATTTTTCGGCCAAAGAAATCTTCAATCCTTTCTTCCCCATATCCGAGAGTTTCGTCAAACCTCGCGGATTGCCCTTCGGAACCACCATCCCAGCAGTCAAAAGCGCCACCGGAATTGCCTCCTTCATCAAGCCCTTATCTCTGGCCGAGTCGATATAACTCTGGTCTGCAGGCAAATAAAGATCACCACCTGCCACTTCAAGTTGGCTGGCCAGAGCTCCTGATCCACCAAACTGTAAATTGACCTTCACCCCAAACTCCTCCTCGTATAGGCGGGCAATCTCACTCATTGGTTTTCGCAATCCCGCGGCACAGTGGAAGAGCAAGTCCCCTGTCCCCGGTCCATCTCGGTCATTATCCTCCGTCAGCCACCAAAAAGCCCCTCCGAGCAGGACCACGAGAATTCCAATAACAAAAACACTTCGTTTCATGACTTAATACGAGAACAGTGATGACAGTCCTTGTCTCTGACAAGGCGTACTTTTTTCATCCGCATCCATTGCGCATCAACATGGATCATTCGATCCACCGCTGGTTCGGAGAAGCGGGTTAGAAGCTTAATACCCTCCAAAGCCGCGATTTGAGCTATCATTGCTGAGACCGCCCCAATTACCGGAAAGCGACGTTTCCAATAAGCGGGAGGAGCCTTTACTAAACACCCAAGACAAGCCGACTTACCCGGGTCGACTGCGAGTACATGCCCCTCCATCGAGCACATCGCACCATCAACAAAAAATTTACCCTGACTCATCGCTTCCCGATTCATCAAGAGACGCTCTTCAAAAAGAGGAGCGCATGAAAACACAATGTCAGCTCGCTCAACAAGCCCTGCAATATTCTCTTCCGAAACATTCTGCCCCATCGATTCAATCTCAAGGTCCCGATTAAATCGCCTCAATGTCTCCGCAGCTTGAACGTGACGCCCGCTACCTAGACCCTCATGAGTCATCAGAATCTGACGATTTAAATCATCCGGTCTCAACTCTCCCCCATGCGCAAGAATGATTCGCCCCACGCCTGCTGCTGCCAGAGATAAGGCCAAGGGCCCGCCCAGTCCACCCACTCGTGAAACTAACGCGGTTGAGTTTCTCAGCTTCTCCTGAGCCTCACTTCCAAATCCCGGAACATCTTCCTGCCAAGTATAATAATCTTCGTACTTCACAATAGAATCTTCCCTTTCTCTAAAGTAATTACCCGATCTGCTTTCTCAAGAACTCTAGGGTCATGAGTCACTACCAAAACTGAACCTCCATCCTTAACATAATTCCGCAGCCCAAAGATCACTGCTTCGGCACTCACGTCATCTAAATTCCCCGTTGGTTCGTCTGCCAAAACTAAATTCGGACAGTGAATTAAGGCCCGGGCTAGGCCTACTCTTTGTTGCTCTCCTGCACTCAACTCCCCCGGAATATGGGATGCCCTCCCCTCAAGGCCCAGCGAAACCATCAACTGCTCCGCCCGATTTTGATCTCCGCCAGCGACGAGAATATTCTCTCGAATATCAAGGTAGGGGATCAGTCTTGCATCTTGAAATACCAATCCAATCACCTCTTTGCGAAAGCGCGTTTTCTCAAAACCACTCATTTTTGAGACGTCGCGACCAGCAACCTCGATCGATCCTGCATCAGGACCTAACAAACCAGCCACCACATATAAAAGAGTTGATTTCCCCGCCCCACTCGGGCCACGAAGGGCGACAAACTCACCCACTTCCATTTGCAGAAAAATATCATCAAGGGCTACCACCCTGTCATACGACTTCGATAACCCAACCAACTTCATCAGTTGGCTCTGATCCGTATTGATCGTGCTTTGCTTGTTCACCGGTCGGTAGGATCATATTTTACGCAAGGCGACCCAAGTCAAAGATGTCGCAATTTTCTACCGGTTCAATTTGGGCTCAAGCCAGAGCCCCCAATCGGAGCTATTCCCGTCATTCGAGGGATCCACCACCAGCTCCAGTGTCTTCACCCCAGACACGTCAATCGAGTAATTCACCAAGCCACCAGCTTTAATCACTTTCGATTTCCAAAGAGTTTTGCCATCGCCTTTAATATCAAACCGAACCGTACCCTGTTTCCCGGTAGCCATCCCTGCTTTCCCGCGCAAAGTTTTCCATCTCCTCCCGAGATTGTAACGATGGTTGGCCGGAGCATGACCATAAATCCCGGTCGAAAAAATCTCTCCCCCCGCTTCCAGAAGGAAAGGTGGCTCTGGTAAAAAGTTGTAGGCAGGACGCCCCCAACCCACCCTGGAGGCAGATGCCTTAAACTGCGTTAAATCCGCCGCGGTTTGATTCTGCCCGGCTTGTGCGGGCGACTTCACCGCTTTGCGCCCACGCTCCAAGATTTTTTCGGCAATCTGCCGCATTTTCCCTTCAGGCAATTGTCGTACCTCGGCCACTGCAGCTTCACGGTTTCTCTTACTCAGAGCCTCAATAAAAGGAGTCATAGCCGCACGAATCTGGGACGTCGCCAGATCCGGTGTGCCATCTTTACCAACCGAGTAAGGATATTTAAACTTTGTCTGCGACATCCATCCACTTGTCGAACCATTGACGTGGAGCGGAATTAAACGCAACTCACCTGCCTTTCCCGGAGGAAGCGCGTCGCAGGAAAAACTAAAATTCCCGTCAATATCCGGCACTGCAGTTGCAGTCGTTGCATTATAGTCCCCACCTCCCTCTGGATCAAAGTAGGCCACAACCCCGTAAACTGGAGGATTCGCGACCAGCTTTCCAGAAACATGAATCGCTTTTTCCCTAGCCATAATCTTCAATCCCTCGATTGTTGCGCTCACAGGAAGATTCATTCCTTTGAGCGATTCCGAAAACTGGGGATGCGACGCCAATCTCAAGGCATGAGCTAAGGTCAAAAATGATCCCCTTCCCTCGCCTCGCAATTCATCACCGTATGTTCGGTTTCCCGATCCCATCAAAGCTGTTCCGCGTAATGCCTCATCAGGCCGCTCTCTACAATGAGGAAGACCAAGAGCATGACCAAGTTCGTGGGCAATCCCTCCGATGAAAATCGAATTATGCTTGCCCAGAGAAATCCGGCCATATTGACCATCTCGCATCATCGGAGTTTTCTTTGCTAAATTTAAAGTATCCAACTCGGGCGAGTCTAATTGCCAAGCCGTTCCCCCTTGAAAGTTACCCCCTGCATAGTAAGGGGACCTGTGAGTGAAAATCAGCTTGTCGCCATCCCAAGAGGCCAGATTACAGAAGATAACGAGGGTCTCTTTTTTGCCATTGATTCCCTTTCCAGCTAAAACTGGCAGACATTCATTTTTGATCTCATTGCCCGAAGACATCCCGTATTCTGCTTCAGGCTTTCTACCTTCGATTAGGTGAACCCGTAAATTTTCACCTTCCATTGGGAGATTGATTGACCGAGGGCCAAACCCGAGACGTTCCATCTCTTTTTTGTAGAAATCTTGGATATGGATCATCATTCGGGTCAATCGCTCCTCATATCGGACCGGCGCCGGACGTCCTTTCGGAGTCCACAACACAAAATGTAGGGATCTCCTACCTTCCCTTGAATCCTGTTTATGCCACCCATCAAGAATTTTGAGTGCCATCGCTGCTTTATCACGCTCACCCGGAATTTGAGCATGAAGTAGAGTCGACAATAGCATGAAAAGCCCCACAAACCGTATCATATTCTCTGATACGTATTTCCTTTCCAAAGCTTTCCTAAGCGCTTTGCTTTTCGACATTATCTCGTAACCCTTCATCTGGATGACTTCATCAAATCTATTTACTCTTACGGAAATGCAGCAGCGGATTGCCTGCATTCGGGAAAAAATGGATTCCCTTAACCTCGGGGCCGTCATCGCCTGCGATGCTTCCAATGTTCGCTACACGACCGGTTTCAAAGGAGAACCCCGAAGTCTACTCATCCTTCCTGACACCCTCATTCTTTTCACCTCTTTTCGTACCATCTCCTGGGCAAGAGAACAAACTAAGCTCCTTGAAGAAGAAATCGAACTCTCGACCACCAGCTCTCCAAGTAAACTCATCAAAAAAAGATTACCAACTCCCCCTCTCAAAATCGCAATCGATCAGAATGTTTCAGCAGCCAATCTCGTCTATTGGCAGAAAAAACTGGCACCCCACGAAGTCGAGCCTCTCTCCATCATCGAAACGATACGCCAAACCAAATCTCCCGCTGAAATTTCGATCATACAGCAGTCTCAAAAAATCAACGAAACGATCCTCAATGCTGTTCTTCCGCAAATTAGACCTGATCTGACCGAACGAGTAATACAGGGACTCATCCTTGCTGAAATGGCCAAGCGGGAGGAAGTCGAAGGATACTCCTTTCCACCCATCGTGGCCAATGGGCCCAATTGCTGGGAAATCCACCACCTTCCGGACCAATCCGTCAGCCGCTACGGCGATCTTCTCCTTCTCGACCACGGCGTCTTCTACCAAGGATATGCCTCCGACATGACCCGCATGGTCTGCCTTGGTAATAGCTCGGAGAGAATGCGAGAGATCCACCAAGTCGTCAATTTAGCACGCCAAACTGCCATCGATGCCGCACGCCCGGGTATCACTAACCACGATCTTGACCGTGTCGCCCGAAACATCATTGAAGCATCCGGCCTCGGTAAAACCTTCACCCACGGCCTCGGTCACAGCATAGGTCTCCAAACCCACGATCCCGGAGTTAACCTATCTCAAAACGCTCCCGAAATCTCCCTCGCACCCGGCATGACTCTCACCATCGAACCTGGAATTTATCTTGAAAAAAAATTCGGTATTCGAGTAGAGGACACCATTGTTATCACCACCGATGGCTCAAAAAACCTCACCTCGCAATCGACCGAAATTATCGAGATTTAAACTCTACCTCAACTAGAAATCTCCTTTCCAAAAACATTACTTGGCCTTCATTACTTTCCCTTTTCGGGAGCCCCCCAAAAAAAAGACGACACAAATTTCAAAGTTTTGCGCATGTATAAAAGAAGACTGTTACGTCTATCAATTAATCGCAAATCAATATGAAAATCCGATCACCTCATAATCTGACGAATTTTTTCTTTTTCACGGGTATCCTTCTCCAATCCAGTCTTGCTCAGCAGACCCCAGATCTTGCATCACAAATAGAAGGTGAGTGGATCATCTACCGAGGTGATAATTTTGAAATTAAAAAGATCTCGAATCAGAAAACCCAAAGTAATTTTTACCGTTGGAATGGAACGCTAAGATCCAAAAAAGATTCACACTTAAAACTCACCTCCTTAGGGAAGGGTAAAGCACAGTATATAATCCCTAAGGGAGCGCAGTGGCAATATTTGGATGGCGGCAAGAGACCAGAAAGCTCTCGTTGGACAAACCTCTCATTTGACTCTAAGGCTTCCGACTGGAAAACGGGGAAAGCAGGTTTTGGATATGCCGATAATGACGATAAAACGATCATTACCGACATGGAGAACAAATATCTATCCATCTTCATCAGGCGGGAATTCGAGCTCCCAAAGGAAGCTGAACTAAAAGGCCTTGGCTTACTGATCAACTACGACGACGGCTTCATACTGTATGCCAACGGACGCCGACTCTTCGAATCAAGCAACGTGAATGTGGAAAAGAAAACGGGGGAAATCACCGTCAAAAACCACGAAGCCAATGGCTCAGAGTTCTTTTCTCTTGGTGAGTATGCCAGCGCCTTTCGAGAGGGAAAAAACGTCATCGCAATTCAAGGCATCAACACAAATTTAGAAAGCAGTGACTTCACTCTGGATCCTCAAATTCTCATGGGAGGCACTGGAAGCTTTGTAGAATCCAGCCACCAGGTTACACATGTTGACTCATCGAGTAATGGGTATGACAAGGATCGAACTTGGAAGGGCAAAGTCGACAATCTTCAGATTTGGGAGAGAGCTCTTAGCGAAAATGAAGTTTTGGGCCTCTGGAATAATGGCAAAGGTAATAACAAAGTTTCTAAAGAACTCGCAGAGGGTCTTATTGGACACTGGCCGTTCGATGGCAATTTAAAGGATGCTAGTGGCAACAAACGTCATGCAGCAGGCAAGAATTCACCAGGATTTGCCAAAGGTCAATTCGGACAAGCCCTGGATCTGAATGGCAAAAATCAATACGTCCTACTGGGAGGTCAACCCGCCGACTACACCCCTAAAAACGGAAACATCACGCTTTCTATGTGGTTTAGTGCGGATGCCTTCGACAAACGCTGGCAAACTTTAGTCTCAATGGGGGATTCCTGGACTGATTGGCGTGTCCATAGATTTGGGACGACTGACACGATGGCATACGCCGCAGGAAGATGGGTTAGAAACACTAAAGATGTTCTTGATGGTAAAATGCACCACCTTGTAGCCATTAGCGAAAAAGGAAAGGGCGTTAGGCTTTTTGTCGATAACTTCTTAGTCACTAGTAATGCCTCAAGCAAGCAGGCTCAGAATTTCCTCGGTATTATCCCCGATGAAGATGGTTGGTTACCGGCAGTTGGAGCTAATCTGCAAGGGCAAATTAATCTCTCAAAATCAATTGAAGGGGAATTTATACCTATGCAGAACTCGCTTCGAATTTCGACATCTTCAGGAAGGAATAACGATTCGGGTCTCTACCGAAAAGTCACTCACCCTGAAGAGGCTTTGCTTATTGCGGCCCGAAACGGAAATATCGACACGGTGAAAACACTCCTGGATTCTGGAGTCGATGCTGATGTCACCTCGCCTAATTCCTACACTGCATTAGGATATGCTGGCATTGGAGGACATTTAGAACTTATGCAACTCCTCATCAAACATGGCGCAGACGTTAATAAACAATCAAGATTTATGAAATCTCCCCTGAATGTTGTGGCAGGGTCGCCTCAAATTGCCGCGATCAAACTCCTCATTGCTAGCGGAGCTAAATTCAAAACCAACTACAATGGGGGCAGCATCGCTCATGAAGCGGTCTTCTGGGAGCAGCCAGAGATGCTTGAGTTCATACTTGAGGACCTTAAGGTTAGTCCTAACCTCCAAGCTAAGAATGGTGCTACTCCCTTGCACTATGCAATCCACAAAATGGAACGTGGACAAAATACCGCGAATCAAAAACACCTTGAAGCGCTCAAGATCCTTCTAAAAAATGAAGTAAATTTAGATCTTCGATTCAAGGATAACAACGGAAACAATCAAACTGCCTTGGAGCAAGCTATGAGCAAAGGACTCGATGACGTTGTCGCGATTTTAAAGAATAGCCGCTGATATAATGAACCTATCGGAGAAGAACTAAAAAGATCTACCTAGAGTGATCTTTATCAATCCAGATCACCACTCAGGCCTCGTAAATCCGATTCGTTTTCGACGATGGAAAGCAGGACCAAAAAAAGCAGCTCCGAACGCTCAGAAGAAATAGAGCTCAAATTACGAGCCGCAGGTAGAGAAAGCTGTGCAAAATGCTCCAGAATTTTAAGCGGCCACAAAATAAGCGATACCCGTCTCAACCAAATTCTAGAAGGCACAGCCTCCCCCAAATGCCATCACTGCCGAAAAAAGATCACCCTCTTGAAGAGGGTGATCATTGGATCTTTTATAATCATTATGATTTTTGTTATCTTACAGTCGAACAAATAAGAATTGGACCTTTCTAAAAAGGCTAGAGTTTATCCTGCCCCCTCAAGCCCTTCCTAATTCCAAGGTTAGTCAGAGGTCATGATTTTGGACTCTCACATCAAAACATCCTTATTGGGCACAAAGATCTAAATCACTTCCCCACCTAAATCCTATAATCTCAGCAAAATATGAGAGTCACGTTATTTGCCATCTTCCTACAACCATTCGTCGGCTTAGGGGCAATTTTTGGCCCAATCTGCCAATGGCATCAGGATCCATCGACTACGATGTCCGTGCACTGGATCGAACGACTGGAGGAGACTCCACAAAAATGGACATCTGAAACTGGCCCCTTTCGCAGTGAGCCGCAAGAACCTGTCCTACTACGAAGACCGCTTCAAATTCCCAAAACAGTCTCGAAAGGAGCGACTCTTGTGATTGAATCCCCAAAGAATACCACCATCACAGTTGATATCGATGGTCAAAGAATAGAGACGATTCCCGGGCGAAAAAAGGCAGTAAGTTTACTTAACAACTCTCAAAAACCTCATAAGCCAATCTTACTTGCTGTCTCCTTACTAAAGACATCAAAAACCGCGTCGAAGACCATACCAGCTCCTCGTGTTTTCATTCAAGACCAAGAAGAAATCATCGTCCTCTCTGATGCAAAGAGCTTGTGGAACCGCTCCCTAACCTCTACTCCAAATTCTGATTGGAATCGTATCCCGCCTGTTCCTGGAATTCTTCAAATAGACCGCGATTTTATTTTCGCCTACCGAAAAATTGGACACCCTCAATGGAAAGAAGCACGAATAAGCAAACGACTTTTTGGCCCAACTGACGATTGGGTTCACTCGGTTCAACTTAGTAAGCTCAACGCCGATTCAAGCTATGAATTTGAAATTTTAGATCATGGGGTTCAAGTTGGACAGAACCTCTTCAAAACCGCACCTCTAATTTTCCCTAATGAAATGGTGTTTGTTACCGGCGGAGATATGTTTCACACCCGGCAAATGCTTGATTCGATGAATCGAAGGGCGGGCACCGAAAACCCTCTTTTCGCTCTCCTAGGCGGCGATCTTGCCTATGCAAATGGGAGCGATGGAGACCGCTGGTTAGAGTGGGTCGAATCCTGGAACAAATGTGCCACTACGCCCTATGGATACTCTATCCCAATGATACCGGTGATTGGAAATCATGAGGTGAAAGGAGCCTCCTATCGCCCCAATGATGCCCCTACCAAAGAGGCCGCGCCCTTTTTCTATAGTCTTTTTTTTGGTATGGAAAAAGGGAGTATGTTCACGGTTGATTTTGGAGATTACCTGAGTGTCATTGCTCTCGATTCAGGTCACACACAAAACATCAAATCACAAACTCCATGGCTAAGAGAAACTCTCCATACCCGAAGATCCTTCCCCTTCAAGTTTGCATGTTATCATCGTCCAGCATGGGGAACGGGTGTTAAAGGTGATTCCCTCGAAATCCAAAAAGAATGGTGCCCTCTCTTTGAGGAGTATCACGTTGATGCCGCTTTTGAAAATGATCATCACATTTATAAAAGAACTTATCCCCTCAAAGGGGGGGAGCGCGATGATTCGGAAGGCGTAGTTTACCTCGGTGATGGGGCCTGGGGAACAAGGACACGAGGTCTATCCAAGGAAGTTTTCAAAACTCGCCCGTTTTTAGCTCATGCAGAATCGCGTAACCACTTAATCAAAGTCTCTCTTAAAAAGGGAACCATCCGATACGAAGCAATCACGGCTTCAGGAGAAAGATTTGATGTCTTTGATCGAACTTCTGGGGAAGAAGCTCAAAGATGACCACTCTTAGTTTAGTCGGAGGTATCCGAGCTGTTCTTTCGAAGATAAATTGATTACCTTCCCCTCTTAGTTTATTAACATCTTCTTCATTCTTAACTATTTGGATTTTGAAAGAGCAGGAGCCAAAAGATCACCAATTTTCAAATCAGCTTGAAGCTGAATTCGAGCGACTCTCAACCTTACCAAGTGATCGTTGGCGGCCCGAGCTAGGAAAGCGGACCGATCTGACTGAAGAACTTAAATCAACCCTCTTGGAGCTTCTAGAAGCTCATAATAACATGCCCACACGATTCATGGACTCTACAGAAGTCCGTGAAATGCATGATCAGCCCCCTCTCGAGGGCGCCGAGGATCATTCGCAAACCATTGCACCCTCTTTTGAGACCGGGACCCTAATTGGATCTTACCGATTAGAATCCGAGATCGGGCAAGGTGGTTTTGGTGTGGTATGGTTAGCGAAGCAAGTCGAGCCATACGAACGAGAAGTCGCGATAAAAATCCTGAAACTTGGAATGGATTCGCGAGCCATCCTCAAGCGCTTTGAGGTTGAGCAAAAAATCCTGGCAATGATGGATCACCCTAATATTGCACGCCTTATTGAATCTGGGACTACAATGACCGGGCAACCTTTTTTTGTCATGGAATTAGCGAGAGGCTTGCCCATTACAAAATATTGTGATGAAAAATGTTTAGATATCCCATCGCGACTCAACCTTTTCATCGATGTTTGTTTTGCGGTCAACCACGCCCATCAAAAAGGAGCAATTCATTGTGATCTCAAGCCATCCAACATCCTCGTTATTGAGCAAGCGAACGGCCCCCTCGCTAAAGTAATCGATTTTGGAATCTCTCAAGTCATTCAAACTCCCAAATTTCGGTTAACACAAGTCGTCACGGCCGAAGGTCAAATATTGGGCACTCCAGATTACATGGCGCCCGAGCAATTTCACTCGCGCAAAGCAACCGATACTCTTTCAGATATTTATTCACTCGGTGCTATTCTCTATGAATTATTAATTGGAAGACCCCCTTACTGCTCTGGGAAATCAAAACATCTATCTCAAGAAGGTTTATTACGTGAAGAGCGCGACTTCATCACACCATCTGCCGCTTTCAAAAGCTATGAGGCTACCGATCGCATTGCGCTTGCACGAAAGCGCAATGCGAGCACTCAAGAACTACAACGCCGAGTTGCTCAGGATCTTGAACGCATCCCGATGAAAGCACTCCAATCTGATCCTAAAGAACGCTATGCCACTGTCATTGGGCTCTTGAACGATGTTCGAAGATCAATGTCCAATCTGCCAATAAAGGCAAGACCCCCAAGCCGGCTATATAGTTTCCAAAAGTTTTTTCGGCGAAACCGGCTTGCGGTCGTAGCTGCCTCGGCAACCATCTTAGCTGTTTGTTTCTCGGCCCTCTTCAGCGCCTATCATGCCTCCTTGGCACGACAAGCCCGTGAGAAGGAAAGAGAACTACGAATTCATTCTGACAAACTCAGTGCAGAGGCTAAGGAATCAGAACGCTTGGCGATCGAAGGGCAGGAGGAAACTCAAGAACGCGCATACGTCGCTGATATGCAATTAATAGCGAATAGTATCAACGAAGGAAATCTTCGCGAAACTAGGCGCCTCTTAAATCAATATAGCAAAGGCTTATCCAAAAAGGACCTTCGAGGATGGGAGTGGAGATACTTTTGGCAACAGGGGCAACAAAAAGGCGTCACTGGAATTGGGAGCCATCCTTCGCGAGTTCTTACAAGCTTCTTCACGAAAAACCAAAGCAGCATAATAAGCTTACGCGACAAGGGACACATCGAGCTCATCAACATAAATGATGATCAAGAGAAAACTGTTCTTTCCGTGGGAAGTGAAGAAGCTCGTATCGGTTCAACCAGTGGATTTCTCTGTAAAAATTTTGATGGTAATATTTTCGCCGGTCTCAGCTTTCGTGAAAAAAGTAATGATTATTATATCAAAATTTGGTCCGATCTCAGTAAGCCCCCCACTCATAATATCCACATCGGCCCACATCGGCCGACCGGCCTAGCCCTTTCTCCAAATGGCGAAACTTTAGCCTACTTCTTACCCGCTTATGGCTCCGCTAACATCATCAGGATTGATTCAGCAGAGATCTTATATAGTGAACGACTCAATGATGGAAATTATTCAAATTTGGACACTGAAGGGGCCTGTTGCTTTTCTTCAGACGGGGAACAAATCGCTATTGGCGGGCGAAAAGGGGGAATTGTAATACTCGACACATCGGATTGGTCACGAACAGAGTTAAACCTTCCAAAATGGTCAGGCATCACAACGCTTACTTTTTCCCCTAATAACAAAAATCTTGCGGTTGGTTGTATATGGTGGGATCCAAGGATCTGGATTTTTGACTTAACAAAACCCGGGCCACCGACTTCTCTTATGGGACATCAAGGTTTTATCTCCAAATTGACTTTCTCTCCAAATGGAGAACTGCTCGCATCGTCAAGTGCTGACCAAAAAATCAAACTCTGGTCTACTGAAAATTGGTCTGAGCTTTCAACCTTGTCGGGCCATACCGATGAGGTTTGGTCTGTTGACTTTTCTTTGGACGGCAGCCAGCTCTTAAGCACGGGGAAAGACAAAAAAATAAAACTTTGGGATATCAAAAGTGTGATAGAACCTTCGCTGAAAACCTCTGGTTTACTTATCTCGGATAATCACTCCCAAGTCTCACCGTGCGGAAATCGAGTGGTCTCATTGCGAAATGGAACACCTACTTTAAGCGGAGATATAGAGAGACCTCTCAAAGGGATTCCAGCAGATCTTTCGAGGGCCTATTGGATCTCAAGCGACCGCCTTTTATGCACTAAATCCTCCCCACCTGAGCTCCTAATATGGGACCTGAATGGCCACGCTGAAAAATCTCTTAAGTTAGCCCACCGAGCCAGTTCTATTAAGTATCGTTATCTCGAAGAGAGTCAGACACTTCTAGCTGCCATAAAGTTCCCAGAGTCTGATCACATTCAGCTCGATCGTTATGACGCTGACTCTTTAGAATTAATCTCTTCGAGTGATATCCATTCCTCAGAGAGTCTATGGAAAAATTTCGGATCAAAAACGATGGACGACGCCATCTCGTTTTCTTCAGACGGAGAGAAGGTGGCGTTTATTAAAGACCATTATGATATTGTTGTATACGATTTTTCATCAAATAGCATCGTTAAACATTTTGACTTAGCCGGCAAGCAAGGCCCTCAAGGCATGGACATCTCACCCGACGGAAAGCTCCTTGCTTATGCCACGCGCGACCGTCCTATTATCAAAATTCATAGCCTTCTTGAAGACCGCCCCCTTGCTGAGCTCGCAGGACACAACATGGTCCTTAGGTCTATTGACTTTTCTCCAGATGGCGCACGAATTGCCTCTTGCTCAATTGGTTACGGCCCGATCATTCTCTGGGATACCGCCAATTGGCAACAGGTCGCGAATTTCCCCCCAACTCCTGGGTTTATTTCCCCAGACGCAAAATTCTTACGGAATGGGAGTAACCTTGTGATTACTGAACGATCTTTGGATACAGCAAACCATAACATTCGGGTGCTTAAAGCTCCTCCGTTAGCGGAGATTTTAAATTCCAAAAACGAACCTGATCGATGAGTCTATAGGCTCACGGGAAAAGGTCCTTAAAAAAATCTCCCTAGAAAATCAGAATCGATTACGGAGAAAAAATGTGGATTTTCACCTCTTGGATTCAAATCAAAAGCGCACCAGTTTGCTTTAAGTGTTAGCTAGGAGCGGATTACAGCAGCTATTGTCCCACCCAAATATGGTCGAGGTGTGCCGAACAAAATACTGCCACGTCACCCATGATGAGAAAAACACCATCAGCCGCGAACTCAAAAGAAAGAAAAAGACTGACAGTGGAATTTTCATCGTGCCAAACGCCTGAAACCCATCTATTAACTCTCTAACATTTTCCTATGGTTATGAGCTTTCATGAAGGAGATCACTGAAATTCTAGATAATCGGAAACTAAATGGGGACCCGGATGACGCCCTCATTGCAGCCGTTTATGCTCAGCTCAAACTGATGGCCAAAAACCGGATGGCTCGCGAGCGTCGTGGCCATACCTTACAGGCAACAGCCCTAGTTCACGAAGCTTGGTTGCGAATCGGCAATCAAGACTTTGCGAATCGAAAGCATTTTTTCTATGCTGCATCAGAAGCGATGCGCCGGATTCTAGTGGACAACGCCCGCCGCAAGCAGGCCGCATGCCGAGGTGGCGAATTCATACGAGTCGACGACGCTGAAATTGATGAGTTTCCTTCCAATAAAAACCTCGATGACCTTGTCGCTATTAATGAGATCCTCGAAAAACTTGCAGAAATAGACCCTCGTAAAGCACAGCTCGTCAAACTTCGCTATTTTGTCGGGATGACCGGCGAAGAGGTTGCTGAGACGATGGATATGTCACTCACTACTGTAAATCGAGATTGGGCATTCGCGCGCGCGTGGCTTTATAAAGAGCTTAACAAATAGCCCACTGGGAAACTCCTCGATGACCTAGTCTTTCTTTTCGAAGACAAATTGGGCCAACTCCCTTGTGAAAATTCTAGCCTCTTTAGGCAGCAGATGTGAGCCCTCTGGAGGGAAAAGGTCCTTTTTGCTTTCATGGTCTAAAAAAAGAAACAATCTTGCCAGGCTTTGTAATTGGCGCTCCCGGGAGGAATCGAACCTCCATCTAAGGTTTAGGAAACCCTTGTTCTATCCGTTGAACTACGGGAGCGACTTGGGGGCTCATAGCGTGAACCTTCCTTAAGTGCAAGTGATCTCAGAAATCTTACTTATGCACAAGATCATCGCAATAAACCTTGGCATTTGGGTTAATTCCGAACAAGCATCCGCCCGCCATGGCTGGTTTTTTCAAGAAACTCTTTAATAAGGTTACCAATAAAGCTGAGATAGATTGGGATGATCTGGAAGCCGATCTCATCTCCGGTGATCTCGGCGTGAGGCTCTCACTCGAGATTGTTGAGGAGCTCAAAGAGCTTGGCCGAAAAATATCTGCCGATGATGTTGTGGAAACCACCCGTAACAAACTGGCTGGGCTTTTCCCGGTAGATGCATCAGCTCTTCAACCCCGGGCCGGAAGCAATCCCGCCGTTTTGTTGATCGTCGGCGTCAACGGCACTGGAAAGACCACCTCCACCGCTAAACTTGGCAACTTGCTGAAAAGCCAAGGGTATTCCGTCCTGATGGCTGCTGCAGACACTTTCCGAGCTGCTGCTGTCGAACAGCTAGTTCGTTGGGGCGAGCGACTTGACCTTCCCGTCGTCACTGGTGCTCACGAAGCAGATCCTTCCTCGGTTTGCTACCAAGCCCACCAAAAGGCGATTGCTGGCAACTACGACTTTCTCCTCTGCGACACTGCCGGGCGACTCCATACCCGTAATAACCTCATGGATGAACTTGCTAAAATTAAACGCACTATCAGTAAACAGGATGAGACTGCTCCACATGAAACTTTCCTCGTTGTCGACGCCTCCACCGGCGGAAATGCTCTTAATCAAGCCCGCGAATTTCAAAAAGCGGTTCCACTCAATGGGCTGATCCTCACTAAGCTCGACGGATCAGGTAAAGGTGGCGTTGCTGCCGCCATCCAAAAAGAACTCGGTATTACTCCGCGCTTCATAGGCACCGGAGAAGAACCTGAGCGCTTCGAGCGTTTCAAACGCGAACGCTTCGTGGAGAAAATTCTTTAGTAGCGCTTCCAAAGCTGGCGGCTGAAGAGGACTACAAAAGCGACATACTCAAGACGGCCTAAAATCATTAGGGTTGCAAAGAACAGCTTGGTTGTTGCCCCTGCCTGAGCAAAACCCTCAGCCCCACCCATATCGGCCAGCGCTGGCCCCATATTCCCAAGACAGCTAATGACAGCCGAAAGTGAACCTTTGAGTGACTGAGCTGGTTCCAGCAATTGCAAAATAAAGGTCCCCATAATCGCAAAAAATCCGAACATCGAGATTACAAGAAATAATTGCTCAAAGGCGCCATCCTGAACTTTCCGACCATTTAATTTAATTGGCTCTACCATCTTAGGGCGAAAGGTACGATGTAGACCAGACTTCAAAAATCGCACCCACATGATAATCCGGCTCACTTTTAAGCCCCCAACTGTTGAACCGGAACATCCCCCCACCACCATCAATAAAACCAAAACGCCAACTGCTAATCGGCTCCACTCATTAAAATCACTACTCACATATCCGGTGCTCGTGCCAATCGAAATCACATTGAATAAAATATCAACTGGCTGAGCCCCATCAAATCCACCCGAAAAATGTTGTATGATCAACACAAGCGACGCGATTCCAACGATTCCTAGAAACCAGTAGACCTCCTCAAACTTCTCACGAAGATCCTTCCACTTCCGCTTCATCATCGTGAGATAAAAAGGAAAGCTGATCGCACCTAGTATCATAAACACCATGAGCCAGATCTTACTTGCTATACCGAAAGGCTCTCCCGCCACACTGGAATTTTCAGTCCCAAATCCACCTGTCGCAACAGCCGTCAACCCATGATTTACCGCCTGGAATGGAGTTAAACCCATTCCCCACAAACCAAGCCCACAAATGATGGTGAAGCCCAAATAAAGCAGCCAAATTCGTCTCATGGTCTGCCGTAAACTTGCCAAATCAGTATTCGATAGCGACGACTCCGCACCGATCAAAGTCTTACTGCTCGAGGTCATTCCCGACAGAACTACAACGAACATCGCGAGAATACCCATCGCTCCAACCCATTGCGTCAGGGATCGCCACATCAGGATCGACTTAGGCAGGCGCTCCAAGTCGACAAAAATTGTCGATCCCGTCGTGGTCAGACCCGAAACACCTTCAAAGAAAGCAGAATCCAGCGAAACTTGGGGCTCACAAAAGAAATAAGGTAATGCTGCGGCACAGCTGCAAGCAAACCAACCAGCGCCCACCAAGGCCATTGCCTCCCTGCGCCTCATCGCCAGAGAACGCCCCGAGCGCTTACCTTTTACATATCCGACGATAAACAAGGCTGTCCCAACGCCCAGCGTGATCGCGAGCGAGATCCCCCACCCCTCTAAATCTAGCCCTGTTTCATGGAGATCTCCCGCAGGAACAATTGCCGACAGAGAAACCGAAACAACCATGGCAATGCCTATCATCAAGACCATTGTCCCGAGCGAGCGTAAAAAGACACAGATATTCAAAACAATATCAGATTAAAAAAGGCCCTCCCAAGGAGAGGTCCGCGATTAATCTAGTCAATCCCCGGGATTTCTCCACTCAAAAAAAAAACTCGGTTCTCGACCTTCTCTCCATGATTTTTCAATCTTACTCCATGATATTTCGATCACTTTCATTTCTAGCACTCGCAACAATCGGTCTTAGCGCCGCTGAGGTTGACCTAGTAAAACTCGGGAAAGAAACTTTTAACGCTGTTGGTTGTGCAGAATGCCATTCTGAAATCAAGAACGATACCTCCGTCAAAACCGGCCCCGGGCTCTACGGTCTTTTCCCAACCACCGCACGAAAGCGTGACATTATCGAAGCGGGTGAGAACCATAAGCACACAATCACTGCTGACTACGCATATTTTAATAAGTCGCTGCGCTCCCCGGCTACCGAGATCGCAATCTCCGAAGTTGCACCGACCAAAGGGACGACCTTCCTCCCCGTCATGCCGGCCTACCCTGAAACCTTCCTAAACGCGCAAAAGGCCAAGGCCATCTTCCACTATCTGCAAACCCTAAACGATGAAGGACTTCGCGGCCCATCCAAGGTCATAGCCGAACTTAAGGAGGGAACGGTTGTCAAAGACATTCACGAGAACCCAACCGAAATCCTCGTCACAGACCGCACCCGTATTTTCCGCGCTCGCATTCCCGGTTCCTCCGCACGGGCCGTCCACGTAGGGCACCCCAGCGGACTCAACTACGCCTTTGATCCTCGTAACATGACAATCAGCAAGGTCTGGTGGGGTGGATTTCTCAATCTAAAGAATGAGATGTCAGGGCGAGGCAACAATCCTTCGACTCTGGGAAACAAAGCCCGTGAAGTGAGCCTCTCCAATCAACCAAAAATCCATGATAAGCCAATCGATCTCTCTTTCAAATCACCCCTCATCAATGATGGAAAAACCATCGAAAACAATCTCTGGGGCGACGAAGAATTCATCGATCAGCTTAAGAAAGCCAACGCGCAGTTCATTGGCTACGACTATCCTTCCGATCCAAAAGGACACCCAACCTTCCATTACCGTGTTGGCAAAGACACATACTCTCTGACCTTCACAATCAAAGCGGATGGCCTCGCTATCACTCGGTCGACCAAAAATGGCAAGGCATCTAAGCACGAAACAAAAACTGACAAACCTGATTCGATCTGGAGGCCCAACCCCATCCCATCAACCCTGACCCAACAGGTCGCGCTTACCCCGATGGACAAGATCGTCCTATTGCCTGGCTATTCTGCAGAACGCGTCCCCGCCCCGACTGATCCACATGGCCGGCCACAACTCTTCGAACCCCTTGGGATGGCTCTTGATCCCAAAGATGGCTCCATTGTTGTCACCACCCGCACCGCCGGAGTCTGGCGCTTTAGAGATAATACCTGGACCATGATTGCCGACGGCCTTCTCGATGCCCTTGGTGTGATTGTTGAAAAGGACCGGCTCGTGGTTGGCCAAAAAGCGGAACTTACCGCACTCTATGATAAAAATGGCGATGGATTCTACGAGACCTTTCGCACTCTGAGCGACGACTTCCTTTTCACTGCAAACTACCACGGATACCTGCACGGCCCGGCAAAGGATAAGGCTGGAAACTACTACTTCACCCTGAACCTTGACCACCGCAATGGTCGCCAGATCCACAAAGCCAACGGTCCATTCATGGGCTCCCAAGGCGGCTACCGTGGCTGGACTTTGCAAGTCACCCCTGACGGAAAAACTATCCCATTTGCAATGGGATTGCGAAGCCCCGCTGGGATTTCAGCCAGCCCCGAGGGAGATATTTACTACACTGAGAACCAAGGTGAATACAATGGCACCTCCAAAATGCACCTCGTCCAAAAAGGAAACTACTACGGGCATCCTTCCGGGCTCGTTGACGTTCCGGGCATGAAACCCGACTCACCAGAAATTGCCTGGGACAAATGGGCTCCAAAGCGCGCCGTATCAGTCGCTCTTTTACCACATGGACGTATCGCTAACGCTCCCGGCAGTCCAACCTGGGATACCACAGACGGAAAATTCGGCCCTTTTGCCGGGGATATTTATTGTGGAGATCAAACCCTCTCAACCCTTTTCCGAATTGCCCTAAAGCCGAAAAATGAAGCCGCTCTTATCCACTTCGCGGACGGATTCCCCTCCGGTCTCATGAGGCAAACGTTCGATAACGACGGCGCGATGTATGTCGGTCAAACTGGTCGCGGATGGCGTGCTCGTGGCGGCAGTCAGCACGCCCTCGTTAAGCTCACCTACACCAAGAATGACTCTCCGCAGTTGAAGGATATCTCCCGCAAAAGTGATACTTTCACTTTGCACTTCAGCGGTAACACCAAGGAACTCGCAGAGGGCACCGATCTTGCCATCGAATCATGGTTTTACCACGACAAACCCGACTATGGATCCCCGAGTAACAACAAATTAAAGGAGTCCATCGCAAGCCAGAAAATAGATCGAGCAAAAGGCACAATCACTATCAAGCTTAAGCCAAACGATCAGCGACAGGCCGGGAGCCGCGTCTTCTATTTCTCATCTAAGAATCTCCCAAAAAATCGCAAGGACGGTCTTCAAGCTTACTACACGATCTCCCGATAAGAGCGCCCATCTTTCTTTCTATTCAAACTCCCAGACCATACACGAAAATTAAAATCGATTGCGATCAGCACTTCACGGCCTCCTTCTTTCCAATGGAACTAGAGGATTAATCTTTGATCTTAGCATGGGGCTCTTTTCCTTTCTCAATACCGACCGGCAAAACTTTGATGTTAGCGCATCGGATAGCCGACTCTCAGTCGATCTTACTAAGTTCATTATTGGATCGACGCCTCTTGGTAAAGAGCCCTGGGATGGCGACTCTTTCGCGAAACATTTGGAGCAGGAGGTAACCCTAAAATCCGAGCAGTATGGTTACGAACTCGGAGTGAAGAAGGGCAAGCTTGATTACGCTTTTTTCGCCGTCAAAGATTTCAAAGGAACCTTCTTAGTGAAAGACAAATCGCTTCTCCTCTCGAGCACGACAGATAGGGAAGAAATCATCTCTATTTTTGGAGAGCCCTACTGGACTGACTTTGACGATAGCGAAATCATTCTCTTTTACGAATTTCAGGAAAGCGCAACCGAGCTTCAGTTCGAATTCCCCGATGGCGAACACCTAGGATTTATCACTCTAATGAAGGGTGGGGTCCTATCCAAACAAGACCAGCGTGAAAGCTACGGCGTCACCAAACCTTGGCCACCCGAAAAAAGACAATAATAGCTTTTTGACGTAAGCGATTTTATCGGCACACGAACCTTCAACACCAATGGGGGTTAAGTCTAATAATGCACCTCACCTCGTCTCTGCTCCAGCGTTCCCTTCGTAACTCCAAGTCTCTCAATCGCACCCAACTTCCTCACTAAGTCCTGAGCTTCGCCCTCCCCGTTGAGGAAATTCTGATACCAGCCAACCAACCTTGCAGCCTGCTTAGCGTCCTCTTCGAGTAACTCCACCCGAAATTTTCGCAGCCCTAGCGAGATGAACTCGTCAACACTCGCTGCTCCTGTCTGAGCTCGTCCATTAAAGAGCGTGTTTCGGCACCCTACATCAGCTTTTAAAATGTGTAACTGCCCCACTCTATCCCGCAGTTGAACATTATGTTTATCACAGGGTTTTCCACAGTTTTTGATACTCGTACCATTACTCAAAAACGTACAGAACGCACAGTGTTCCATATGAAACATCGGCATGTGTTGGTGGACCGTAAGCTCAAACCACTCCGGCGGAGCGCTCGCCAATAATTCACTCACCTGACCTTCATTTAAATCATATGAAACCGTGAGATTTTCAAATTTGCCATGCCTCATCAACAAGGCTGCCGAAACTGGGTTCGCAACATTTAATGAAAAATCCGCGACCGTTTTAACCCCTCGTTCTTTGAAATATGAAACACCTCCCAGATTACGAACCAAAACCCCATCCGGTTCAGCCTTCTCCACTAATTTAAAAAAACCTATCTCGGTTGGCTTCTGAATTCTTGGCGTTGCCAAAAACACCTTCATCCCACTTTTACGGGCTATCTCTACTGCCTCGCGGTATTCCTTCAAATCCTCAAAATCACAGTAGACGAAACCCGCCCCCGCTCGCGCACACCCCTCCACCTGTTCCAACGAACGACATAAAACTCGCAACTCAGGCAAACCTTCACCCACTGCCCCACGCTCCGGTCTCAGCCGGGCCAAAACTGCCCCGCCATCTTTCACCGTAGGCTCTTCTTTTAATTCCTCTACCAATCGCCGCCGGACTCGATTTAGCTCCCCGAGTGGAATCATCACCTCGCCTTCGAGCAAATTTTGCACCAATCCCAACTGGAATTCCGTTCCGCCCAATCTCCCTAGCTGCCCCGCTAAAACCTCCTGATTCAAAGGACGCTTCTCAGCCTTCTCAAGCATCACCTCACTCACCACCTTTTTCCCTCGGCATTCCAAAACCAAAGGCTCACCAGACCTACCTGAAACTTGAATCATCAGAGAATCCCCTTTCTCTTCCAACCGCCCACCTTTCCAACTCTTCTTTACTTCTTTCTCCAAACCCGGATCGCTCGTCTTCCACAAGCCCTGCCCCGCGTGCACCCGCTTCCAATTGATTCCTGACCGCCGATCAAAGAACAACTTCTTGCCCTCTACCTTCCAGACCATCCCACCCTGCTCGTCATTTCGGTCCTCCCCCGCATCAAAGACAAAGCCGTCCCCCGGGTTAAGTGAAACCTTATTCGTAACCAACTCAACCCAACCCTCTCCACGAGCCACAATCTCACCAGCCCACGCCCCGCGCTTCTTTCCCCACTTCCCATGAGTCAAACGGGGATGATTTGTTCCCTCTAGCCATCCACTCGAAAGCCCCCGTGAAAACATCATCTCCAAGGTGTAACGATCCTTCTCTGTGATCTCGACGTCGTCCAACGCCTTACGATAAACCCGCGTCACGGCAGCAACATACTCGGGCGATTTCAATCGACCCTCGATCTTATAACTTGTCACTCCCGCTTTCACCAAATCAGGTATTACATCCACAGCCGCTAAATCCTGCGGGCTCAGGAGATAACGGACCTCGCCCATCGGCACCGTTTCACCATCTACTACCAGCTCATAAGGCATCCGACATGCCTGCGCACACTCACCACGATTCGCAGAACGCTGCCCCAGACTTTCCGAAGTTAAACACTGTCCCGAATACGCCACACAAAGCGCCCCATGGACAAAAATCTCCAAAGGCACCTTACCCTTTTTTCGAACCCGCGTGATCTCTTCAACCGACATCTCCCGCGCCAAAACAGCCCGATCCAAATCTAAAAAACCGTCCACAAAAGCCAAGCCCTCTGGCGAGGTAATTGTCATCTGCGTCGAAGCATGTAACTCCATCTCCGGCGCAATCTCTTGCACCAACTTTGCCGCTCCTAAATCCTGAACAATGACTGCATCCACTCCGGATCGCGCCATCGTCTCAATCTGGTCCACCGCCCCCTCCAGCTCCGAGGGGAAAACAAGAGTATTGAAAGCCACGAACCCTTTCACCCCGTGCCGATGAAGAAAGCCCATTAATTCTGGTAGATCCTCTTCCGTGAAATTATCTGCGCGCATCCGAGCATTAAACTTCGGTAGCCCGAAGTAGATCGCATCTGCTCCATTAGCCACCGCGGCACGCGCGCAATCCCAATTCCCAGCCGGAGCCAATAGTTCAGTCACAGCTAAGTCCTAATCGCCCCAAATGCTGGAAGCAACACTAAGAGACTCAAGTCGCTTAAAGCCTGAAGAAGGTCAATCTACTCACAGCTCTGCGTAAGACTCCCTCATCTTTCCGCCACGAACAAGGTATGGGTAAACCTCTTCGCCTTCGGATAAGCCTTTGCTGGAATCGCCTCGACTCGCGAAAACACCTTTCTCAACAATCTTACAAATCCGGAATCCTCGTGAGCCGACCAGTAAACAACCCGTCCATTTGGTCTCAAAGCCGCTCTCGCAATCTCCAAGCCCCGCCTTTGATAAAGCCGACCATTTCCCTTCTGAACTAACGGATCAGGACTGTTATCGACGTCCAACAAAATGGCATCATACCTTCCGCCCGATTGCATGATCTTAAAAACATCCTTTTTCAATACCGCTACCCTTCCATCATCCAAAAGTGCCCCATTCACCTCCCGCAGGTGCTCCCGGTTCCAATCGATAACCACTTGTAGCAACTCAGCCACCTCCACATCCGAATCTGCCGAAACTAATTCCAATACCTTCCGCAAGGTGAACCCAAATCCGAGCCCCCCGATCAACACCCGCTGAGTTCGTCCCCCTTGGCCACAAGCCAATTCCGCCATCATTTGCTCGGACGAACAAGCCGTGGTACTCATCAGGGGAACCCCACCCACCTTGAGGAAATACTCCCCGTCATGCTCTTGCAGAAGCAAGGTCTCCCCATCGGGAGAGGTGCTGGCAGCAAGATTGTTCGTCGGCTTCACGAGGAAGAGAGTAGTATTCCATCGACACATTGAAAGGCTTTCGAGACACTAACGGTAAGGAATTACAACTCGCTCAATGACCAAGAAACGAATCATCTTCATTGTTTTCGTTCTCCTGCTCCTGCTTCATCAAGACAGCTGGAACTGGGATAACGCCAATCTAATCTTGGGCTTTATGCCCGTAGGACTCTTTTACCACGCCTGTTACTCTCTCGTCGCAGCCCTCTTCTGGGGCATCGTGATGAAGGTCGCCTGGCCTACCGAGCTCGAAGAATGGGCCGAAGGTGGAGCTGAGTCACCGGAAGGAGGCAGCAAATGACCACCGTCATCGTCATCGCAATTTACTTAGGCCTCCTTTTAGGGCTCGCCCTCTTTGCCAAGACCCTCTTCCGGGGGACTTCAAAAGACTACTTCGTCGCGAGTCACTCCATCGGCCCCTTCATGTTACTGATGTCGGTTTTTGGAACTACCATGACAGCCTTTGCTCTCGTCGGCTCGACCGGTAAAGCCTTTGGAACCGGAATTGGAACCTACGGACTGATGGCTTCTTCATCAGGACTCATCCACGCTGCTTGCTTCCTGTTCATCGGCATCAAACTTTGGGCGATCGGTAAGCGCTACGGCTACGTCACCCAAATCCAGTACTTCCGCGCCCGCTTTGAGTCCAAGGCTTTCGGATACCTACTCTTCCCTATCCTCGTTCTTCTTGTCATCCCCTATCTCCTCATCGGAATTATAGGGGCTGCCAAGACAATCGAGGGCGTGACCAAAGCTAAAGTAAAGCCCAGTGGTGACCTCATTGCTCCCGGAGTATTCCCAGAATGGACTGACAACGGAGCCATTCCTCCCTGGTTTACTGGACTCGTCATTTGTATCGTAGTCCTAACCTACATCTTTGCGGGTGGATCTCGAGCTGCCGCTTGGGCCAATACCTTTCAGACGATCGTCTTTATGATTATGGGCGTTCTCGCCTTTTACCTTATCTCAGGTGAACTCGGCGGAGTTGGAGCTGCTATCGAGCAGGCAAAAGATACCCACAAAGTCCGAACGGTCGATGGAACGGTGGGAGTCTCGCAACTTACTTTCTTAACCTATATGTTTATCCCGCTCAGCGTAGGAATGTTTCCTCACCTTTTCCAGCACTGGCTTACCGCTAAGAGCGCCAAGAGCTTTAAACTTACCGTGGTGGCCCATCCTATTTGTATCGCCATCGTTTGGGTTCCTTGTGTCCTAATCGGCATTTGGGCCAGTGGCCAACTGCCTGCTGGAGCTAATCCCGCTTCCATTCTTTCCATCATGGTTTCCAAGCTCGTCGCAGACCCGCTTATCGTCGGCCTCGTTACTGCCGGGATTCTAGCAGCCATCATGTCCTCGCTCGACTCGCAATTTCTCTGTCTTGGCACAATGTTTACGAACGACATCATGCTACATGACTCGAAAAAAACCTATACCGACAAACAAACGTTACTTATGGCGCGAGGATTCATCGTAGCGATTGTGATCGTGATCTATATTATCTCGCTGATCCTTCTTCAGCAGGAAAAACAATTCATCTTCGGTCTAGCCGTTTGGAGCTTCTCCGGATTTGCAGCTCTTACCCCACTCGTGATTGCGGCTCTTTACTGGAAGCGTTCCACCAAAACGGGTGCCTACGCCTGTGTCATCGCAGTCTTTGTGAGCTGGCTCATCTTCTTCTCCATGTCAGGATTTGGAGGAGAACTTCATATCTTGGGTGGAGTGACTCCAGCCGCTATCATGTGGTTCATCGGTGCCGGCGCCATGATTATTGGCTCGCTCGTCTCACAACCACCTAGCGAGAAAACCCTCACCAAGTTTTTTTAGACGATAGCTAGACTTACCCGTAAATCATTTCAACCCCGGGGAACACCCCGGGGTTTTTCTTGGTTTAATCCTGTCGCTTCCTGGCCTCAATTCCCAAGATCACCAATACCCGCTTTACCTACTCTTCTTTCTCAACCTTGCATCCCCAACTCTCGAATGACGCAGCCTTGTAAAATTCCAAGTTCCATCCTTTCCCTGATGACCCCCAACAGCTAAACATCCGCCTCGCGAGATCGCATTCCTTCTGCAAATTAATGACCACTGACAAAACTTCTCATACAAAAACCGCCACCTATTTGGCGGACATCCGTGAACGTGTTGGACAAATCGTCGTCGGTCAAGATGTGGTCGTCGAGCGCACCCTTATTGCTCTCCTGACCTCCGGCCACCTCCTACTGGAAGGAATGCCCGGCCTAGCCAAGACTCTCCTCGTCAACACAGTCTCTAAGGCACTCCACCTCGATTTTCGTCGAGTCCAATTCACGATTGACCTTCTCCCATCCGATATCCTAGGAACCGAAATCCTCGACGAAAAATCTGGCGAATTCCGCACTCATCAAGGCCCCATCTTCACAAATCTTCTACTCACAGACGAGATCAACCGGGCCGCTCCCAAAGTCCAAGGTGCTCTTCTTGAATCCATGCAGGAGCGCAAGGTCACCCTTGGAGCGGAAACTTTTTCGCTTCCCACACCATTCCTCGTGATCGCAACGCAGAACCCGATCGAGCAATCAGGAACTTTCGAACTCCCCGAAGCTCAGCTTGACCGCTTCATGCTCTGCCACCGACTCGGCTACCCCAAACCCGAGGAAGAAGAAGAAATCCTTCGTCGAAACCTCAAACTTGGTGTTGAAAAGAAGGGAGAAGGCGCTGTTGCTCGAACCGAATTCGACCTCGTCACCGACGATGCTGTCGGCACGCCGCAAGATCTCGTCAACGCCATGGAAGCGACCCACGATATTCATGTGAGCGAAGTCTTGCTAAAACACGTCGTAGATATCGTCGAGCGCACCCGAAATCATCCCGACCTTGAAATGGGCTGCTCGCCTCGTGCCGGAATTTCTCTACTCAAAGCCTCGCGTGCTCGCGCTCTTATTCACGGCCGTGACTATGCCATCCCTGAAGATATTTTTGCTCTTGCCGAAGACGTCTGTCTCCATCGGATCCGCCTCTCCTATGAGGCCCTTGCTGAAGGGAAAACACCCCAAGCTGTCCTCCAGCAGATCCTCAATGATTCAATATCGTAGTCAGAGGCGCTGATTTTTAATCCGCGCCCCAAAATCACGTTCGGCTTTCCAATGCCCCTCCTCACCGACCAGCAAACTAAGCCGCTCGATTCCCGCCAGTTCCTGCTCGCGGTAAAACGACTTGCCGACTCATTGTCGTATGGCACAGATCGTTCTCCCTTCCTTGGCCAAGGCCTCGAATATATGCAATCGCGCCAGTATGTTCCTGGTGACCCGGTCAAATCCATCGACTGGCGCATCACCGCCCGCACTGGCAAAGTCCACGTAAAAGAATACGAATCACCAAAATCTCTTCCAGTATGGTTCATCGTCGATACTTCGGCCTCGATGGCTTTGTCATCAATCAAAGTCTCCAAGTATCAAATTGCCACCCAAATCGCAGGCGGACTCGCGCTCGCCTCTATCGATCGCGTCTCACCCGTGGGCATTCTTGGTGCCGGCTCACGCGACCTCAATGTCAAACCTTCGTTGTCCCGCGAAACCATCCTGCAGTGGCTTCACGAACTCCGAACCTACCAATTTAATGAACCCACTCGCCTCGGTGAAAAGCTCCTCGCTCTCAACCCGTCACTTGGCGAAAATTCCCTAATATTCGTGCTTTCTGATCTACACGATCCCAGCGCCATACCAGCACTCAAATTACTAGGGCATCGCCATGACATTGTCGTCATCCCACTTCGTGATCCAGCCGAAGACTCTATTCTGGGAGCAGGCTTCATCCGTGGACGCGAAGTCGAGACCGGACGCGAAGCCACCCTTTCGGCTAAGAAGCAATTCACCTCTCTGCAAGCCCTCACCACCGCTCTCAAAAAAGCCTCACTCGATCATTTCCCCGTTCGTACTGACCAACCATTCTTGGCATCTCTTCGCCTCTTCCTTCAATCTCGAAACCTTCTCTCCCGATGATGAAAGCGCTCTTATTCTTTCTCATCAGCAGCCTCTGGTCATTCAGCCAAACCAAGGCCCCTCTTGGGCTTCCCGAAACCCTTGAAGACCTCTTCATTCCCGGTCCAAAGATTGAGGTCATCCCTCGAACCAACAACGAGTCATCACTCGTAATTCGAATCCTAAAAATCAAACCTGCAGCCGAGGGCTTCCGCTATGATCTCGAAATCTACGCGCTTGACCCTGGGATCCACCAAATCTCAGAATTTCTGCGCTACGCAACTGACCGCAGCCCGATCAAAGACCTAGACGCCACCTTCGAGGTCACAACCACCCACCCTCTCGACACTCTTCCGAAACCTTCCGAGCCCGAACCTGTCGAACCCGAGAAACTCGGTGGCTATAAAAACCTCATCATCGTCCTCGGAATCTTTTGGCTGTTGATCTTTCTAGCCATCATCTTCTACCGCAAAAAACATGGGACCGACTTGGTCGTGGAAAAACCACTCCCGACCCTGCACGAAAAACTTCAAGTGCTTGTCTCCGTAGCATCGCAAGGCGAAATAAACGACCAACAGCAAGCCAATCTCGAACGACTCATCCTCGGCCACTGGAAGGAGCAGATCCCTGAAATTGACTCCCTCACCCCCGCAAGAGCGCTCGTTGAACTCCGTAGTCATCCGGAAGCTTCACCTCTCATCTTGAAGCTTGAGGAATGGCTTCACGCTCCCAACACAAAACTTTCCCGCGAAGAATTCCTCCCCCTTCTCGCTCCCTACGTGGAGAAGTAATCGTTCAAGTCTCACTGTTAGGATTTTAAATTTTTAATGTCTTTCGCCCACCCCATAGTTCTCATCGCACTTGCGATTCCGATCCTTCTGATCGTTTTCCAATGGATCACGCGAACGCGAGCTCTTCCACTTCCATTCGACCACCAAAAAATGGCGGATCGCAGATGGCTGGGTGTGCTCCTGAATTCCGTCAACACTTTGCCTTATCTCATCTTGGCAACGCTAATTCTCATTGCTGCCGGACCACGAGCCTTCGAGAGGCCCAAGTCAGAACGCGAACTCACAAACATCCTCTTTTGCCTCGATGTTTCCGGCTCCATGGTCGCCAAATTTGGCGCGGGTGATCGCTATGATGCAGCAATGGGGTCACTTAATGAATTTCTCGACTATCGGGACGGCGATGCCTTTTCACTCATGGTCTTCGGGGGCGATAACCTCCGCTGGGTTCCGCTCACCACAGACGTCTCAGCCTTCCGAAATGCCCCTGCTTTCCTTCACCCAAGTAAGCTTCCACCCTGGTTTAACGGCGGGACTTTCATCGGCAAAGCCCTCAAACAAGGACAAAAAGAACTCCTCGCCTCGGAGAGTGGTGACCGCATGATCATTCTACTTTCGGATGGCGCTAGTTTTGATCTTTCGAATGGTAACGACGTTAAAATTGCTCGTGAGCTCGCAGAAAATAATATTGCCGTTTATGCCATCCATATCGGAGGAGGAGCACCTCCAGCCGAGGTTTCCGTAGTCGCCTCAATCACAGGCGGAGAGACTTTTGCCGCAGGCGATCCCGATGCCTTGAAGGCGGTCTTCCAGCGGATCGATGAAATGGCACAAGCCTCCCTTGTTCGACTCACACCTGATCCCGTCGACAACTTCGAGCCTTATGTCATCACCGCCCTCTCCCTTGCCGGAGTTTACCTCCTCACTCTCTTCGGACTTCGCTACACCCCTTGGTAATGTTCGTTCCCATTCTCGTCGCAGCAACTACTGCCATCCTCGCGACTGGTGCGGAGGTGCTTCACTCCCTACGAATCAGGAAGGTTCGCCACCTCGCTTTTGGACCCACCGGGAGCTTTTCAGCCCTCACCATTCTTTCGCCCGTCCTTAGAGTTCTTTTCCTCGGCGGCCTAGCTTGGGCGCTCACCACACTCTACTTATTGGAACCAAAAGCACATCGTTCTTCGGTCAAAGAGATCGAGTCGAAGGAACGACGCCACCTTCTTCTTGTGCTCGATGTTTCTCCATCGATGAAACTAAAGGACTCCGGAGAAGATTCCGGCCTAACCCGAACTCAACGTAGCTCCAAGCTCGTTCAATCACTGCTGAAACGCACTACCGACGACAAACTCCACATCACGATGGTCGCGGTTTACAATGGCGCAAAACCAGTCGTCCAAGAAAGTCGAGATCTTGAAGTCATCCTTAACTTTCTCGACGGGATGGATATGTCCTCAGTTTTTCCAGTAGGAAAAACTCGTCTCTTTGATGGACTTGAGGAAGCTGCTAAAATCGCACGCGAGTGGCCATCAAATTCCGCCACCCTTCTTCTAGTCAGCGATGGCGACACCGTCCCCGCAACTGGAATGCCAAAGATGCCTCCTTCGATCGACGGTGTTCTTGTGATGGGTGTGGGAAACCCGACCAAAGGCTCTATGATCGACGGTCGACAGTCGCGGCAGGACGTTGGCGCCTTGCAGCAAATCGCCTCTCGCCTTGGGGGTCAATATCATGACGGCAATATGCGCCATGTGCCCAGCTCCGTGCTCAATGATCTAGGCTCACTCAAGGCTGACGGGGAAGGTCTCAAGCTCACCCTTCGTGAATATGCGCTCATCACTGGAGTGAGCTCCGCACTTGGCCTGGCGATTCTCCCCCTCCTTCTCTACTTCCTTGCCTCTCCCTTTAAACCTGGCACGTCTTAGCCAATCTCAGTTAGGAAACTGCACTTTTTGATTTGGCTTTAAAAGCCCCTCGGGCGCTGGATGGTCTTTCCCAAAGACAAAGAGTGTGCCTGGGTCAATTAATTCGACCTTTAATTCGTCCGCCAGCTTCCGGTCCAACTTAAACTGTTCCGCCACAAAGTCATAAAGAGCCATTCGCTTTGACTTCCCGTAATCATGCTTCTCCTCAGGGAGATGAACATTCTTCACCTTATCCTCTTTCCCGTAAAGTTGGTAGATCTTCCGAAGAAATGGATATTCTAGAGTCGCGGTATGTTTGGTCCAGTCATCGCCATTTGAAACAAGCAACTGCGGCTTGGGCGCAAACAGTGCTGCGATCTCGGCATTATTTGTGACATGAGTTTTACGAACGTGAACCGGCAAACCACTCTCACATCGACACCCACCAAAAAAATGGCAGGACACCATGACACACGGCGCTGAAAGAGTGATTCGATCATCAAGGGCCGCAACCAAAAACGACTGCGTCCCACCACCCGAAGCTCCCGTCACACCCACCCGTTTCCGATCAGCACCCGGCAACTCTAGCAAGTAATCGAGAGCTCTAACCGAATTCCAAGTTTGTAATGCCATGACTTGAGAATCCCACCGGTGCTCCCATCCCATCCGTTTGGAGTCTCCATACCCAACCATCTCATAAGCAAAGATCCCGCAACCCATACGCGCTAATGCACCACAGCGATATTGCATCTCATCGCGGTGTCTTCCATGATGATGAAGATCTTCCTTCGACCAATGTCCGTGGGGACAAAGAAAGACCGGCATCTTATCGACCGCAACTTTGGGCAGATAAAGATTACCGCACAAAAAGTATCCGGGAATCGTCTCAATCCCAACATTTTCAACCGTATATCCATCTCGCTCAACTCGAGAATGTCGAACAATCCGCATCTTGGTTTTTTGGGGCCATTTTTTGAACCCTATCCCATCCCGGATGCCACCTCGGACCAACTCCCGCCTCACCTGCCAACTCTCCTGATCCTTGGCGATATCCAAGATATTTCCTAGCTCCTTCCGACCCTCTTCAGGAGTTCGGAACTGCCCCACCCTCAATTCACCCCATAACAAACCAATTGAACAAAAAATCACTCCAAGCCATTTCATACCCGGGACCCTAACTATTCATTCCCAACAATTCCAAATAGATTTTCACCTCAGGGGCAAACAGGACTCTGATTCCTTAATCCAATCCCGGCGCGATCGAGCCAAAAACCGGAGGTGAAACACTTTACGCCCTAACATTTCAAGTTTCCAAAGTAATCTCACACTTGCCACAAGGTGAATTGGCCCGAGAATCAGGGGTGTTTATCTCAACTCAGGAAATGGAAGCGATGGCCAAGCTGTCTCGCGTCCAACTTGCCACCTCTCTTCCTGGTCCAAAGCCAGTCTGTCTCGTTGGCACCCATTCCACTGCTAGAGTCTCTAATCTCGCACCATTTTCAAGTATCACTCATCTTGGATCCAACCCGATTCTTCTTGGAATGGTGACCCGTCCCGACACTGTTGATAGGCACACTTTAAAAAATATTCTCGTGACGAGGGAATGGAGCCTCAACCACGTCACGAAAGAAATCTTGGAGAAAGCCCACCAATGCTCGGCCCGCTACCCCTCAGGAATCTCTGAGTTTGATGAAACTGGCCTAACCGAAAGCTACCAGCCAAATTTTGAGGCCCCCTTTGTCAAAGAGAGCCCACTTCAGATTGGACTCACTCTCGAGGAAATCATCGATATCCCTTCAAACAACACCAAGCTTATCGTGGGACGAGTCAAATTCGTTAATCTGCCAGATCATACCATCAGCGAAGATGGCTCCATAGACCTTCCCAAGCTTGGCACCGTCGCTTCCACCGCCCTCGACACCTATTTTTCGATTCACGAAATTGGCCGACTCCCCTACGCCAAGCCAACTTCCTTCCCCTAAAAAGGGACCTTTTTCTGAGGGCCTAAAAGTGCTATCTCTTTCCTCAGAAATTCGAACTCTATGAGAATTATCCTCGCTACCCTTTGGCTCCTCGTTCCCCTTGGCTTTGCCGCCTACCACTACGGCCCTGGACAAGATCAAGTCAAACTTGATCACACCGAAGTGTTTCTTGCCCAAGCTAGATCCGCTGTCCAAGACAAAAACTGGAACTCCGCCATTGAGTCCTATCAGAAGGCGCTCGCTAAACTTCCTAAAGAGAACAAGGAAACTTCGATGCGGATTCAGCTAGAGATCGCCAAGGCTAAGATGCAGAACTCAGGCCTTCCCGAGGCCCGCGAAGACCTAGCCAAGCTCGTTTCACAACTTAACGAAGATATCACCATTTCATCCGAGCTTAAGGAAGAAACCCTCTCCACTCTAGCCAACGCCCGCTACTACATGACCTACCTCATGAAGTTGGAAGGCCTCCCTGCCGAGGAATGGGAACCTGAAATCGAAGCCGCTAGACAGGAATATAAGCTCCTAGCACAGACCGGATCCGATAAGGAAAAGCACCTCTCTGATCTGGAGTCAGCAATCCGCTTAGCCCGTGCCGAACCAAGCGAGCTCTACGGCCTGCCAATTCCGAGCCAATGACAAGGCTGTAGTTCGGGCGGTCGCCCAAACCCAAAAGCTAAGCCAGGGAAAAAACCCCAAGATTCCCGCGGCGCTGGTCAGGGACCACCGGCGGATGGCTCCGGCTCATAGTCCGCCCACTCACTTCACGATCCTACCATCATGAAATTTAGGCATATCCTACTGCTTTCGCTTACCCTGATCTCAGCGTCAGCTCAGAAACCCACCCCCCTCTCGTTCACAACAAAGATCACCCCAGAAATGATCGAAACTTTAGAGGCGCAAGGTGGACAAGCTCTGAAGATTAACCCCTCACGGGCGCCCCGTCCTCCCAAAGCTCCCCTAACACCGGAACAGCAACGAACTAAAATGTTACAGGGGCTGAAAATCGACCGCACCACCTCTGGGATTCTCGCTAACCGGCTCGCTGAGAAAAATGAGGGAGGAAAAACGACTACAATCATCCCAACCCCTCCCAAAGATCCTGAGGCCAAGTCTTCAGCAAACCCTCAGATCAAAAAGCAACGAGAAGATATGGCGAAACTCGCTACCTTCAAAAACGACTTTAACCAATTTACCCGCGATATCACCTTGGGGCGATGGATCAAAGTCAAAGATTACCTCGCAAGCCTTCCTTCTGGTGATGCCACCTTGGCCTTCCGTCAAATGGTCACCCAACTCAACACGCCAGTCACCGTCCGTCCGCGCAAAGAACTTACCAGCCTTGGTGCTAAACAACACCAGCAACAACAATATCTCCGGCCCGAAGAGTTTCTTGCCCTAACCGACGCCTCACAGAAGGCTCCAGACAACTCTGTTCTCCCCCAGCTCGCCAGCTTAATCAAAGGGGAGCGAAAGCCTCCGCGCGACTTCTTTGTAATCCTTGCAAAAGGAACTCGTTATTTTGGTCTTAGCGACGAAGAGACAAGAGCTCGTACCGCTCGACTCTTGATTGAGGCCGGACATCTCGACGAAACCATAACATTTCTTCCTTCACTCAAAGTGGCCAAGGAGAAGAAAAACCACGCCGCCCTTAACCTTCTTGGTCGCTACTATGCCGAATCCTACTCCGCGGATCGCGATGGCGAGCATCTTGAAAACGCTTGGCAAATCTCACTCGGAATCATTAGCCAAAAAAAAGCCCCCCTTAACGAACGGGCTGAGGCCCTTTACCGCGCCCTCGCTCTCGTCCCTGATCTCGAAGACGGCACCGGAAGCGACTGGCTGACCGAAACATTCTCCAATGCATCTAATGAAGGATTTGAAATCCTCGCAACCGTCGGAACTATGACCTCCCAAGTTCGCGAGCATCGCTCGCCGGACTTCCGGCTTGAACAACTCAAGCTCCAAACCTCAGCAGTCGCAGCGCTTACTTCCAATGAGGAAATTGACCTCAAGCCATGGCAAGAAATCCTAACTCTTTACGTTCGCAACTGGAATGCCGAAGCCAAGCGCTCCTACCAACTCGACACCTCAAACTCGATGCGCCCGCAGGCCCAAGTCGATGCCTATGGAAATCTTTTCTACTCCCGCTACAAGCCACCGGTTCAGCAAGGCAGTTCCCGCACCATCCCAGCTATTCCTTCCGGCGACCTACTACGCACCCGCCCCAGCGAGCAATGGCTCACGCAGGTCGATTCCGCAGTACGGCTCGAAAACATCATTCTCTCCGCTAAGCTCTTCCTCAAAGTAAAGGAAGAAGAGAAGGCATTCCCAATCCTCAAGAAACTTGCAAAGATAAAGCCTGACGAAAGCAAGGAATTGGTTCGCGAAATGATCCGAGTGTGGGCCGAGAACAACAACCCAAACCAAAAAAGTCGCTACCGATCAAGCTACTCTTATTACTACGGATATAACCAAAGAGCCGAGACCATCCCACTCACCCGCTCGAAGCAGGAACGGAACCTTAAGCTTTTAGCTAATATGGTTTCGGAAGTGAAAGCACTTGGACTCGATGAAAACTTTCAAGAGGAATTTGCCGACGCCTTCATTCGGGCTCACTCTCAAGCCGAAGTCTGGCGAATCGAAGCTCTTACCTCTGTCTTTGGAGAAACCTCCAAGCTTGACGCCGGCACGATCACCTCGCTCCTCCGTCGCATGCGACAAAACCTCGCTCTTCTCTGGCCCAACCCCAAACTACAAGAGCAGGCTAAAACCAACCGGAAAGACAAGGAACTCATTGCTCAAATCTTCAAAGGCTACGCCGCTGCCAAAAACCTATGCCTCGACGCCCTTGATCAGCACCCCGACGACTGGGCTCTGAAGTTACAACTTGCTTCAATTAAATATGAAGAGTCTAACTACAAGGCGGGACTTGCCTCACACCCCGAACATTCGACCACCAAGGGCTTTGCGCTTGAAGACCTTGCCACCGCAACTTCAGATTATATTTCCTCCCTTCCTCTTGAAGACGAAGATAAGGAATCCACCGAAGCCTTCACCACTTGGTTCTATGCCGCACTGGGTTCACCTGATCTTGCCGCCCTCAAAGCTGAGCACCAACCGATACAAGCAGAGTTCGTGAAAATAAAAGCGGCACTCGAAAGCATCCCTGAATCTTGCCGTCAACGTCACCTTGACGATTTTGCCAACACGCTCAATTCACGCCTCGCCAACGTTAAAGCAGATCTTAAACACCGCTTTTTAGAGGCCGCCCTTCAAATCACCGGCAAGCACGAACGCATCGAGGAAGCCGCGCGCGTCTTTGAATACTACCAAGATCTGGTCACCGAAATCGAGCTCGATGCTCACCTCGATGGTCCTGACCAGATTGACGCTGATCAACCTTTTGGTCTTTTCGTCAATCTCCGCCACACCAAGGAAATCGAGCGTGAATCTGGCGGTTTCCAACGCTACCTTATCAACCAAAACAACTCGCCATATTCGTACAACTACGGCCGTCCCACCGAGGACTATCGAGACAAGTTTGAAAAAGGCGCTCGCAGCGTTCTTGAGGAACACTTTGAGATTCTCTCACTCACCTTCCATAACTCAAAGGTCACGTCCCGGACCGATGCCCAAGACGGTTGGACTGTTACTCCTTACGCTTACTTCCTCCTCAAGCCAAAGGGCCCCGAAATCGATGCCGTTCCACCACTCAAAATTGATCTCGATTTCCTAGACACCTCGGGCTACGTCGTTCTCCCTATCGCTTCCGCCGCAATCCCGATCGATGCCAGTGGAGAAACTCCAGCACGACCTTATCGAGACCTTTCGCTCGCTATGATTCTCGACCAACGCGAGACAGAGAAAGAGGGAACCGTCACCCTTGAAATCCGGGCCTCTGGACACGGGCTTGTTCCCCCAATCGGAGAATTGATCAAGCTTCCTATCGAGGGCTTTAAGGTCGCTTCTACCGACGACCGCGAATTGCAAGTCGATGAACTCGACGCGCGGACTGATGATGGTGCGCCCATCTCGACTCACGAATGGCGCCTCGTCCTCGAACCAAAATCTGAAAATCTTCCTGAAAACTTCACCTTTCCTGAGATCCTTGCCAATCTTTCGACAAAAGACGATGAAGGTCTCACTCTTCAAAAATACGAGGATGTTGATCTTGTTGCGGTGGAGCAAACAACTCTAATTCAGGGTGGCTCCTCAAAATCTCCACCCTATCTCTTGCTTTTAACCCTGCTACTTCTTGTGATCTGCATCTCAACCTACTTCCTCTTCTTTAAAAAAAGAGAGGAGATTGTCATTCAGAATGGGCCGGAGCTTCCAGCCACCCTCACCCCAGTCAGCTTGTTAGCCTTCCTTGAAGGTCTGCACCGCGATACTCACCTACCAAAAGAAGCTCGGGGAAAAATCCAGAAATCCATCAAATCGCTAAGAGATCGCTCCTTTGGACCGAACACCGATGTTCCCAAGATCGAGGAATTGAGAGAAATTGCTGAAGGTTTGATCAAACCACTCCAACAGGCTGGATAGAAACCGGTCAAAAACGATTGTTAGACCCTGCTCGCCTTTTGCGTATTTAGGGCTAACCTTAACCCGTCTATGCCACAGCTGATTCGCATCATTCTTCCTATCGCCGTCCTAGCCGTGGGATACTTTTCGTTTCATCAACTCGCTGACGAGAAAGAAACGCCGCCTCCTCGCCTCGGTGAACGAAGGCTCATTGAAGCCCAAGCCAACCTCCTCCAGAGAGCTGACTACCAAGTCGTCCTTCAGTCTCAGGGACTAGTCCAACCCCACAACCAGACCTCTTTGACGCCACGAGTTGGCGGACGGGTTCGTGAAATCTCACCAAACTTTGAGAGCGGATCATTTTTTAAAAAAGGGGAGACCCTACTTATCCTGGACCCCACCGATTTCCAGACTGCTAAAACGGCGGCTCTTGCCCGCCTTGCGAGAGCAGAAGCGAGCCTTGCTCAGGAAGACGCACGTGCCAAGCAAGCCCTTCTCGATTGGAATGATCTCGGCTACACTGAACCACCCACCGAACTTGTCCTTCGGAAGCCTCAACTCAAGGAAGCAAAAGCAAATGTAAAGGCTGCTCAAGCAGATCTCGATGACGCTATTCGTGATCTAGAACGCACCGAAGTTATCGCTCCGTATGCTGGTCGAGTAAGGCAACGACTGGTCGGCTTAGGACAATCTGTAAGCTCCGGGACAGTCCTCGGCGAAATTTTTTCCACCGACTTCGCGGAAGTCCGCCTATCTCTTTCCGCGAAGGAACTGATCCACGTTAAGCTCCCTGATAACCCAGAAGATCCACCTGTCGATGTCACCTTAGTCGATGCCTTGACCGAAGGATCCGAGCAAACTTGGGAGGGTGAGATTGTTCGCACAGAAGGGATTCTCGATGCTAAATCACGCAAACTTTTTGTGATCGCTCGGGTAAACGATCCCTTTGGCTTGGAAGAGTCTCAACACAAAGGCAATAACGAACCCCTTCGAATTGGCCAGCCGGTGCGCGCCATCCTTGAAGGAGCCATTATTCCAGATGTTTTTGTCATACCTCGTAATACCCTATATCGGCCAAATGAAATTCTCACCATTCACCCGACTGAGTTCACCCTAAAGCGGCAGAAGATTACTCCTATCTGGACCGACCCTGAGAATCTCGTCGTCAGCAAGAATCTTATCGAAGGTTGGCATCTGGTTACCAATAGACTATCCGCAGCTCCGGAAGGAGCCAAAGTTGAGATTGTTGAGCCAGAAGAGGAGCCCAAAGCGGCTCTCAAGAAGGGGGATCCAAAGCCAGCGGCCTAAGAGTGGCTAAATCAAGCTTGGAGCTGATAACCATTTCTTTTTTGTCTCGCCATGACCTTTGATCTTGAAGCCATTCCTCCTGGCGATCGCTATCGAATTCTCGCCTCCTTGATCACACCTCGGCCTATCGCTTGGATCACAACTCAGGATCGCGAAGGCAACATCAACGCCGCCCCCTTTTCTTTTTTTAACGTCTTTGGATCCAACCCACCACTTGTTGCGTTCGCTCCAGGAAACAGGGACCGAAAGACTCCAAAAGACACAGCTCGGAACATTCGTGAAACCAGAGAATTTGTCATTCATATGGTGGACGAACCGCTTGGCAAAGTGATGGTCGCTACCTCCGCAAGCCTTCCATATGGTGAGAGTGAGATCGATCTCAACGATCTAACCACTCTTCCCTCTCAAAAAATCTCGGTTCCACGAATCGCCGATGCTCCGGTTGCGCTCGAATGCACCGAACACTCGACAATCGAAATTGGAAGCAACCGGCTGGTGGTGGGAATTGTCCATTATATTCACGTTCGTGACGGTCTCATGGATGAAAAAGGCTATCTCCTGCACGAAAAATATCACCCGCTGGCTCGCATGGCCTCCCCTGATTGGTATTCCCGCACCAACGATCAATTCGAAATCCCTCGCCCCGACTAAGCTCCGGATTCGCGGCCGGCGCCGGTTATATTTAGCCGGAGGGACAAGTCTGCCCCTAGAATCTGTTGCTTACGCGATTGCCAACACCCTTCCAAACTCTCAACTTACCCACGTCATGGCGAACTGTCATTTGCCGCAAACTGGCCAAAATTCTCTCAATCAAAACATCAACTAATTCCTAAATTCATGATCACCAAACGCATCACCACTGAGCAAATTCTCGCCAACCTAAAAGCCAAGGTTGACGCCCGTATTCCCATCATGATCTCCTCGGCGGGATCAGGCCTCGTTGCAAAACTCCAGGAAGCGGCCGGTTCCGACTGCATCAATACTTTCTCCGGAGCCCGCCTTCGCGCTAACGGGATGGGCACCATGTCCATGATGTGGCCCATCCTCGACTCTAACAAGCAGACCCTCGACTATACTCGCGAGGATATTATGCCAGCTCTCAGCGGAAAATCCTTCGTCTGCGCCTGCCTGAATGCCAACGATCCCCTCAAAGATATGCGCATGGTTCTTCAACAATGCAAAGACATGGGCGTCCAGTCCGTCTCAAATATCGGACCATCAGTTTCTTATGTAGACCACGATTCCGAGATTTTTAAAGTGATCACCTCCGCCGGTATCACCATCCAAAACGAAATCGACATGCTCATTCTCGCTAAGGAAGAGATGGATATGGTTTCTGTCGGACTCGCTTTTACTGAAGAGGATTCCTATGCGATCTGCGAGCAGGCTAAGCCCCATATTTTCTGCTACCACGCGGGCACAACCAAAGGTGGCATCAAAGGCTACGACAACGGCATGACAATCGAAGAGACGGCCGAGCAAACCGAAAAGGTTTATCAAAAGTGTCGCGAGCTAAGCCCCGATACCATTCTCGTGGCTCATGGTGCTGCCATGGAAACTCCATCCGACGCCCAATACATGCTCAACAATACCAGCGGGCACGGTTTTTGGACCGGATCCTCTACCGAACGTCTCCCAATCGAACAAGCCGTCTCAGCAGCAGCTGACGAATTCCGTGGGCTGAGCTTTGATAAATAAGACCCCTTTTGATGAAAGCTTAGGCTTCCTTCCAACACTCTTTAATGAAGCCCTCTGCCGTCGATCGGCCGAGGGCTTTTTACATCACACCTATCGCCAATAACCAACACCCTTATCATTTTCTGATAATCACCATTCCCAAGATCTTGTTGGTATGAAAGAACCTTAAAACCACTCCAATATGTTCTCCTCTCTCCCCTCGAAAATTATCCTCTGCGTCCTCTCAATGCTCATATTGGGCTCAGCAGGAGGTTTTCTGACTTCCTCATCACTGAAAGACTGGTTTGAAGCACTAGAGCACCCTCCAGGCCGTCCACCCAACTGGGTATTTGGCCCGGTCTGGTCCACCCTATACTTTATGATCGGCATGAGCTTCGCTATTATTTGGCACCGTCACCCGGACCAAATCGGAAACACTAGACTTACTGTCTTCTTCATCATTCAGCTCATCCTCAACCTCGTGTGGACCCCCCTGTTTTTTGGATTCCATCAAATCGGAACCGCCCTAGTTGTCCTTATCTCGATGTGGATTTTCATTACTCTTACGATTCGCGAATTAAAAAAGCTCTCAAAGTTCGCAGCCTACCTCTTCATCCCCTACCTCCTCTGGGTCACTTTTGCGACCTACTTAAATGGTGGCTATGCTTGGCTCAACTAGACCTACCCCGATGATGTCAAAAATCAGGACACAACTTCAATTTCATGAAAACACGACTCGAATCACACGTAAACCTGATATGCAGCGGCTTTTAAAATTTCTCGCAACCCTCATCTTTTCGCCTCTCCTTTCCCAGGCAAATGAACGGCCTAACATTATCATAATCATGGCAGATGATATGGGATACTCCGACATCGGCTGTTATGGTGGAGAAATCAAAACGCCTAACCTCGACCGTCTTGCCTCCAAGGGGATGCGCTTCACCCAATTTTATAACACTGCCCGCTGCTGCCCCACCCGAGCTTCCCTGCTCACCGGTCTATACGCCCATCAAGCCGGGATCGGACACATGACTGGGAACTACGGTATTCCCCAATACCAAGGCTACCTAAACAAGAAATGCGCCACAATTGCGGAAGCGCTCAAACCTGCTGGTTATCGCGCCTATATGGCCGGGAAATGGCATGTTACTCCAAAGATCTCTGCTAACGATCCTAAAGACAACTGGCCCCGTCAGCGTGGATTCGACAAATTCTTTGGCACTATCCACGGCGCCGGCTCCCTATTCGACCCCAACTCACTCACCCGAGGCAACACCCAAATCACTCCTGAGAACGACCCGGAATACGATCCAGAAGGGACCTGGTACTACACAGACGCCATCTCAGACAACACCGTCAAACACCTTGAATCTCACTTCAAAAGCCACGCCGACAAGCCTTTCTTCCACTACGTCGCTTACACCTCCGCTCACTGGCCTATGCACGCCCTTCCTCAAGACATCGCTAAATACGATGGCAATTACGACGGCGGTTATGCCCCAGCTTACCAAGCCCGCCTCAAAAAGATGAAGCAGCTCGGACTCATCGATTCTAAATGGGAAATTCCCGGACCCGTGGGTGATTGGTCCAAAGTCGAACTGAAGGAATGGGAGTCCGCTTGCATGGAAGTCTATGCCGCAATGGTTGACAACATGGACCAAGGTATCGGCCGTATCGTCAAATGCCTCGAAGAACACAAGCAACTCGACAATACCCTCATTTTTTATCTTCAGGATAACGGAGGCTGCGCCGAAGGCTTTGGCCGGGGCAAGCTTGTCGGCCCGCTCAAACGTCCATCCAAGCCCACCCTCAAACCTATGGGGAAGAACGAACTTCAAACTAATATGGTTCCCACCCAATCTCGTGATGGCTATCCGCTTCGCCGTGGCAAAGGCGTCATGCCTGGGCCTCCTGAAACTGAAATCGGATACGGCGAAAACTGGGCTAATGTCTCAAACACTCCTTTTCGTGAATACAAACACTGGGTTCACGAAGGAGGCATTTCCTCTCCTCTCATCGCTCATTGGCCTGATGGCATCAAGGCTCCAATGGTTCTCTCTACCAACCCAACTCTCAATCCCTATTCACGAAACTCAGCCGAGCCCACGCACCTTATCGACCTTATGGCTACCTGCCTGGATCTCGCCAAGGCCTCCTACCCTAAGGATAAAATTCCGGTTGAAGGAACTTCCCTTGTTCCAATCCTCAAGGGTCAGGCCCTCAAACGGGGTAAGCCCATCTTCTTCGAGCACGAGGGTAACCGTGCTGTCCGCGATGGTGATTGGAAGCTCGTTGCCAAGAGCGTGAGAGGAAAATGGGAACTCTACAACATCCCCTCGGATCGCACCGAAATGAAGAACCTCGCCAAAAAGAATCCAGAAAAGGTGCAGAAGATGGCAGCCCAATATGACCAATGGGCCAAAGAACGAGGCATCGTTCCTTTTGGCTCTTGGCGACAAGAACAGAAAAATAAGAAAATAAAACCCTCCGGGAAAAAGATCTTCAATATCAAACCCGGTGATACCTTCACTTCTAAAACAGCTCCGAACATTGCAAATCGCCCATTCAAGGTCACGGCCGAGATAGAGAAGTTCCCTGCCTCAGGAGTCATCCTCTCTCAAGGTGGCTCCAATCACGGTTGGTCTCTCTACCTCAAAGATGAGCACCTCTGCTTCACGGTCCGCCGGGGAGGAAAATCAAAGACAACCTCCCTCAAAGTTCCCTCCAACTGCAAAGGTTCCTTTGAAGCCATCATTGGTGAAACAAGCATCACCCTTTTGGCCGGTGAAGAACTTAACACTGTGAATCCTAACGATTTCCGTCTGAGCGCTCAGCCCATCGACATTCTTGAAGTCGGCCGAGACAGTGGTGGAATCGTCGGAAACTATGGGCAGGACTTCAAGCTCACGGTCGCTATCAAATCAGCGACTGTCACCTTAGATTAGAGACAGCCCTTATTTCACGACTGCCTTCTTAATCGAACATGGGATCCTGTCCACGAACAGATCAGGGTTCCAATCAAGCATGTGGGCCTGACTGGCAGGTCGAACTGGTCATTTAAAATCCGATCGATAAGGCAGCTTGGGTCTTTTGCCTCTTATCCCAATGGAGGGATATCAAGCTGCTCTGGCAGGGCTGTTCTTGGGCGCCAAGTCAAAATCTCAGGATCACCATTAGTCACCAGCACAGTGTGCTCGAAATGACTCGACGGCCGACGATCCGAAGTTGAAACCGTCCAACCATCATCCAACCAATCAACCGTTCCCACGCCTGCGTTGATCATGGGTTCAATCGCCAAAATCATCCCGGCCTTTAAAATGGGTGATTTACCGCCGGGGTGGTAATTAGGCACTTGGGGCTCTTCATGTAATTGGCGTCCAACGCCATGACCCACCAGATCTCTAACGACGGTAAAACCAAACTTGGTGACATAATCTTCAACAGATCCACAAAGATCATAAAGCGCAGCACCTGCCCGGGCATGAGAAATTGCCACAAAAAGAGACTCTTCTGTCACAGCGAGAAGCCGCTTCTGCTCACCATTGATTTTACCAACCGGCACTGTGAGGGCATTGTCACCGATCCATCCCTGCCGCTTCACTCCTACATCGAGCTTCACTAGATCACCATCCTTGATGACACGATCCCCACCAATCCCATGCACCACCTCCTCGTTCATCGAGATGCAAGTATAGCCCGGGAAATCACGATATTTATAAAAGGCGCTCTTCACCTTGTGCTCTTCTATCAAAGACAAGGCATATTCATCGACCTCGCGGGTTGTTTTTCCTGCGGCAATAAATCCAGCCGTTCGCTGTAAAACATCACTCGCCACCTTACCAGCTTCCCGCATCATCACGATTTCCTGCTTGGTCTTAATGGGAATCTTAGAACGCTTGGCCATGACAACAGGAATTAACGACTAGGCGTCCAACGGTCAAGACGTAGAAAAACCATCCCGCTTCTTACCACCATTGAAAAGTAAGCAAGAGACAGGCGCTACCCTCCCACCCTCGCGTAAACCTCATCAGGAGAGCCCATTCCATGGACAATGCGCGCCCGCTGTTGATCACAATAATAAGTCACAGCAGGAATAACCAAACGGCGATATTCGGCTAAACGATTTTCAAAATTCTCCGCCGCATCATCAGCTCTAGGTTCAAGTTTACCCCGACATTCAGGGCACAGGTGCCCCTCACCCTCACGAGCAACTCTATGACACTCCACACACTCGAGACGACATGACACCCGCCGCCGCAGTTCACCATCCGAGACGTGTAAAATGATTGCTAAAGGTTTTGATTTTGAAAATGTTTCATTAGTTGGTATAATTGATGCTGATAATATGCTAAATTTTCCTGATTTCAGATCTCACGAACGTGCATTTCAATTAATGTCACAAGTCTCTGGAAGAGCTGGTAGAAAAGGAAATCAAGGTATTGTATTTTTACAGACTTATAACCCAGATCAAGAAATTATAAATCATATTAAATCACATAGTTTCTCAAAATTTTATAATGTGCAATTAAGTGAAAGAAGCATGTTTAATTATCCGCCATTTAGTAGGTTAATAATTATTAGATTTAAACATACAGATCATTTTGTTGTTGATTCTGTATCAGAAGTTTTTGCAACTTTAATGAAAGAAAGTTTTAAAAATAGAATATTAGGTCCTGAATATCCTATTGTATCAAAAGTTAGGAATTATTTTATTAAAAATGTATTGCTTAAAGTTGAGTTAGGAAAATCTTTTAGTAAGGCTAAAGAAATAATTTCTGCTATACTTAATCATATGAAAGAAAATAAGATTTTAAATCGATGTGTTGTT
>UPTG01000050.1_pt1 | contig 106343 bp, 114 predicted proteins | sample 2160121 | NCBI WGS metagenome assembly UPTG01 (sample SAMN06266255, study PRJEB28933) | marine metagenome | isolation source: Columbia River Estuary | place: USA:Columbia River Estuary, USA | collected 2014-07-27 | reverse complement strand
GTCAGTTACATAAATCTTTACTACTGCTTCTGTTGCTGTTCTTTTTAAGTAATGAATTTCGGACATTATTTTTGCCATCCTTTAATGTATTCTGTTGAAAAGTTTGCTTTACTAAAGTTTAAACGATCAACTAGTTTGAGCGCGTTTCTACCAACATGGTCAATAGCAACGAACCCTTCTTGTCCTGTTACTTCAAAGCCATCCTTTGTTTTCAAAAGAGTTCTTAAACCATCTGAATAGTTAAGCTTATCAATAACAATTAACTTAGCATCAACTAATAGATTATATAGTTGGAATACTTTATTAACTTCTTTTATATTCTGTTTGTTAAAGTACTTGAGTACTTCATCACGAGTAGCATACTTACGATCTTTAGCAGCTTGTGATTTAACTTTACCTGCTTCTTTTTCGTAATATTCTTTAATAAATTCTTCCATACCCTTAATAGCAAGTGGTACGTTTTTAATACGTTGGCCGTCTCTTACCTTTTTATTAATGAATACGTTTATTCTCTGATTTAATTCTTTATTATTTGATAACTCATTGAGAGCGTATGGCTTGATCGTTCTGAATATACGACCAGCATCAGATAATAGTTTATTAAATGCTTTTGTTTCTTTATCAGTAAATGTTACGTTACCAGACTCATCTTTAAATACAGCGTCTACGTGCCAGACCGATCTAACTTCTTTGAGTTTACTTGAGATCGCCTTACCAAAACTTGCAGACATTGATTCAAAATCTGCTCCTCTGTATGTTGTGTGCCAAACCACACCGATTTCGGATCCTTGAATTTGTTTGCCGAGCTTGCTATCGACAGGTACCGCGTAAACAATGGTATTAGGATGGAAAGTAACACACGATTCTCCACCAATATTCTCTGTTTTAAGATCGTCCTTCGTATATAATAAATCACCTTGTACTACTCCTTCAATACCTAGTTTAGAGAACTCTGCCAGAGCAGTTTTGAATTTACTATTCAGTTCTCCAGCTAAGCCCGTGTCATCATCAATTTCTTGAGCTGTTTTATAAAATTTTGGATTCTTGTTAAATAATCCCTTTTTCGCGATAAAGAATTTCCCGTCGCTTGGGTCTTTACCAGCAAATATCGCAGGCGCGCCATCCCATTTAACTGATAAGCTAACAGGAGCTTTAGTGTTTCCACCAAGCATATCACGAAGTGCTTGCAAGTATTGGAATACATTACGTGTTCCTATTACTCCTCCATCAAGTATAGCATCTTCTAAATGCGTCATGTGAAGGTTGGCACCAGTGGCCTCATTTAAATACGTTTGAAATCTTATCATTTGTAGAGACTCTTAAATTCGTCTGTCATTATTGCAGTGAACGACGGTGCTGATCTGAAGTTGCCTTTATATCTTAGTTCAATATGACAAACTGGTAATTTACCAATCATCAAATCAAACTTTAATGTTGCTGCAGTAGCACCCTCATTGAATGCTTGTACAGCACCTGGGGTTTCTCGTATCGTTATTTTTTCATTCTTAACTATTTCATTAAGCTTTGTTGAAACTGTATCAATATCTTTATAATCACCAATTTTAACATCAACACCTTTACGAGGTCCGTAATCACCTATACCAGTAACTAGAGTAAAATCAAAATTAACTTTCTTCAGATCCTTGAGATCAGCTTTAAATATTAATTGAATTAATTGATTTGCCATTAACTCTTTATTTTTCAGAATAATCATTGACATACTTCTGAATAAAGATTTGTTGCCTTTTAACTGTGAGTTAATTAGATCGTTTGGAATGCGCTGAATAAACTTCTTCCAATTTTTAGCATTGGGTCTTGTTTTTTCCATATCAGCTAATAGCTTTGGCGATGCAATTTTCTTTTGTTTTGCTACGACTAGAACACGTAAATAGAATTGAGCAGCTCTTTTATCGAGCTCTGCCATCATTTTATTAAATTTACTATCTTGGAAAAGAGTAGAGAATGATTTATTAATTAAGGTAGGATCTTTCTGAGAATAAAGCTGCTTTTTCTTTAGTGAAACACCTAAGAATGAAGAACCTTTCTTAATAATAAAGTCAGAACTATTAAAGTCTTTCATTCCGTACTTTGTAATTTGAAATTGTTTTACGTCTTGGTCCCAGGCTTGTCCAGTTAAATAGACCATATCAGCATTACCATATTTGTTTTTATGGATAGTTAAAGCAGCTGATACTGCTGAACACAAGTTAACGTAATCTCCCTCTAAACTATCAATCTGGGATTGTTTTGCGCCTTTGACTTTGCTTAAGTTTAATTGAACAAATTTAATCAGTTCGTCCATTTCTTCAACAGTCTTGGGTGCAGTTAAAGAATTTTTAAGACACAGGGCAGCTGTCATTAGCTCGTTGGGATCGTCACCTGCTTTACTTCTCTTGCCGTCTGGTCTACAATTGATATAAACATATCTGTCCATATCTTTATGCTTTACGGAGACATCCTTTTCTTTGCGGCCATCAGGTATAGTAGCAGATTCTAAATCATCTGAATCTTCAATAATCTGATTAGCTAAAGCAGACCATTTAGTTCTTAGGTTATCAGGCATAATAGCAAAGACGCCAACCTTAGCACCGTTAGTTTTATCTCTACGATTGTCAAGCTCGATCGCAGCATTGATAGAGCTAATACCATCGTCAAGTTTAGAAGCAATTTCTAATGCGAATGCTTCGTCGTCACCGTCATAAGAAACGGGACCGAGAGGAGCCTCATCCAATTGAAACTGCTTTAAACCAAATCCAAGAGGTGAGTATCTTTCGACTACTGCGGTCTCTTGGATTGGTTCTGGCGTTTCTTCTTTGGGTCGACTTTCGTGCTCTTTAAATGTGCTAAAACTCTTCATAGTTACCTTGTTAATTGTATAGGACAGTTTCAGTTATTTATAATCACGTTACAATCACGTTAGTTGTGCGTCAGAAAAAACTTGCCCTTTGCGTTTGCCTTTTAGTCTCATACCAATATCTGTCTTATCGAACACGGGTCCGTCGTCATCATAGCTCTTCATCTTTTTTCCAGAGCCACCACCAGAGCCTTCGTCAAGATTAACGTTATTTTGTGCTGATTCTTCAAGTTCGTAGATCTTCATCTTAGCGCGGTCAATACCAACTAAGAATCTACGATAGTAACCTAAGTCACCCCAACGATTCTTTAACTGTTTGAGCATGAGTTGCCCGAGTTCATCGAGTTGTTCTGATGTTACTAGACCTAAGATACAGTCTGCTGTGTGAGTAATACCCATAGATTCAGATGTATTTGTAAGATCAACATCAGAATTACCATAACCATCTCTATTGAACTGAGATGATGTTACAACTGCACAATTGTACTCCATTGCTAGACCACGTACTTCTTCTGCGATACTTTTAACTAGGTTATAGCTTGAAGCAGCAGCAGCTCCTCTAACACGAGAAGATGCACAGATGTTAAGATAGTCAAGGAATATCACATCAGGTTTAAAGTTTTTCTTCATCTCAAGTTCATTTAGTAGATGTCTAAAATGACCAGAGTGAACAGAACCAGTAGGATATTCTTTAATAATAAGCTTACCGGTAGTTTTAGTTTTGTATCTAGCTAATCGCTTATCATAAACATCACGAGGAATCTCGTTCACTTCGTCCATTGTGATATCCATGATATTAGCATCAATACGACGACCAATTTCTTCTTCGGCCATCTCCATAGTAATGTAGAGAACATTCTTACCATACATCAAATGATTAGCTGCCATGTGACATTTGAGCAGTGATTTACCACCCCCAGTCGTAGCAAGTAATACTGTCATTGATTTACGAGGTAAGCCACCTTTGGTAATCTTGTTTAAGATATCAATATCAAAGGGAATACGTTCTTCTTTTCTGTGGTAATGTTCATAACGATCATCGCCATCTTCGAGGAAGTCGTGACCAACACTTGAGTCAAAGCTAATGCCAAGACTATCTGATAACAGTTTTGGTATACTTCCTTTATCGATTTCACCTTCTTCACCATCAAGTATCAGAATAGATTTACGGATACTATTGTACAAGTCTTTGTCTTGGCAGAACTTTTCAGTCTCGTCAAGTAAGAATTGTTGATTGGTTGTCTCGTCTGCTGAGAACGTTCCAAGTAAAGATTGAATAGTGGTATAAGTATCTTCGTTAAGATCTTTACGTTTTTCAAGTGACAAACGCAGAGCCTCTATGGTGGGAGGCTCTTTGTATTGTTCTACATACTCGGTAACGGTATTAAAGATTTTACGATAGGACAAGTCTTCAAAGTAATCATCTTTGAGATAAGGAAATACCTTTCGGCTATACTCCTCATTCAGTATCAGATTCGATAAGATCGTCTTCTCTATCATCTTCAGCTTCTCCCATTTCAAGTGTAGTTAATTTGAATTTACTTTCAACATACTCGTTAAACTTAGCATCAGCGATCAGCCCTTCAAAGAACGGAGTATCAGCTTCGATATCTTTCAGCCTACGCTTTGGTTCAATTACTTCACCAGTTCGTTGGTCAACTACGTTGTACCACCCTTGGTTAGCTTTACATAAGTGTCCAGATTCAAGTGCTAATTCAAATAGACTTGAGTATTTCTGAATACCTGTATCGTACAATACTGTAAATGGTAGTTTAGCTTTTTCTTTAACATACCTAGACTTCTCAATATTAATTGTGAACTTGAACCCTTTAAGGTCAGTACCTTCTTTCTGTTGAGATTTAGATATAATAAAGATCTGATTAGCTGAATAGTAAATACCAGTACCACCTGAAACGATGTTCTTAGGGAACAGACCGATTTCTTTATAGGTATGGTTAATAGCAACCATTGGAATATCTTTACCAGTTAGCTTAGGTGTAACGATTCTGAATAGTGACTTAAGCTGTTTTGCTCTTGTCATATCAGCAACTGATTTCTCATCTAGAGCATCTTGTACTTCTTTACGAGAGGCCAAGTTACCAATAGAGTCGATCATAATAAAGACTTTATCGCCCTTGTCAATCTCGTCTAGTCGTTTAGTAGCGTCAAACTTAAGTTGCTCTACGTCTTCGATTGGAACGTGAATAACACGGTCAGTATCAATGTTGTAACTCTCAAGATACTCTGGAGTAATACCATACTCTGAGTCATATAAGATTGCAACACCTTCTGGATATTTCTTTAGATAAGCTTTCATGCAGTATAGGCCAAGCAAAGTTTTAAAACTCTTTGATTCACCTGCTACTACGGTCAAGCCGGGTAGTAAACCACCTTTAAGTGAGCCGCAGAAAGCGATATTCACAATAGGAAGTTCTGTTTGTATCGGATCTTTAACATTAAAGAAGGACGATTTAGATAGGACAGTCGATCCTTTGACTGACCCCGCCTTCAACATTTTGTCTAATAGACTCATAATTTATTCTCCGCTTAGAATTTGATGTAATTGATCTGCAAAAGCGTCAAGTTTCTCGTAACGGTTAGGCCAGTAGATATAATCTTTTTCTGGGTTAGCCTTGAGATTGTTTAACAATGGAATTACAGCTTCGTACATGATTTGAGCTTTGGCAGCTGCGCTTTCAGCTGTTGCTGATGATGCTTCTACTTGAGCTTTACTTTCTTGTACTACTGATAACTCATCTTCTGTCATGGCTGTAAAGCCAAAATCAAAATTGGTCATGTCGATTGTTTGTTTAGTTGACATACTTTCTCCTGTAAATGTGGGGCCCTGAGTAAGCAGCCCCACTCTGGTTTAGCCTCTGGCGAGATCTTTAAAGATTGCAAGATCATCGTCATCATCATCAACAGATGCATTACTACTTTCTGCTACATCAGGAGTCGCAGGTGATGCTTCTCTAATTGAGCTTGAAATATCAAGATCGTCTGATTCTGTGGTAGTAGTTTCATAAGGTGACGGTGCTGCCACTTCAGGAGTTTCAGCTGCAAGGTCCAATACTCTAAAGAGCTTGGTCTTGAGTTCACTGTAAGTTTTGAAGTTGCCTTCTTCAACAAGAGACTGTAAAGAATGTTGTTGTGTCCATACAGCTTCCATTGCATCATCGTCATCTAACAGCGGAGACGGTGCATCGAATTCAGACTTATCGTAGTTTGGGTAACCCTCAAACTGACGGATTTTAAGTCTAAAGTTAGCGCCTTCCCACAGGTCAAACGGATTTACTGGATCTTCGTCTTCAAAAGTCGGATTCATTAGATCATTCAACTTATCAAAGATTTTCTTACCAAACGAATACATAAAGACTTTGCCTTCATTATCCGGATTGCTAGGGTCTTTGACAATATACACATTAGAAGTATACTTCAATCTGCGTTTTTGTTTACGAGCTTGGTCTTTATCAGCGTCAACACCTGTATTCCAAAGTTTAGAGTTAAACTCTGATACTGGGTCGTCTTGGTTGATAGTAGTCAAGCTGTTTTCAATATACCATAAACCAGTAGGGCCTTGAAAGCCGTGGTCCCAAACTCTTACGAAAGGCATTTCTTCGCCCTCGGTAGCTGGTAGGAAACGAATAATTGCAAAGCCATTTCCAGCTTTATCTCTTGTTGGTTTCCAGACTTTCCCTGCGTTAGGGTCTTGGTATGATTTAGATGAAATCTTATCGAGCTGAGCATTCAGTGATTCTAGAGATTTCGAACGATTCTTCTTGAGCGAAGCAAAGTTAGTAGGTGCCATAGTTGTTTCTCCTTTAATATAGCGTTATATTTGCGTAGTATTACACATCGAAGTGGACACGAATTATGTCCTTAAACTTCTTTTCATCGTATAACAAGAAAGGTTTATACTTTCTTGATAGTCTTATTATATCACGTGAGATAATTTTGTCAACTACTTTTTCACTCCAATACTCAAAAATATTGGCAGCGTGAGTCAGAATAGTGAAGGTCTCTAATGAAATCTTCTTCTGACAATACTGTGTCATGATATACGGATGTTGACCATCTCGTGATATAAAGTTTTGCTGATAGTCATCTTTAAGATGTTTCAGCTCGGATTTAAAAGTATAAGTCAATGACTCAATCTTTTTCCTCCAATCGTTGTATCTGTATTCGGCTTCGCTGTCTAGCATCTGCCTTATCCAGATATTTGGATTATTTATAAAATTTGCCAACATATAGTTGACTGTATCTTCTTTTTTCGACAACTTCAAAAAGAAGTATGCATCATTACGAGTACGAAATTTATCGATTGATGCTCTGATCTTTCCATTGTACTTTACATAGTCGTAAGCATCACTTGTGAAGTGTTTCTTCAACGCCAAGTAATTTACGTAAGTTTCAAAGCCTTCATCATTTATCATTACATAGGTCGTCTAGGTTTGCTTTTTGTTCATCAACCTTTACCATTCTAAGGCCGATAGCTTCTGTTCTAATCTTCTCACGAAGTATTGAGCTTTTCTTAACAATTTGAGCAATAGTTTCTATTTCGTAGTTATTCTTCTCAGCGAAATCTACAAGTGCTTCAATATAAGGAACACCTCTAGATAGTTGTCTTGAGATTTCATGGTGTATCTTATCTGGCGTCAGTAACACAACTGCCATGTTTGAATCTCCTATTTGCTTTTTTGTCATAATATCCCTTTATTATATACCATATTGGGCCATTTGTCAACCTTTATTTTTGGTAATTGTGAATAAAGAATGGGTTGAATAATCATACCCAACCCATATATTATAACACAGTTTACTGCGTTTGTCAACAGTTATTTTACTTTTGTTCTACGAAAGAGTAAAGCTCATTGGCAACTGCGATGATCTCACTAGCTTTTAATTGCTTAGCTGGAATCGTTTTAGTTGCTTCTGGGTTACTGTCATTGAATGAATGAACAGAGTTAACTTTCCTATCAATGTTACGCTCTAGTAGGTCTTGAGCTTGCACTAATAGATTTGCACGGATCTCATATCCGGATGTTGGGTTTGACATATTTTCTCCTTGTGTATATGTGTGTCCTAAGTACAGAGTATTCCGTACTTTAGATTATATATTATATCACAAGTTGGAGTGTTTGTCAACTACTTTATGACTTCAAATAGAACATTATCTACATATTGATCCTTCACATCTTCTGGAATCCCCATTGCAAGGATAGAGCTGTGTAGCATCTTATTCATTTTCTGGTTTTCACAGTATTTGTTTTGAGCTGCAGTTGTATCAATTGTTGTTTTGTAAGGAACTATAGATGAACTTTCTAAATAAAAGCTTGTTAGTTTAAGTGCGGTTTCACACAATTGATCTAACTCTTCTCCAGGCCTAACAGAACCAGCTGCCATCATGTCAACCGAGAATATTTCTTTAGCCCAAGGTGGTAGCTCACGTTCTCTGTTCCAACTTAAATCTTTAACAGTCTCACGGAAATATTCTTGCATTAGATCAGTAGAAAAACCATTATATGTTTTACTATAATCACAAAAGACACCGCTTACCTTATTAGGAGTAGCTACTATATCTAAACCAAAGATCGGCATATCACAGTAGATACTAGGAAAGACATTAATGTGCATGAGCCACATTTTATTCTTACCAACTGGTTCTATTGTTTTAAGATGAGCTTTACGAATATTATTTGATTTCCAAAAATGATCTTTCCACCCAGGCAGATCATCTGTATGAATATGTTTATCGTTATCGTACTTTTCTAAATTCTTAGAAAATAAGCTACACAACTGATCAGCTAAATGCCTTAGCTCGGCGAATAATTCTGATTCGATCATGAGTCGTAATGATCGTTTGGCATTGCTTCAGCCAAGATTGTGTCGCTACTATCGTAATCTTCTGGATTTTCGTGATACATTTCGATTAGCTCATGGAACATACTTTCTGCAAATTCAAAACAATGTTTTGCTTCTTCTTCCATTCCGTCATGTAGTAATTCACGTACTCCAGCGATCAGCGCTTTACGATCTTCAAACTCGTACATTTGACCAGATCCAGGAATATTCCTTTTGATAATTTGACCACCATGTGCATCACCAAAATGTCGAACATATAGATGAGCCAAGAGTCCGTCTGTATTATTCTTTTCAGCTAATATATTGACATGCTTTTCATATTGTATAACACTTCTCAATTGCTCTTCGATTTCATCTAAATCATAAGTTGCTTCAAGTTCAACTAAGTCTTCTTCAATCTGAGTTGATCTAAATATTGACTCAAGCTCCATTGGAACTTCTACAACACTTTCTAGTGCTGAATAGTTAGCTAGTTGAGCATGTAGGTATTGTTGATATAACCTTGGTGGTATGTTTCCACCTAATAGCATATCAGCGAATTCGGTTCTTTCAGCGTTATCGTGGTGCTCTTTGGTTAGAGCCTTAAGGTTGTTTGACATTTTCACTCCATATCATTGTTAATTGTTGTTGCTATACATTCCTATTTATAAATAATATACGAATAGACAGGAACAGAAAAATTGATAGAGTTAACTGATGCAGCAATACTTAAAGCGATTGAGAGAACGACGGGCGAAGGTAGAGATACTATTCGGCTTGGTGTCACTGCTGGCGGCTGTGTTGGTTTTGAGTACGTTATTTGTTATGCTGATCCAATTACTAGTGAAGATACTATATTAGATTTTGGTAAATTCAAAATAGCTATTGACTCATCGTCCGTAGAATATTTAGAAGGCTCTACATTAGATCATGTTAAAGAGGGATTAAACACGTTCTTTAAGATCATTAATCCAAAAGAAACAAACTCTTGTGGTTGCGGAGTTTCAATAGGGTTTAAGTAGAATGTCAAACGAAACTAATATAAATGGTAAAAGTTGGAAGAAAGTTTCAGCTGGTAGTGATTTTAGCGATCCAGATACCTGGAAAGGTTTAGCAATTGTTATAGTATTGGTTGGAAGTTTTTTAACAGCCCACTTAATGGGTTGGACCAATAACACGTATTATAGTAACCAATATAAAACTCAAAATAAGGAATAAAAATGAGCGACGAACTAGAAAAGATCCATCACCCGGCAGACAGTAATGGAGACGGAAAGGTGTCTAAAGAAGAACAGAAAATGTACTTAGAGTTTAAACGAAAAGAACTCGATGATGCAGATGCTATGCGAGATGCACAACGTAAAATGACATGGTTTGCTTTAGGCGGATTATTGTTATATCCGTTTGCAGTAGTACTTGCGTCGTTGGTTGGACTTGATGAAGCTCAAAAGACTTTGGGTTCAATGGCTCCTACTTACTTTGTTGCTGTTGCTGGTATTGTTGCTGCCTTCTTTGGCGCTCAAGCTTACTCCAAGAAATAAAAGAGACAAAAAAAGGGGACCGAAAGGTCCCCGATTTGTTTGGTTATAATTACAGACTTGCGCTTACGCTAAAGGCATAGTAATTACTGTCAGCCACTAAATCTTGACCAACATTAAAACCTACAGAGAACTTATCATTTAGTTCCTTTGTTAATCTAAGACCAACTGAGTCTTGGAATTTTCCGAATACTTCCGTACCTTCTCCACCAATCTCATAGCCAATTAGTTCAACGTCTACAACAGTAATAAATGGTACTGCGTAGATTGCTTCGATTGTGTATACATCTGAATCAAGTGTATCATAATAGTTTACTGTGAAACCATTACTACTGAATCCAACTAAATACTCTTCGAAATCAAAAGCATCGCCTTGATAGTCGTATTTAATATAACCAACAGTTACATCAAGTACTCCGTCTACAAGAGCTCCACTCCACCCTGCATATAGATCCACTTCACGGTCAACTTCTCCACCGAAATCTACATCTGATGTCCATGCACCAATATAAAATCCTTTGTCGTCGTTGTAGTCGATTCCGACTTGAAGTGCATTCTCTGCGCCTTGAGTCATTCCTCTCCATACGTAATCGTTTGTGATAGTGGCTGAACCACTGAGGTCTGCGAATGCAGTTGTTGATAGCATTAATAGAAATGCTGCGAATATGTTTTTCATAATATAATTCTCCTTATTATTAACATAGTAAATTAGATCGCCACCATTGGCAATCCTCATATTAGTCGTTTCCGACCAAATTCTTTATTACTCTACTGCGTGTAAAGTTTCAGTCGTGACGGTATCGTTATAATCACCATCACTAAAATGCCGAACGGCTGTTTCTTTATATAGGAATCCATTGTGTACTCGATAGGAAATAACTTCCTTGCGAAATACTCCATCCATTTTATCTAGTGACGTTCTGAATGGTCCGTCGTTCAATGCAGTGTAGGGTTTGTTTGCCCTGTCTAACATATGCTTCTTTGAATGAGTTAGCGTCTCAACGTTACTTCCTTTGTAATCTACCATAATATATTCCTTAAAACTTAATGATTCGTTTGCCTGGGTAGTTGACTAAATGATCAACATCTGGAATATAGCCTTCAGGCCATACTATATCCCATTCGCTTGCTGTGAAAACTTGTTCTTCTGATTCTGCCACTGTATATACATTAAGCATTGGTAACTTTTCTGAATGCATTTTACCTGCAGCTTCTAATTCATCGTACTTATTTGTTAATATGGTTAACCAAGCTAACCAACCAACATCGTGGCCGCTTCTATCTTTTTCTAATTCAACAATACCACCAATTCTTGTGTCGTACACATAGGTTGGGTATCTGTCAAATAAATGTCTCATATCTAAAGTACCTTCATTATGCAAATGTTTGTACTCAAAATATAATACAGTATCTTCTCCGACTATGAACGTAGGATCAAAACGCATTCCTGTATTTACTGCAGCTTTTGAAAAGTATACTAAACGACAATGTACTTCCCAATTATTAATATAATCATAACAATGGTTTGCCCATCGTTGATGTACATCTGCTAATTGAACTGCGAACCCATCGGTATCCCAAGGGTATATTTTAACCTGTTCACCTGCTCGAGCAGTAACCCACCAATCATGTGGAAACTGAAACGGTCGTATCGTTGTTCCAGAAATCATTCTTGAATCTGTATTAGATCCTACGACAGGAGTTGGTCCAATACCACAATTACGTGGATCGTATCCGTATGAGTTGTGTATACCTATTTGATATTCTAATGCTACTACATCAGGAGGAGTTGCCATTGCGGCTATTTGTTTATATGTCCATACACCGTGTCCTGTAAGATAGTCATCTCCATCAACAAGAACCATATAATCGTGGTCGGAAGCAGCAAAATTATCAAAGACAGAATTCTTTCCTGTCGCGGCAGTACCATCACTTACGGTAACATAATGTTCAACACTTTCAGTTGTACACCAAGATACCGCATCTGTTTCAAAATCAGAATCTAATGTATTAATAATAACAATAAGATCTTCTTTTGGTATGGTTTCTATATGCCTCTTTAATGCTTCCGTGTTACGACAACATAGTGCATAAAATTTAACAGTCCCAGACATATTAATCAATAGGCTCCGAAGGCCATACTACACTCAAAGGAAATCCTTCTTGATCTGTAATATCCCTTAATGCTTGACGATAAGTTTGCATTGCCGTACTTAGTACTCTATCAGATAACGCATGCATATCAGTGTGATGTAATAAGTCATCTCTCTGACCTCTTACGTTGTTACCAACTGTGTCTGCGGGTAAAGGAGCTACGACATATGTATAAGCAATATTATCGCCTGTGACTGTTTTTACAATCTGACAATCTTCGACCATAGGATCGTATTCAGGAAATGCTTCTACTGTAATATTACCAATAACACCTGTGTCGCTTTCCAATACAACTGGCTCTGCTTCTGCTTGTGCTGTCCACCAGGCAATTGCTTGTTGAGCTTCTTCTGCAGCTTCTGCGTGTAAAGCCGCTTCATCGAAATCATCATCACCTAAAATAGTCTGAATAAAGAAATCTGTTTCGCCGTCTCTACTATATCGTATTCTTGCCCATCGTTCTGCGATGTTCACGTCTAAAATTTTATATGTTACCATTTTTATATTTCCTATCTAAATCTTACGAAGAAATCCCTTCCATACAAATATGAAAAAGTTAATCCGTTTCCAATTACTCCAAGAGTACCATTAGATTGGTTCGACTGATATGTATATGACCAATGATAGTAACTTCTTCGAGTTGGGTTATAACTACCTGGGCTATTCTGTCTTTTGAATCCCCTGTAGTATCCGCCGCCACTTAATCCTGAGTTGCTTGCTCTACGAATCGTTCGTATTGTGTACGGCCCATTATTATATGTTGGCACTTTGAAATCACAAAATGTCCAACCGCTATTTGAGCTGCTCTGATGAGAGATCGTTATATGCCTGTGACCATTACCATAAGCAAAGTAATGAATACCGCCAAGGTTGGCAGTAGTTGACATATAGTTTCTTCGAGTTGCGAATCCATGCGCAGAAGAAGACGATCCTGACTCAGCGTGCCACTCATCCGCTCCATTTGTTACGGCCCATCCTATCCTTCGATAATTATAACCGCTGGTGAAGCTTGTTGAACTAAGACCAGAACGCATTCTTGCAGTTCTTCGACTTGTACCCCAATAATCGTTCCAATCCATATTGCTTTGAGTGGTCTTAACAGTTCCTTGATACGGATCCGTGTTGTCCGCGGTAAAATTGCTGATGCTATTCCCGATGCCAGGAAATTCGTTTCGCATACTGTTGAAGTCAATTTGTCCGCTGCTCGCTAATGTCATTTAAACTTTCCTCCTTACTGATTATCTATTTATTAATCGACTAAGAGTTGGATTAATCCACTTTCCCAATTTTCAGCAAGATCTTGTGCATAAGAAATGCTTTTACCTGGTAGTTTACGTGATTCTACTACTCTTCCGTTTTCAATTAAGTCAACAACATACAATGAATCTGGTCCAGAGCTTCCTGAATCATTAGCACCAACGTTACCTTCTTTACGAATTGAACTTGTTCTACTCACCTAAAACCTCCCAACCTTCCACGGTATCTAATCTAAATGAACGCCATGCGTCTTTGTCTAATGACCAAACAGGAAATGCTTCAGTATCAGCAGTCATAACGTTTACTGAGTTCTTTACATTGTTTGCTTCTAAGACAGCAGGGTTAAGTGTACATGGCATGACTCTTAAGTCACCCGTGTCTAGTTTGCGAAATGAAACTGTAACAGTTCCTTTCTTTAATGCTTCTAACAATTTGCTTTTTTCAATTTGTTCCATAATATTCTCCATTTTAAAATTGGCCTCCCCTGAGAGATTCGAACTCCCGACCGCTCGGTTCGTAGCCGAGTACTCTATCCAGCTGAGCTAAGGAGAGGCGCCTTAAGTGTTATTATAACACACTTTAATGTGTTTGTCAACCCCATAAAAGACTTGACCAAAAATTTATCCAAATTGGACCATGGTTTTTCATAATTCCTACTGCAAGAAAAGCAAAACCTACACCATTTAAAAGTATCAGTGCTCTGTCTTCCCATAGAATCGAAACCCACATCCAAAGACCAATACCAAAGAAACTAAAATATAGATCTAACATGTGGTATTCATCACCTGATGATCTAAAAACAATGGCAGATAAAACGAGAGCCGAAGCGCACCACTTAATATACCAATCTAATTTCTTTTCTCCTCGTTCACTACGTATCATTGTATAAGCTCCGTTAAGTTCATAAGTACTGCCGTGCCTGTTATTGCACTTCCAATCATGATCGCTTTATCATTCCAACATTGGCCAACATATACCCAAGCGATCGAGCTAAGAGCATATGCTATTTTACCTTCTGTCATAAACCCTGAACTTTGCAAAAATACACCAGAAACTGCAAGGACTGTTGCTACCCATTTAACATAACTATCAAATCCGCCAACAGGAGTAGATGGTGAGAACGTGTCAACTTGTTCTTGTAACTCTTCCATCTCAGAACGAAGACGAGACCTTTCAGCGTTCAACTCCATAGCGAGTCGACCAGCTTTAGACATCGTGCTTTCTTTATATTGTTCTTTCACTTCTTTCTTTATCTCTGCGCTGACGTCAGGTGTCATAATTAGTTTAATACTTCTTTATTAATAATGTTTGCTGTTGGCATATCTACAATGATACCATCCAATCTTCTAACATATGTGTATTCGCCTTCAACGCGTTCTTCTGTTCCAATAACTTCTAACTCAACACCTTCTTTAACAGGGTGGTTATACGTATACTTTTTTCTGCCGTCTGTGCTCATTTCTTTACCTCTCGTAATATTTGTCTTGTTGATTCCCAACCGTCTACTTGATGCGTCTTACCAAGATTTCCTAGTTCAATCATCATTGCTAGTGGATAGTCATTACCACCATGCATTGTTTTATCACCAAAGAATACTAATTCGTATTCATCTTTTAGATCGTTTGCTATAAGTGACTTATTCTGACCTTTAGGATATATATCGATGCTAATCTGTCCGCCGACTACTGCATTGAGATCATCAAATTTCTTTTCTATATTTCTTGCTAAGTACGTACGCTCTTGGGACATTTGATCCCATTGGTAATATTGTTTTCTTTGGTCTGGTGTGCAATTCCTGCCAACAGTACTAAAGTTAACCATACCGGTTCTGATTTCAATAAAATTATTTGTTTTAACAGGACATCTAGAATGGTGGGCTATGTTTTTAAGATGAGATTTAAGTTCGTGTGGTGGAGTCCAGGCAGAAGTTTTAACTCTTCGATTCTGTTCCCATACTTCAGCGCCATTACATTGGTAGACTTGTTTACATACATCGTAAACTTCAGGGCCAACCTGACCGTATGTTTTTTGGCGATCGCTACCTGTAATAAGATAGCATATATTATTTGAAGCAAACTCTACGAACTCTTTTTGGAATTCATTATCAATTATGCCACAAGCCGGTGTGATAGTACCATCGACATCAAATATGTAAGCTTTTTCTTTCATATTATACTTATACCAAATGGTGGAGACAGAGGGAATCGAACCCCCGACCTACTGGTTGCAAACCAGCCGCTCTCCCTCCTGAGCTATGCCCCCACATGAGTTTCTAATTTATACTTCAAGTAGCCTTTCTTGGCTGCTTTTTTACGGTCGACGTGCGTAGCTGGCTTGTTGAACTTATTAATGTTCTTCGCTACTGGATTTAATTTTTGTTTTGCCATTTCCTTTAACCGTATAGTATCGCATCGTGTAATTATTTATTATAACACACTTGAGGGTGTTTGTCAACAGTTATTTTTAATCCCACAAATTTTCGTACCATTTACCAAATAGTTTAAAACCGTTTGTCATACGTTCTTGGTGTGCTATCTGACCTTCACGGTCTTCCCATACAAGTTCAACACCAAAAAGACTTTCAGGACGATCTTTAGATTCCTCTGGTCCTATTTCTCTATACTCGTAATAGTCGCCTTCCCAATCATCACGCAGCTTTTGTTCAAACGCCCAGATCATTTCGTCCATAATATGATCCCACTCTTGCTCACTAAGAGCGCTTGGGTATCCATGGTTGGTTGCTTTGAGTTGTACTAGCATAGGATGTATAACATGAGCAAGAGTTTGATCCATACTCCAAGTGTCCCACGGATCAATATGAACTTTTGCTTTTTGTGTACGCCTGTCAAACCAAATCCAGTTTAATACGTTGTACACACGTTGCAGACCTGACTCAATAGCTTCGAGCACATAGTCTTCGTGTGATTGATTATCGTCCCAATTGCATGTGCCATACTTCTTATCCATGTGGCGATCGTGCAAATTACAAACTAATCTATTAGTATATTTTCCAAGCGTAACTTTCACTTAAGACTTCTTCCTATAAGGTGTTCTCTGGCCGTCTTTTGGTCTACCTGTTCTGGCCATCTCTGATTGATATCCAACTAAAACGTGTTTCAATTTGTGCTTATCAATATCAGGCACAGCTTCAATTGCAGCCTTTACGGCTTGTAACTCTTTTTCACGAGTATCACTTTGTGCTTTCTGAAGCTGCTTAGTTACAATACCGTACATCTCATATACTTGACTGCCTTTTAACTGACCAACTAAGTTCCGTGCTTCTGCGGCATAATTACGATCATCTACATGTTCTTTTCCGCGCCAATTCCTACTCATCATTTTTCTCCGTTTTATCTGCTGCCCAACTTATTGCTTTACCATAGTCTTTTTCAAATTGACTGATAAGCTCTTTGTATGGCAACAGTGTTTCTGTTTGTAATTCATCTAACCAATCTTGGAGTTTATTCCAATCTTGTGTTAACATTGGTAAAAGACCGTACTCCGTCATTCCAGCGTAATACTCATCCTCAGGTAATCCATAAACATCAATACGACCACAAGAGAAATGTGCTTTAAATACTTTATGCTCATATTCACGTCCACTGATCTTTGAAACCTTCTTTATAATGCTAAAAGGTATGTTTCGATCTTCATACCATTTAGTACTAACAGGTCCCATCCAATTTGAGCTATAACTAATCATCTTTAATACCAGCATCCCAGTCACCAAATATCTTAGGTGCTTGAACGGCAGCTTCTTCCATGTAGTATTCACCAGGATAATGTTTCAAACAACTATATGCTCGTTTACGAATTTCCTTAGGAACGCGTGGAGTCTTTTTAGGATCCATCAGATCAACTAAGAACTGACGAGTATAATTGACTGCATTACGTCGTTCATTAGGCATTGTCAATGACAGTACTCCCAAATTCATCAATGAATATTTTAAGTGTACGATTATTATCTTGTAAACTATAACGTACTTTTTCGTTACCACTAAAGTAGTGAGTATAGGCGCGACCAGTTTTATCTATAACTTCAAGCCTATTAATACTATTCATTGATGTTCGTTCAAAAAACTCGTTGTTAGTCACGCTAGTTTACTCCAATCTGTATCTTCATCCATCATCTGTACTTGTCCTTTGAACTGTTGATTGTCAATCAGCTGGTTATAGACTCGCACATTGTTAATTTTTAGTCCGTAAGCTCCTTTGGGACATCTGTAGATTGACCCACTTTCACCATGGAAATGAATTTCGTCTTCACGATCAAACACGAGAGTAATACCACTATTAATCCTCCAAGAGCTACCTTCTGTATAACTTCCATTCCATCCTGCCAATACTTTATAGATAGGGAACATCCCTTTGCCTGGCTTGATCTTTAAGACTACCCAATTGTCTGGGCTGTATTCGTTCATAATATAATCCTAAATAAGTGCCATCCTTGGCTAGCTAACTCCTATTACTTAGTTTCTGAACCTGGGGTGGCAGCCTTAACGGCTCCGCTAGCTGCATCAAGAGTATATGTTGTTACATCAGATACGTCTTTGATTACACCGCTCACAATACCAGTAGTTCCATCAACAACACTGCCGACTGAACTACAGCCCATTACAAAAAAGGTTAATACGAATAGTATATACTTCATAGCCTTCTGTCCTTATTACTAAGTACTTCCGAGGGTGGCTTCCTACCCACTAATTGCAGAGCGTACCACTTGATACGCCGAACATCTTCCTTGCATTAACTTTTAAAAGGTTCTACAACTTCCATTGTAAAACGATCGAACATAACATTACATACTAGGCATTCCCAATATAATATGCCATCGTAATGTCCTTGTATTTCTATACCTCTTACGTCCTTGCCAAAATGTTTTGGTGACTTAGGAGTACATCCATACATCGCTGCGGTTTGTACTGCCTTCTTGTGAGAGTAACCTTGACTCTCGAAGTACTGTGTGATTGTTTCTTCTTCTTCCCAATCAGTATTACAACTTGGACAATTCTTGCCGTGCATTGTAGAACTCCTCTAATCAAACATCTCTAAGAGTCTTTCGCTTTGAGCTTCAATTGCTCTAGCTTGTTCTAAGAGATCTAAACTCATCGCTTCTAAATCACATTCTTGCTGATTTAGCTGTACTCGAACACTATCTATAAAATAGTCAGCCGCATCTGGGCTAATTCGGACCCTGTCCATCGGGAATTCAATTATATTACTCACTTTTTTCTCCACTTTATTAATTTGGCGCGCCCTAGTGGATTCGAACCACTGACCTACGGCTTAGAAGGCCGTTGCTCTATCCAGCTGAGCTAAGGGCGCATAATTTATTAACTAACTTAAGTAGTCTATCAATTGCGGCCTATCTCTTCCGAACTCATCTTTAGGTGCAAACATAAAATTAGAGTAGTCTCTATACATATCTAAGAATAAAGGAACTTCTTGAGCGATCGATTGTATTCGACTAGCCTCTGCTTGTCCTTTAGTCCATGCACGATGATCGTCACTATACTGAAAATACCAGTCGTGCGTCTCTAATAATTTAAAAAATTCTGCTGGTGCCATTAGCTTGCTAGATCCTTTTCAAATTGAAGTACCATTTTATTCTGAAGCCTTCGAGCTTCTTTTTCCCAAGGTTGATCCCAGTAATCTGTGTCAGAATGGTCACGACCTTTCCAATGTTGTAGAGAAGGTGATAGTTCGGCACGAGCAAATTGTTTGACATGTACCATTTCATGAGCAAGAGTTGATAACCAATTGCCATATAGACCAACGTCAATTATAAAGTTACGATCGTCAACCGACTCACACAAACCCTCAGATGTATTCTCTACAAAGAGCTTGTGGTGGAACTTAACATGAATGTTAGTCTTAAGTCGACTAATTCCTAGTTGTCTTGCAAAGCTATTCATCGCTACTAGCGTCATGGATTGTAAATCTATGTTTAGCTTCCCACCACGTGGGCCTGTCATTTCAACCATCATGAGCAGAGTGCCTCACAAAGTGCTTCTGCCCCATCGTCGCCTTCCAATAGTTGGTGAAGTTGTTCAGTAACTTCTTCGCCTTCTGCAAACAGCATTAACTCAGCAGCCAATATTGCAGCTTGTTCACGAGTTAATTGGATGTGGCCTTGATCTCTCCATGGTGGAGTTAATTGGATACATGTTCCCCGGTCTTTGCCACCGAAGAAGCGTGTCTGCATGATGTCTGTTGTTGGGACGTTTCTCAAATCAGTACTCATTTCTATTTACCTTTTCATATTTGATGGGTATATTGTAACACAACAAGATCATTTTGTCAACAACTATTGTCGTTTCTCTTAGATCTTTTTGTTATAAGAATATAACCATTATAACTAAAAGTATTGCTATCGTAAATGCGTATGCATACATGAACTCAAGCGACTTGATAACCAGCTTTACTGCAAACACCATTGCAAAGGCGAGTGCTAAAAGATAGACTATTTCAGTCATTAGTAGTTAACTTGTAATGCTACTTCATTAATGCCAAGCTCCGACACATCAAACTTATCATCAGAATAGATGTCAAATTTCTTGTTTGATTTGGCTAGCTTGTTAGCTGCACGTTCGTTCTTTGCTTGTGCTTTCATAGCGTTGAACTTTTCGTGAGAAGCTTCTCTATCCATTTGCTTCTTAATTTTCTTAAGTTCACGCATTACCATATTAAAAGATTTCTTACTCATATTACGCTACCTTCTTTTCAAAATATTCATTAACAAACATGGAGACGACACCAGAGGTACCGCCAATGTGCCACCTATAATTTGGAGTAGATCTAGCTGTTCGACCAGCGTCGTAGTCTTTCCAGTTATAAATGGTAAAGGGACGTATTGCATTATGATCTTCGTCGAGGATATTCATTTCCCACTCAACATCGACTTTACCGTCACCAGAAGGTGTATCATATTGCGGCTCACCAAAGACTTTAACTAAGTCTTCGTAAGATGCTGTGATGTAGCCTTGCAGTGATGTTGATACAAACGCCGCTCTTTCTTCAATTGTGTAATTCATAATGTTTCCTTTATTTAATTTATGAGTATATTATATCAAATCAAATGGTGTTTGTCAACTGTTTTTGTCGATTATTTTAATCTTTTTTAAAGTAGATTGATCTGGTCAATCCACCGAAGATGTAGATGAAATACAGGAAGAACGGAGTAGCAAGAGCGAGTCTTATTGTATCGTCTGCTGCACCAACCATTTCTCCAATGCCGATAAGGGCTGAAATGATTCCAATTATTGCCGCTACAGTGGCAATTCCAAAGCCAAAATCTTTGGCTGCATTATATAGTTTAGTTTTCATTTAAACTCCGTGTGTCATATGTGAGTACGTGTCATCACATTCATTTATATTAGCACCGCACGTACAGGTGTTACTTTCTTCAATACTTGGAGCACCGACCAACGATCTGATCTGTGCTTCTGTATATCTTTGTTCTCCATCTCTTACTGAAGCTTTCGCTAAGAGATCCCAATTATCAAGTTGTTGTTGATTTATTACCATATTTTCTCCTATGCAGCGTGTAATACTCTGCCGTCTTCAACAATAAGCCAAACAGATGTCCACGGTTCATGACAGCCTGATACTCCGATTGCAGAGTTGTCACCACCTCTACCGTCAGACCAGATTTCTAGATCAATGTCGTCAAACATATCAACAGTCAGTTTTTCCTCTGAGTAACGTACGTCACCGTAAGGTTGACCACCAGCGTATTCCCAATCAATAGTCGTGGGTCTTACTACCATGTAGTCTTCTCCAAGCTCATTGATAAATGCTCTTACACATTTGCCATCTGGATACTTGTATGTAACACTATCACCAGTTTCTATCATATCATTTCTCATCTGTTTCGCCTTGTTTTATTTAATTTATGAGTATATTATATCAAATCAAATGGTGTTTGTCAACTGTTTTTGACAATTATTTTCATTTATTTTCACTCTGATACAAAATCACCTGCCATTGGAAAGACTTCTGATATACATTGAGCTACTGCCTTCGCAATATCCATGTGCTCAGCTTGTGTACCGTTGCCACTCCTAAGTTCAATAAAATGAACCCAAGAACGAAGGGTACCATTAATATACATACGAGATAAGGTGTTTCCTTCTGGAAGTACTGCACGTGCTTGCTCCTTAGCGATACCATTCTCGATCGCCCAAGTGTATAGCTTTTGAGACTGACGGATGTATTCCATTTGCTTCATTCGCCAATCTTCTGCTATTCTTCGTTGATTATCGTCTGTAATATCAATTGGAATACTGTTCTGACGATTCTTTGTGTCTTGTAGTCTTGCTTCTCTGATCTCAAAGTTTAGATCAGCAGTAGGGTCTGCATATCGTTGGCTAAACTCTTGGAACGAGAATGAGCGATGTCGTAAGATTTGTCTAGCGATATCACGAGTTGTTTCAACTTCTAAGCAGAGAGACACCATCTCTAATGGAGACCAATGCTTGTGTTTCATTAGATACTTGACGAGCTTCTCATTCGTCTCTGTATTATTTTGATTAGATGGGTTTGATACTCTAGCACAATAAGCTACTAAATCGAGTGCACTCTCTGATGCGTTAGCATCTGGAGCTTGAGAGTATGAGATCATTTTTACATTCATAAGAAATCCTATTATTATTTAAAGGTTGATAAGTGTATTCTAACACAGTTTGATCCATTTGTCAACTGTTATTGTCGTTTTATATAGAACGATTAGTTATATGTATATTCCAAAATGATATAAGAGAGGGGTTGACAAAGGCCATTTGATTTGATATAATATACCCATCAAATATGAATTTGTATGTACCTTTTATAACGTATACATGTGAGGCAGTAGAATATGGCATATTACAACCACGCAGAGAAGCAGGTCGGTAACTTCGTTGAGAAGGAATGCGGTAACAACTTCGAGTACAGTCTAAACGAGACTGGTATGTTTCCGGAATATCCCCACATTGTATGGGTTGGAAGTATCGGAGACCAAGGGTTTAGATTTGCTAAGGTTAAGAAGACCGTGGCATACATTCTTACTGGTGAAGATACACTCGAACGGTGGTTCTTAAAGCGTAACGACACGTACCTCGCATAGGTACCTTTATAACGTATACACGTGAGAGGGTAAAAAAAGTGAAAATAAATCACTTTAGGGGTTGACAAATACCTTTTGATATGATATAATATACTTTTACATAACGAAATACATCGCAAATACATCGGAGAAATATATGAAACTAGTAATCCAAACTCAATACAAAGAGAACTATGCTGCCCACGACGACGATTACGTCGCTGGTGTTAGTGAAGACTATTGGAAATTTAAGGGTGGCGAAACCATCGTTGTCCACGACCTAACCACAGAGCAAGTAGCCGTTCCAGGCTTTTGGGATCACCTTTACTCCTGCATTGAGAGTAGTGACGAATACCAGCAGGAATATATAATTTCTGATGAGCTCATCGACGACAGAGACTATGTTGAGTCTAAGCATATCGAACACTGGGAAACAGTGTGTAATGCTACTGTAGTTGATGGCAATCTACATTGTGTTAAACAGCAAAAATCTCTTAGAGATGAATCAGGAGATATAGTTGCTGAGCGTACTTGGAAACAAACACCTACACAAAAGTACCTTGATGCAACTTATAAACAATTTGAGCAGGTGGCTTAATATATGAAGAAACAAGAAGAATTTAGAATTTTAACAGCACGCCAACACGTTAGAGAACGTATTGGTATGTACATGGGCTCAGCTGCAAAAGAGTCTATCGAGCGATTTGTACTTGGCGAATGGAAGTCAGTTGATTATGTTCCTGCTCTCAGTAAAATGATTGATGAGATTTTGGATAATGCTATCGACGAAGCTATTCGTACAAATTTTAAGAAAGCTAATAAAATTAATGTTTCAATTAATGAAGCGACCAACACGATCGTTGTATCAGATAACGGACGAGGTATTCCACATGATGAAATACACGACGAAGAATCTGGTAAGAAAATCAAACGACCAGTTGCAGCTTGGACACGAGTTAATGCTGGTACTTCCTTTGACGACGAACGTGTAACCATTGGAACAAACGGTGTTGGTTCAGCAGCAACTAACTTTTTATCTAAATCATTCCAAGGTAGGACGTGGTCAGATGGGAATCTACTTGAAGTAACATGTACTGACGGGGGTAATACAATAAATGTTAAAGAAAAGAAAAGAGCGGGTTCTGGAACGGAAGTTTCTTTCGTCCCAGACTTTGAGCTATTTGAGGCAGATTCGCTTGGAGATCTTAGTACGCTGGCTCTCCTTCAAGATAGACTTATTAGTTTATCGATGTCGTTTCCGGAAATTCGTTTTACGCTTAACAACAAAAGAATACTAATTAATGACTTAAAGAAATACGCTGCACAATTTGGTGAAACAACAATCATCGAAAAAAGCGAAAACCTTTCTTTATTCTTTGCTCCATCAGAAGACGGCTTCAGAACAACCTCTTATGTAAACGGAGTGAATACCAGACAGGGTGGTGCATACGTAGAACACATTGTTAATAATGTAGTCGATGAACTTGTTACCATGGTAAAGCGTAAACACAAAATTGAAGTTGTTAAAACGACTATTAAGAGTGGCTTGACCTTTGTAATGTTTGCTCGAAACTTTGTGAATCCTAAATTTGATTCTCAAACAAAAGAGCGATTAACTAATCCACTACAAGACATTCGTGTTCACTTAGAGCAAGCAGAGATTAAAGACTTCTCAGTATTGGCTCGAAAGATTCTAAACACACCAGACATTATTGATCCTATCATTGAAGCTCAACTTGCTAAGAAAATGGCAGCAGATAAAAGAGCCGCAACTCTAGCTCAAAAGAAAATACGCAAAATCAAAGTTGCAAAGCATATTGCTGCCAATAAAGATGATGCTACTCTTAAGATCGTCGAAGGGGATTCGGCTATGGGCTTTCTTTTAAAGGTAAGAGATCCCAATAAGGTCGGCGCCTTTCCGTTGAGAGGGGTTATTATGAACACGTGGGATATGAAACCAGCCGATGTTCTGAAAAATAAAGAACTTAGTGAATTGGTTGCTGTTCTTGGCTTGGACATTAATGATCCAGACAGTGTAGATAATGCAACTTATAAACACATTGCAACATTGACTGATGCTGACCATGATGGTATTGGACACATTAGTCCTCTGCTGATCGCTTTCTTCTACAAGTTTTGGCCACGACTTTTAACTGAACATCGTGTACGAATTACTCGTACTCCGATTATGATATCTACCTTTAAAGATAAAGTAGAGTGGTTCTATACATACGAAGACGCTTCTGAGTTTAAGAAAACAAACACAAATTGGAAGCATCGTTATATCAAAGGCCTTGGCTCACTCACAGAAGATGAGTACGACGTAATTATTAATCAACCAAAGTATGATACTGTTTCTGTAGACGACGCTGGTCTTTTCCAAATGATGTTTGGTAGAGATGCTCAGTTACGTAAAGACTTCATGTTCGCCTAAAATAAATGAACAAAACAGTTGACAAACACCGTTTGATTTGATATAATATACTTTTAACTTAATAAGGAATGATTATGACTGTACAATTCAAATACACTGACGACGGAAGATACTATGGAATGCCAAAGGATTCTACTGTAGTATGGAAACCCACTATATATCCGGCTGACAAGTTTGACTACGATAAAATTAAAGCAAGAGTAGCGGACATGAAAGAAAAAGGAAATAAGAAGGGTCTAGAAACAATGAAACGAAACTTCGAAAGAGTAATTAAAGATAACCCTGGCGTGTTCGATCATTTTGCAGAGTTGTTAAATTAAATGAACAAAGGGGTTGACAAATACCTTTTGATTTGATATAATATACTTTTAACTGGAAAAAAATAAATTTATGAGCGACTTAACATCTTACATATCTGACGACAATAGGTACTATCCTTTGTCCGATGTTGCTGGTAGAGAATGGAAGAGCTTTGCTATGTACACCGTTGAAAATCGAGCGATCCCAAATATGATCGACGGTCTTAAACCTGTACAAAGGTTCTACCTCTACTCAAGCATTCAAAATACTAAACGTGATTTTAAGAAAGTATCAGCAGTATCTGGTATTATTTCTGACTACGGATATAATCACGGTGAAGGTTCAGCAGCTGGTTCAGGTCAGCTTATGGCAGCAACGTGGAATAACAACATTTGTCTTGTTGAAGGTAGAGGATCATTTGGTACTCGACTTATTCAAGATGCTGGTGCTCCTCGTTATGTTTACAGTAAACTCTCATCTAATTTTGAAAAGTATATTAAAGACGTAGACTTGAGTCCTGTACATGAAGATCCAGAGCATGAGCCACCTGCGTTTTACTTACCAGTAATTCCATTGGTTCTTGTTAATGGTACTAAAGGTATTGCTACTGGTTTCGCTACTAATATTCTTCCACATTGTCCTAACAGCATTGCTGAAGCTTGTGAAGAATACATACGAACTAAGAAAATTAAAAACAATATCGACATTAAATTCCCTGAGTTTAAAGGTACTGTAGAAAAAGATCCTATCGAGCCTAAGCGATACACTGTTATTGGTGTTTATCAGAAGCCTTCTAAGACTACTTTAAATATTACCGAAGTACCTTATGGGCTAGACAGAGAAGGGTACGTGAAGGTACTAGATAAACTCGAGGACGACGGAGATATAGTATCTTATGAAGATTGTTGTGATAAGAGTGGCTTTAACTTCCACGTAAAACTCAAGCTTGCATCTTCAGCCAAATGGAATCACAAACAAATACTTGCTAAGTTTAAGCTAACAAGAGTACTTAGTCAAAACTGTACTGTGATCGATCAAGACGGAAAGCTAAGAGAATATGATGATGTTCGTAATCTCATTGCTGACTTCTGTGATTATCGTTACGGTGTACTTGACCAACGAATCAATAGAAACATTGAGAACTATAACTCTGAACTGACTTGGCTTAAGATTAAGATGCAATTTATTAATGCAGTACTTAATGATAAGATTGTCTTTAAGGGTAAGAACAAGAAAAATATCAGCGAACAAATTTTAAGTAATACTGAAGCAACTCAAGAACACTGTAACCGTTTACTTGGTATACCGTTTTCTAATCTAACTACAGAAGAGATTGCAAATCTTGAGAAGCAAATCGCTCAAGCTGAAAAGGATCTGACTTTCTGGGAGAAAACAACCTCTAAGAAACAGTTCTTAAGTGATTTAAAAATTATATAATGGAGCAATAAAATGAAATACAAATCTGAGTTTATGAAAAGCCTTGGCCAATATGTTTATGCATATAGTGCTGAAGGTGATTTACGAGAATCTATACTTAATAACACAGTACACTATAGTGGTGTAGGTGTTAAGAACAGATGCTTAGACCATACTAAAGAAGAAAGTATGGGTGGTAAAGATTATGATCCAGACAATTTGTTTATCATTGCTCACAGTTTAGAGAAATACGCCGAGACAACAAAGGTGCACGAAATTGCATCCTTTGCGATTGAGGCACTTACGATCGCTTTAACGAATCCAAAAGACAATAAAGTCAAAGGTCGTTATGGCGAACTAATGGTACTCCAACCAATAACTGAAATATTTAACGAATGGCAGCTTGGAGAAATTGATCCTGTAGCAGAAGGATTTAAGTTCTATGAAAAGTATCCAGAGCTTAGGTCAGTTACTACTGGTACCAAATCAAATAGTGAAGGCACTGAGTTCTCAACAAGACGTATTGAAGGTACAGAGTATAAGCTTTGTGTTACCTACGGTGTTGACTCTGCTGATGCTCACGTTAAAGTAAACTTCAGTAAGAAATACAAAGGGAAAGAGCAAGCAGAACTCTTTGAATTATGGGCCAAACAAAATAAAGATCAGCACATTGAAGCTTCAGCTGCTCAAGGCGAATACATGATAACTAATTTTGAGTCTGCTGAAGATGCTAAAGATTATTACGTAGAAGCTGCAGCATTCTAATGAAGAAATACTGGAGACTTTGGGCAAAAGCTATTGGCGAAAAAGAAGGCTCATCTGATAAAGAAGCAGATATGATAGCATTAATACGAACTGTTATTGTTCTTGTTAATTTTATCACCTGCTTCTTTATTATAGCTGGTAACATACACAACTGGTAATTCTACCAATTCTTAATATACAACATAAAGCTTTTTGGCATTAGTTCGGCGAACTGATCGCTTTGAATCTTTTCAATATACGTATCGTTTTGAACATAAACTCTACCGAGTGCAATCATTGGATTTAACACAGTATCTCGCCACTCTCTGAATTTATCTATACTACCATACTGAGCATCTAAATGGCAACGTACTGCTATATGGCGAACCTTAGTTCCTAGAAAATCAAACATATCTCTGTGTAAGATATTGTATTCTGCACCAGCTGCGTTAATTTTTAAGAAGTCAATTTGTTCGACATCAAAATCTACACAGAATTCTAATAAGCTCATTAGCTTTACTTCATTATTACCATATACGTTGGATAGATCAATATCAGTACGGCCGACTGCTGCGTTGATTGGAACGACTCTTGGTAATTCGTTGTTACCTATAATATAATCGGACACATTCTTGACCGCAGTTTTTAAAAGCTTCTTACTTGGTTCGATCATATAAACTTTCTTAGCACCAGCGTCTAAAGCTTTAGCTGAGAACATTCCTACACTAGCGCCAATGTCAACTACGACATCATCAGGTAAAACCTCGTACCACCAGTCGTAATCTTTAGAGACGAAAAATATGTTATGAAGATTAGTTACTTCATTGATTGAGAGGTCTGCAGTGTCGACTTCAAAGTTGAAAGATTTGGGATTAAACATGTTATAGTCACCTTTTTAATAAATAAGCGTATACATCAAATTAAAGGTATACATTATGATTAATAACTATTTATCTGCTGGTGGCTTTAAAATCCAAGTCAAAAGGTTGCCCCACGTAGAATTCTTTTCTAATAAGGTTCTATTACCTTCAGTAACTACAAACGCTGTTAAGAGCGAGACGCCACTGCGTTCTTTTTATAGTGTCGGTGATCACATTTCTTATGCTGATTTAGATTTGACTTTCATCGTAGACGAGAACATGAGCAACTATATTGAAATCTATAGTTGGTTAAGAGCTTTTGGTACTCCAGAAACTTTAGAGTCATATGATAAACTAAATAAAAGTATTGATGGTCTGACTTCAGATATCTCTGTCGTAATTCTAAACTCACAGAAAAATCCAAATATTGAAGCTACGTTCACAAATTGTTTCCCTGTTGGTATTACACCAGTAAGTTTAGACTTAAGTAATGCTGACGTTAGTTATGTTGAAGCAACAGTAACCATACGATACGACCAATTTGATATTAAGCAATTATCATAAAGGGGTTGACAAATACCACAAAACGTGATATAATTAACCTTTATAGATAACAAGCGAGTATATAATGGACACAAATGATATTGCCTCTCTATGGGCAGCTGATTCAGCAATAGACGAAACAAATCTAGTTGGTGAATCTAAAAGAATTCCTCAATTACACAGCAAGTACTACAACCTTTTCTATAGGGAAGTGCTACGTGTTAAAAAATTAAAAGCCGAATATAAAGAGCTTGAGCGTCTTAAGCGTGAATACTATGATGGAAGTATGGCTGAAGAAGATTTAAAAGATAATGGTTGGAAGCCTTTTCGTTTAAAAGTATTACGTCAAGATGTAGACAAATATATTCAATCAGACAAAGATATTATTAAGCTTAGTTTAACGATTGATTACCACTCAGCAAATTCAAATTATCTTGAAGATATTATTAGAACAATTCACAGCCGTAATTTTATCATTAAGAATATGATTGATATGCTTAAATTCCAATCAGGAGACTATTAATAAATAGGAATATACAATGAATAAAGGTGAACGATCAGTGTGGGATAAACTTTTAGAATGGGGCTGGAAACTAGAGTCTAACCGTCAGTGGGAAGATACACAAGCTACCCTTACTGAACAAGCTCTTGACCGTGCTGCAGAAGCAGAACCAAAGGTCATTGATGTAATGGCTGATGATACAGACCCAAACGAAGTTACTATCGAAAACGCATACAAAACAAGATGGATATGGTATCATACTATATTAGCGATCGGCATCTTTTTCACAAATATTCTACTAACTGCAATACTTGTAATATTGGCGGTTAAACTATAATGAGCGAACAGATAACGATCGAGCCGATTAATTCGGTTCATATGAAAATTGTCGCAGACAGTGGCACACTCATGGAATTATCTGAGCACTTTAGTTTTAGGCCTGAAGGTTATCAATTCGTTCCTGCTTATAAGAATAGAATGTGGGATGGTATTATTAGACTATTCCAACCTATGAGACCAACTATCTACGTTGGCCTTTACCCACACATTAAAAAATTCTGTGACGATCGTGGATATTTCTTATCTGCTCCAGATCATATAGGATTAGACGAGGATTTTGATGATGACTACCCTGTACAACTCGCTAAAGAAATCAATTGTAAATTTCTACCAAGAGACTATCAAAACGACTATGTCCTTAACGCTTTGCGTAAGCGTAGATCTTTATCTCTATCACCGACATCATCTGGTAAGTCTTTAATAATCTATTTGATTCAACAACACTACTTCCAAGCTTTTGGCCATCGTACATTAATTATCGTTCCAACTATCTCATTAGTACATCAAATGAAAGGTGACTTTGTAGATTATGGTTGTGACGAAAACGATATCTATACTATTCAAGGTGGTGTTGATAAAAACACAAGCTCACCGATTGTTATCTCAACATGGCAGTCACTAGTAAAATTAGGAAAAGATTGGTTCGACCAATTTGCAGTTGTACTTGGAGATGAAGCACATACGTTTCAATCTAAAAGTTTAACTACTATTATGGAAAAGTTAACAGACTGTGAGTATCGTCATGGATTTACTGGTACACTGAAATCAGCTGAAAGTAAAACACATCGGCTTGTATTAGAAGGTTGCTTTGGCGAAGTCAAACGATTTGTGAATACAAAAGAACTCATGGATAAAGGAACCGTTGCTGATTTTAAAGTGAAGGCGATCGTACTATCCCATAGTGTCGAAACCCGCAAGAAGTTTAAAGATGCGCTCAAGAATTTAGATGGCACAAAGAAATGGCCAGCTGAACGAGAGTTTATTGTTAATAATGAAAAGAGAAATCTTTTTATAAGAAATTTGTTATGGTCTCTAAAGGGACAGAACAACCTAGTTCTGTTTGATTTAGTTGAAAAACATGGTAAGGTGCTTGAACCGATGCTTCGCAAGGAAGGTCGTGTACTACATTTTATCTACGGTGGTACTAAAGGCACCGAACGAGAAGAAATTAGACACTTAATAGAAAATGACCCAGAGAAGCGACATGACATACTTGCTTCCTACGGAGTATTCTCTACGGGTGTTAATTTGAAAAGATTGGATAATGTGATATTTGCTACTGGCTCAAAATCTGAAATTAAGGTGCTACAATCAATTGGTAGAACTTTAAGGAAGGCTGAGGACTCGGAGCAAGCTACTCTATATGATATAACGGACGACCTATCGGTCGGCTCTTTCGAGAACTACACGTTGAAGCATTTTAAGAAGCGAATTGAAATCTACGGAACAGAACAATTTGCATACAAGATTTATACTATAGAGGTTTGATTAGTACAACTATTATGTGCCTTAAAGGTTGATAACCTTATTATACCATACTTCGTACCATTTGTCAACTGTTTTTTTCATTTATTTTCATTTAATTTAACAAGATAAAATAAGTGTTGACAAACCCTCAAAAGTGTGTTATAATTATACCTTTAAAGAATTGAGAAACATAACCCTATAGAGCTTATACCTTTATAGAATAAACATTAAAAGGATTCAATAATGGCGAGAAAACGCAACTACGTGAACAATCCTGATTTGCTTGCAGCATTAGTAGCATACAGAACACTATGTAACGACGCTGAAGCTTCAGGAGAAAAAGCCCCACAAGTACCTGAATACATTGGAAAGTGCATTCTATTGATTGGCACAAGGCTAGCAACCAAACCAAACTTTTCAGGCTACTCATATAAAGAAGAAATGATATCAGACGGAATTGAGAATTGCTTACAGTACCTTCACAATTTTGATCCTGAGAAATCCCAAAACCCATTTGCATATTTTACACAGATTATTTGGTTTGCATTTCTAAGACGAATACAAAAAGAGAAGAAGCAAACCTATATCAAGTTTAAAGCATCACAAAACATGCTAACTCAAAGCATCCTTGCTGATACTGGCGAAGGCCCTACTATCACAATGAACGAACCGCCTGAGTATATAAGCAGATTTATAGATGACTTTGAAAAGAAATTTAAGAAGCAACCACCATCCGAGACAAAACCGGAAGAAAAGTAATGAAGAAGATTTTGATTTTTGGTCTGCCAGGATCTGGTAAGAGTTATCTTGCTGAACCATTGGCAAAAGAGCTTGGAGGTGTTTGGATAAACGCTGACCAGGTAAGAGAACAATATGACGACTGGGATTTTAGTGATGAAGGTCGTATGAGACAAGCATTGAGAATGAAGTTCCTATCGGAAGGTGTAGTTCGAGCTGGTAAGTTTGCTATTACAGACTTTGTTTGTCCGTTTGAGAAAGCTCGTGTTGATTTTGCACCAGACTATTCAGTTTGGATGGATACAATTAAAGAAGGTCGTTTTGAAGATACTAATAAGATCTTTGAGAAGCCAACTTCAGTAGATCACATTGTACATACATTTAGACCTGATGTGCATGTTACTACGGCTGCAATTATTAGAGCTACTTTTAAGTTAGACACGGAAGATTAATGAGTGAGAAAGTAACAAAAGCGAGACACTTAGCGAAAGCAGTGACATGGAGATTTATAGCAAGTATTACAACAGCCTTAATAGCCTTATACTTTGGATTACCAACTAAGGCAGTCGGTGCAGTATTTCTTGCTGATATAGTTATTAAGTTTGTATTATACTACGGCCACGAAAGGCTATGGTATAATCATATTAAATTTGGAGTAAAGGGAAATGATTAATCCAGAAGAATTCTTTGATTATAAAAAGCCAACGGTTCAGATGCTAGGCAGATGGCAGCCTTGGCATGATGGCCACACACAATTATTTAAAAAAGCCTTGACAATCACGGGACAAGTTGTTATAATGGTACGAGACGTTTTTAAATATGAAGGTGATGCTGGAGCAGGGCGTACAGCCAAACAGGACGATAATCCGTTTGGTATGATACAAACTATTGAAGGTATTGAAAATGGACTAAGAGAACATGGTTATGAAAATGGCCGTGAGTACTTAATTATAGAGGTGCCGAATATTGTTGACATTAGCTTTGGTCGTGGAGTAGGTTACACATTTACAGAACATGACCTTGGCGAAGATATCCATAAGATATCTGCAACATCTATTCGTGCACAAATGAGAGAAGAAGGTAAATTATGAAGTTAGTATACTACCCCGATCCTATTCTTAACAAAGAGCTAAAGGATTTTGATTTTGAAGAGGTCAAGCAAATATTTGAAGATGCTGCAGATCTAAAATCACAAATGGTTGATATGATGGTGAAGCGCAAAGGTATCGGCTTATCTGCTTGTCAAGTTGGTTTAGATATGAGATGCTTTGTTATGGGAGAATCAAAAGATACTGCTATTATGGTAATCAATCCTAAAGTTTTAGAGTTCGACAACGATACTGAACTTGAAGTTGAAGGTTGCTTGAGTTTCCCAGATGTATTCCTCCACGTTAAACGACCAAAAACTGTTCAGGCAGAATGGTTAGATGAGAATGGCGAAAAACAAAGTGGACTACTCGAAGGTTATGGTGCTCGATGCTTTATGCATGAGTTAGACCATCTCAACGGTGTAGTATATAAAGACCATGTTTCAAGAATGAAGTACGATCGTGCTCTTACAAAGAAAGCAAAAATTACAAAACAGCGCAACAAAATGTTAGCTACTATGCAGTGGGTTGACAACGTTAATAAACTTAGAGAAGAGCAGATGATTGAAACAGCCAAAAATAACAAGCTTGACTTAAGTACAAGCGAGGACTAATATGAAAATTGCAATCGTCACTGATCTACATTTCGGTGCAAGAGGAGACAGCCGTGTATTCCATGAAGTACAACGAAAATTCTTTGAGGAAGTATTCTTTCCTTATGTGGACGAACATAATATTACAACAGTATTCGATCTTGGTGATACCTTTGATCGCAGAAAGTATATCAACTATGTAAGCTTACAGCGTTGCCGAAGTTTCTTCTTCCAACACTTAGCAGACCGTGATATAGACTTCCATTGTTTAATTGGTAATCATGATATCTACTATACGAATACCAATGAAGTTAATAGCATGAATCTATTAACAAATGATTTCAAACAATTTAATTTGTATGAAGATAAAGCAGAACATCTTACAATTGGAAATACTACTTTCCTAATGCTTCCTTGGATCAATAAAGAGAATGCAGAATATAACCATAAGATGTTAGCCGAAAGTACAGCAGATGTTGTAATGGGCCACCTTGAAGTGAAAGGCTTTGAGATGCTTAAAGGTGTTCCATGTACTCATGGTACTGAAATGAATGTGTTTACTAATTTTGAAAATGTTTACTCTGGTCATTTCCACCATCCATCTAGGTATGGAAACATTGAATACCTTGGCGCACCTTACGAAATGACTTGGTCTGATTATAATGGTAGTCGTGGTTTCCACGTATTTGATACTGAAGATCGAAGCATGACTAAGATCGAAAATCCTAACCGTGTCTTTTACAAAATAGATTATGATGATTCTGATTGGACAGTTGATGATGTTGCTAACTACGATGTCGATATCTATAAAGATACTTTTGTAAAAGTTATTGTTAAAAACCGTACCAACGCTTATTTGTATGATCTCTTTATGAGTCGTATGAGTGAATGTGGTGCAGTCGATGTGAAAGCAATCGACGATAGTCTAAATTTGGAAAGTGCTGGTGTAGACGAGATACTAGATGAAACAAAAGATACTGGTGAAATATTGCATCAGTACATTGATAGTATTGAGACACAAGTTGACAAAGGACGAGTCAAGCAAGTAATTGATGACTTATATCATGAGGCCATTAATCTATAATGAGAATTACATTCAAAAAGATAAAGTATAAGAATATTTTATCAACGGGTAACACATTTACAACCATCGATTTTGATGCAAAACCGACCACTCTTGTTAGTGGCGCTAATGGCGCAGGAAAAAGCACACTGCTTGATGCTGTCGTTTATGGCTTATACGATAGACCTTTTCGTAAAGTCAATAAAGTACAGTTGATTAATACGATCAACACGAAAGAACTATTGGTAGAGTTATACTTTGCTGCCGGTGGTAAGAACTATATGATTAGACGAGGTATGAGACCAGCTGTATTTGAAATATGGCAAGACGGCTTGATGATTAACCAAGACGCTGCTAAGAAAGATTACCAACAATTCTTAGAGCAATCTATTCTTGGGATTAATTATAGATCATTCAATCAAATCGTTGTATTAGGCTCAGCTACCTATATTCCTTTTATGGAACTCAATGCAGGTCAGCGACGTATTATTATCGAAGACTTACTTGATATCCAAGTCTTTAGTACTATGGGAGTACTTGCTAAAAATACATTAAGTGATAATCGGGATGAGATTAACGAAAACGCTTATCAGATTGAACTCAACGATACTAAGATCGAAAGTGCTAAAGAGCATGACGAAGAGATTCGTAAGATTAAAACTACTGAAGTCAATAAGATTAAAGAGAGAATGGTTGGTGAGATTGATATTGTTGAAGGAAAGAATGATCTCATTGATGCACAAGACGATATACTTAAAGTATTATATGACGACATCTCAGATAAGCCTGATGAGAAAAAGAAATTCCAAACTGCTACAGAAAAACGTGCTGAACTAGAGCGTAACCGTATTGCATTTGAAAAAGAGTTATCGTTCTACGAACACAACGACGACTGCCCAACATGTAAACAAGGTATTGCTCATGATTTTAAAGCAGAACAAATATCAGAAAAGAACACACTGAAAGCAGACATTGAAAGTGGTCTTGTAACTGTAGCAGAAACTATCAAAGAACATCAGCAAAGGCTCAACTCAATATCTAAAATCGAAGATCAAATTCAGTCTGTTAATTTTAAGATATCAGAATATCGTGCTGAAATCAAAATGTCTAAGAATGCTCTATCTTCTATGAAGAGAGAATTAGATAACGCTCAGAAAGAAGTTGAAGAAGTCGATACGTCTAAGCTGCAGAAATTAGAAGAAGCACTAGTAAAGAAACATCAAGAGAGAACAGATCTTCTCGAAGAACGAGAGATATTGAATGTAGTGAAAACAATACTACAAGATGGTGGTATCAAAGCAAGAATCATCAGTCAGTATATCCCTGTTATGAACAAGCTGATCAATAAGTATCTAGCAGCGTTTGATCTCTTTGTTGACTTTCAACTTGATGAGAACTTTAATGAGGTAATCAAATCTCGTTTCCGTGATAAGTTCTCTTATGCTTCTTTCTCAGAAGGTGAGAAACTACGTATCACACTTGCAATTATGCTAACATGGCGATCAGTTGCTAAGCTACGTAATTCAGTATCTACTAACCTTCTGATACTTGACGAGACTTTGGATGGTGCACTTGATAGTGTAGGTATCGAAAGTCTAATTGAAACGTTACACAGTCTGAATGCTGATGATAACGTATTTGTTATATCACACAGAGGCGATCAGTTCGCTGAGAAGTTTGATACTTCTATCACATTTACGAAGGTAAAAAACTTCAGTGAGATTGCATAAAAAGGTTGACAAACACCTACAACTGTGATATAATATACTCTTACAATATGGAAACCTATGATGACAGCATTCTACACCTCAGTCGAGCGATATGGCAAAAACATTCTATGGCGCGGTTATGAGAACGGTAAACGTTTCTCGTACAAAGTACCGTATAAACCAACACTCTACCTAAGCAGCGCCAAAGCAGGCGAAGAGGGCTATACGCCCCTCAAAGGTAATTACAAAATCAGTCCACACCAATTTGGTTCTATGGCTGAAAGCAAAGACTTCATCGAGGAATACAAAGGTGTTTCCAACATGAAGATCTTTGGTAATACAAATTACATTACACAGTTCATACAAGAAAACTATCCTGACGATATCAAATATGATTTCAAAGATGTTAATATAGTATCTTTTGATATTGAGGTTGATATCGCTGATGGCTATCCTAACGTTGAAATAGCAGATAAAGAGATCACATCGATCGCTTACAAGTCTTCTAAAAGTGATAAGTACTTCCTACTTGGTCGCAAAGACTACGATAAGACACAAACTGTTACTGGTATTGATCCAGACGACATTGTCTTTATTAAATTTGATAATGAAATGCAACTACTACGAAGGTTCGTAGAATTATGGGTAGCAGACTATCCTGATATTGTAACAGGTTGGAACGTTCAATACTTTGATATTCAATACCTCGTAACTCGTATTATGAGCTTGATGGGTGAAGACGTTGCAGCTCGACTCAGTCCTTGGAAAAACGTTAACAAATACAATCGAGAGTTCTTTGGTAAGATGCAATCTTCTTACAACATCTCAGGTGTTTCTGTTATTGACTATATGGATTGTTTCAAGAAGTTCGGTTACAAGTATGGTCCTCAAGAATCATTTAAACTTGACCATATTGCTCACGTTATTCTTGGTGAGAAGAAACTTGACTACTCTGAGTATGGTAATCTAAACGACTTATACGAGAAGAACCCACAACTATATCTTGACTACAACCTTAAAGACACACAGCTCATTGTAAGAATGGAAGAAGAAACATCTCTACTTGCTCTTGTTATGACAGTTGCTTATGGTGGTGGTGTAAACTACCAAGACGCTTTCGGTACTGTTGGTATATGGGAATCTATTATCTACAGACGATTAATGAAAGACAAAATCGTTCCACCTATCAAAGAGTCACCTGGCCGTCGTGGTGCAGATCTTGTTGGTGGCTATGTTAAAGATCCAGTACCTGGTATGTATCCATGGGTTGTATCGTTTGACTTGAACTCACTGTATCCTCACTTAATGTTACAATACAATATGTCGCCTGAAACTTATATGCCAGACGAACGTGAGTATGTAACTCAAGACATGGTACTTAATGGTCAATTCAAAAACAAGAATGGTATGTCGGTTGGCGCTAATGGTGTATGTTTCAGTAATGAAAAAGTCGGTATTATCCCAGGCATCATTCAAGAGTACTACGATGAACGTGCTCTTATCAAACAGCAGATGCTTGCAGTTGAACAACAACTTGAGGTTGAAACTGACCCAAGAGAAAAGAAACGACTGAAGACAGAAGCTAACCAATTACATAATTCTCAAATGTCTATTAAGATTTCGATGAACTCACTCTACGGAGCTACAGCAAACATCTACTTCTTATATTATATTGGAGAAATGGCAGAAGCTATTACAACGTCTGGTCAACTCTCGATTCGATATGCTCAAAAGTCTGTAAATGAATATCTCAACAAGGTACTCAAAACAAAAGACCATGACTATATCATCTATATTGACACTGACTCAATCTATGTTGACTTCGCTTCACTGATCGAAAAAGTCTATGGTACTACAGACATTGATCGTAAGACAGGAGAAGAGTTCCTAGATAAAGTCTGCCAGACTAAGATCGAAGAGGTCATTGAACAAGGCTACGAACGTCTTGCATCTGACATGGGTGCCTATCGTAATGCTATGGTAATGAAACGAGAGAAGATTAACGATCGAGCAATCTTTATTGCTAAGAAACGTTACATACTAAATACTCTCAACTCAGAAGGTGTTCATTACGAAAAGCCAAAGATCAGTGTAACAGGTCTTGAGTCTGTACGATCAAGCACACCTGAAGTCTGCCGTGATAAAATGCGTGAGATCTTCAGTGTTATTCTAAACGAAGGTGAAGAACAAACTCAAGACTTCATTGAAAACTTCAGACAAGAGTTCTATAAACTACCTGCTGAAGAAGTTGCTAGAAACTCTGGTACTGATAACATACAGAAATATGAAAACAGAACAACTCTTTATAATAAAGGTTGTCCTATCCATGTTCGTGGCTGTATCTTATTTAACCACCAACTCGCAGAGAAAAAGCTTACTAAGCGATTCGAGCCTGTTAAAGGTGGCGATAAGATCAAATACGTTTATCTTAAAGTACCAAACCCTATTCGTGAGAATGTAATCTCATTTCCAAGCGCTTTACCAAAAGAGTTTGGCTTAGAGAAATACATTGACTACGAAACTCAATTTAACAAAGTATTCCTCAGTCCTATTGAAAACATCATATCGCCTCTTGGCTGGACTGGAGAGAAACAAGATACATTAGACTCATTTTTCGGTTGACAAATGGTTCTAAATGTGTTATAATATACCCCTACATTGGAGAAAAATATGAAAGATATTCAAATAGTAAGGCTATCAACAGGTGAAGAAGTTGTTGCTAAAGTAGTCTATGATAAAGGATTTTACACGTTAACAGACGCGATCCTATTAGTACCAGCAGGAGAAGGTAAAATTGGAATGGTTCCATTCGTACCTTATGCTACTCGTGAACCAGTTGTTATCGGTGAAGCACACGTAATGTTTACAGTAGAACCTGCACCTGAGTTGAAGAAGCAAGTAATTGAAGCAACAACAGGACTAATCATGCCAGGCGGACCCGGTGACGGTGGTCTACAACTCGTATGATAGAAATATACGGAAAAGAGAACTGTGGCTATTGTAATATGGCTAAACAGTTATGTGAGTCCAAAGGATTGGACTTTGTATATAAATCCTTGGATGTTGATTACAAACAAGATGATTTTTTTGAAAAGTTTCCAACTGCAAGAACCTTCCCACAGATTACTATGGATGGTGAAGCAATTGGTGGATTTACTGAATTGAGAGAATTAGTATGAGTAAAAATTGGGTAGAAGATATACACTTAATGCAAGGTAAATATCTTACAAGACAATGGGTTGAAGCTAATCCAGAGAAACTATTAGAGTTTCTAAAGTTTCGTGTTGAGTTTCTAAACGAAGAGTTGGAAGAAACACGTAAAGCAGTAGCTGAGAACGACGCAGAAGAAATTGTAGATGGCTTGATTGATCTGTGTGTTGTTGCTATCGGTACACTTGACGCCTTCGGTGTTAATCCCTATAAAGCTTGGGACGAAGTGTTATTAGCAAATATGAACAAAGAGGTTGGAGAAAAACCATCAAGACCGAATCCACTCGGAGTACCTGACCTAATTAAACCAGAGTCCTGGTATCCGCCTTCTCATGAAGGAAATCACGGTAAATTTAAAGATCTATAGGAGATAGAGATCATGGAAATGAAAGAAACAATAATCAACGCGCTTATTATGAAATACGACGCGCAGATTGCAGAGCATACAGCAAACATAGCTATATTGCTCCAAAACGTAGTTGGGGTGGCTGAACATCCTGGCATCATTGAAACGCTAGACGGCGAAATTGGAAAACTTGCAGAAGCAGAAGATAAGAGAAACACTATTGGATCATTTGCTGCACCAATCCCACCTAAAGTTGTTTAAAAAAGGGTTGACAAATACATTTAGATGTGTTATAATATACTTTTATTATGGAGTAAACAATGACCAAACAGGTTAACCCAGTTTCAGTTGATGTACTACAAGAGTGCGTTGACTTACAATTGAAAAAGTCGAGAGATTATCAAAATCCAAACTCGACTGTTCAACAAGCTGACTACTATCCTAACGGAATCACGACTATACATGATATCATGCACGCAAAAATGCTACGTATGAAATCAGTTATGGAAGCGATGCAGTCAGATGATTATGATCCTAACTTTGAGTCCCTTGAAGATTCAGCAAAAGACTTAATTAACTATTCAAGTTTCTTTGTCTCTTATTGTCGTCAAGGTATTACAGGTCAAGATTCAACTAAAGATGTATTTAACAGGAGTACTAAATTATGAGTAATATTATTTTACCTTCGAGCGACGAAGACAAAAAACGCATTCGTGGCTGCTTTGACGAGATCAGCAATTCTTTCCTAAGACAGGAATCAGAAAGAGCTTTTCAGAAAGAAGCAATTGAAAGTCTTGCAGAAGACGTTGATATTCCTAAAGCAACCCTTAGAAAAGCTGCAAGAGTTTTTCATAGGCAAAACATCAGTTCAGTTGTAACCGAAGCTGAAGATATGGAAGCGTTGTTGGAGATCATCTAATGTTGACTGTCGCTAATATAAGAAAAGAGTTATCTTTCAAATATCTAGCTAAAGATTTTGTTATCGACAGAACTGGCGCCAAGACTATTGAAATGATTGGCGCTACATTTATCGCTGATCAAGATTATGTTATTCGTAAACCAGCTTACAAGTATATTGAACGTGAACTTGAGTGGTACAAATCACAATCGTTAAACGTTAATGATATACCTGGTGAGACACCACAGATTTGGAAATCAATTGCTTCTACTGAAGGTATGATTAATTCAAATTATGGTTGGTGTATCTACTCAAAAGAGAATGGTAGCCAATATCAGCATGTTCTACGTGAGTTAAAGAATAATCCAAACAGCCGTAGAGCTACTATGATCTACAATCGTCCATCGATGCACGTTGACATGTCACGTGATGGTATGAACGACTTTATGTGTACATATGCAAATACATTTTATATTCGTGATGGTAAACTTGAATCTCACTATTTGATGAGATCCAACGATGCTGTATTCGGCTATAATAATGATTATGCTTGGGCTAAGTATGTTCAAAATGATCTTGCCTTTGCTCTCGGTGTAGAGCCTGGTAATCTAATCTGGACAGCTTCTAACTTCCATGTGTACGAAAGACATTTTAATTTCATTGAGGAATTAATGAATGGCTGATAAATGGGATGCAAGATTTGCAAGACTAGCCCGAGAAGTAGCTACTTGGTCAAAAGATCCAAGTACACAAATTGGTGCAGTAATTGTAAACGACGAACGTAGAGTATTAGCTACAGGTTACAATGGCTTTCCTAAGGGAATAGCCGATACTCCTGAACGTTACGAAGATAAAGAAGTGAAATACGAAACAGTAATTCACGCTGAAATGAACGCAATATACAACGCTACATACAGTGGTACATCTTTAAAAGATTCTACCATTTATGTTTGGGGGCTACCGACCTGCAACGACTGTGCAAGAGGTATCATTCAAGTTGGTGTTAAAAGAGTTGTTATGGCAACTGATGGAAACATTCCTGAAAAATGGGTTGCTTCATTTTCTAAATCCCTTAATCTATTTGTTGAAGCTGGAGTCGACACAGAGTTCCTACAAGGACCTACGGTGTTAGAACTTCATAAATAATATAATATATAAACACACCTTTATAATGTACCAGTGAGAACTACCTGAACAATGAGAATACTTCTACCATACTTTACAAGAAACAATATTGAGATTACAGACTCTGTTGTTATCGGTGGAATTGAGAGATTTGCTCAATTAATCTATCAAAACTTTGACGATGTAATCCCTGTACATTTTACAGATGAAGATCGAAAGAAGCGTAGAGTGACTGATAAAATCACTGCTGCTATTGATACTTACCAACCAGATGTTGTTATTGTTAATTATGATAACGCACCACTTACTACTAGATTACAAGCAAAAACTAATACACCTATATTGTGGATTAGTCATACTGCTGCTGGTGGTATTTCTAAAATTGGTCACATGCAACAGATGCATGAGTTTCAAGCAAATGGTGGAGTAGTTGCATTTGTATCTAGACATCAACATATTGGTATGGATAAACTTAGCCAAAGGGTTGAAGGTAAACCACTACCGATTGTAGATTTTATTGATTCTGCTTTTAGTATGGGCGATGAGAAGGTGCTTGAATGTACTTACGATGCAGTTACTGTAGGCCGTACTGATAAGACAAAGAATCCATTTTGGATGCCTAAGAAACTAAACGGCTCAGGATTACATAATGTTGTACTGACTTCTCACGTAGCTGAATTACTGTACGGTGACCATCTTAAATATCACGAAGACAACTTAGCTTGGGAAAAACCAAATGAAGTTATTCGTGGTTTGTCTTATAAAGACACTATGGCTTATATGGCACAAGCTGGATGTTATATTTCAACTTGTCCTGTAGAGACTTGGGGTATTACTGCTCTTGAAGCATTAGCCCACGGTTTGCCAACTGTACTAGTAACTAACTCAACTGATACCCATGCATCCGAGCAGATACCGGTCATAAATAAACATATAACGAAAGTACGAACGTCAGTAAAAGGTAACGACCTTGCCGATATCGTACGATCGCTAAACAAAACTACTTTTGAACAGAGACTTGAAATCTCTGAAATGACTAAAGAAAAACACTCTCTTAAGGCATGGCAAAAAAATATTGAAAAAGTAGTTGACAAAACTATAGAATGTGTTATAATAGATAATAATAATGCAGAAGCTTCTCTAAGTAGCTTCTTTTGATAATTATGGAGAAATTGAATGAAAATCTTAATCACTGGCTTTAATAAAGAGCAATGTACACGTGATTATTTTCTAGGTAAAGAACTCAAAATCCTAAACTCACACTATTCGTTGATTCGCTGTCTTGAAGATATGGGACACGAGGTCGACCAAAGAACTGTGAGTATTGGTGAGAATATAACTGCCTACGACAAAGTAATCGTGTATCTATCATCTGTAAAATCCTTTAGTCACCATGCTTTTGATGCACTGTATGTACTCAAAGCAAGGCCTGACGCTATTCTCGGAAACGACGATTGGCAAGTACGTGAAGTATTTGTATCGTTTAAACTATACCAAGAGAATCTTAAAGAGTGGAAAGAAACAGGTAAACCGTTCCTAGAGTATGGAACAAACAAATACTTGGCTGACCTCTATAAAGGTGATACTAAACTTGAAAAGCTTGGTGATCATATTGATACATTCATTGAAGGTTGTGAAATTGTAAACAGAAAAACAAATACATTGCTTCTCTGTTCTTTTGACGGGGGTGACAACAACGCCTTTAAGCTTGACTATAAAGGTGACATTGTTAATTACAATCCAAATCCTTACAACCTAAATCGTAGGCCTGAGAATAACTATGGAGAAGATCCAGGTATTCTAAGTTTCTTTGATGATGAGCCAATTATTCTTCCACCCGAAGAAAAGAAATTACAATGGGTATTCTCATCTATCGTTCAAAGTAAAACCATGCCATGGTTCAACAAACAAAAACCTACTTGGGACGTATTGAATTTTGGCCCAAGACGAGAAACCAAACTCACTGCTGGTATCCAAACCTTCCGTGTTAAAGAACCTGATATGTGTAGAATCTATAATGAAAACTGGGGTTGTATGATGCCAGAGTATTATCATGCTGGTTCAGGTTGGTGGAGATCTCGTGTTCAACAAGTAGCAGATGTAGAGTCTATACTTGTATGTTCAGATAAAGAAGGTTCAATATACGGGGAAGCATATGTTGGTAATACTCTTGCGAGTGTTGAAGCTATGACTATCGAAGAAAAAACGCGGTTGGGTAAAGCTCAAAAAGAATGTCTGTACGATAATCACCCACTCGATAAAAGAGCACAACAACAAGAATTAGAGGCAATAGTACAATGAAACACGCAGCAATTATACCACTGATCGGTGGTGAGGTATTAGCTTCAGATGATGCTTACGGAGTCACTCCAGAATATATGATGACTTATAGCGGATTTGAAGGTAATGAGAAACATCTAAGAAATCATTATGCACAACAAGGTGTCGACGTACCTTACCATATTATTGATGGAGATAATGCACCTAAGCGTTACAAGAAAGTTGATGTTGTTTCATCAGTATGTCCTTGTGCAGGCTTAAGTAGTTATCACAGTTCTTACGGTGAAGACAATCCAAATAACCAATGGATGGAAAAATCAACTAAGTTTGTATTGAACGAGATTGGTCCTAAAGTATTATGGGGTGAGAATGCTCCTGCTTTGGCAACCAATGTTGGCGCATTTATGAGAAAGAAACTTCTTAAAACTGCCAACGAAGCTGGTTATAATATGACCATCTATACTACGAAGACATTATTACATGGTACTCCGCAGATACGAAGACGATCATTCTACTTCTTTTGGAAAAGAGATTACTTTAAGAATAAAGTTCCTGTATTTGATTACTTCAAAAAAGAACATCCAACGATCGCTCAATTATTGATGGAGAATAAAAGTAATTTCCAAACAGAAACAATTAACTCTAAGATTCCATCTGTTGATGATCCTTACTATAAGTACTTCTTAGAAGAAATCAAAGGCGGAATGACTCACGCAGAGTTTGCAAAAGAGTTAAGAGAAGATGAAACTTTCACAAAGCCTTCTTTTAATGTTGAAAGTGAAATGATCCTTGGTGATTATAAAGGACAATGCAACTACAAAGAGTTATCTGAATATATGGCTGCTCAAGGCCTTGAAAGAGAAGCTGCAAAGTGTTTAAGACGATACGAAAAGCTTAAGTCAGGTAAAGGTGTAATGTGGCGAGGAACAATTATTCCTGTCAAACATATTGGTGCATTCGTTGTACATATGCCTCACGTTCTGACTCACCCTGTAGAAGATAGATATATAAACTATAGAGAAGCCATGACCATCATGGGTCTTCCACAAGATTATGAATTACTTGATCCTGAGAAAAGCGTCAATCACATTTGTCAAAATGTTCCGTTCAATACTGCTAGAGATATGGCTACTCAAGTCAAAGCAGCGATCGAGCGCAAACTTCCTATGGAAGATGCTTCATTCATGTACCAAGACAATATGTCTCAAAGAATACGTGAGACCACATCAACAGTTGATATTACAGAGTTTATGACATAATGAAAAAGAAAAACCTAGTACTTGACTTTGAAACAATGGGTGTTGACCCAACTACGTGTGCAGTCGTTGACTGTTCAATTATGATTTTCGATTGGGATGAGTTTACACAAAACCCTTATGGTCTGAAAGATATCAGTAAGACTCGTAGATTTAAATTGAATGTTCAAGAGCAAGTAAAAGATTATGGATATAAGATCGAAGATTCTGTTTTAGAATTTTGGTCTAAGCAAGATAAAGAAGTACGTGCTCGTGTCAAACCAACACAGCAAGACTTGACTGTTAAAGAGTTTGTATCTAACTTTCATAATCTAGTTGTTGATGAGAATATTGGTCACTGGTGGACAAGAGGTAATGCTTTTGATCCTGTAATCTTGACAAGACTTTTTGATAGCCAAAAAAGAGGCAACCATCTTAATACTTATCTAAAATATTATATGGTTCGTGACATGCGGACTTATATTGATGCCAAATTTAATTTTGACACAAAAAACGGTTTCTGCCCGATCGCTGATGATAAACTATGGGAAAGAGCATTTAAACAACATGATAGTTCTTGGGACGTATTAGCAGATGTGCTTAGACTACAAGCGATCGCTAGAGCTGAAAATGATATGGAGCAAATCTAATGAAAATTGAAATTAAAACCGAAGAGCTAAGAAAGTATAGCATCTTCGTTGGTACACCAATGTATGGTGGCCAAGCTAGTGGTATGTATACCAAAGCAACTAATGACTTGAGTATGTTATGCTCCACACACGGTATTCCGTTAAAGTACTATTTCTTATTTAATGAGAGTCTAGTACAAAGAGCACGTAACTACATTGTAGATGAGTTCTTAAGATCTGACTGTACTCACTTATTGTTTATTGACGCTGATATTGCGTTTAATCCCAAAGATGCTCTTGCTTTACTTGGTGTACATCTACAAGATCCAGACAAGTATCAGATCGTAACTGGCCCATATCCTAAGAAAACAATTGCTTGGGAAAAGGTTGCTAAAGCAGCTCAAATGGGTAAAGCAGATGATAATCCATTTGAATTATCTAGGTTCACATCTGACTTTGTGTTCAACCCCGTTAAAGGAATGAAGCAATTCAAATTATCAGAACCAGTTGAAGTACAAGAAGCTGGTACAGGATTTATGTTAATACCAAGGGATGTACTAATGAAGTACAAAGAAGCTTACCCTGAGTTAGCATACCTACCTGACCACGCACGAACAGAACAATTTGATGGTACAAGAGAAATTACAGCATTTTTCGATTGTGTTATCGATCCCGAATCCAAGCGCTACTTATCAGAAGATTACTTCTTCTGTCATAAAGCACGTGATGCTGGCCTAAAGGTTTGGATGTGTCCTTGGATGCATCTCAACCATGTTGGTACCCACGTATTTAATGGTGGAATGGGCTCTATAGCAGAGCTTGGTGTAACCGCAACTGCTGACTCGACTTCTAATAAAAAGTCTTACAAAACAGTTGACAAATAGATGAAAGTGTGTTATAATATACATTCATTAACTAGGAGAAATATATATAATGAAATTTTCTAACGAAACCTTGAGTGTCTTAAAAAGTTTTACCGCAATTAACAAATCAGTTTTGCTAAAGCCCGGTAGTACTATTAAGACGATTACTCCCGAAAAGACGCTTATTGCGATTGCAGAAATCCAAGACACGATACCAGCAGAAGCTTGTATCTACGATCTTTCTAGATTCTTGTCAATCCTAAGCTTATATACAGATCCAGACGTAGAGTTTGGTGATAAGTATTTTATTATCTCAGAAGGCAAGAGACGAACCAAATATATCTACGCAGATATATCAATGATTCATACACCGCCTGAAAAAGATATAAATATACCGTCGGAAGACGTTGTTGTAGAGGTAACAGAAAGTGATCTTTCTTCAGTACTGAAAGCAGCAGGTGTTCTACAATTTTCAGAAATCGCATTTGTTGGCGAAAGCGGCAAGTGTTATCTGAAAGCAATCGACAGTGCAAACGATAACGCAGATGACTTTGGCGTTGAAATCGGGGAAACTGCCGATGAGTTTAAGGTAATCATTAAAACTGATAACTTAAAGCTCATGCCAATGGATTACAAAGTTACCATTTGTTCAAAGGGTATCTCTGAATTCAAAGGCACCGGTGTCACATACTTTGTGGCGATAGATTCAAAGTCGACTTATAATAAAGGATAATTGATATGGATAATGTACAAAATGGCAACTTCGGTGGCCAACAACAAGAAGAGACAGTAGTCATTAACTTGAACGACCTCTCTACAATCTTGCAACTTATTGACGTAGTGTCAACAAGAGGCGGGTTCCAAGGTCAAGAACTAGCTGGTGTAGGAATGTTAAGGAATAAGCTTGAAGCTTATCTAAGACAGAATGCACCTCAACAACAAGGTCCCGATGGGGACACCGCTGTTGGTGTAGAAGCTGGTGAACTGGCTGATAAGGTAATTGACTAAAAGATTACCAACCTTTCTCGAGAATAGGGGATCAGTTCCGACTGGTCCCCGCCCCTCAATTTTTATATTATATTATGCACAAGGTGATCTATGCAACACAAATCAAATGAAGTTCTATGGGTAGAAAAATACCGTCCTCAAAGTATCGAAGACACTATCTTACCCGAGACAATGAAAAATACGTTTCGCAAATTTGTAAATGACAAAAACGTACCAAACTTATTACTAACCGGTGGACCAGGAGTAGGTAAAACTACGATCGCTAAAGCCATGCTCGATGAAATGGGCTGTGACTATATCGTTAAAAACGGTTCCCTTAATGTGAATATCGACACTCTTCGATATGAAATCTCTACATATGCATCCTCTGTATCTCTTACAGGTGGTCGTAAATATGTTATCTTTGACGAAGCAGACTATCTAAATGCAACTTCTGTTCAACCAGCTTTACGTAACTTTATTGAAGAATATTCTGCTAACTGTGGGTTTATCTTTACTTGTAATTTCAAGAATAGAATTATTGGTCCATTAAGATCTCGACTCTCTGAAGTTGACTTCTCTATTGAACAAACTGAACGACCTCAACTAGCAATGCAATTCTTTAAACGTGTTATTAGTATTCTCAATAACGAGAATGTTGATTACGATAAAGCAGTAGTTGCCAAAGTTATTGAAAAGCATTTCCCAGACTTCCGTCGTGTACTAACCGAACTACAATCATATGCAGCTTCAGGTAAAATCGACGAAGGTATCTTTGTAAATCTAAAGCAAGAGAGTATGGATGAGTTATTCAACCTACTTAAAGCTAAAAACTTTACTGAGATGAGAAAGTGGGTTGCTACTAATTCAGATCAAGATATGAATGAAATGTTCAGACGTGTCTATGACATGATGCAAGCTCGTGTAGAGTTTAAGACTCAACCTGGATTTGTAGTCACTCTAGCTGATTATATGTACAAGAGTAATTTCGTTGCAGACCAAGAGATTAACATGGTTGCATTCTTAACTGAAGTTATGATTGAATCCGAGTATGTCTAATCCATTTAAGATTGATTTCCGCAAAACTATCGAATGCTTTAACTGTAGTGAGCGTATTGAAGGAGGTGAAGAATACACTCTAAAGTACCAAGCAGCAGATGGAGAAGCGGAAGTCAAGATGTGTGCTAACTGCGCAAAAGAATTTAATGAGATACTCATAGGAATCGAGGAGATACAAAATGGCTAAAGGTGACTTAAATCCATTTGATTTTATGAATGCTGCTTCTTTTAGTAAAGTAGATCTCATAAAAGATGGAGACAATCCAGAAATAATCGAAAAGCAATATAACGCTTATATTGTAAACCGAGGTTTTACAAATTTCGAAGATACAATACTACATGCTAATGAAATGAATCAGAGACACGAGCTGTTTCCTGGTGCACAATTTGATTACTACCGTGCAGTATTAAGAAAGCGTAAGAGATTCTCTAAATGGCCTAAGGCTACTAAAGACGTAGATCTCGACGCGATCCAAGAAGTTTATCAATGCAACAGAACAGTAGCAAAGCAATACTTCAAGGTATTGAACAAAGAGCAACTACAATCTGTGCACGATCGCCTCATTACAGGTGGCTGAGTTTATGAAAAAAATAAATAAGCTTATATGGTTATATACCGTGGCCACTAATAATTAAACAGGTGAATATGTATCATGGAACAAGAAGATATTTTTAGAGGTGTGGGCATCGAAGTAGTGCTTCCTACACCCGACAGTTTTCTTAAGATCAAGGAAACTTTAACAAGGATAGGGATTTCTTCTCGCAAAGATAAGAAGTTGTTTCAATCCTGTCACATCTTGCATAAAAAGGGTAGATACTCAATTCTTCATTTTAAAGAATTGTTTATACTCGACGGCAAGCACAACACGTTTACTGATGAAGATCATGCTAGACGAAACACTATTGTAAACCTACTTGAAGAATGGGAACTAGTAAAGATTGTAGATCCAAATAAAACAAAGGATCCAGTTGCTTCCCTAAATCAAATTAAGATCATTTCTTTTAAAGAAAAAGATGATTGGGAATTAACTGTCAAATACAATATAGGTAACGGAAAAAAGTAGTTGACAAAAATTTAATTTTATGATATAATGGTGAATATATAATGAATGTTTATAAAACAAAAGACAGCGCAATAATCCCTAAATACGCGACTCAAGGCAGTGCTTGCTTTGACATTCATGCTGCGTTTGATAAAGGTGATAAGATTATAGCCTATAATTCTGTTAATAGAAAAATAGAAGTTCTCGTTAAAGAGATCGAAGGTCAGCCTGCTTTCTTAATACACCCAGGCCAAAGAGTAATGATTCCAACTGGTCTAATATTTGATATACCAGAAAATCACGTAATGAAAATGTATATTCGTAGCAGCGCTGCTGCTAAAAAGGGTTTAACATTAAGTAACGGTGTAGGTATTATAGATTCTGATTATGTTGATGAAACACATATTCTTGTTCATAACATATCTGATAGTTTAACACGAGTGATCCACGGTGAAAGATTAGCTCAATGCATGGTCGAGAAAATGGACCAAACGCAATTAATAATGATTAACGAACGCCCTAAGCAGAAAACTGATAGGGACGGTGGAATAGGAAGTACTGGTAGTTAGAAAGTTTTGTTGATGACTCGGATTAAACCACCTGATTTCATCATTTTATCGAATTTTTTATATAATATTGCCATATATTCTCCTTATTAATATTTTGTATATACAGTATATTTATACAAACATGTTACAAGTACGTGACAAAAAGGTGACAAATTATGATAAAAGATGATACACTGCTTATTAAAGTAAATAAAGAGCAGAAAAAAGAATTCATTCAGCTCTGTAAAGATGATGATACAACAGCATCAAGAGAACTGCGAAATTATATTAAACAATTTATAAAGGCGCACAGAGAAACTGAATAAATAGATTTGTAGGTACGAATAATCGGCTTACAATAACCGGTGTGCTAACAGCCACCATAGTATAACTATATCTTGCATAAAAGGAGATAAAAATGACTGGATTAAATATACACAACCTTTCCCCGTTCACCGTGGGATTTGATCGAATCTTCGATCGTTTAGTAGAAATTGAGAACCACCCTGCACAGCATGGATCACAAGGTTTTCCACCCTATAATATCAGAATCAATAAAGCCGAAGATAAGTTCACTATCGAACTTGCACTTGCTGGCCTTGATGAATCTGATGTTGATATTGAAGTAAAAGAAAATCAATTAGCAATTAAGTCGACGTACGAAACTGGCGAAACTGCTGATGATAAATTTATTCATAAGGGAATTTCTAAAAGAAAATTTACGCGTAACTTTGACCTTGCAGATGACATTATCGTTAAAGGAGCAAGTTTCAAGAATGGTCTTTTAACCATTGGCCTTGAGCGTATTATTCCTGAGTCAAAAAGACCTCAGAAAATTAAAATCGACAATAAGAAAGAATTTTTAGTCGAATAACTACATTGAACGGAGGGCGCAATGCCCTCCACCTATAAGGAATTTATTATGGAAAACAAAAGAGTACCTGACGCGATCTTTAAAACGCGTGCACGAGACGTAGAATCTGGTGAATTTGAATGGAAAGAATTAACTACTAGTGATTTATTTACTGGTAAAAGAGTCGTTGCTTTCTCATTACCTGGAGCCTTCACACCAACATGTTCTAACTTTCAAGTACCTAGCTATCAAGCCAGGTCGATGGACTTTATTGAAGCTGGTATTGATAAAGTGTATTGTATTTCTTGTAACGATGCTTTTGTGATGAATGCGTGGGCTCAAGATCAAAGAGCTCCTAACATTGAGTTCTTACCTGACGGTTCGTGTGATTTTACTGAAAAAATGGATATGCTTGTACGCAAAGACAATTTAGGATTTGGTGCAAGGTCTTGGAGATACGCTATGGTTGTAAACGATGGTGTTATTGAAAAGATGTTTGTTGAAGCTGGAATGTCTGATGACTGTGATTCAGATCCATACGTTGAGACAAATCCTGAAAATGTTTTAAAGTTTTTATTACAAGAGTAGAGGGAAAGCGGGAAGCTTTTCTAATCTACCTTTTTTGGGGGCCTTCGGGCTCCCTTTTTTTAATTAGGTACCAAGTAATCCTGGCACTGGGCAATATCCCATTCCGCTACCTTGATTAAATCCTTGGAGAATAGTTGTAGCGGTTTTAGCTCCACCAGTAGACATAGTAATTGGTGTGATTGTATCACCACCTTGATTAAATACATTAATAGTTCCGCCACCAAGGCCACCAAGAGTATTCTGCTCTTTCATTGCTTTAAGTGCAACATCAGTATATGATCCTGTGAAATCTATACCGTTCTTTTTAAGATATTCTTGGAATTCTGCATTTCTTTCAGCAACTGATTGCTTTTTAAGACTGGCCTCTCTATTTGCTTTTCTTTCTTCTATAATAGCATCCCTTTTAGCCACCGTCATACCCGTTCCGATCGCGTAATCACCAATTATGCCCATCTGTTCGTTAGTAAATCCTAATGATGCACCATACTTTTGTGATTCTTCTAACTGCTTTTTATTTAAATCAATTATATCTTGTAGATCGTTTACTTCCCCTATCATCCTTTCCATCAGTGTCGCGTCGCTTGTGGAGTTTGATGCCCTCTTGTTACCTCTAAACTTTCTTGCTCTATATTCATCTAATGTTTCACCTTGCAGCCTTTCGATACCCGCTTGGGCTTCAGCTATAGATGCTTCATCTTCTCCAAAGGATTCAACAAAATTCGCTCTAAACTTTTCTCTATCTTTTGCAATTTTAGCTTTTAAATCTGCAATTTCTTTATCGATTTCAGTTGGATCCAAACCGAGCTGCATCGCTCGCTCTCGAAGGTCCATCAACTCACCAAGTTGATTTTGAGATTTTTTATGTGCAGCGTGAACCTTTTCTAATTTATTAGGAAGCATATCGTCATCTTTATAGTAATCAACAACTCTAAGTGCTCCACCTACTATAAACGCTGCTACTCCACCCACTGCCATTGCAACTGCACCACCAGGTATAAACAACGCAGCTATGGTTGCAGCTCCAGCTAAACCTCCTACTTGCATACCAATTGGTATTTCAGTTTTTTCAATATCATCAGCAGTAAAGTTATCGTCTTTACGCATGAAGTTCATAATAGGATCTATTGCAGCATATAAACCAGCAAATATTAAACCAGCTATACCGCCTTTAATTAATTTAGGATTTATTCTAGCTGCTTTCATTCCATCGCCAACGTCAGCTGTTCCTGGCGTTACTAGTTTCAGCATTGATTTAAACGTTAGATATTGTGCAGCACCACTGACTACTGCTCCTCCGACAGCTGGTACGGCCTTGACGGCCACATTGGCGGCCACATAACCAGCACCTAGCATGCCGACAGGTGAAGCAAGAGCTTTAATATTTTCTACTAACCCATCCCAGTCCCCTGATGTTATCTTACTTAAAGCTGTACCTGCTCTAGAAAAACCGTCAAACAAATCTGGCATTTTAACATCTTTACCAAAATATTTGGGTGCTATAGCTTCAACAGCACCAGCTAATACTTGATATCCTATCGCACCAACAACACCAAAGAATAAAGTTTTCTTTATAACATTAAATGCGCCTGATAAAGTACTAGCAAATATTCCGTTTTTGCCGAATACTTTAAAGTCTTTCTGGTCTCTTTCTTTAGCAAGTTTTAAGTCTTGTGCTAATTTTTGAGAATCAAGCTTTTGCTGAGATTTAATATTTTCTTTTTCAGCTTTTTCAAAGTCTTTACGCTCTTTATCATCTAAGAGCTCTATCTTAGCTTCTCTTTCGTCTCTTAGTTCTTCGAGCTTTGTTTGACCTTGAAGAGTACCAGTGATACCTTGCATACTTGAAGATAGAGCCTTGAAAGTATCATGGAACTTATTCAGCTCTACTTTTACAGACTTAATAGAATTAGTGCCTCTATTTCTTAATAAGAGACCTTCGCTAGTTAGCTTTTCTACTATCGCTTTTGTGTCCGGTGTCATTTAAATTATCCTGTTTGTGCTGCTCTGGCTTTCTCGTTTTGTTCTTTAATGTGGTCAACTAACATCTGAAAGTATAAATCCCTTTCGTAAGGTAGTAGATTCTCTATTTCGCTTATACTATATTTATGGTGCTGTGCCATACTGAATATCATTTCGTAATAATTACTCAAACTGATATGACTCAGCACTAGGTAAAAAAAGTTTGCATTCCCTCCACTACGAAGGTCTTCTCTGTGCCAGCTGAATTAGTATAAGTTACTTCGTGCCTTAGTTTCGGCATTGTTTCAAAGAACTTAGTAATATCTTTAACTGATTTAGCAGTTAAGCTATCCATAAATCCGTCAATTTCTTCTTGCTTATAGTCTTTAAAGTAGTGTACCTCGTCCTCAGATGCGACGTAGTCAATACAAGACGTTAGTAATATATAATCTGTTAATGGATCTTCTTGGTCGAGTGTGGTCAACTGTGCGAACTCATCGATCGTAGGATATCTCAAAAACAATTTATAGTCATCATTAATAATTATTTCATTAGTGTGCTCTGGATCATTAACAAGTTTTACTTCGTCAATATCAATTTCTAAATCTATACGCTCATCTGTATCTTGATCGCGCACAGAAAAATTAATTAAGTTGTTAACGCTACGAGCTCTTAAGTATAGTATCACATACTCGAGATCAAACATTGCAAGATCACTTACGTCTTTTTCTATTAAACAATTATTAACAACTTGTTTTGCTGCTAATACTTGTGCAGTTGGATCATCACTTTCTTGTCCAACTAATAAAATCTTTTCTTCTTTAACCGAAAACGGTCTGTATTTAATTCGCTCACCAGTAGATGGTAGCGTCAGTTCCTGTATTGGAATATCAATTTTTGGTAATGCCATTATGTATTTCTCCTATTATATAATTTTGTTTAGAAACTCGGTGTAATTTTGGGTGGTTAACCACCGGGTGGTTTGGGTGGTTTAGGTTCTGAAACACCTTTGCCCGAGTCTCCAAAGAAAGCATCAATGTTGTTATATGAATTACGAACACGACTTAGTTTGTTAATTGCATCTTGGATGCTTGTTGGTTTACCCGAACTTAATGTTGATTTAGTAACATCTACGAAGTTAGCTAAATCAGATAGTGTGTCAAGTAATCCGCCTTGTAATCTGTTTGATGGGTTGCCTAGGCGATCGCCAGAGTAATGTATTCTGTCATACGCAAAGGTTACATCTATAGTTAAAAATTGGTCGTTTAGTGCCCAGTCCATTCCCATGTCTGAAACTTGATATGGCCAAGCGTTATCTAATACAACTTCATAGTACTTATCGTTTTTACCGACGCTTTCAGTAGAGTAATGTTTAATAGACATTCTACATCCATATTCGTCTTTATAACCAAGTTCGTATGGTAACATACCAATTCCACCGTCTTCGAAGTCTGCAACTGCTCCATAAGCACCAGTCTTAGTACTATAATTCATTACTCTTTGAATCCAATTATGGAAGAACGAAAGCATTTCGTGATTACTATCAATCATAAAGGTTGCATTTATAGGTGCACCAGTCATACTAAGAGGAAATGTTGTTGGTAGTTGAGCAACGTTTGTCATTGAACCTGTCTCAACACCAATACCTGGAAAGTTAACTCTATTACAGAAAAACGAAAATTCAGTAGAAGGATCAATAGCAGAATTAGTTTCTTGATATTTAGCTATAGTTACTTCGAATAGATTAGCCTTGGCAGGACCACCATACTTATCCATCGTTGATTTAAATTTGCTAATACTAAATGACATGTTTTATCCCTGTATCGTTTTTCTTGAGTCAGCATAAACTTTCTGTTTATTAGCTCCCTCAAACCTGGCCAACGGTAAGAATAACGCGATATCCCATTCTGTTGGATTAATATAAACAAACTTTGATTGCATCTGTTTATTTAAATACATTTTTAATGCTGGCTTAAAGAAACGAAATCTTGCAGCACTCTGCAATAATTCATAACTAACTTTTAATTTTGTTGTCTCATCAAATGTTTTATTAGATGTGACTGTATATAATGCGTCCATTAATTGGCCGCGCATCAATGGTGGTAAATAGTGAAAGTTAATTCCTAGAAAACCACCCTTAACCTTATTTATTGGGAAAATCAGCGGGAATCTATCATAATATGGTAATGTAGCTTTATGCTTAGGATTGTACGCAAATGTGTACATATCACCAGGTTCCATATTACTAACTAATCTGCCACGTTCTTGTGAAGCTGTACTAATCATAGCAGCTCCAGAAACACCAGAAGAACCAGTACCAGTTTTAGTTACTGCCTTTGCAGCATTACGATACCATGTTCGAGCTGTTGTAGAACGAGCTGGTACTTCTCCTTTTCTAATACCTTTTGCAAGTATATCAGAAAATACAGATACTCCTTTTGATTTGCCTTTAGCAACTCTTTCTGCTTCTTCGAAAAGACTTTTATATTCTATTGCCATTTATCTGCCTGCTATTCCATCTTTCTCTGTCATTATAACGAAGCTCCAACCACGGTCAGCACAATAGGATCGAGCTGCTTTCCATTTAGCGCTGTTAATACCATAATTCTTAACCTCGTTTAGATATCTTCTTGATACCCTACCTGTTGGTGTTTTATTCTTATTCGATGGATTAGGTGGTAAAGTCTGCCCATACGGTTTAATTTCTATCATGATTGTTTGTGTTTTACCATGCCCATCATGTTTATGGACAACCACATCTGGGAAGTATCTATGCATCCTTCCATCTATTGGTGACCTATATGGAACAATTACTTCTTCAGATTGCCACCATATTACATCTTTATGCTTATCTAACCAAGAAAAAACGTTTCTTTCCCACCAAGACCGATAAATAATCCTAGTAGGATCACCTTTATATTTCTGCGGGCGGCTTGGTTTAAACTTACCTTTATATGCCATAACTAATTTGTCAATCCTGTATAAATAATCTATAATGTCCAATTACTATTTATTACAACGAGATAACTATGGCTGGAAGTAACTATGAGTTCTAGACCTGAAATAATTAAGAACAGAAGAAAAAACGCTGGTAAGGCTTTAAGTGGGAACTATTTGTCTTTCCCGTCTAAGCCTATGCCTCACGGTCTATTACTACAATTTGCTGACTACGATTACAATAAGTACATTGCTAGTATTAACTCTGAAGGTAAAGGTGCAGACGTAAAATTTACACAGAACGAAAATTTAGGTCTTATACAGTCCCTTTCGTCTACTGCAGAAATCTCAGATCATTCAGCACTTGAATTACCTTTTCCAAGAGCACTATCAGATTCTCAAGGTATTAGAGTACAAAGTTTTGAAAGAGATTTTTTATATGAACGCGTAGCTTCTGGTTTATCCAGTTTAGCAGGAGATTCTAGCTCAGCCTTTTTGGGAAATATGAAGGAGGCAATTGGAGGTGCTTTAGATTCAGTTAAAACTGGAAGTAAAGACTTCTTTAATGATCCAATGGCTGCAATTACTGCAGGCCTTGAAAAGATGGGTGGTATCGAAGCTAATAAAGCAACAGCGATCGCTAGTTACTTAGGACGTAATATTATTGGTGGTGATTTATCTAGAACACTTGGTGTAATAAATCAAAGAGTAGTTAATCCACAAGAGACATTAAGTTTTACTGGTGTAGATTTAAAGAACTATACATTTAGTTGGGATTTATTTCCTTCTAATAAAGCTGACACAGAACAAATACGAAAAATCGTTCAATTCTTAAAGAATAAGTCATTACCCGAAACAGAAGGAGTTGAAAATGTTCCATCTCTGGGTAGAGCATTCTTAAAATATCCTAGTATTGTTACTCTAAACTTATTAGGCGTACAAGAGTCACACTTCCAACAGTTTAAAAGATGTATGATTAGTAATGTTACTGTTGATTACGGTGGAGGGGGTGGTATGCCGCAAATTATTAAAGGTGGTGTTCCTGCTGCAGTTACATTAAGCATATCATTCAGCGAAGTACAAATACATACTCGCGATGATTATCCATTAGACGGCGGAGCAAAAACAGGCGGAGCAAAACAATAATGAAATATTTTGAAAACTTCCCAATTATAGAATATGAAGGCCGCAGAATAAGAGATATATCACGCCGAAGTAGTTTTGTTCGTGCATTAAGTAATAATCCATATATCTATTATCCTTATACAGTTTCAGAAGGAGAACGTGCTGAAGAGGTAGCTCACTTCTATTATGGGTCAGTTGATTATGTCTGGCTTGTTTATATGGCAAATAACATAATTGATCCATACCATGAATGGCCAATGGATCCACAAACATTCAACGATTATATAGTTGAAAAATACACAGAAGAATCTGGTGAAGTTGGAGAAGACGTGATTGATTGGACACGAGATCCAGGCAATGACGATAACATCATTTTCTATGTGAAAAAGGTATAACAAATGGCAGCAGTAGACGAAATTCTTTTAGCGCCCGAATCGTTTCGTACGATCTATCTTCGTAGAGAAGACAGAGTCATTATGAGAACAGAGCTAGGGCAGAAAATTATTATTAAACGAATCATTCCCGAAGAATGGGAACCATACCGTATTTTTGAGTACGAAGAAACACTTAACGATAATAAGAAAGAAATATACTTATTTGATAAAGACTTTCTACCTCAAATTACAAAAGAATTCGTTAATACAATTAGTGAATAAAATATATGGCTAATGAAGCTTTTAATCCATCGCGATGCGAAATAAAAACCGCAAAGTTGATACCATACGACGGCGAAAATAAGCGTGAGTATGATGTATCACTTATGATTGGTAATTTCCGTATGAGCCAAAGCATTGAACAACTTTCTTTAAATGGTAGTATAGATATTTTAGATAATGTTGGTCTATTGCAGAACGCTCCACTACGCGGTGAAGAAGTATTAAGATTAACTATGTACTGTTATGACTTGCAAACAGAAGTTAGTTTAGAATGTCAAATTTATAAAATTGATGGTGTCGAACCAACTCCTGATACAAAGGGTGCTAGTTACACACTCCATTGGATCTCAAAAGCAAGTTATGAAGCAGGTAAAAGAAGTGTTATTAGATCATACGCTAATAAAAAAGCTTCAACAATAGTACAAGACATTTTTAATAACTATTACGGCCCTGATAAAAATTTAAATAAAGCTTCACCACAGATATTTTTTAATATCACACCAAGTACTGCATCAGAAGGCGAAGTATTACCCGAAAATACAAAAGTTTTCAGTTTAAAATCAGACAAAGGTCGTAAAGTTTATATCGAAGAGTCGGATAATAACATGACTGTTACTATACCTGACTATATGCCAACAGAAGCAATTGGTTTTGTTGCTCGTAGAGCGTTTGGATCTAGTAGATCTAAATCATCTTTATTTAGATTCTTTGAAACATACAAAGGATTTTATTTTGTAAGTGATGAATGGTTATATGCTTACGGACGCGCGAATAAACCAAAGGCACTAACCTATAATCCTTTTGTTGAACTAGACGGTGCTGCACCTAGAGAACAAATAGAAACATTAAGCAATTTTGTGCAAGGCCAACGTGTTAATGTTGGAGCAGAATTAGCAGGTGGTGCTTATTCAAATACTGTAATGGAAGTTGATATCTTAAAAAGAACAGCAAAGAGATTTAATTACCATTATAAAGATTATTACAAAGAATTTAAAGATGTTGGTGGTAAGACTGCGTCGTTAGGATCAGATATTCATACAGAAAAATTCATGACTGACACATTTACAAAAGAAAATGCAAAGCAGTGGATGATTATTAGAGAATATACTGATAGAAATTTAGTAGGAGCATTTAGGCCTGAAACTAATTTTAGAGATTTAGCAGCTAAAAGAAATATGTTTGCTTTCCACGCAGCTGCAACACAAATAAGTGCTGTAACTACAGGACGCTTAGATCTTCAAGCTGGTGATATTGTTAAATTAAATATTAAAGAAATGACAGCTGGTAATCAATCACAAAATAATAAACAATTGAGTGGAAGGTATTTAATAATAGCTATTGAAAATAATATTGGTGATGGGGAATTACAAACTGCAATGCGCTTATATAAATTTGGGTGGAGTGATGCAGCAAGTGATACCAAGGGAGGAGTATAGTAATGAGTAGAGGAATGGGAATATCAAATCCAATGTGGTTTGTTGGTGTGGTTGAAAATAATGATGATCCAACAAAACAAGGCCGTGTTCAAGTTCGCGCATTTGGTGTACACGGTGAAAATACAGATGAAGAAATTCCTACTGCAGCACTACCTTGGGCTATATGTGTAGCTGGTAATTACGAACCAAACAATCCACCCCCAAAATTAAATAGTTTTGTATTTGGTATGTTTTTAGATGGTGATGAAGCACAACATCCAATGATAATGGGATTAATACCAGCGCAGTATACTGAAAAGCACGATCCAGACAAAGACAAATGGGGAGTTGTTCCTGGCGATGACGCACCACTAAGAGCTCAGGGTTTAGATCCCGAATCTTTTGGTATGACACAAATGAGCCGATTAGGAAGAGCAGAAGATCTTGACGCAACTTATTTAACACCTCAATTTTCAAACGCAATAGAAAAACAAAAGATTGCAGACTCAAAGTTAACGTGGGACGAACCACCACCTGCATATGGTGCAAAATATCCTCATAACCGTGTTATAGAAACAGCACGCCATAGTATAGAAATTGATGATACTCCTGGCGCAGAAAGAATTCATATACATCACATGTCTGGTTCTTATATTGAAATAGACGCTACTGGCTCAGTTAAAGAACGTGCAGATGGCGATCGCTACGAAGTTACTATAGGAACTAAACACGAATCATCAGCTCATAATGTAGTTACGATCAACGGTAATTCTCATGTTTATGTTAAGGGAAATAAAACAGAAGAAATCATGGGCGATTATAAACAAATCGTTCACGGTGAACATGAGTTATCTATAGGCGGTAGTTCGTTCTATAATGTTGGTAATCATTTCAATATGCGTGGTGCTAATATTAAACTTGAAGGTAATGCAGATAGAGTTACAATATTCGGTAAAAACGAAGTACAGATTGAAGCAGAAAAACAAATCAATTCAGTAGCTTTAAATATTAAAAATACTGCTTTAAATACGTTTGACATATATTCAAATAAAGCAATTAAATTAACCACTCCAATGGATATTCATTTAACTGGTTCTAATATTATTAATAATGCTGCTGGTTTAATACCACCTACACCTTTATCAGGCGGTGCTGGTGTTGCTGGATTTAGTGTTAACGCGTTAGCATGTCAATTTACATCTGTGACAGGTTCATTCAGTGGAATATGGAACGCAGGAGCAGTAAACACTGCTGCACTATTAGCAACAACACTATCAGCCACAACTGGTAATTTCGGTGCAGTTAATACAGCAGCACTAGCAGCGCCATTACCAACTAGTACTTCACCTGGAAGTACGTGTGCACCTGGCGCCGGCCGGTTAGTAGCAATAGCAGCACCAACTGTAACTATACCTGCATTAGTTCCTGCTGCAATAAGTACTCCAGTAGCTGCACCATTACCTGGTGTGACTTCGGGTTGGGCTTATCCTACAGGAAACGGACCACTCTTTGCTGCAGCAGTATTAACTTCACCATTTAGTGTGTTGACAGGTATTAATCCATTACCAGGTGGTGGTTTAGGACTACCTCGTATTCAGATGCCAGAACCAGCAAGCTACGCAAAAACAATTGTGTCAAAAGGTTATTTTGCATTAGGTTACGCTCTTGGATTTATTTCACCTTTAGATGATTCAGCAGATGGAGATTTCAATGGCTAGTTGCACGGATACAAGAGATCAAACATTTATTAATAGGCAAGGACTTGCGCAAGAGCCAATCTCTGTTAATGGACAATATACCCTAGCAGCTGTTGATAAATTCGCAGACGATCTTGCTAAAAATATATTACAAGAAGCAGATAAGAATCCAATTAAAATTGCTGTTAATAGATATGGAGATGATTTCTATACTGCTGTAGATTATATTAATACTACGTGGCGCAATAGAATAGGTAGTAATGCTGGTGATGCTTTAGCTGCAAGATGGGATCGTGGAAATATTACAAACCTTGAAATTGCAGATTTCATGGAAGCATATAATTACACAGCTAATGGTTTAATTAATCAAAACAATCTTTCAAAGCTTAATTTAGAATTAAACAATTATTATAACGGCGGTATTGCTGAAAGTATTTTAGGTGGTTTCTGTAATAGTCTAAAGAATATCTTTAATCAAATAGATGCGTTCTATGATTTAATAGGTGTAGTTGATGGATTAATCCAAGACGCTATAGCAATTTATAATAAGATACCAAGAGACTATGATGGATTTAAAACATTAATTCAAGAGGAGATTATCGACAAGCTTCTTGAAGAAATACGAACTAAGATTATTAATGTTATAGTAGAAACGTTCAATGACATTATGGCTGCTATTGAAAACTTTGATCCTGTAGGTATTATATCAGACGCTGTAACAAATGTCAACCGTATGCATACAAAAAGAGTTATGACACTTAAAGAACGTATGTGTAATCAGATGACAGAAAAGGAAAAACAAAAGCTTAAAGATAAACTTAAAAACTTTATGGATTATGCATTAGGTTTATTTGAAAACGTTGATTTAGAAACAGTACAATTCTTAGTTTATAGGTTCTGTGCACTTGCTACTAACGTTGAAGCTCTTATTAGAGAAATTAAAAATCCATTAGATAGTTTCGGTAATCGTTATCAAAGAGTAGTACAAAGACTACAAACCATTGGAAATATGAATACATCTACAGCAATTCGTAACGGAGGTGTAAGATTTTCTGAAGAAGAGCGACGTGCGACTATAAATAGTCTAAGGGATGTATGGGAAGGCGATTCTGGACAAGTACTCAGAACTCCTACCGGTGAAGATGCAATAGTTGTAAAAGAGATTACTGCTCAAGAATATAAAGACTTACCGCCTTGTATGGCTGTTTTAAAGGGCACAGATTCAAGGTTTGGCTTAGATCCAGATGCAAAGAGTTTTAAAGAAGATGATTATGGTATAGGATTACCTGCTTATACTCATCTTGATTTAGATGTAAAAGTTTATCTTGCGAGGATGCAGTCGAAGCTAGGTGAGAAAATCGTTATTACCAAAGGTTGGGTTAATAAAGAATATAACGATAAAATAAAAGGTTCGCCTGAAAGCAGCCACTTAAGTGGGCTTGTTATAGATATACAGAACAACTTTAATTTAAATAGTGATGAGAAAGTTGAAGAATTTAAGACCAGAGCTATTGCTGCTGGTTTTAGATACATTGTAATATATGATAAGCACATACATTTAGACATAAGAGATATACCTAGATGACGATAATTAGTAAAACACCGATAAGTAAAAAGCCGAATTTGTATGCAGATTTTCATAAAGATCTAAGAATTAGTCCTATTTCAAAAGACTTAGCTCTATTAAAAGACGAAGACGCTGTAAAACAATCTTTAAAGAATCTGATTTTAACAGATCCTGGTGAAAGACTTATGCAGCCATTTATAGGTGGCGGAATACGTGAATTACTATTTGAAAACATTACTCCAGGTGTGTTAAAAACAATTGAAACTAGATGTAAAAATACTATAGCAACTTATGAGCCACGCGCAGAAATTATAAATGTTACTGCAACAAGCGAATTTGACGATAATACTGTTAGAGTTTTAATAGAATTTTACATACGAAACGTCGACCGACCAATAACTCTCGATGTAATTTTAGAAAGGATAAGATAAGATGGCCACTCCAAAAACGCCGATTACCGAACTTGATTTTGATTCGATAAAAAGCCAGTTAAAAACATATCTGCAAACGCAGACTCAATTCAAAGATTATAATTTTGAAGGTTCGAATATGAGCGCGATGCTTGATGTGCTCGCTTTTAATACTTTCCAAAATAATTTCTATACTAACATGACAATGAATGAGATGTTTCTTGACTCGGCCGTCTTAAAGAACTCTATCGTATCTCATGCTAAAGAATTAAACTATATTCCAAGATCTCGTAAGAGTGCTAAAGCTACAGTTCGTGTTACTATTACTGATGCTAGTGCTACCGCTTCAACATTAACTATTCCAACTTATACAAACTTTAGTTCTAGTTATCAAGGAGAATCCTTTAACTTCGTAACTAATCAAACATATATTGCAAGACGATCAGCGCCTGGTATATATGTAGCTGATAATGTTGATATATTTGAAGGACAGATACTTGCTTCATTCCAAAGAGAAGGATTTATTATTGATGGAGACGGTGTATTACGTGTTCAGTTAACTAATGACGAAGTTGATACAGACTCTATTGTAGTATTTGTTGATGCTGAACAACAAGAAGATCGAAACGTATTTGCCCGCGCTAACACAATTTATGGTGTTAAACCATTAGATAAAGTATTTTATTTAGAGCCTTATTTAGATAATAGATATGCAGTTTATTTTGGTAAAAACGAATTTGGTTTACAGCCAGAAGAGTTTGAAGACGTAAGAGTACGATATCGTGTTTGTTCTGGTGAATTACCAAACGGTGCTACTTCTTTCACAACAAGCTTTATTGACGGTGCTACGATCAATGTTACTAATATAGCACCTGCAGCAGGTGGTGTGGAACGCGAAAGTACTGAAAGCATTAGATATTTTGCGCCTAAGTCTTTAGCAGTTCAAGAGCGTGCAGTTACAACAAAAGATTACGAAGTATTATTACAACAAGCATTCCCTGAAATTAAAAGTGTAAGTGCTTATGGTGGTGAAGAATTAGAACCACCTCAATTTGGTCGTGTTGGTATTTCTGTTTATTTAGATGCAGAAACAACGCTGATCAGTTCTACGCTTGCAAATACTTATATTACATATTTAAAAGAAAAGAGTCCATTAGGAATCGAGCCGATATTTGTACAGACTAAATTTCTTTTCGCAGATGTCGTTGCTGATATTGTTTATAGTAATAAAACAACTCAAAAGAGTTCAGCAGAACTTGAAGCACTCGTTAGAGCACAAATACAAACTTATGCAGATACTAACCTCGAAGATTTTAATGTTAAAATTCGTAAGAGTAAATTAACTGCTGATATTGATAAGATTGATACAGGTATTCAAAGTAGTACACTATCAATTAAACCAATGATTGACTGGGTACCTGCTTTAAATATTAAATCAGCTCCATCCTTTAAATTTGAAATGGAACTAATTAAACCATATCCATTTAGAGATGCTAACGGATTTAAAGATTATAAACCATCTGTTAAAAGTACACCGTTTGATGTTAATAAAATTTGTGTTTATATACAAGACGATGGTCTCGGTAATTTAATGACAATTATTGATGACGCTACAAACCCTCAAGTATCTAATCCAAATGTCGGTTCTGTAGATTATACAACAGGACTTATTAAACTTAATGATATAATCGTTGAAGCATTTGATGGTTCGTCTGTTAAAATAATGATCTGTCCTAAGAAGAGCGATATTGTTTCACCAAAAGGGCGTGTTCTTATTATTAGAGATACAGATGTACAAGTTAATATGGCACTTGAAGAAATACCTGGCGGTGCTACTACATCCTCAAGTTCAGCGATCGGTACACTAACAACAAGCAATTATTAATAGGAAATTGATTCATGGCTGATAATTATTCGCAGATAGAAAAAAGTATAAGCTTTTTTATTAATCAGCAATTCCCTGCGATCTATCGTGAAGATGGTCCTGAGCTAGTGCAATTAGCAAAAGACTATTATAAGTTTATGGAAACACAGAGTAACCAGTCTCTTTATGTTTCTAGACGTTTCTATGATTATAAAGATATTGATACAACAATTAAATCAATACTTATCTTTTTCCAAAAGAAATATCTTGCTGATTTAGAATTAAAGGAAGAGATGGTACCTTTCCTTGTCAAGAACATATTAGACCTTTATAGAAGAAAGGGTACTAAAGCTGGTATTGAATTATTCTTTTCTATATTTTACAACGAATATGATATTGACATTATTTATCCGTCGTCTAAGATGCTTAAGCCATCTAATTCAGAATGGAAGACTGGTACATTCCTTCAGATGTTCCCAAACGCTAATCAATTTTTAAGTAAAACAAATATAGCATATACATATGCTGATCTTATATCAAAAAATATTACTGGTAGTATATCTAAAGCAGTCGCTTCTGTAACTAAAATTAATTCGATATTAATTAACGGTATTTACACACCTATTATTTACCTTGACAATGTTCAGGGTCAGTTTGTAAAGTACGATGATATCTATACTAATATTGAAGGCGAAATCGTTACCTTCGGCCGTTTAAACGGATCTTTAACTGAATTTATTGTAGATCCTAGTGGTGGCCCAGAAGGCAGAAAATTACCACTCAATAAACCTGGTGACCCATTTAAAGTTGTTTCTGAAACTGCAGGTGATGGTGGTGAAGGTATAGTTGTTTCAGTATCTACAGAAACAGATAGTGTTGCTACTTATACTATTGAAGATGGCGGTTTTGGATATACAACAGCAAATACATCTCTTATAGTATCAGACCAAGCTATTCAAAGAGCGATCAGTGACGAAACAGTATTTACTTACGGTGAAGTACTACGAGACACTCAAGGTAATGAAGGGTTTGTAGTTGGAACCAACGCAAGAAGTATTGGTGTTAAACGAACGTCCGGTTCATTTAATCAATCATATGCTATTAGTACAGTTGATCGTAGTCCAAACATCGATTTAAAAGCACTGGGTATTCAGCGTGATGTTTCCGGAGTACCTATTGTTTCTTCTCCTGGCGTACTTTATCCAGAAGGTAGTCCACCAGATGCTAATACACACGTTACTGCTGTATTATCAAATACACAAACAGTTCCGTTAATTACAGATTTAATTCAGCCGTTTTTAGGTATTCAAGTTCACCTAACAGATATAGCTGCAGGTGTAACTGGTGATGCAAACGTAAGTGATTATAATAGTGGTGCAACAAATATGTCAGGCACCACTGTTGCTCCAAATATTTACACACCATTAGATCAAGCCTTTAATATTCAAGATGTTGAAATTGGTACAATTACTGGATTTGCAAATATTAATCAAGGTAAAGGATATAATTTTGATATCTTTGCTAAAGCTAAAGACAATTTTATTACAAAATTTAATAAGAAAAATCAGATCATTCGTTTAGTTAATAAGCCTGATGTTTCTTTCTTTGAATTACAAGAAACTATTACCGAAGCCAATACAGGAGCAACTGCAGTTATTATTGCTAAGGATGCTGATGAAGGTACTATAACAGTTATACCAAATACTTGGTATGGATTCTCAGGTATTAATAGCATTATACGTAGTAATCTTGACGCATATGCTATTGAAGGTGTTTCTCTTGATTATAACAGTACTAGAATATTCGGCGATAATGCTATAATAGACGCTAATGCAGATTATGAAACAGGATATATTGATACAGTAGCTATTAATAATTCAGGTTTTTCTTATCTCCACGGTGACACAGGAACACTTGTTGATCCAGACGACAGTACTAGAGAATTAGCTTTCGGTACAATTACAGCCAATACTCAGGGTAGAAATAAAGGTTATTGGAAAGATTATACTTCACATATTGACGGTTATGTTGCTCAACCTATCACTGATCAAACTCTAATATTACCAACAGCAGAATTTAGTAACCAAGCAGTTCGAACTGCAGTAGGTGTTACTACTACACCTCCCGACTTTAACACCTGGGGTCAATCAATAGCTTCAGATGGATTTGCTTATTTAGATATGAACCAGGATGGTGGTTCTATTACATCAGCCGATGCTTTACAATTCCTTTATTTAGCAGGTAAAACTGCAGATGAGGCCATAGTAAATAGATGGAATAATATAGTAGTTCCAAGTTTGCAAGCACAATGGTGGTATAGTTCATATCCTAATTTGTATAGCTTTGTTCAAGAAGTAAAATACTATAGTGCAGGAATGAGAATACAAGACAGTAATTTCTACCAAGAATATTCATACCAAATTAAATCTACGCTTGATAAGAGTAGATACGAAAAATTACTTAAAGAGAATGTACACCTTGCAGGTACTAAGATGTTTGGTGACTTTATCTATAAGTACGAAAATGCAAGTACAATAAAACCAAGATTCGTCAGATTCTTTAACGATGACGGATATGGTTCAGCTCTCGATTTAGCTAATACAGATATACTCGAAGCTTCAGTAACAAACTTTACAGTTGATAGTACATATGTTACATCAGATCACGAACCAATATAATAAATATTTAAATAAGAATTTAAAGGATAAAATGCTATGGCCAAGCAAACAATAGGTATCGGCGCAAGTGCTAATGACGGATCAGGTGATCCGATTAGAATTGCTTTCGATAAAGTCAACGATAACTTTAATGAGTTGTATGGTAACGGTGGTACCACCGGCAATACGCTTATAGATTTATTCGATAGTTCGGGTAATTTCGATTTAACAGGTAAACCACATAAAATATCATTCTATTATGATACACTAGTAAGCTTACAAGCACTGAACCCTGGTACTTATCACGGAGCTATAGGCCATGCTCACGATACCGGTTCATTGTACTATGCTCACGGTTCTTGGAGAAGATTACTTGCAGATACTTCCGGTGGTACAATACTAAATTACAGTGACCCTCTTGCTCCTCATGTTTGGGCAAACAACGTTACTAACTCAGAAACATCTGATTATGTATTAAAAACAAATGCAGATGGTACATATACTTGGGTTGAAATGGCTGGTGGCGGTGGCAGTTCATACGCTGATGCAAATGTTGATACTCACTTAAATACAAGTGGAGCTTCGGCTGACGAAGTATTATCTTGGACTGGTTCAGATTATGCTTGGGTTGCCCAGTCAAGTGGTGGCGGTTCTTCTGCTAATACATTCGGAACAATAACAGTAGCAGGTCAATCTAATATAGTTGCAGATAGCGCAACGGACGGATTAACAATTGTTGCTGGTTCTAATATGACCATTACAACAGATGCATCTACTGATACTATTACTTTTAACGCATCAGGCAGTGGAGGCGGTGGTGGTACTGACCTCAACAGCTTAGTCGGTGGAACAATCGATGTAGCTGCAGATAGTATTGGATTTATTGATGCTGATGATTCTAATGCTTCAAAGAAAGAATTAATTGCTGATTTAGTTGCAGCAATTGCTGGTACTAATGTTACAGCTTCAAACGGAGTATTAAGTGTTGCAGCACCAGGAAATACATATACAAATGCTGATGTTGACGGTCACTTAAATGTTTCAGGCGCAGCTTCTAATCAGTTCTTACAATGGAGTGGTTCAGATTATCAATGGGCTGCAGCAAGTGGTGGTGGTGGTGCTGCTACGAGAGTAAATGAAGCCGAAACAACAGGCTCGATAGCTGATGGCGCTAGTGGTAATATTGCATTCTCAACACTCGGTAAATCATTTGGATTACTTAAAGTTACTGTTGATAAAGAATGTTGGGTAAGGATTTATTCTGATACATCATCAAGAACAGCAGACGCATCCCGAACACAAGGTACTGACCCGGCAGATGGTTCAGGTGTTATTGCAGAATTTATCTCAACGACTTCAGGCACACAAGTATTTAAAGTTACACCATCAATTATTGGTTGGCTTGATAATTCAGAAACAACAGTTCCTGTAGCAGTTCAAAATAACTCGGGAACAACAGGGACAGTTCAAGTTACGATCGACGCACTTAAATTAGAGTCTTAATATATGGATAAGCAATTTTATAACGTATTACTAGAACCAGGTTCTGACGAAGCAGCATTTCTTGCTAATGAAGCAGCAGGTATGATTTGTCATGATAATCTTGACCTCTTTGATATGTGTTTAGTTATGAAATTAACAGAAGCAGAAGCAGCAACGCTAGAAGCAAGTCCAAAAGTAATAGAATGTCACAAAGAATTAGTAGCTGAGCCTGATTCATATCCAACAAGTATTCCAAGGTACGAAACACCAACTACAGAATATAGAGCAAGATACTATCCATCCGGCGGTGACGACGGTGCTGATTATACTGGTTCAAATATGTTTTTTACTAGTGAGTTTAAAGGCGCTACAGGTTTTAACCCGCCTATAGGATATTTTGGTGATACAAACTTTGAGGATACAGTTAAATCAAACTTTATGGGTGACTATGTTGATATAGTTGCAGTTGAAGCAGGATCCACAGCAGATGCTCTTGCCAATGGCCACGAAAATCATGTTGACTTTCAAGAGTTTGATAGTACTACTAGTAGGTTTGTTCCTATGGATTGGTCCGATATAAACTCATCTTTAACTAGTACTTTAAACAATCAAATTACTAACGCCAATGGTGCTGGAGATGGTTGGTTTACATATCATGCAGCTGGCGTACTTAGTGCAGCTGGTGGTAAATATTGCGGTTGGGGTAAAAACTCTTCGCTAAGATTAATATATCTTGGTGGTGAATCAACAGCTTCTGTTTATTACGCAGTACTTCAATGGCACCTTGCCAAACCTATTAATCCTATTACTGGAACTCGTAATGCAACAGTTGTTACTGGAGCATGGGGCTTTGGCGGATTAGAGCATACGAAGTTTTTTGATATTGAAGATTGTTCATATATAGAAGCAAAAGATCCAGTTACTAATGCCACTACTAGGTATGACAGAGGCGGTTACTTAGAAGGTGAAGAATTTAATATTACAATGACTGCCACAGGTTCTGCAGAATATATAGTTACAGGCAGCGATCGATTATATAACGGATCTACAGCATCAACACCTCTAGGCAATAGAGGCATTATGGGAAGACCGGGCGATAGAATTACAATAACTAACAATGCAGTCGGTGCGCATCCTCTCTATGTTAAAACTTCACCGAGTAGTGGATCTACTAGTAATCTATATTCTGGAGTAACAGGACAAGGCACATCAGAAGTATCTTTTATCTTACCTGACGCAACTATAGGATTGCATTATATTTGTGGATTTCATTCAGCAATGACTGGAACTATAACAAGTATTAAGGATACTACAACTTGGGGTCAAGATCTTAGACCATTCTTTAGATCTGGTATTATTCCAAGAGTAATTCTAGACCCTGCAGATAATACTGATAAGTGGATGATTTCAGTACCAAACTCGTCACGCTGGTCGTCTTGGGATACAATTATGGGCCAGTTTGCTGCTTACGAAGGAATATATCATTTTAAAAGCGCTGGTAATAATGCTCATGTTGCAGTTGATCCAGGTGATAACAGATGGAACACAGTTGTTAGGCAAGACGGCAATAGTCCTTATGTTATTAATTCTGTTGTTAGCCAAACAAATAATTTTAGTTCAACTGCAAATCCTGGGGCATTTGATAATTATCCGCTTAGAACATATATTAATGGTGGAGATAATCAATTCACAGTTGCTGCTTGTCAACAAGACGACACAAACAGATTATTAGATGATTATAGTAACAGAGGCCCAATGATTGACATAGCTTCTTATGGAGCGCAAACGTGGACATCATATCCAATTCAAGCTTATAGTGATGGCAGATGGGGTTATTTTAGTGGAACAAGTTGTGCTGCTCCAGTAGCTGCTGGTTGTGCTGCAGTATTTTTAGATTGGTATGTTACTCAGAGAGGTAAATTTCCAACTATTCCACAACTCAAAGAATTAATACAAAAACACGCTAAAGAAAACTTAATAGAAGATATAGTGACTAATATTGACTTTGAAAATCAAATAGGCACGTTGGACCCTAATATCGGCCAAGCTAGATTATCGCCTAAAAATATATCTTCAAGTAAATTATACTCTTCAACAGAAGTTAATAGAATTAAAGATGGTGATAGCAGTAATGGTGGAGCAGACTTAACCGTTCTAGCTGGGACACAACCATTAAGAATTCATATTCCATGGGGAATCAGAATGGGAAGCGGTAAATATATCGCTGGTGGTTCCGAACAAACACAACATAAAAGGAGACCGACCTCTGGATCTGTTTGGCCTCGAAGAAAGGTTTCTTTTTCTTCTTGAGACCTATTATAAATAATAAAAACAGTTAACAGTTAGAGTCGAACTTAAAAATGGCAGAAATACTTTCAAATAGCTTTAAAACAGATGTTACCCGATTATTTATTGACGATCTCGTCACTAATGACTATTGGCTATTTGTTTCTGGGATTGATACCTTCGCACCCGCTGACTCAGTTAAGTCAAAGCGTGAGTTTTTAGAGAAAACTTTATTCGCTAAGAAAGTAATTGAATCTGATATTCACTTTATGATAAAGTATTACCCTTGGCAGGTTGGCCAAGTATATGTTGAATATGATGATGAAGCAAATTTAACTGATCAAAGATTTTATGGAGTTGTTGGTCCAAACGATAATGATACTGGTGACTATCGTGTTTATAAATGTTTAAACAATAATGCTGGTACTACAGCAACTACACCACCTAATTATGATGCTACTAACACAACTCAAATTTATTCAACGGCCGATGGTTATGTTTGGAAATATATGTATGTTATTAGCTCATTAGAATTTGATGCTTATAACGCAATTGGTTATATACCAATTACACCAACACCAGTTCCTAATAATCCAGTAGCAACTACTAACAGTACAATTTCAGATATTGTTGTAACCAATCCTGCAGATAACTTTGGATACGTTTTAGAAAGAGGCTCATTTGCCTTGACACCGTTTTCAAGTGGTGTTATAATAGTAGAACCTACAACTACCTTTAGCCCAATAACAAATTACTATACTGGCCAATACTTATATTCAACAAATCCAAGTAACGGTGTTTCAAGATTATGGCAAATTACTTATTATTCTTATAACACTGCTACAGGTAATGCTGAAATACGAGTTGGTGCAGAATTATTAACAGGTGCTGCTTCTCCAGATATATCTGGTGCTGCAAGTAATGCTAATTTCCAAATCTTCCCAAGACTTAAAATTGAGGGTGACGGTACTGGAGCTATAGCAATCCCAAATATTATTGATGGTAGAATAACTAAAATAACTGTATTAAATGAAGGAAGCAATTATACAAACGCTACTGCAAGTATTGTAGATCCTTCTTATAGTTTTGATCCAGAAGATACTACAACAACCGATATTAGAGCAGAAATACGACCTCGCTTATCACCTGCTGGAGGCCACGCATTTAATTTAATCGACGATTTCCGTTGTAAGCACTTCTCAATGTATGCTTATATAACTGCCGATGATAATACAAAGATCGGTGATTCAAATACTTATGGTGGAGTTGGTATTGTACGATCGCCTACGTTTGATACAGGCTTTACTGCAGAAATCGTAGATAACAGAATAGCAATAACAACAGACGATTTTGATAAAGTGTCAGCTAATGGTAGTATTATTCAAGTTGATGGTAATAACGAAACTGTTTTTAGTGGCGTAGTACACGAGATTGACACATCAGCAAATACAGTTTATGTTGCTGAATACTTGGGTCCCTATAATAATAACAGCGATACTCAAACAGCTTTCAGTCGATCTGCAAACGACCTGCCATTAGATTTAACTTTACCATTTAGAAATGAAACTGGCCAGACAATCAATATAAATACTCCTGTAGGAGACAATGTAATTTTACCCAAATACATACAAAGAACCGGCGAAGTTTACTTTATGGAAAACTTCTTCCCACTAGCCCGAACCGACCTATCTCGTGAGGAATTTAAGTTTGTACTGGAATTTTAAGGAAATAAAATAAATGCCTATTAACACAAATCTCAACCAATCGCCTTATTTTGACGATTACGATCAAGATAAGCAGTTTAATCGCATTTTGTTCAAGCCCGGCTTTGCGGTTCAAGCGCGTGAGTTAACACAGCTTCAGTCTATACTTCAGAACCAAGTTCAGCAATTTGGTGATAATGTATTTAAAGAAGGTAGCATCGTTAAAGGATGTACCTTTACTGATATCGACGGTTTACAATATGTTAAACTGAGAGAAGGTACTGTTACCGCGTTCGACCCAACTTTATATGTAAGTAAAGTTGTAACAGAAGAAGTTGTTGGCGGTGCAGAGCAAGAGGTCGACTATGTATATAAAATTACTGGTCAAACATCTCAGCTTCAAGCACAAATTGTTGCAGCAGTAAGAGGTTCTCAAGGTACTTCAGCTGCCAACGCGCCAAATAATACATTCTTTATTAAATACTTAAATACTACTACAAGTTATTCACAGTTTAGTCAAGGTGAGAAGTTTGATATTACGTTAACTAAATACAAGCGTGGTACTGGTGTTCCTGTAAACCCCATTCAACCTATTACTCTTCCTACAGTTGGTACAGACACTGTAACTATTTGGAATGACAGTGACGCAGTTGGTAAAGCATTCGGTATCGAATCATCTCCAGGCGTACTCTTCCAAAAGGGTCACTTTATTTATGCTGAAGAACAAGTATTAATTATAGAAAATTATAGTAATATTCCCGCAGATAAATCTGTTGGTTTCCGTATTGCAGAAAATACAATTAACGCTCTTGTTGATGATTCGTTATACGATAATGCTTTCGGATCTAAAAACCAAAATGCACCTGGTGCAGACAGATTACAATTAGTTCCTCAATTAGTAGTTAAAACTCCTGCAGAAGCAAAAGAAGATGCTGATTTCTTTGCACTCATTCGTTATCAGAACGGAAACGCAGTTACATTGAGAGATGTATCTCAGTATAATGTTCTTGGTGAAGAATTAGCAAGAAGAACATACGAAGAATCAGGTAACTACATATTAGAAACATTCCCAGTACGAAGCGATGACAGAATACCTCAAGGCGAAGCTAATAGTAAAGTACACGCACTAGTCGGTCAAGGAGTTGCTTATGTTAAAGGTTTCCGTGTAGAAAATAGTGGTGAACGATCATTTGAAATTGATCAAATAACAAATACAGATATACTTAATAATCAATCTATTGCTACTGAATATGGTCACTACGTTAAAGTTACTTCTGTTCTTGGACATGTTGATATTGACTGGACACCAATTGATTTACAAAATTCAGGCGGATCAAAAATTGGTGAAGCAGTTGCTATTAACGTAACACCAACAAGATTATACCTTGCAAATATTTCAATGTCTGGAAGTATCGGAGACTTAGCCAAAGTATCAGATGGTAATGGTGTTATTGAAGTTGGTAATGTTTTACAATCAGCTGCAAATAAAGCACTAATATTTCCTTCTGGCTTAATCAGTACTTTTGATATGACAGATACTCTAATACCTGTCCGTACTAAAGCAGAAGTTACACATACTGGTGGTGCAATTACAATTACTGCAAACTCTGGCGAAGACTTTATTTGCTCAAACTCTAAAGAAGATATTTTAGTTGTAGAAAAAACTACTAATGTGTTTAGAGCAGTCTCAGCAGTAACAGTTACTAATAACAGTTCAGAATTAAATATTACTATTGACGCTGGTGCAGCAAGCCCAGTGTATGTTTACTATAATAAGAGATTAGTTGGTTCTGCAAACGGTATTGATTCTTATAATAAAATTGTAAGAGAGCCGTATGTTAAAGTAAATTACTCAGGTAATGCTACTCCTGCTAATACAAAATATAGTTTAGGTTTCCCAGACGTATTTGAAATAACAGAAATTAAAACTTTAGGTACAGGCCCTGGTGGAATTGACGAAGACTTTACAGGAAGTTTCAGATTAAAACGAAATCAAAAAGATCAGTTCTATGACTTATCTTATATTGAGTATATAAACGGTCGACCAAAACCTCTAGATGGAACTGGAAATCTTTACATTAAAATGAAAGTATTTGAGTGCGACGGGTCCACTGGTGGCTACTTCTTTAATATTAATAGTTATCCGAATACCCTTGATCGAAATGACATACCGGTTCATGTAGGTGACTCTGGTGGACTATACAACCTTAGAGACAGCTTAGACTTCAGGCCTCACTGTGACAAAGACTCAGCAGCTAACTATGGTATAACAACTACTGGTGCAGCACCAAGTATTACAGCTGCTGTGGGTTCAACAATACCAACATTTGCAGATAAAGGCGCTCCACTAATACCAACGTTTACTGATGGTGTTACAACAGATATCGAGCATTACTTAACTCGTGTTGATACTATTACAGTTAACTCTTACGGCGATATAAGTTTAATTAAAGGTAAGGAAGCACGATTTGCAGTTCCACCTCAACTTGAAACTGATAAACTAGCGATCGCCCAAGTTAGTGTTCCTGGTTACCCTGCTTTATCATCTAAGGATGCTGATAGTCAAGGGAAGCGACAATATGCTATCGCTATGAAGCCAACAGGAATTAAAAACTATACCATGAAAGATCTACACTCATTAGAGAAAAAGATCGATAACATGGCATACTATATCTCATTAAATCAATTAGAATCTGATACACAGAATATAACAGTACTTGATGAAAATGGACTATCAAGATTTAAGAATGGTTTTATTGTAGATCCGTTTAATAACTTATCTCTAGCAGATATTGGTAATCCAGAGTTTAAAGCAGCTGTTCCATTTAACCAAAAGATTTTAACTCCAGCTCTAAACACATTCCCATTGGATCTTAAATATAAGTCAAGCACATCTTCTACTATATTCCCTAGTGTATCAAAGCCAAGTGTTGCTACTTTAACAAGAGATTCAAATGTTGATATTATAGAACAACCATACGCTACTAATTTCAGAAATTGTGTGTCTAACTTCTACAAATATGCAGGTGAAGGTGTTATCTCACCCCCGTATGACGCTGCTTACGATACAACAACAAACCCTGTTACTTTAGATATAGATCTTACAAGTCACTTTGAAGAATTCGTTGATGAGATTCAAGCATTCTTGCCTATGACTGATACAAGAACAATAAACGTGACGCCGACAGACAATTTTCTATTTTTTCAGGCACAACGCGCGGCGCGGCGCAATGGAACACCATGGCCCTTACAGGAGCAAATTGTAACAACTACAAGAGAAATAGAGGTTGGAGAACAAGTTATAAGCGCACCTGTTGGTGACTTTGTATCTAACTTCTCGTTCGAGCCGTTCATGGCCTCTCGTGATATTAAGATTTATATGTCAGGATTGAGACCAAACACTGAGCATTACTTCTTCTTTGATGGGGTTGATGTCAATGCCCATATTGCTAAAGGTACTCCAACTGCAAATGTTGTTGAAGATATTGAAAGGTTTGGTGACAAAGGTATCACTTCAATTGCAACTGACTCAACTGGTGTATTAAGAGCAGTATTCCATATACCAGCTGGAACATTCTATGTTGGAGATCGAGTATTAGAGATTGTTGATGTCAACCAGTATTCAAGCATTGATAGTGGTGCTACTTCTAAAGGTTTCGTAACATACCGTGCCTATAACTTCTCTATTGAAAAATCATCACTTACTACTTCAACTCGTGCACCAACATTTGATATTAATAGTACTACAACTTTTAGAAATGTAACTCGAAGAATACGTGGTCGTGATCCAATTGCTCAAACCTTCTTTATAAAGAAAGGTATGGGTTCAGGCTCAAATTCAATCTTCTTATCTGAAGTAGACGTATACTTTAAACGCGTTAGTGCAGATAATGGTATTACTTTACAAATACGTGAAGTTATTAATGGTTTCCCAACAAACCAAATTATTCCATTCTCAAAAGTACATAAATTACCAGCAAATCTTACTTCAGCTGTTAGTGATGACGCTTCAGTAGCAACTACATTTACTTTCGAGGCACCAGTTAGACTTGATGTTGAAAAAGAATATTGTTTAGTATTACAGCCTGATGCTTCAGATCCTAATTATTTAGTATTCATATCTAAAGTTGGTGGGCTTGACTTAACGCCTGGTTCATCTCAAGGAACTGCGATCGTGCAGGATTGGGGTGACGGTGTATTATTCAGTTCAACAAACAACAGCGCATGGCAATCTTACCAAGACGAAGATATGAAGTTTACTCTACGTAGACATAACTTCAGTGCTTCTACTGGTTCTGTTACATTAACAAATAACGATAATGAGTTTTTAACCTTAAACAATATTACGCCATCTGTTTCATCTAATTACTTTATTCCTGGTGAAGTTGTTTATTCTGTTAAAGAAACTGCTGGTGCAACAGCAAATACTGGTGGAGTTACTTCAAATTCTACAACTGTTTCACAAACAGCAGCTGATCAAACATATGTTATCGGTGACTTTGTTAAAATTATAAGTGGAGCTAATATTCAAATAGCTGAGGTTGTTAATATACCAAATGCAGACTCTTTTGTAATTAAATCGCCATGGCCGTACGCTACTGCAACAGGTATTGATATTAATCCAGTTGTAAAAGGTAATATTTCAAATTATAATACAAGAACACCTGGCACACTACAACTTGAAGCAAGTTCTGCTACAGCAACTAAAAACTTTGTTTCAACAGAAACTGTTACAGGTTTTGATAGTAAAGTATCTGCAATAATTACATCAGTTGATAATATCAATTTAAGTTATGTTCAGCCAATGATTATGAGAGCAAATGATTCAGTATCTACTACTTCACTAGACGGTACACTCGTGCCACCAAGTGCTATAAATACTACATACACATCTACATTAGCCTTTAATGATAATAATCATTTTAGTCAGAACGGTGCGATAGTTTATAGTAAATCAAATGATCCAACTCGATCTAAAGCGTTTGACTTTATCGTTAATATGGAAAATGCAAGTAATGTAACTTCTACACCGTTTATTGATATTGAAGCATCTAAGTTGATCGCTTATCAATACACACTTGACACAGACCAAGCAGAGTCTAGTAATTATATTTCTAAACCTGTTGAACTTGCTAGTGATTTAGACGCTGAAGATATACATGTGTATGTAACTGGTTATAGACCGGTTAATTCAGATATTAAAGTCTATATTAAAGCTCAAAATGCTTTTGATTCAGCGGACTTAGATTCTCTCGGCTGGACTGAATTAGAAATGTTTGAAGGAGTGGGTACATTCTCATCTAATTCAAATATTAGAGATTATAGAGAGTTCCAATACAGAATACCTGCAACTGCTAAAGTTGGTGGTCTACCTAGTGGAGCTCATACGTACACCTCAAGTAATGGTACATTTAATGAATTTAGAAGGTTTAAGATTAAAATTGCTTTAACTTCATCTAATATTCACAATGCTCCTACTTTAAGAGATTATAGAGCTATAGCTCTCACATAGGACTGATTAAAATGAGTGATTTAAAAAGAGATTCAATATCTGGAGCAATAATAAACAACGATGCGTCTGCGCTGAATAAATATAAAGTAGAGCGGAGTTATTATCGTAAAGTAGACAAGCTACAAGACGATATTTTAGAAATCAAGCGCAGTATAATCTCTATATACGAAAGAATCGAAAAACTGGAAAACAAGTAATGGCAAAGGCTAATTTACAGAATATTACAACCTCTGGTACATTCCAGAACTGGTTTGATAAAACCAATGAGATTGTAAATATTATTAAGACTGATACTCTTACCGCTGGTGGTGATACTACTAACGGTAATGCTACTTTAGTTGGTAATTTTACAGCAACTAACGTTATTGCTAATACTTTATTACAAACTGATGGTATCGGGCCAAAAACTGGTGGAGCTACTATTCAAGTAAATAGTGACACTAAAATTAATGGTACTTCTCAAAACGCTTTAATAGTTTCTCATGGTACTGGTGGACAAGCACAATTTACAAACGGTAGTATTACTTGGAATGCAGGTCTTAAAGACAGCGGCGGAAATTTCATTATCGATACTGGTGCTGGTGATGATAAATTTAGTCTAGCAACCAACGGTATGCTTACTGTACCTAATATTACAGTTACTGAAGATGTTACTGCTAGAGCCTTTTATGGTGATGGTTCAAATTTAACAGGTGTCGTATCAGCTGTTGGTATTAATGATATTACAGATGTTACAATTACTAGCCCTTCAGCTAACCAGGTTTTAAAATATAACGGAAGCGCTTGGGTTAACGGTACAGATGCTAGTGCTGATCCTGGAATACAAGACAGTTATCAAGGTGGTTCATTTATTACAACTGGTTCAGTTTCTGGTGAAGAAAAAGCCTTCATTACAGGCAAGAGACTAATTAATGTACCATTCGGAGTTCTTAAAAGTAGTTGGAATGATGTTGCCTATGAAGTACTTACATGGGGCCCAAGTGGTATCAGTGTAAACGGTTACGGATATTTTAATGATGATGTTCAAGTCCGTGATGGTAATGTTACTGTTTATAGCAACAACACTATCAAAGCATTCATTGATACAACAGGTAACGGATACTTTACTGGTGACGTAACAACAAACGGTTCTGCGTCAGACGAAAGATTAAAAGAAAATATAAAGCCTCTTGAAAAAGGTTTGAAAACAATAGAACAAATAAAGACGTATACGTTTAACTATAAAAACAAGCCTCAGGATACGCATCCTGGTGTTATTGCGCAGGAAATCGAAAAGCTGGTTCCTGAAGTAGTCTATGATGTTGAGATGGAAGAGGGTACGCGTAAAGCAGTGAGATACCAACAATTGGTTCCATTGCTAATAAATGCAATCAAAGAGCTAAGCGATAAGGTAAATGATTTAGAAGATCGGTTAAAATCGTAATTCGTAATGAGTACTTGAGTACTGACCTAATAAATAATAGATAAAAGGGAATAAGATTAAATGTCAAAGATTTCAGAACTAGGTTCCATTACCGGTGCAAATACTAGGTCGGAAGACCTTCTTGTAATTGTTAACCTTGTTCAAGGTGACGATGGTACCAAGAATATCTCAAGAAAAGAACTCGTACAAGCTATTCAGTACGAGATATTTGATCGTATCACTATTACAGGTGGAACGATCTCTGGCGTTGAGATGTCAGATAGTACTCTTGATAACGTTACAATTGATAACTCAAATATTGAAGATACTGATTGGATTCGTGGTACAATTGATGAAACCGTCATTACGAATTCAGATGCTAACAATGTTGTCATTACTTCATCTTCGTTTACTGACGGTTCGTTAGTATCTTCTACTGGTGAACAACTAACTATTGCCAATTCATCGTTCGACGATGGTACAATTACAAATAGTACTGCTAATAACGTTATCATAACTAATTCTGAGTTTAATAACGGAACTGCTAATGCAGTCGTAATAACAAATTCTGAGTTTAATGAAGGCACAGGTAACAATGTTGTCCTAACTAATTCAACTATTGATGATTCAGTAATCACTGATAGTACAGCAAATAATATCACAATAACAAGCTCAACCTATACTGATGGAGCTCTTGCTGATAGTACTGCTAATAATATTACCATGAGTTCATCAACGTTTGATGGTGGTCTAATTACAAATTCAGATGGTCGTACTATGGCCATCACTACATCATCTTTTGATAATGGTACTGGTTCAAATAACACATTTACAGATACTACTTTATTAAATGGTACTGCAAATAACTTCGTAATTACTTCATCACAGCTTAATGACAGTACTGTTAATAACACAATTATTACAAGTTCTGAATTTAACGATGGTACTGGTAACAATGTTGTCCTAACTAATTCAACTATCGATGACTCTATCTTTACTGATGGTGTAATATCTAATACTGAATTCCAAGGTACAATGCAGAATGTTGTAGCAACTGATATGACAATCAGAAGCTCCGCTGCAGATGGTTTATCTTCTAACAATTCAACCTTTGAAAATGGTGCGGTATCTGGTTCAACCTTTGACGGCGGAACGATAACAAATACGAATCTTGTAGACTTCGACATGAATTTGACGCAAGAGTTCGACGCGCCGATGGACGACGAGTCATACTTTGCTATTCGTAACGAAAGAACTGGTGATACTGAACAGATTAATTTCAACCAACTCTTTGAAGAAGTTTCTAAGAAAACAGCACAAGCACTTAAAGTTAATGTAGACGCTGGATCTGGTGATGATGCAAATCCAGGTACAATGATGCAACCAGTAAGAACACTGGAAAGAGCATTTGAACTTTGTTTAGAAAAAGCTGGTGGTGAACTTAATCGTAACGCTATTAACAACGCGGTTCACATCTCAGTTGGTCCTGGTACTTATTATACAAAAGGTAACTTGATGTTGCCTGATGATTGTTCTTGTACCTCAACTGCTGGTCAGTATGCAACTGTTATCGAGGCGCTGCCTGGATACGAAAACAATAACGGAATCTTAGTTGGTTCTGGTTGTTATGTTCAGGGTTTTGGTTATCAGAACTGGAAAGTTGATAACTTTGACTTCCCAGAAGGCGGATTCGCAATTGCTTATCGACCTGGTGCTAAACTATTACGTTCACCTTACTTAAGAGATAGTACTCAGTTATCTAACTTCTTACGTCAAGATGTTGAACCACCTCTTAATCCTTATAATACAAAAGGTACTCTTGCTGACCTTGGTCAAACATTTGTACTCGAAGCTGGTTTAACAGGATCATGGTCAGTAGATGATGAAATTAAATTCTCATCTGGTGCAATCGGTTTCCTAACTTGGGACGACACATTAGATACAGCAAAAGGATACACTGCTGATATCGCAGTTAATCGCACAATTAGAGTTCGTAATCTAAAAAATGGCGTCGGTTTCAAAATTGGTGATACAATAACATCTGAATCTGGTGGTACTGCTACAATTGAATCTATCGGTATTGATGACTTCCCTAACAGAGAGGTTGGTCGAGGCGGTGGTTGTGTACTTGCAGACAGAAGAGTACTTGATCCAGACTCACTATATACTTACGTATTATGTTTTGGTTTTACACCTCGTACTCAAAACGGTTTAGGTTATGTTGCAAGAGACGGTGCTGGTATTAACGGTATCGGTTCTCTATCAATCTTTGTACGATGTGCATTCTATGCCCTAAACGGCGGACAGATGACGCTGAACAACAGTGGTACTCAGTTCGGCGATATCTCAATGAGAGCAAAAGGAACATCACAGTTCTTCCAACCTAAAAATACTACTGCAACTATTGTAGGTAATACTGTATTCGGAACTTCCATAATGGATGGTTCTGACAATATTATTTCAGACATGACTGACTACCTCACAGCTAATTCAGCAAATGGTGGTTTAGGTTATACTGGTTACGACTCAGTTAAATGTGAGCGAGATACTGGTATTATAATAGACGGTGTCGGTTATGACGTAGCAACTGATTCTAACTACTGGAGTAGATTAGCAGGTATTACTTATAGATCTCCAATATCATCTAAAGTTGTAGGCGATCAGCTAGAAGCAACAATAGGTGCTAATGTATTCCTACAGTCTCGTATTAATGAAATATTTGCTAATGCTAATAACGAAATTATTCCAAGAGTAGATACAAGTTTCCAAGAGATGTACAACGTCGTTAAGTACGGCGAAGAAAACATGAATCCAATTATCTGGCAAGATACAACCAAACCACAGGTTGCTGCTAGAGAATTATTGCAAGACAACAGACAGTTTATTACAGATACTCTTATTGATTGGATTGAAAATAACGAAGAGTTTTACGCATACGATAGTAAAGCATGTAGACGTGATGTATCTGATTATATCTTACCTGCTGTTAAAAACGACATGTTGTTTGATACAAACTTTAACGCAGTTACTGCTGGTGAAGCATACTATATGGCTGCTGCAAAAACTGTTATTGAAAATCAAAATAACGAAACTGTTGCTGCATATAAGAGACTTAAAGATCAAACCAACGAGTTACTTGACGGTGATTCTTATGAAGCTGCTGCAAGAACAGATGCTGCGTTTGACGAAATATTAGAAATACTCGAAAACAAAAATACAGCATATACACCAACTAAGGCAACTTACGATGCTGCAACTGGTAAGTCAGTTATAACATTAAATACAAGCAAGAAGTTTAATGTTTCTAATGCTACTTACGACCCTGCATCTGGAGTATTTACTGCAACGATCGGTTCTCACGAACTAGTAGTTGGTGATTATATTAGATTTAAGCCAGAGTCAATTATATTTAGTTGTAACACTGGATCTGGTGTACAAAACCATCCTACTCCTGCAGCTCACCACCCATATTATAACAAGCCAGTTAAAATTACTAACGTGTCTGGTAATGTTATAACAATGAATGTTGGTGGAGGCGGCCCTACTGGTCAACAAGTTCACACATTCGTCTCAGCTGCTCCACAAGCAATTAGTTCAAGTCACGGTTTAAGTACTGGCAGAAAAGTACTATTGAGAACTGGTGGTCTTGTATTTACTTGTTCAAGAGATAATCACACAACAAGACATGCATATCCAAGAGCTTCTGATCCTGCAGCTGGTGCGCCGATTGAAGTATTAGGTGCTAACGAAACAACAATTACAATTAATGTTGGTGCATCTGCAATAGTTGATGAACACAGATTTGTTGAAGCTTTATCACAATCTGTATCAATCTTAGGTGCTGATATTAGATGGAGCGACAATGCTTCAATTGCTGCTGATAATAAAAATGCACGTAAACAACTACAAGCTAATAAAACATTCTTAGCAGATTATGTTGAAGGTTATATCGATGAAACATATTTCAGATATGACTCTAAGAAATGTCGTAGAGATACACAAAAATACATATTACCAGCAGTTGAAAGAGATATCTTAACTGGTTCTAACTATAATGCAATCCAAACTGGTATTGCTTATCGTTCAGGTACAACACTTGCAGATAATGTTATTAACGATCAGTTAGTAGAAACTATCGGTGCAATGAATGAAATCAAATCAAGAATTAATTTAAATAATGTTGAATCTGGATTTACTGTAACAGACGCTACTTACGATCCAGCTACTGGAGTCTTCACTGCAACTATCGGTAATCACGGTATGGCAGTTGGCGATTATATAATGCTTGCTGATAACGGTATTACAATGAGTTGTGATATGGGTGCTGGTGAAGTTAATCATACTTCTCCACAATCACATCACCCATATTGGCAAACACCTTGCCCAATTACTGGTGTAACTGATACAACTATTACAATGAATGTTGGAGATGGTGGAGCAGGACAATATCCGCACACCTTCGTATCAGCAGTAGCAAATGCAATTGTTCCTGCTAAAGGAGTTGGTTTAAGCTTTACACCAACAACTGCTACTTACAATCCTGAAACTGGAATGTTCTCAGCAACTATCGGTAAGCATGGATTACACCCTGGCGACTATGTTAAGTTCTTAGCAGGTGGTGTAACATTTAGTTGTGATACAGGAAGTGGGCCGCAGAATGACGCAGTCCCAGCGCCTTCACATCCATTCTATAACCACCCATGTTCTGTCGAGTCAGTAACAGCAACAACTATTACAATGTTCGTTGGTTACGGTGGTTCTAATGTACACACATTTGTATCTGCTTTAGATAACTCAATTACTCACATGGTAAGTATCGACGATAATGCTTCAGGATTTAGAAGTAATGAAGCTATTGATAAGATTACAAGTATTCTACAAAGCAGTGGTAAAACATATACAACAACTAACGCTACTTACGATCCAGGTACTGGTTTAACAGTTCTGACAGTTGGTGCTCACGATTTACAAATCGGAGATGAAATTAATATTGCTGCTAACAGTTTAACATTTACTTGTGATACTGATGGTAACGTAACTAATTATACGTATCCAACAACAACGATTACTAATTTTACACCTACTAATGCTTCTTACGATCCAGCAACAGGTGTATTCACAGCAACTATCGGTGCTCATAAACTGAAAGCTGGTGATGAGATTGAAATTGCACCAGAGAGTATTGTATTTACTTGTGCTATAGACGGTAATGCAACAATCCATCCGACTCCTGAAGCACACCATCCTTTCTGGAAGAAAAAGATTAAATTAACTTCGGTTGATTCTACAACTATTACGGCTAATGTTGGTTCAGTTGCAAACGGTGGCGGAGTACATACCTTTGTATCTGCTCTTCCAAATGCAATACAAGGCGAAAGACAGCACCCTGCATATAAGAAACCTGTAGTAATTGCTTCAACAACTGGAACAACTCTTACTGTTAATGTTGGTACATCTTCTGATCTATCACCACATACATTTATATCAGCTACTGCAGATAATATTAAGACTGCTAAATACATTTCAACATACACACCAACGACTGCTACATACGATGGTGGTACTGGTGTATTCGTTGCATCTATCGGTAGACACAATTTAGAAGCTGGTGATTACGTACAGATTAAACCTAACTCGGTTGTATTTACATGTGCTCTTGACGGAAATGTTACTGAACATTCTGCACCTGCTGCACACCACCCTTACTATATGACTCCAGTTCAAATTGACTCAGTAACTGCTGACTCAATAACAATGAATATAGGAGCTGGTCCTGGTGGAGTTCATACATTTGTTAGAGCAGAAGTTGGAGCAATCGATTCAGACGCTATAGTATTTACTGACCCTGCTGCACAGATTAAACACTACACACCTACAACTGCAACATTTATTCCTGCATCTGGTATCAGTGTAGTAACTAGTGCAAATCATGGTTTAACAACTGACGATTGGGTAGAGTTTGCACCATATAGTTTCACATTCACTTGTTCACTTGACGGTGATGCAACAGAGCATTCATACCCAAGAAAAGGTGATGTTAACTATAGAAGACCAATGCAGATTACTGCAGTTACAACAGACACATTTACTGTTAATCTGGGTGCTACTTCAGGTGGTACTCATACGTTTGTATCTTGTGAAAAGCACGCTGTAACTCATGTATCTACAAACGGTCAAGGTCAATTAGCAAGAGAATATCTACAGAACAACAAAGACTTCCTTGCTGCTGATGTTCAAGAGTTTTTAGATACACAATACTTTGTATTTAATGGCGCTAAGTGCTCAAGAGATTCAGGATATATCTTAGACGCAGTTAGACGAGACCTTGCTACTAATTCTAACTACCACTCAGTGTTTATGGGATTAGGATATCTTATCGGAACTGAAGGTGCTAATAGAGTTATATACGAACAACTTACAGAAACAGTTGGAGCGATCAACTATCTAAAAGCACAAGTTGCGGCTGATCCTTCAGTAACAGGAACTGCACTTACAAGAGCTAATGCTTCATTCGATGAAATTATCGACATTATGTCAAACGGTCGTGCAAATGCTAACGCTCTTACTTACGGTGATGAAGCTGCGTTATCTGTTAACCATACAACTGGTGCTACTGCATTAATTAATAACAGACTCTTCTTACAAAAAGAAGTTACTGCTTATATTGCTGATCAGTTCCCATCAATAACATACGATGTAGCTAAGTGCGAAAGAGACACTGGTTATATGATTGATGCTTTAGTATGGGATGTTAAGTACGGCTCAAATGCTGCTTCTGTTAACTTCTCAAGATTATATTACGAAAATGCAATTAGTGTATTACCTGAAGATCAGAAACTACCTACTGCAAAAACTTGGGAGCATCTTGCAAATGTTTGTTATAACATTGTAAGAGATGTAGCAGTTACTCCAACAACCGGTAATACTGAAACACAAGATGTTTCACTAACAGATGCTGGTGTTGAGGTTGCTGAAGCTGCAAGAGCAGGTGTTAATGTAACTACTCAAATTATTAGAGATAACAATTTAGATAATCTTCCACATCTTAACGAAGGTTCAGTTGAAGTTGCTATGGAACCTGCAGTTAATACAATCGACGGCTTAACAGAAAATCTAAAAGAGTCTGTTATTGAATATCTAAGAGATGAGCATAACGGATTACCAATTGCTAGAGAAAAATGTACTCGTGATGTTGGAATTATTCTTGACGCTGTATCTCGTGATATTGAATACGGCGGAAACGAAAATACATTAGAAGCTATCGATTATTACTTCAAGCAATTTAATTCTGAAAGTGCTGATTACGAACAACAGCGATCAACTAACGTTTTACCAGTTGAAGTAAAAGGTCAGATGAAAGCGCTGGCCGATTACGAAGATACTGCTAACGTATCTGGTTTAAGAGAAAAGATTAATATTCTTCCTCGTGAACAGCGTAAACCAATACAACTTGCGTTTAGAAGATTAGCTGATGTTGTTGCTCCAGTTATTTCTGGATCACAAACAACAACACCATACGGTGTTAGATATACTCCAACAAACGCTGCATATAATCCAGCAACTGGAGTATTTACTGCAACGATCGGTACTCACACATTAAAAGTTGGAGATAAGATTTGGTTAGCACCTGAAGGATTTACCTTTAGTTGTGATATGGGAGCTGGTGTACAAAGTCATACTTCACCACAAAAGCATCATCCATTCTACCACAAACCTGTAACAATTACAGCAGTCGGTGCAAACACAATTACAATGAATGTTGGTGATGGTGGCTCCGGTCAACAACCGCATACATTTGTATCTGCTCTTGCTGATTCAATACAAACTGTACCTTATGTTAATACTGATGGTACAGCGGTTAGTATTGCTACAGCTACAGCGGCTCACGACTTAATTGACACAATTGCTAACTTCATTGATTATACAAACATTGAAGATAATGAATTACCAACACTTGTTAAGGCTTCTTTTGATTCTAACAGAACATTAGCAAGAAAGCAATTACAGAGAAACAGAGACTTTATCATTGAAGAAGTTCAAGGGTATATTAAAGATCGTTATTACACATTCGATGGCGATAAGTGTAAGCGTGATATTGCTTTACTTCTTGATGGAGTTAAAGTTGACGTGTTAACAGGTTCAAACTATAACGCAGTTCATAACGGACTTGCATATAGAATTGAAACACCTGGAACTAATAAAGTAATTAACGAACAATTAGTTGAAACAGTTAAAGGTATTGAATACGCCAAAGCTAAAGCAGTTGCTGCTGTAACTGACCAGGCGTTGCAAACTAAGACTGAGGAAGCATTTGACGAAATCATAGATATTATGACTAAGGGTCGAAGCGCTGCTGATGCGATTGATTACACTTCAACTGCACTTAATGTTAATAAAATTAATGGTAGATCACAATTACAAAATAACAAGGTATTCTTACAGGCTGAAATAACTGCTTGGTTAGCTGCTAACAGACCTTCACTTTCTTACGATGTTGCTAAGTGTGAAAGAGATCTTGGTTACTTAATTGATGCGGTATCATTCGATATACAACACGGTGGTAACTTTGGTACTCTCAACTTTACTAGACTATACTTTGAAAATGGTGTAAACGTCGGATTACCTTTATCACAGCGTGAACCTTCATATGCTGCATTTAGACATATTGGTGATTGTGCAAAGTTAATTGTACAAGACACAGATATAGGCGGACTCAAGTCTGTTGGTAATAGCGAAACTCAAAATATGGCTGGTGCAACTGCCGGAGTTCTACTTGCTGCAGATGCTGAAGAGTTATTTGATATATCAGCACAAATTATCGAAGACAACGGCATGTTAATGGCTCCAGCATATGACTTACCCGATGCTGCTGCACCATATAGTACTGCTCAAATAGCTGCATTTAATGCAATAGATAATATTAAAACAACTGTTGCTGAAGGCTTAATCGAGTATGTATCTACATTCTACGATGTCTTACCATTTAGTGAAACTAAGTGCAGAAGAGATACTGGTTATATTATCGATGCTGTATCTCACGATATCCAATACGGTGGAAACAGTGCAACAGTTCAAACTGCTGGAATGTATTTTGAGAATGCTGTAAATACTGGATTGAAACTTGAACAAAGAATGGGTACAAGAGATGCATTCATACACATGTCTAAAGTTGTAGAACATGTTGTTGGTGCAGTAGATATTACAACAACTGCATTCCCTAAAGAAGCAGTATTCTACACTGGCGATATTTTAACTCAGTATGACTACTGGCTTGGTGTTGAATCATATCAAACAACTGAAGCTCAAAATAAAGCAGTAATTGGAGCTAATCCAAATACATGTAAAGCTGCAAGAGACCTTGTACAAATAGTTGCTAACGCTGTTGATGATAATATTGAAATCGGATCAACAATACCAGAGATGATATTCCCATCAGAAGCTTGGGTAGCAGATAACTATAAAGTAGCTAAAGACTTAGTTGATAATCAGAGAGATACAATAGCTGAAGCAGTAATTACATATCTAAGCAGTGTACACAGTGGATTGAGTTTCCCTGCAGCTAAATGCAGAAGAGATATTGGATATATCGTAGATGCTATATCACACGATGTTCAGTACGGCGGAAACTTCGCAACAAGACAAGCTGCTGGTATCTACTTCGAAAATGGTGTTTCAGTATTACCGGTTGACACAAGAAACCAATATTCAGATATATTGAATATTCTTGGTACACTTGTTGATGGAGTAGTACAAGAAACTGATGTTTCAAATACACTATACACAATCACTCCTCAAAATACTTTGGGTACTGCTGCAACAGCAACAGAAGGTACTAGAGCTCATGATTTAATTGCTTATATCGAAGGAGTTATAAGAGCTGATGATACTGATGAATTACCTGCGATCGAGCCAGGTAATACTGGATGGATCGACGCTGAACTAACAACAGCTGCCGTAACAATCGACGATAGTACTGAAGAGCTTGCAAGTGATGTAACAACCTTCATAAATAATAACTTTGATGTACTTGATTATAACAAAGCTAAGTGTAAGAGAGACACAGGGTTCTTACTTGATGCATTCAGTTATGACTTAAACTTCGGCGGTAACTCTGCTTCAAGATGGAATGCAGATTTCTACTTCTGGAACCAAGTATATAGATTACCTGAAGATCAAAGAATACCAACTGCCAAGTCTTACAGACATCTTGGAAAAATCTGTAAAGATATAGTAATTGGTGAATACGCTGGTCAAGTTCAGAATGGAGAAGTTGCAACAACTGTTGAGAGTATTAAAGTTGAAGGATTAGCAAATATCTTCTACAAGACTCAATTGTACAATGACACTAAAGAATTGCCATTGCTTGAAGAGCCAACTTATCTAAATCCTGTGTTTACAGATGCTAAAAACATCTTAGGACAAGTAAGAGAAGCTTTACAATATGAGACAGTTAGTTTTGTTGGAAAAACATATAAGTTTATCGATCTTAACTTAACAAGACGTGATGCTAAAAACTTATTAACCGCAGTCAGTAACGACTTTAAATATCAGAAGTATGACCCTGATGTTGCAGCTCCAACATATACAGACTTTGGTAGTTCAAACGCAACAATGACATATACTGCTGCATTCTTTGACTTCAAAGGTGCTCATGTATTCCCAGTGTTTAATCCAACATTACAAGGATTGAAGTATCAAGGTTCAGTTGCTCAATTATCAGATCTATCAGCGATCACTGGAATGAAACTTAATCATTCATATATTGTTGCTACTGATTACGCTACGAACTATTACGCTGGTAATATATATTACTGGAATGGCACAACTTGGGCATTAGAAGGTGCAAATAATACTGATCTTCTAGATGCATTTACTGGTGCATGGGATAGAATGAGAAATTACATTGTTGGTATTGCGCCTAACTCACAGCACGCATTAATGGTTGAAGGATTATTTAATGACTGTGTTAAAGATAACATACTACGTCCTAATACATTAGTATTCGGTTCGTTGGTTGAATCCATTGCTCACCAGTTCAACGGTGCATCGGCTGGTGTTAATAGAAACGCGCTGCCACTTAACTTTAGAAACCTTGGTTCTGCTATATCAGCGATCGCTTCGGTACTTAATGAAGATGGTGGTAGAATCCGATGGTCAGGTGCTGATGAATTGAATAACCAGTACTTCGCAAGAGGATTAAGAATTAACGGTCGAACCGGAAGAATTGAAGGTAGACCATTTACATCTTCTGTTAGAAAACTCGCAAGAAGAGCTTCTAATAGTAGAGCATCAATTTAAATAGGATAAAGATATGCCAATTACTACAATCACAACATCGCAGGCGCCGGACGCAAAACCGGTAGCGGTTCAAAAGGTCGTATCTACCAACTGGCAAGTACTTGTTGAAGTACCTCAATACGAGGTTCCAGAATTAGTATTTGGTGGTAGTACAACTGTTGAACCGGGCGTCGGCGAGATTATTTCACCTTTAATATTCTGTAATACAACAGCAAGCACAGCAACTGTCGATGTAAGATTTCATCGTGAAGACGTTAATGCTGAATTTTATGTTATTAGAAATATGTCAGTACCAGCTTACGAAACTACTGCAATCCCACTAAACGGCCAATTCTTAAAGAGTGGAGACACTCTCGAAGTAATAGGTGATACGGACTTAGCAATTCATGCTACATTATCGTTCACATTAGGCCAATCTGAGGAAGATGACGTTGTCTAAAGACAATAAATAATATAATATGATAAACGGAGACTAAAGTAAAATGTCCAAATTTGGAACACTCACAGGAAAGAATCTATTAATCGGTCATGGCGTACCGGTAGCCTTTCCAATTACTCTTGATCCAGCACCGTTCGAAGGTTCTGTGGTTTATGCTGATAACGGAGAGCTAAGATACTCCAACGGCACAACTTGGGAGCCATTAGGAACTGGCCCACAGGGAACTCAAGGTAATATTGGTATTCAAGGTAATCAGGGTGTGCAGGGCGACTATGGTCCCGGCTTTACAATTATCGGCGCGGTCGCTGATGTTGATAGCGGTGGCGATCCCCAAGCAACTCTTAATACTGCATTCGGATCTGCTAATATTGGCGAAGGTGTTATTGATGACGCTGACGACGAACTTTGGATTTACGATGGAACAACCTGGGTAAACATTGGATCATTTAGAGGTGTTCAAGGTTTACAAGGATCTGATGGTCCTCAAGGTGTTCAAGGAACAATCGGTAACGAAGGTATCCAAGGCGAACGAGGATATCGTGGTTTCCAAGGTCCAAAAGGTATTCAAGGTACTCAGGGTGTTCAAGGTGACTTAGGTATTCAAGGTATCCAGGGCCAACGCGGACCACAGGGTGTACAAGGTGTTCAAGGCGAAACTGGTATTCAAGGTTTACAAGGCCGTGAAGGACCTCAAGGTATTCAAGGAACAACTGGTATCCAGGGCGATACTGGTATTCAAGGCATGCAAGGCTTTAATGGTGATGACTCTGGTGCAATAGTTCAGTACGTACTTGGTAATCAAATAACTGAATCTCCTGCCCCTGCTGGCGGGTTTATGACCTTTAATGCACCATCAACAAACACTACATTTACTGGTGTTACTAAGATTTGGATTAATGATGATGACGCGTTTAATAATAACTTAGATGGTCTATATCAATATATTGCTAGTTCATCATCTGCTAATAAAGCTTATGTAAAAGTAACAAAGCGTGATGAACCATCACGATACGCAATTTTCTCAGTACAAGACATTGTTGAAGATATTGGTGGTACTTATTGGGAATTAGATGTAACATTCTTATCTGGTTCTGCTACTAAAGAACATTTTGTTATAGAATCTTCTCCTGGTTCGGGCACTTATATTAGTTCCCCATTACTAGTTGCTTTTGATGTTTCTGGTGATCGCGGTATTCAAGGTCTACAAGGACCTATTGGACCTCAAGGAACACAGGGTGTACAAGGTGTACAAGGCCGAAGAGGACCTCAAGGTGTTCAAGGTACAACTGGTATTCAGGGTGTACAAGGTCTGCAAGGTGTTCAAGGTACTCAAGGACGTGTAGGACCACAAGGTACACAAGGCCTGCAAGGTGTTCAAGGTACTCAAGGTTCAGCTGGTGACTTCGGTGGTATTTCATACGAATATACTTATGGTGATAGTACTACTGATTCAGATCCAGGCACAGGTAATTTACGATTTAGTTCTACAAACTTCTCATCTGCTAACTTAAAATTATGGATTGATGACGAAGAAGCAAACTCTATCAATGTTATGGATGGCTTACTTACTGAATTAGATGATCTAACAGGCTCGCCAAAAGGTTATCTTAGAGTAGTTGATTCTTCTGATTATTCTAACCAAGCTCTTTTCAGAATTGATCTTATTACAGATAAAACAGGTTATTGGCAATTAGATGTTACTCCTTTAAACGGTGTAATTACATTTACTAATTCTACAAATTTAAGAGTAACATTCTCAAGAAACGGCGACCGTGGTTTACAAGGTATACAGGGCGTTCAAGGTATTCAAGGTGATGTTGGTTTCCAAGGTATTCAAGGTATCCAAGGACCTCAGGGAACAACAGGTATTCAAGGGTCACAGGGTCTACAGGGTGTACAAGGAGAATCAATTCAAGGTACTCAAGGTACACAAGGGATAACAGGTTCTCAAGGACTACAGGGTCTTCAGGGATTACAGGGTGGTACTGGTGGACAGGGTACTCAAGGTGTTCAAGGCACTACTGGTATCCAAGGCTTGCAGGGTGTACAAGGTGAACAAGGACAATATGGTGGATTAACATTCCCATGGAACTTCGTTAATAACACACTTGGTGGTACTGATCCTGGCTCAAACAATTTCAAATTCAATAATGCTAACCCAACACTTGCTACATTAATTACAATTGATGACACTCCTACTGATCAGTTCTCTCAACAAGTAGATGGTTTATTCGATTTTATTGCTAATCAACCTGGCGCAGTTTTAGGTTATCTAAAAATACAAGAAGGTAACTATGAAGATGGTGCTGGCCCAGCTGGTCACCATTGGTTAATATACGAAATTACTGGTTGGACATGGAACGGCGCTAGTAAAACTTACGGTTACTGGGATGTTAATTATGTTGACGGTAACGTTACTAACTGGCAGACTTCTGTTAACGCGGTTCACGGGCCAACTACTCTAATTACATTTGTTCCTCGTGGTCCTGGTGGAGTTCAAGGTGCACAAGGTACACAGGGTTTACAAGGGTTACAAGGTTTAACAGGTGCTGGTACTCAAGGTACACAAGGACCTCAAGGTACTTTAGGTTTACAAGGAACGACTGGTTCATTCGGTGGTGTAACGTTTGATTATACTTACGATAGTTCAACATTAAATAGTGACCCAGGTACTGGTAAATTAAGAATTAATAACGCTACGTTATCATCTGGTACTGCAATGTACATTGATAATCGAGACGATAACTTTATTGATATCGCTGCGTTCTTATCAACTATTGATGATTCAACAAGCCCAATTAAAGGCCACTTTAAAATAACTAAAGTTGGTTCACCTGAGATATTCCACTTATATACTATTAGTTCAGCCGTAGCGATCGGCGGTGGATATTATAACGTAGGTTGTGCTCATGTTGATGGTAATGGTTCTCTTGCTAACCTAGATGATATAACAATTACTTTTGCAAGAACAGGTGATGCTGGTGCAACCGGTTCAACTGGTTCTCAAGGTACACAAGGACCTCAAGGACCTCAGGGAACTCAAGGCTTACAAGGTCTTACAGGTGCTGGTGCTCAAGGCGCAATAGGTGGTGTTGGACCTCAAGGTACTCAGGGCTTACAAGGTTCACTTGGTGTTGGTGCAGTTGGTGCTCAGGGTATTCAAGGCTTACAAGGTATTCAAGGTGACTTGGGCTTACAAGGCTTACAAGGTGAAACGGGTGCTGGTGTAGCTGGTTCTCAAGGTACTGGCGGTTCTCAAGGTGCTCAAGGTCTACAAGGTGTTCAAGGTATAACCGGCGCTGGTATTCAAGGTCCTCAAGGACTTCAAGGCCCAGGCGGTGTTGGTGCTGAAGGTGGTCAAGGTGTTCAAGGTGGATACGGACTGCAAGGTGTTCAAGGTTTACAAGGTATTGCTGGTTCAGGTGGTATTGGTGGACAAGGTACACAGGGTATTCAAGGTGTTCAAGGATCTGACGGCCCACAAGGTTTACAAGGTAATGATGGTGGTGAAGGCCAACCAGGCGGACCTGGTTCTCAGGGTGTTCAAGGTGAAACGGGAGCTGGTTCTCAAGGTATACAAGGACCTCAAGGTGCTGATGGATTTGGTATTCAAGGCCCGGCAGGTGAAGGTTCTCAAGGTATTCAAGGAATATCAGGTTCTCAAGGACTTGGCGGTTCAGGACCACAAGGTACTCAAGGTGTTCAAGGTTTCCAAGGTGTGATTGGTGCACAGGGTACTGGCGGAACAGGACCACAAGGTATTCAAGGCCCAGAAGGTCCAGATGGAGGAGCAGGAACACAGGGATCAACTGGTGAAGGTATTCAAGGTACACAGGGCATGCAGGGTAACGATGGAGCTCTGGGTGCTGCTACTCAAGGTCTTCAAGGTGTACAAGGTCTTCAAGGTGCTCAAGGTATTCAAGGTGAGGCTGGTGCTGGTGTACAGGGTCCATTAGGTTTCCAGGGTGCTCAAGGTAATGAAGGAGCAGGTGCTGCAGGACCTCAAGGACCTCAAGGTGACTTAGGTATTCAAGGTACTCAAGGCTCGCTCGGCTTCCAAGGTTTAATCGGTGCAACTTCTAATCAAGGCGCACAAGGAATGCAAGGTAACCAAGGTTTCCAAGGATTTGACGGAGGCGGTGGTTTCCAAGGTGTTCAAGGTAACTTAGGTATACAAGGACCTCAAGGTTTAGACGGTGGAACAGGTGGAGCAGGTATACAGGGCTCGGAAGGTCCTCAAGGCCCATCTGGTTTCCAGGGTGGAGTTGGTACTGGTGCAGATGGTGTTCAAGGTCCTAGAGGTTCTCAAGGCTTAGTTGGAGCTGGTGGTCAAGGGCCATCTGGTCCTCAAGGTCCGGCTGGTTCTGAAGTTGGTCCACAGGGTGCTACAGGATTCCAAGGTTCATTAGGTAACTCTGGTCCTCAAGGTATTGCTGGAGCTGTGGGTAATACTACTCAAGGTATTCAAGGTCCGGGTGGTGAAAACGGTCTACAGGGACCAAATGGTCCACAAGGTGTTCAAGGTACTGCAGGCGGTAGTACTGGACTAGATATTGCAAGTTTACACACATCTGGTCTACAGGGTACTGCAATGTTTATCACCATGGTACAAGGTGGTAGTGGAGTACGACCATTATATGGTACAACTTCTCCAAACCCAGGTGGAGAACAAAACTTCTTCTACACAGCTAACGATGATGAGTTAACAGTAGAAAACATTAGAATTGACGGTTCGGCTACGCTAAACGGCTCAACGATCACAACATGGCCATCAGGTAGCGGATTAGGAACTAACATTAACGCTTTAACTGATGCTAAGTATTATTCTGGTAGAATCTTAGCTCTTGGTGACGACGCAGGTGCTGCTCATACTGGTGCAACTGGTGGATTATATACAACCTTCGTTGGTCAAGACACTTTTAAAAGTTCAAATGAGTCTGGTAACACAGGTCTTGGATATGGTGCAGGACAAAATGTAACAACTGGTACAAATAACACTTATATCGGCTCGATAGTTGCATCAAATAATACATCAACCGGTGATACAAACACAGGTGTAGGTCAAAGTGCATTATTTGATATAACAAGTGGTGCTAATAATACTGCACTTGGTGCAACTGCATTAGGTAATCTTACAACTGGTAATAATAACGCTGCGGTGGGTAGCGGCGCGATGGATGGCTCGTCAAGTAATCCAAGTCAATCTACAGCAGTTGGTATAAATGCTGGTAACACGATTACTTCTGGTACTAATAACTTAATATTAGGTTATAACGCACAACCTTCAACTGGAAGTGTTAGTAATGAGATTACTCTTGGTGATGCTAACATTACACGATTCAGAATACCAGGTATTACTTCGGGTGGTACAAACGGTCATGTATTAACATATAACTCATCTAACGGATTAGTTGAATTTTCTACAGTATCAAGCGGCGGCGGTGGTTCACTCAATAATATTGTTGAAGATACAACTCCTCAGTTAGGTGGGGATTTAGACTTAAATTCAAGCGATATAACAGGTACAGGTGATATTACTGTTACAGGTACTGTTACTATTACTGGTGATGTTTCAGCCACAAACTTTAACTCAACGTCTGATGAGTCACTTAAAGAAAATGTAGAAACAATTGAAAATGCACTTTCTAAAGTTATTAACATGCGCGGTGTTAACTTTAACTGGGTCGAAAATAGTCAACCTGGTACTGGTGTAATTGCACAAGAGATTGAAACTGTTCTTCCTCGTGTTGTTACAGAAAATGATGAAGGTATTAAACACGTTCAATATGGTAACATAGTTGGTACATTAATCGAAGCAATTAAAGAGCAACAACGACAGATCGAAGTGCTGCAAGAGCTAGCTCATCCGCCAGTCGCACCGGGTGGTGCTTCTGAGTTACTAGCCTTAATTAGTGATATTGAATCTAGACTAGACTTACTGGAAGAATAATGTGGTTAAATATTATAAAGGTGAGTTTAGAGATGAACGCACTGAGTTTGAGCGCATAACCAGAGAATTTGTAGGTAATGACCCACAAGCTGTACAAGATCAGTTAAGATATTTAGAAGGTTTATTTTATAATGCTCAGCAACAAAAGCTTAGAGACTCAACGTGGAGAAACCTGCAAAATACTAGCAGTTGGGAAGTAAAAACAATAGATAGCATCTTTAGAAATTTAAGAAGAGATGGTGTAAGACGAAACATAAGTAGAATTGCTAATCAGTTTATAGGCGAAGGAATGATTAACGGTTTTAACGGAAGAGTTGAATGTCCTATAATATTACATGCTCCTGAAAATACAGGAAATGAATATCAACTTGTTGCAGGAAATACTCGTTTATCTATGGCAAGAGCGCTAAATCAGACTCCAGAAGTTATTATATTGGAGACGGACTGGTGATAAAGCGAATAAATAATATAGATAATGTAAGATATTAAAATAAAGGTTTATCTCTAATGGCATCAAGAGCAAATATATACATCGATAAAGGCTGCGATTTCAGAACCGCTATTGAGCTATTCAATGAAGCTGGTACTGAATATTCGGAATCTGATATTGCTGTGTATAACTTCTATTCAAGCATCAAAAAGGTGTATTCCGACAGTAGTCTCGTAAACTTTACTATTGAAACTTCTAACAATGATATTACTCTTGTTTTAACTGATCAGCAAACAGACTCGATTAAGCCTGGAAAATACCAATATGATGTAATCATGCAAAAACAAACAGGAGAGAGATCTAAAATAGTTGAAGGCTTAGCGTTCGTAGTCGATACTGTTACGGAGGTTTCGTAAGTGTCAATAAAGGTTAAGGTTGGTGGCGGCCGATCGATAAAGGCCGTTCCAAAGGAAGGATCAACTACTTCAATTGTAGCTCCAGCAGAACGAAAACCGCAAATTGTTCCAAATTCCGTTGTTCTTGGAATAGATACAATTGGCAATTATGTTCAGCAAATAGAAAGTGCTAATGGTATTATCGTTACTCAAACGGTATACGATCAAGCTGCTAACGTCGTTATTGGTCATGCTAATACTTCAGGTGAAGTTAGTACAACAAACGACAATTTAAGTTTTCCCAAGAATATTAATATAGACCAATTTGGTCATATCACACAATTCCAAAATACAAGTTTTAACCCATTAAACTTTACTGCCAACTCATCTACAATATTTACAAATGATATTACGATTGGTAATACATCACTTACTCTAGGTGAAACAACATCTACACTTGTTGGATTAACAGACTTAAATGTCTTAGGTCCAATATCATCTGATACAGCTACAATACGAAGTATTACAGAAGGCAGAATATTATTTGCTGGTGCAAACGGTTTCGTATCTGATAGTGACGGATTAACGTTTGACGGCACAAGCCTGATCGCTGATGGTGGTGTATTCCTTGACGGTTTACAAGTACCAGGTCAGTCTGGCTTAGGCAGCGTCAATGTTACAGACTTAACAGATGGTCGTATAGTATACGCAGGTGCTAACGGTGAATTAATTGATAGTAATAATCTAAGATTCGATGGTACATCTCTTACAGCAACAGGTGGAGTATTCTTAAACGGTCTTGAAGTACCAGGTCAAATTGGTGCTGGAAGTATTAATGTTACTGATTTAACTCAAGGCAGAATAACATTTGCTGGTGCAAATGGCGAGTTAATAGATTCTAATAACCTACGGTTTGATGGCACAAGTATTATCGCAACTGGTGGTGTCTTTTTAGATGACCTATCAGTTCCCGGCCAAGCAACATTAGGTAGTGTTAATATATCAGATTTGACTGAAGGTCGAATCATGTACGCTGGAGCAAACGGCGAACTTATTGATACTGCTAATTTATCTTTTGACGGTGTTTCTATCACTGCTACCGGCGGTGTATTCTTAGATATATTACAAGTACCAGGTCAAGCAGAATTTGGTAGTGTTAATGTTACAGACTTAAGTAGCGGCAGAATAGTTACTGCTGGTTTAGATGGCGAATTAGTTGATAGTAATAAGTTAACTTTCGATGGCTCATCTTTATATGTAGATGGTAACGCTGATATCACTGGTAATATTACAATCGGTGGTAACATTATCATCGGTGATTCTCCAGTTGATTCCATTAACGTTGTTGCAGACTTTACATCTGATATTATACCAGACTCATCTGGCTTATATAGTTTAGGTTCAATCAATAAGAATTGGTTCCGAGTATTTACTCCAGCAATTAAGAGTGATACTGGTGTTGTTTCTATTGATGAAACAGGTGCATTTGTTTTACCTGTCGGTTCAACCGCTGATCGCCCTTCTAATAACGAAGTTGGTATGGTTCGTTATAATAGTTCTGATGAACGATTTGAAGGTTATGACGGTGTCGGTTGGTCAGAATTAGCTGGTTCAGTAAAAGACGTTGACAAAGATACCTTAATTACCGCTGAAGATTCTCCAGGTTCAGATAACGATCAACTTAGATTTAAAACCGCCGGAGTAGAAAGATTAGTTCTTGAAGCTGATGGTGACTTTAACTTTAAAAATAATTCAGTACGAATTGATGGAGCAGACGGTAGACTTGTAGCAAATAACGGTTTATATGTCAATGATCTTCAAGATACTGGTGGTCTTGTATATACTGGCCCTAATGGCCACGTTAGAAACGAAGCTAACCTTGCTTGGGATGGAACCAATTTAACAATTGTTGGTGGTATTACAGTTGATGGAGACTTTAGTACATCAGGCGGTTTATCAGGTGATAGTTTATCTGTAGGTAATCTACAAGCTAACACAATGATGTTCGTATCAGATACTGGTGCATTATCATCTAACAACAATATTCAGTTTGATGGCAGCCACATGGCCGTCAACGCTACTTCACAGTTTATAGTAGCTCCAACAATCGAAACAGTTGCAATAGGTCAAGTATTTGTTGCAGGAGCTAATGGTCAATTACAGGGTAGTAACGGTCTAACATACGATGGTACAGACCTTAATGTTACTGGTAGTGTTGACATTAGTGGTGGATTAACTATCGGTGATGATTCAGTATTTGGTGGTACACAGGTTACAGTACCAAGTATTAATGTTTTAGATCTGACAGCAGGACGAGTGACATTCGCTGGTACAGATGGTGAACTAACTGATAGTAATAAACTAACTTTTGACGGCACAACGTTTGCAGTTGATGGTGGCGGTTCGTTTACTGGTGATGTATCGATCGCTGGTAATTTGACTCTTGGTGACCAAGTACAAGACACGATTAATGTTGTTGCAGACTTTACAAGTAATCTAATTCCAAAAGACGACGCGACTTATAATCTAGGTGCTACTGGTTCTAATTGGAATACTTTACATATACGAACCCTTGACAGTGATACTGAAGTAGTCACAGTAGATGCAACTGGAGCGTTTACAGTACCTGTTGGTACAACAGCAGAACGACCAACTCCTCTTGCTGCTGGTATGGTTCGATTCAATAATACTGATGGAGTATTTGAAGGATATAGCGGAGCAGCATGGGCATCACTTGGTGGTGTTAAAGACGTCGACCAAGATACCTTTATTGAAGCAGAGTCAAGTCCTGGTGCAGATAACGACGAACTAAACTTTGTTACAGCAGGAGTTTCAAGATTTAAACTTGGCGCTACAGGTTCTATTACAACTAATGCTGGAACTGATATAACCTTTGACTTAGGATCAGGTGGTAAGATTGATGCTGGTGCTACAATTATTACTGGTGTGTCAGACCCAGTTGCAAATACCGATGCTGTCAATTATAACTATTTAGAAAATGGCGGTTTTGCTAGAACATTCACTGTTACTAAAGCTGCTAATACTTACAATTTAGATTTACTTCAAGATAATAATAGAGCTGCAATTGAGATTGGTACTGCTCTTACTATTGAAACATACGACAGTGGAAACAATGTTGTACAAATTGGATTAGATCCTGTATGGCAATCATTCACAGGATTACTTGAAGCTGGTGTTGAAGGAACAGTACCAAACTTTGAGTTTGACGAATATGGTCGTGTTAGATCATTAATCAATATTCCATTATCTGTATCGTCTAACGCGGTTGTTGACTTCGTTCCATCTATTTACGGTGTTTTAGAAAATGCAGTAAGAAATGGTAACTATGAACGTGGTATTAGAGTTACATCAAATAACGCTATTCAGAAATTAGATTTTGTTACTAATTCGTTTGATATTGACTTAACTGGTGCTGTAGCTGGTAATGGTAGAGTAATAAGCAACTCAAATGTTTCAATTAATACAACTTTAGATTTAGCTCCTTTAGATGTTCGATACCTTAATGTTCAAGGTGGAGATACAGCTAACGGTGTTCTTGCTGCTACTAGATTTGCAGATAAAGAAGATACAAATTACTTTACAGAACCAGCAGCTACTTCAAGACTTGCTGACTTACACCTTGGTTATAATAAGCCTAGTACTACTCTTACATTTGGTACTGGTGTATCGAATATGTACATGTATGCTCAAGGAACTAAACTTGGTTTCTTAAGTAGCTCACTTAACTTTGGTACTTATTTTGATACAACAAATAACAGTTGGTATACAAATGATGGTTCTGTCTTCTCAAGAAACTTTATTGATAGTCAGGATATAAATTATCTTTTAAACCCTGCTGGTTATAACTCTAGAATTAAAGGGTTAAATGTTGACGGTCAAATAGTTATTGGATCAGATTTAACATTCTCAAACAATACTATTAGTAACTCCACTGGAGATATCACAATATCATCCAATGGTAATTTAAATGTCGATAACATTATTATATCACAATTAGCTGACGCTGTCAACCCCCAAGATGCTATTAATAAGAGATTTTTACAATCAGAGCTAGATAATTTAACAACAAGTGGTATTTTGATTGGCGCTGAGACTGGAACTGTAGATACAGTTGCTCTTGGTGAAACAATTACCTTCGCAGCTGGTGAAGGAATAAATACAACTGTTGCAAATAATCAAATAACAATTGCTGGTGAATTAGCAAGTGATACCAATATTGGTGTAGCTTCATTTAACACAGCAAACTTTACTGTAACGAGCGGTGATGTAGCCGTCACAACGCTTGATGGAGGAACCTTTTAATATCGCCTAAATAGGCTTATGATATAAAGGACATACATATGTCGACAACGATTAAATTAAGAAGAAGTGCCGTAGCAGGTAGAATTCCTACGACCGCTCAGTTAGCTTTAGGCGAACTGGCGATAAACACTGCTGATGGTAAAATCTACATTAAACAACAATCCGGTGGATTAGAATCCATTGTTGAGTTTAGTGCAGATGCCAATGACCTACTTACCTTACTTAAAACAGTTGACGGGGCAGGTTCAGGTCTCGACGCAGATTTATTAGACGGAATATCTTCCGCACAATTTTTAAGATCAGATGAATCCGATACGATGGCAGGAAGCCTTATCGTTCAAGGCGATTTAACTGTATCAGGAAATACCACATATGTTAATACGGAAACTATTCAGTTAGCCGATAACATTATTACTCTTAACGCAAATCATACAGGTGCTGCAAGTCAAAATGCAGGTATTGAAGTTGAGAGAGGAACAGATTCAAACGTAGTTCTACAATGGAATGAAGCAAACGATTATTGGGAAGTTGCTTCGGGTGGAACAATTGGAAGAATCATTACCACTGGTGATGAAGGCGCAGGGAATGGATTTGACGCCGATCAACTTGATGGACAAGAAGGTTCGTACTATTTAGATTTTGGTAATACTACGAACAAACCAGATCCACAGATTGATGTCAATATAACAGGGAAGGTCACCGGGTCAGGGACGACCACTTTAACTGATCTTGGTAACGGCACAATTGCTATTACAACAGAACTTGCGAATACTGCTGTCACGGCTGGTTCTTATGGTTCTGCTTCACAAATACCAACATTTACTGTTGATGAAGATGGTAGATTAACTGCAGCCGCTGATGTTGCTGTAGCTGGTGTTTCTGATACTACTTGGTATCAAGCAAATAATACCTTTGAAATATCTACTGTTGATGGCAGTACCTTTAAAGAAGAAATAAGTACATTTACAAATCTTACAGTAAACGGTGATATAACAGTCACAGGAACTGTAGACGGCCGAGATATATTAGCAGATGGTACTAAGCTTGATGGTATAGAAGCTGGTGCAAGTGGCGATATGACAGCCGCTGAAATATTAACAGAGTTACTTACAGTTGATGGTACAGGTACAAATCTTGACGCCGATCTATTAGATGGACAGGAAGGTACTTACTATCTTGACTATGTAAATTTTACAAATACTCCACATATTTTAAGCAATACAGAAATTGTTCAAATCATTTTAAATAATGATGGTGAATTCTCTGGTATAGATGCTGACTTCTTAGATGGTGCTAATAGCGCTTTCTATACAGATTTTACAAATGCAACAAATAAACCTGATCCTACAATTACGCTTGCTGGTGATTTATCAGGAGCGGTCACATTAACTGATTTAGCAAGTGGTACGTTAACCGCTGATATTACTGCTTCAGGAGTTACTGCCGCGAGTTATGGTGGTGCAACTTCTATACCAATTATAACTGTTGCTGCTGATGGTCGTCTTACGTCCGTCACCACGGCCTCTGTAGCAGGTATTGGTTCTACTAGTTGGTATACTGCAAATAATACATTCCAAATTGCAACAGGTGATGGTTCTTCTTACGACACTGTTATATCTGCCTTTGATGCTAACGTTGACTTTGGTGCAGGAATTGATGTTACTGGTGATATAACTGTTACAGGAACAGTTGATGGACGTGACGTTGCAGCTGATGGTACAAAATTAGATACAATAGAAAATAACGCTACTGCTGATCAAACTGCTTCAGAGATACTTACTTTACTTAAAACAGTTGATGGCCAAAATTCAGGTTTAGATGCTGACTTATTAGACGGTGCGAATAGTGCTTTCTATTCAGATTTTACAAACCTACAAAATATTCCAGACCCAACGATCACCTTAACAGGAGATGTTACTGGTGCAGCTACATTAACTGATTTAGCATCTGGAACTATTACAACTGATATTGCAGCTTCAGGAGTTACAGCAGCCACTTACGGTTCTGCTACACAAATACCAAACTTTACAGTTGGAGCAGATGGTAGAATAACCGCTGCAGGAAATACTGCAGTTAGTGGTATTGAAAGTCTTACGTGGCATTCAGCTAATACAACTCTTAACTTAGAGGGTGGTGACGGAACACACTTCTTAGCAGACATACACCAATTTGGTGAACTTGATATTAATGGGAACATTACAATATCAGGTACAGTTGATGGTCGTGATGTTTCAGTTGATGGCGCTAAGCTTGATCTTATAGAAGCTGGTGCTACTGCAGATCAAACGGCTGCAGAATTATTAACTGCAATTAAAACAGTTGATGGCGCAGGAACTGGGCTTGACGCAGATCTACTTGACGGACAACACGCCCAAGATATTATTAACGCTGCAACTGCTGCGGCTGGTGGTTCAGTAGGTAATGCAACGATTACAATTACTGCTGGAAACGCAATGGGTGGGGGTGGTACATTTACTGCCAACCAATTTGCTAATACAACAATTACAGTAGACCACGCTGATACTTCAACACAAGCAAGTGTATTAGGAAGTGGCGGTCAAGTAATACAAGACGTAGTTCTCGATACTTACGGTCATGTGACTGGTTTAGATCAAGTTGATTTTGATGATCGTTATTATACAGAAACAGA
>UPTG01000049.1_pt1 | contig 106698 bp, 83 predicted proteins | sample 2160121 | NCBI WGS metagenome assembly UPTG01 (sample SAMN06266255, study PRJEB28933) | marine metagenome | isolation source: Columbia River Estuary | place: USA:Columbia River Estuary, USA | collected 2014-07-27 | reverse complement strand
ACTCGATCGAGAGCATCCGGGAGCGTAATCGTAAAATGGACGCGATGTCCGATGTCATTCGCAAGCACGCGCCACGCCTCGATGATAAATATTTTGCCGACGATCTTAACACGGTGGACCGCCAAATCGGCCATGCTGAAATTGCTCTTTCGACCTTGATCTCAGGTATGACTAATGTCGTTACCCTGACCGCGGACGAGTTGGGAACGATTTACACTGGGGTCACCGACATCGAGAAAGAAAGCGTGAACCTGCACGACGTAGGCCATGGAAAGCCAGTTGGGAAATTTGAGGCCCTCGAGGTGCGCGAGAAGGTTCGCCGCCACCATATGAGCCTAATTGACCGTTTAGTAAGTCGCCTCAAATCAGTCCCCGAAGACGGGGGCACAATGTTCGACAATACGATGCTTCTTTACTTCCCTGACAATGGTGAGACACACCACAGTAAAGGAACAGAGTGGCCGTTTATCGTAATGTCCGGCAAGAATTCTCAGCTTGATATCACCGGAAAATACATTCGTTTGCCGCACTATGGCAAGAAAGGTCACAAGACTCTGGGGAATTGGTATACTTCCATCTTGAATGCCTACGGAAGTTCAATCGGGCACTATGGTGCGATTGATACCGGCTTGGCACACATGAATCAGAAGGGCGCGATCGAGTCGTTTCTTGGCTAGGGTGATAGGCTGGATTGGGGTCGTTTTTTTGCGATTGCTCGGATTGTCGTTCGAGTGAAAGCTAAGCTTATTTGAATTGTGGGGCTTAATTGTTTTCCAGCCACAATGACCATGTGGTCACCAATTTTGAATCCAAGAGGACCGAAGTATTCATAAATTTTAAACTCTATCGAAAGTGCTTTTCGATAAGAGAGTCTCTTAAGGTCCGTAGAACATCCCATCATGAAACTGAAGAAGACAAAACAATTGATCTCATTTTGTGCCGCTTTCTCTCTGATCGGAGCAGTCGCCAATGCCAAGAAGCCCGAAGAACAGGCGGGTTACGACAAGGCCAAGGACCTTGGGGTTAAGGCTCCGGATGGAGCGGACACGCCATTCGATGGCACGATGGCATCGATCAAAAAAAACTGGGAAATGTGGCCCAAGAGCGACATGGACATTACTTGGAAAATCGTGAAGAGCCCCACTGATGATAGCAAGGTTCTTATGACCGATGGAGGCAAGAGGTGGGGAACTCATGACTTGGTCACTAAGAAAAAGTATCACGATTTTGAAGGTCACGTGGAGTTCGTCATGATGGGCGCACGTGGTGATGACAAGGCCGGGGGCTATGCCAATAGCGGAGTTTACATGCAGAATCGTCACGAGCTGCAGATCGAATCACCGAAGGGCAAAAATATCTCGGATCCATATGGTTGGAAGATCGGACCTCACGGGATCGGTGCGGTTTGCATGGAGCATGTCCCCAAGGGCAATGCTTGGCGTCCGAATGGTGAATGGCATTCCTACCATTTTCTTTTCAAGGCCGGCGAATGGGAAGGCGAAAAGATGAAAGAGCCCGCTCGTCTCACCCTCTGGTGGAACGGCATCAAGGTTCATGACAATGTGCCCGTTAAGCATGCCAATGGCGGCGTGAAAAATGGCGCAAGTGATGAATCCCTCAAGTTACAGGAGCACGGACAAGATGTGCGTTTCCGTAACATTTGGATCAAGGCAATTAAATAGGCTGCTTTCAATTTTAGTTCTTCCCCGCAATGGCCTAGTGCCATTGCGGTTTTTTTGCTGCTTTCAATGATATTTTGATCGGGTATTTAGAGCCAAAATGAAGAGCGGCTGGTTTGTATTTCTGGGGTTATGGGTCTGTGGGCTTCGGCGATTGGGCAAACGGAGATTCTTGCAATCGAGTTCAATCAAGATGATCAGGCGGGTTTTAACGGGTGGCTATCGGCATTATCTGGAGCTTCTTCGATTGCCGATTTCGAGACGGATGCGGAACTTACATCCGGAACAACAAAGGTGCAGGTTTCAGCAAGCACGGGGTTAACCTTCACGCTAACGACGGAACCTGGGTTTTTATACCAGATTGAGGTTAGTAGTGATCTCCAAAGTTGGAAATCACTAGGCAATTCTATCTTTTCGAAAAGTGAGACGACGACCTTTACCGATACCATTCAGGTTGATCGGAGATTCTATCGTTTCTTTCGTATTCCCTGATCATCCTGCTTTTTCACGTTATCCCTAGCGGTTCAGCTAGAATGAAATAATGAAATTTCGTAAAAGGAAAATTGGGCTAAGGATTGGAAAAATGAACGAAGGTCTTAGGAGGTAATTGTAGCCTACTAGAGGTGAAATTTTTATTGCACTGCAGCTGGACCCCAGATTTTTTTCATGACGGCGAAGGCTTTTGGGTCGTGTTCTTTAAGTTCTGCTGCAACGAATGGGTAGAAGTCGTTACGGTAGAGGTAGGCTTCGGTGGCCTCAGCGAAGTATTCCTTATGGTTGGTTGCGCCGTAGTGACGGACGGTGCGACCGGTGAAAAGTTTGACTCTTTCAAGAATGCCTTTTTTCATGGCAGCATCATAAGATGCGATGATTGTTTGCTCGCCGAATCCGAGGACTTGATCGTGGTAGGCATGAGCTAGTTCGTGCAGGATAACAGCGGGGTGTTTGAGCATTTGATCGCGGGAGAAAAGTGCGGAGGCATTCGTGATATGAACTTTTTTGGCGAGACGAGGGTCATAGCCACGATCCGTGAGCCAACCAGCACCGGGGTGATATTGCATTGCGGTGAGCTCGGGATGTTTGTTTTCAAGCCAGATTTCCATCTGCTGCATTTTGGTGAGTTGCTCTTCGGGGAGGAGAATGCAGATGCGTTGAAGGTGGTTGGCGAGCATCTTGAGGGCTTTACGCCCTTTTTCTGCATGCTCTCCGTTCTCAAGGAGGGCGGGATCAACGTGCACGGTCCAGCCTTCGATTTCCTTTTGCGCGGGCTCAATCCAGCCGACTTTTTCGGGACGAGCGTTTTGCTTTTTATCACCAAAGGCGAGCCAGGCGGATGAGATGAGGATGAAAAGAGGAGCAAAGAGCTTGAGGAATCGCAGGGAGCGGGAAGGAGGGATTATAAATTTCAGAGACATGTGATGATAGTTGGCTTTGTGTCGCTACGTTGTCATGCTTCAAGGTATTGCACCAGCTCTAGGAAACCTTTTGACTGAATTTATGAAACCCTTTATATTCTCCCTCCTCTTCTTGCTCCCTTTGCTGGCCCGCGCCGATAAAAAGCCGAACATTCTCATGTTATTTGCGGATGATCTCGGACGGTATGCCTCGGCTTATGCGTCCAAGAACCAGCCTTCGGCAAACGATATCATTTCGACTCCCACTTTCGACCGGATTGCCAGCGAAGGAGTTCTAGCCACTAACGCTTTCGTCTCGGCCCCTTCCTGCTCGCCGTGCCGGGCGTCTTTAATTTCAGGCCGTCATTTTTTTACTAATGGTTCCTGTTCTCAGTTGCATTATCGTTGGCACGGGCCAGAGGCTTCGGATCCCTGGGCCGAGATTTCGGGTTATGCGGAAATCCTCCAAAAGAGCGGGTATCATATCGGGGTGACTCATAAGGACCATGTGAGGGGGAAAAAATTTGGCCCGCAGTTCAACAAGGCGGGGCGTAAGGTGAATGGGTTTTCGCAATATGTCAGCAAGGACGGCGAGATTCCAAAACGAAAGGAAGATCTTTATGAAGAGTGCCGGGCTAATTTCCGAAGCTTCCTCGAGAAGCGGGATAAGAAGCAGCCTTTCATGTATCATTTTCATCCGACAAATCCACACCGGTCTTGGACGAGGGGCTCGGGTAAGAATCTTTGGGGTCTCAATCCTGAGAAATTGAAGGGTAAAATGCCTCCATTCCTTCCTGATGTTCCCGTGGTGCGTGAGGATCTAGCTGACTACCTTGGCGAGGCGATGGCATTTGATGAATGCTGCCGGATTCTCCTTGAGGAACTCAAAGCGACCGGGGAATACGATAATACCTTGATTGTGATTTCGGGCGATCATGGCGCGCCTGGTTTTCCGCGCGGGAAAACGAATTGTTATGACTTTGGAGCACGGGTTCTTTTTGCGGCGCGTTGGCCTGGTCACATCCAACCCACCCAAATTTTGAAGAAGCCGATTTCGTTGATTGATCTCGCCCCGACCTTCTTAGCGGCCGCTGGGCTAGAGAAGGCGGACACGATGCACGGCGAAAATCTCCTCCCAGCGTTGGGTTCAGGAGATCATTCCGGTCTCCGTTCTTGGGCCTTAATTGGGCGAGAGGTTCATGTTGAGACTGCGCGTGACCGTCAGCTTCCTTATTCGATACGCTCAATCCGGACGGCGGACCATCTCTACATAATCAATTTCACTCCTGATCGTGCTCCGATGGGCGATTTGTTGGCGCTCGAAAAGGGTCCGATGACTTTCAACGAACTTGCGGGAAAAACTCGCCTGACTTATGCCGACGTGGATGCTGGCCCGACTAAAGCTTGGATGATTTTGAACCGGAATAAGCCCGAGTTCAAATATCATTGGAATCTTGGTTTCGGCGCCCGCCCGGCGGAGGAGCTTTATGAACTGAAAAGCGATCCTCATCAGGTCAAGAATTTGGCAGGTGATACGAAATACAAGGCGGTGAAAGTCAAGTTACGTGCTCAGCTCATGACCGAGCTAAGGGAGCACAATGACCCGCGTTTGAATGGCAACCAATTCGACTACCCACCTTATTGCAAAGAGGGGTTGAAGAAGAAGTGATCAAGGTTTTTTGGAAGCACCCGATTAGGCAGTCTCGGGCATGAACGTCGGCATCGTAACTCCACATGGGGCCTTCGCTTCACCGAGGACTTGGCTGAGGTGGATTTCGCAATTTCGGGCTCCAAGTTTGTAGAGATTCTGAATCAATTCTGTTTCATTTGCTGGAACAAGAAAAAGTGGGGTTTCGGGGCCAAAAGTAGAAAGCTGGGCGATGATGAGCGCAAAAGCGGCCTTTTGATCTCGCATAACGCCCGGCCCAAGCATTCGGCTGCCGGGGTGATTTATCGAGAATAAGAAGCCCGTGACTTCCCCATCAGATTCAAAAACAACCCCCCGCCAGCTTGAAGAATTGTCACTGAGAAAATACCGCCAGTCCTTTTCCCGGGAGATCTCGCTCACTTGGTCTTCGAGAGCGAGGATGGCGGGAAGATCCGCAAGCTTTGCGGCCCGAACGTTTGAGGGGACAGGCGGCAGGACGGTCTCAGCCGGAATAATCATATCTTGATAGATTGCGAGAGGCCGAAATTTTGCTCGTGTGTAGAGCGAGTAGGAATCGAGATTTAAAGCACTCGAAACGAGGCGGATGGGCTTTTTGCCAGCCCGTTTGATGATTTCTTGCAAGAGGGTCCGTGCAACGCCCCGTCCAGCAAAGGCCGGATCGGCATTCATGATTCCAACCGAGAAATGGGTTTCTCGTGGGTGGTAAAAGCAAGACCCCGCAAGCACTCCATCGATTTCTGCAATGAGACAGCATCCAGGATCTAGAGTTTCGTAAACTTCTGGGAAGATTCGGCAGGTTAAGGGATCGCTACCGCCGAAACACTGCCGGTTTAGGTTTTTTTGATACCAGGTGTTTGTGGAATTAAAAATGAGATGAGCCAATTGATCCCACTCGGTTGTTTGGAGAGTTCGAATCTTCACAGTTCTTCAATAGCGGATTTAAAGCTTCAACAGCAGATAAATTGAAGAAAATTCAGCCGATCACCATCGCTTCTTATAGGGTTAAATCTTTTTTGCTTTGCGATGAAGCATGACAATCCATCAACTACCGTTAGATTAAATGGGTTCCGATAATAATGAGTGACGCTATCAAAAGACTTCTTGTTCTCAGCCTCGTTTTTGTGGCCGCGTTTGTTTCGGTTCACGTTTTCCGCGCTTGGCGCGATGGGCAGCCCATTTTTGGGTTTGGTAGCAAGGAGTCCGATCAGCAGTTTGCTCCTGAATATGCGACCTTACAGTCGAAGGCCGCCATTGATCCTAGCCTTGTGCCGGGGCTAATCCGGGCTAATGACGAGATGGTGGAACTTGTCGACCGAGTAACACCTGCGGTGGTGAGTATCGATACCGAAATTCTGAAGCGTGAGCGTGTCATCGATCGCTATCGTGGGCGGATTTACGAGCGCGACCGCGTCACGCCGGGTCTCGGGTCCGGTGTAATCGTATCGGAAGAGGGGCATGTGATTACGAATCACCACGTTATTGAGGGCCACCGAAAAATCAGGGTGACCCTGCACGACGGAAGGTCACTCCCAGCCACCTTGATCAATTCGGACAAGCTCCTAGATATCGCGGTGCTACGAATCAAGAGCGGCGACCCTGATGAAAAATTCTATGCTTTGAAATTTGGTAATTCCGATGCTGTCCGCGTTGGCCAGCTTGCCATTGCGGTGGGAAACCCCTTCGGGCTGGGGGAATCTGTAACAGTGGGGCGTATCTCGGCGAGGGATCGGTCCCTATCGGATAATCAGCGCGATCTTTTTCAAACAGATGCGGCCATCAATCCTGGTAATTCCGGGGGGCCGCTGCTCAATCATCTCGGTGAGGTTATCGCGATTAATGTCTCGATTTACACAGAGGATCAGGAAAATCCTGGTTTTCAGGGGATCGGGTTTTCCATCCCTGCTAATGATGTTATGCGGACTCTGGAGTATATTCTCGATAAAGGTCGCCCCATTCATGGCTATCTTGGTTTGGCGACTCGCGATTTAAAACAACACGTTGCGAGCGATCTAAACTACTCTGGGCAAGGGGTCTTCGTGTCCGGCGTAACCCCTAATTCTCCAGCTTCAAAAGCTGGTTTGGAGCCTTATGACATCATTCTAGCTTTTCAAGGAGAGGGGGTGACCAACGCCCGTGGATTACTCAATCGAATCCGACGTTCGAAAGTGGGCGCCGACACTGAGATCAGTGTTTGGAGAAAGGATAAGGTGATCAATTTGAATGCAATCGTCGGGGAGGCTAATCCATTCGAGCAAGGTCAACAGATAGCCGAGAATGCACGTCTGGCGTCGGATCGGGCAATTTTAAATGCTATGGGAATTGCGGTCAGGGACCTTCCCTCGGCTTATCAACATCAGGGGGGTGTTTTGGTCCAACAGGTTGCTCCTGGCAGCCTTGCAGATCAAAAGGGGGTTCGAGCAAACGACTATATCCTCGAATTTAATGGTCAGCGAATTAGTGATAGTCAGCAGTTTTATTTCAATCTGGTGTCGGGAGCTGCTGTGACCGAGACTACCCTAAGAATTCGTCGTAATAACCAGCCATGGCGTAACGTTACCTTTCCTAGGATTCCAAGAATTAAAGAGCCGACTGATTAACCACCCAATTTTGCAATGAGCACCTACGACTCCTATGAACCTCGTTCAAATTTTGGTTTGTTTGTCTTTTTGGCTTTTTTGGCTGCCGCACTCATAGGAATTGGATCTTATCTTTTCCAGTCGAATAATTCGGAGGAGCCAGCTGCCATTAAGCCTGCTTCGCCTCAAAATCCGGAGATTGAAACGGTTGTCAAGAAAGTGGAGCCAAAACCATTTGACCCCTTCGATACAGAACCCGAGCCCGAGCCCGAGCCTGTTGATACGGTGGCCCCATCGACGCCAGAGCAAATTCTGGTTGATGCTGGAATGGGCGCAGCCGAGCTTAAACCCGAGGTTCTTCTTGAGAAAATCGGGAAATCTCTCGAGGAATCTGATTTAGTAAGAGCTAGCATGCTCATTGGACGTAAGGCTCTTGATGAATCTCAGCTTGAGGGACTGCGTAAATTAGCGGCAATCGGAGATTTTCGTCTCAGTTCGATGGATCCGGTTATGGAAATTGGAGAACTAGAAGCAAATCGTAAGTCTCGCTGGGCGTTAAATTTTGAGGGTGAAAAAGGGGCTCGGATTTACTTTGACTTGCTCCGGGGAAACACCGGGGGTTGGGGAGTCGAAAAAATGAAGCTTTTTGACCAAGAAGCGACCGGGAGGGCTATTTTTGTCGATTCGCTGGGGATTACAGATGCTTTTCTTCGGGCGGTGTTGGAGCAGAATTTTGATGATGCCAAATCGCTTGTAGACCCTGAATCTGTCTCAGATGCTAAGATTGCAGGACTTTGTATTATCTTTGAAGAGGCAAAATATCGACTCCGGACGCAGAAGCCGCTGCGGGCTATGTTTAATCGCGAACTCACTGCCGGTTTTATTGCGCATGTTGAAGATGAGACTGGTGAAAAAGCCGCTGATTTTGGTCTCAATGTGCAGCGGAAGACGATCGACCAACCATGGCAGGTGACCGAGGTAAACCTCGATTCACTCCTCGCTGATTACGCGGATCGTGTGGCTGGTGGTGATGTGCATTACACTCCGCTTATCAAAAATCCGACTGGTGGCGATACTTTGATTCTTTATTTCGGATTTGACGAAGATGTGCTTACGCCAAGAACTGAGCGTCAGCTTGATATCGTAGCTGGGCTTTTGAAAACTGATCCTGACAAAGAGCTTACGCTCTCTGGTCACACCGATTCATTGGGAACTGATCAATACAACAATAAGCTCTCAGAGCGCCGTGCGGGGGCAGTCGAAAAATATCTACTTAGCCTTGGAGTTCCCCGAAAGCAGATTGTGGCCTTAGCTGAGGGTGAGGCAAAGCCTCGTCGACCGAATTCTACTGCCGACGGCGAGGATAATCCCTCCGGTCGCCGAGCAAATAGGCGTACTGAGATCTACTTAGATTTTTAATACCTTGAAAGTCGCTGTTAGGCGGACTGAGTGAAGGCGAGATTTGGGTTTTGGCTACTGGGAGAGTCTTTCCGCAAGTTTGGTCGCTAGGTCTGGGCTTTCTTTAGCGATGTTTTTAGTCTCTCCGGCCGGTGACGTGTGGTCGTAGAGTTCGAGGTGTCCTTTGCTGTGTTTAATGAGTCGGTGGGTTGCGGTCCGGATCGTATTGGCTTTGCCATTGTAGGAGATGGCAGTGTTATCGGAGGCAGCTTTTGGATCCTTGAGGAGAGGGAGGAGACTGGAACCGTCTAGGAAGTCGGGTTTTTTAAGATCGACGAGGTCGCAGAGGGTCGGGAAGAGATCGATAGTTTCTACGATTGAATTTGTGATTTCACCGGGTTTTTGAATGACGGGGTCTACGATGATCAGGGGTGAGCGCAGGGATTCCTCAAAGAGGGAGTGCTTCCCCCAAATGGCGTGCTCGCCGAGGTGCCAGCCATGGTCACCCCAGATGATAATAAGGGTATTTTTGCGGAGGCCGAGTTCGTTGAGGCGGTTGATAATTTTACCAACTTGGGCATCTGCGTAGCTTACACAGGCCGCATAGTGTTTACGGACTGCGAGGGCAAAGGCGGGATCCGTGTTAGGATTTTTTCCCCAGCGGTTGTATTTCATGAATTCGCCAGAGCCGTGCCAGGTTGTTTGGCCTCCGGGCTTCTTGGGATGGGGGATAGGAGGGAGCTTGGCCTCTTTGTAGTGCTCCATATATTTGGCGGGGGCGCCAAAGGGGAGGTGGGGGCGGAGGATGCCGGTGGCAAGAAAGAATGGTTTATCGGCTTTTGAAAGTAGGTCGAGTTGGTTGAGGGTCTCATGGATGGCAGGGCCATCGGGGTAGATTTCATCAGGACCTGCGATGGACTGGAAGAGGTCCATGTCTTTGGCGTTTTTACGGATCTCGCCGTTAGCGAGGCCGTGCATCCAGCCGCGCGGGTGTTGCCATTTACCGGAGGGGAGAAGGTGGCGATCCCAAGATTGGGGCATTTCGGGTTTGGAGTCGTCGTCCCAGTCTTTGCCGCCGCGTCCACCTGGGTGGTGGCTGACTTTGCCAACTGAAACGGTGGTGTAGCCGTTTTCACGAAAATAGGCCGGAAGAGATGGGTTTTTGATTTTGTTAGCGCGAGCGAAGAGTGCTCCGTTGCCTCCGGGGCCATAGGTGCCTGTAAGAAGCGCGTAGCGCGAGGCTCCGCAAGTCGGGGCTTGCACGTAGTGTCGGGTGAAGGCTCGGCCGCGGTTAGCTAAGGCGTCGATGTTTGGTGAGTGGATGTAGTCGGCTCCGAAGCTTTTGAGCTCGGGGCGTAGGTCATCGATACAGATGAGGAGGATGTTTTTCTTAGCAAAAGTGCTGCCAAGTAACGCGAGAAGAACGAGGAAGATTCTCATAAGATGAAAGCCTATGAAAGCAATCAGGGAACGTCACTTTGAAACCTTGATTCTAAAAAATTGTTTTTGCGACGAATCGAGAATGAGTTCGCGAATCTCGAGGGTTCCGCTAGTGAAGGCCGTAGTGGTTGGGATGTTGAGCCAGCTCCCAGCGAGATTTGAGGATCTGGTGAGGGAGTATTGAATGTCCGATTTTGCTAAGTCTCGTGTGAAGCGAACTTTACTTTGACCATCGGATTTTATGATCTTTGGTTCTCCGGGGAGAGTGGCTTCAGGTTTTTTGGGGTCGCCGGCGAAGGCGTATTCAAGAAGGTTGTCGCGGCCGTCAAGATCAGGGTCGGCAAGTTCACCAGAGATGGCGTTGTTCCTCGATTCCGCTTGAGTGAAATTTTCTTCAACCCAGCTTCGGTATCCTCTGGATTGGGTTCCGTGAAGGGTAAGGTTAGCGCTCCGAAGGGTGCCGGTATCAGAGGCAAAGTTATCGATGACTTGCAGAGTCCAAGTACCAATGGAGCTCTCACCCCAGTGGCGTACAGAGAGGAGGGGATATTTATCATAACCTTTTTCGGAGCTATCGCTAGTTGTAGCGAGGATGCTTTGGGTGCCGTCGGGTGAGGTGAGTATGATTTTCAGGTCTCCCCGATAGCTGTGATCGATGTCGATGGTAAGAATTACGTGTTCCACCCTAAGTTCTTCGCCGGTGACCTCAAAGGAGTGGGTGACTCCGTTTTGATTATCATCGGGGATGGCGAGATTGATGGAAGGTGAGTTAAAGTCTTGTTGTTTTCGGTTGGTCAGATTGGTCCAGTCTTTGGCGATCGTAATGGCAGCCGCCGCATCGATCATTCCAGCTCCGTATCCGTGGTGGAAGTGAAAGCCAGCTCCGTTATTAGACCAACCGGAACTCGAGGAATCAACCTTGCGAGCGGAGCGAATGAGAACCTCTTGGACGTCGCGCCAACCAAGGGTTGGATTTGCTTCGAGAATCAGGGCGATGACTCCTGAAATAAGCGGAGCAGCCGAGGAAGTGCCACCGAAAAGATTGGTGTAATCGCCATCAGTGGAGATGGTTGTGGTTGTGATTGCGGGGTCACCATCGTAGTCATCGGATGGAGCTGAGATCACGACATTTGCTCCGGACTCGGAGTAATAGGATTGCTCACCTGTGAAATTGATGGCGCCTACACCAATCGTTTCGGGTTGATTGACGTAGCCATCAAAGTTGGCGTAATCAAAAACGTCGCGTCCATTTCCGGCGCTCCAGACGAAGATCGTGCCCTTACCGTTGCGTCCATTTCGAGCGCTGTGTTGCAAGGCGGAGACCACAAGTGGATCGGCTTTAAAGCTGGTCTCACCGTCGTCTGGTTCACCCCAGCTGTTGTTGCTGATATCGATCACGTCCGTCCGCCATGAGAGTGCTTCGGCCTCCTCGTCGGGAGAGACTTCGTCGGCGAGAAGTTTTAGTCCGACGAGGTTGGCTTCGGGTGCTACTCCGGTGACCCCGATGCTGTTATTTCCTTTGGCCGCGATGACGCCAGCAACGCTTGTTCCGTGGCTATAAAAAGTTCCATCTCCCTGCAGCTCTAATGGCGGAGTTGGGTCATTTGGAGAGTTGTCATTCCAATCGTGATCGATCTCGGAATTGATGTTTGGCGCGAGGTCTTCGTGGCTGACTTGGATCCCATCGTCGACGACCGAAACGGTAATGCCGGTCCCGAGAAATTCATCCCAAACCTTTCTTAGGTTGGCGTCAATTCCGGCGACGCTTCCGTTTTGGCCGGTGTTGTTGAGGTGCCATTGATAGGACCTGTTTGTGTTGTTCCAAGCAAAGCGGGGATCGTTTGGAATGAGCTTGCGAAAGCGACGTTTAGCAAGGAGAGGCCTGGCGGATCTGATACCGGGAAGGGCCCGGGCAAAAGGGAGTTGGGCAAGTGGATTACTTGCGAGTGGGTAGGTTAAGATAAGATCTTTTTCCGAGTAGGGTGTGACTTTAATTGAGGAAGCTCCAAGGGCTTTGGCAATCGCTTCGGGTGAGATCGTGCCATCGATCTCAAGGTGGAGGCGGGGAGTAAGGATCCGGCGATTTTTGACGGTTGGAAGTTCGCCCTTTGGATGGAGAACGATTTCGTGGTCTTTGGCGCGAAAATAATACCCTAGTATTGAATCTTCAACTGTCCAAGTCTTCAGGCCATTGCCATCATTGAAGGTATATTCGCTGGGGGATTGTGCCTTGCTAGCGAGGATTCCAAGAATAAAAACGAGGATTAGAAGGTAAGGCATGGTGGAGGTTTTGGCTCTGTTAAGAATAAGATACGAATTGAAGAGCGGAGGGCGGGGAAATTTAATCCACGTTTTCTAGTAGATAGCTGGTATTTTTGTCATGACTTTGCTCATGGGTAAAATACTAACTTCTGAAGAGGTGGCGCAGAGCTTAGAGGGACTTGAGTCTTGGGCGATTGTGGAGGGCCAGTTGATCAAAGTTTTTAGGTTCGGAGACTATTTGGAGGGAATTGAGTTTGCGGGACGATGTGGGAAGATCGCGGAGGAGATGAACCATCACCCTGATTTGTTGATCCAATGGCGGAAGGTCACGGTTTCGATTTCGACACATTCGGCGGGGGGATTGACGGCTCTGGATTTTGAGTTCGCGAACAAGATTGAAGGGTGAACTTTCAATATTAGGATTTTGAGAGAAAGCGCTGGGGCGATCGGTTAAAAGTCATCTTGTTTAGAGGCGGAGCATTTCGAAGGTGGCGATCCCGTTGTTAACGGCGTGCATCCAGACGGGGACCCAGAGGTTTCCTGTTTTTTCACGGGCAAGCCCGAGGATTAGACCAAGGCAAAAAATGTAGGCAATGATGACGGGGGGATATTGAAGGTGAAGAATAGCCCAGAAGAAGGAAGTCAGGACAAGGGTTCCCCGCAGGCCGAGTTTAGAGGCCCGCCAGCCCCGCCAGAGTGCCCCGCGAAACATAAATTCTTCAACAAGTGGGGCTCCAATAGCGACTCCGAGAAACAAGAGGATTGGGAATTGGGTTGTGTTTGCCATGGTCACCATGGATTCGTCTGGACCATCGATTCCAAGAAAGGGGGCGAGAAGTCCAAAAAGGAGAGAGCAGGCAATGGTGATGGCAGCCCAAAATGGCCACTGCCACCATTTGACCCGATTGTTGCCCAAATATCCCCAACCGGTGTAATTTGGCCGAATTTTCCCGACCATCCAGCAAAGTGGGCACACGAAAAATATTGAGATGAAAGTGACTGTTCCAGCGATATCACCATCTAAGGCGAGTGCGAGTAATTCACTTTCGACAGTGCCGGAGTTCTTCATGTTGTCAAAGATCCCTCGGTGAAAGGCAGCGATGATTATGCCAATGCTAACCACGAATTGCCATGCGAAGAAAATGACGACGGCCCACAGTAAGGTCCACCAACCATTCCAAGGAGTTTTTGTAGCTCCTGGTAAAGGGGGAGGGGTGACGACAGGAGTTGGGGGGTGGTAGGGATCTTCCTTCATAGGTCGTTTGCGCTGTGAGGCTGGCTAGTGGTTCCGGAAGAGTAAATGCTGATTTGCCAAGTGAGATGTGAAAAACGGGTGGCGTTTTTGAGAAGGGTGGGCAAGGGTTTGGCATGCTTCGAGTGAATGGAGAGTTGGTCGATCAGGAATTGGTGGAAGAAACCTTTCACCGGGTGAAGACAGCTGAAGAGCAAAGAGTTCAGGTTTCGTGCTGCGAGCGTGATCCAGAATTTTATGAGCAGGCCGAACAGGAGGTGGCGGATTCAATCTTGATTGCGCAGGAAGCGGAGAAACGATTTGAAGAAATCCCGGAGGAAGAGGTGACGCCCAAGCTCAAGGAAATGATCGATGCTTATCGCGAGCATGGAGCATCGTGGGACATGTTGGACGCGCAGCGTGATATGATGCGTCATGAAATTTCGGCTTCACTTCGGATGGATAAGTTGATTGCTGATTTGCTTGGCGATGATAATGCGGTGAGCGAGGAAGAAGTGAGGGCATTCTACGATGAGCACCGAAAAGAATACCAGACTCCAGCCGAGGCGCGAAGTTTACACTTGATGAAGACTTTGAATGAGGAGACGACGTCGGATGAGGTGTTCTCGAAGCTTTGCGTCGTACGTGAAGAAATTTTGGAGGGTGGCGATTTTGAGGAAATAGCAAAGCGGGAGACCGAGAAGTCGACGGGCGAGCTGGATCTAGGGTGGATTTCTCTGGATCGGCCCACAAACCCTTTCGAGGCAACTTTATTTTCGATGCGTGATGGCGAGGTTTCTCCGGTGATTGTTTACGAGCATGCGATGCATTTAGTGAAGGTGGTTGAGTTAAAGTCAGAGCAGGTGGTGCCTTTTGAAGAGGTAAAGGAGGAGCTTGAGAATCGTGCATTGGCCCGGAAGCGAAGGGATGCCCTGCAATCTCTGGCAGTAGAGCTTCGCAAAGATGCGGTGATAGAAAAGATCGACACCACTAACGAAGATGAGAATTAATACCGCATGAATTTCTGCCGCGTATTTTATCCTGCTCTTCCTATTCTCTCGGTAGGAACGGCTTCCTCTCAGGAGGCTCTCCGTTATCGTTATCAATTTTATGACGAAGAGGCTGGGCGGATCGACGTCGAGTCTCATTATTTAGATTACCAATTTTCGTGGGGAGAGTGGGGGGAGACTTCCGCAAGTTTACGTCTGGCAGTCGACAGCTTGACTGGGATGACTCCAACAGGGACGCATGCAGCGGGCGATCCTGACGATTGGCTTTTTCAGACAATTACAGACGAGCGCCGTGTGAGCGTTGCGACGATTGAGCACGAACTGGACGACTATACCTTATCTTTCGAATACGCTCACAGTAAAGAGACCGACTATCGTTCCAACGCAGTGACGGGAAATGTGAGCCGGCAATTTAATCAGAACAATACGACGGTGACGGCGGGTGCAGCCTTTGCCTTTGACGAAGTTTTGGCGACTCCGTTCACGAATAACTTTGAGGATCAGGATAAGAATACGGTCGATCTTAATATTGGGATTTCGCAAATCCTAAGTCGCAATACGCTCTTTGATCTCAATTTAGGATATGGTCGTAATAAAGGATATCTTGGTGATCCCTATCGCCGGATTTCCCAGATTCGGACAGTTGTGATTGACGGGATCTTTGGGCCTCGTGAAGTGACTGACACATTCGATTATGCGGAGAACCGGCCCGACCAACTAGATCGTTTCGTGACAAAGGCCAGTGTCAGGCATTACTTCCAGCAGGCCAATGCCGCGCTGAAATGTTCTTACCGTTTTTTCGCAAATACGAATAGCGTGGAGGGGCATACCTTTGAGCTGAAGTGGATTCAGGAGATTAATCAGCAGTTAAGTCTAACCCCATATGTACGGTATTACCGGCAGAGCGAGGCGGATTTTTATTACACTTCACTCACCGGAACGGGGCTCGATGGGACTGATCGGATCGACGGGGGTGGGGCAAATTACTCCTCGGATTATCGCCTCTCCAAGCTGGAGGCACTCACATACGGGGTGCGATTCGCTTGGGAGCCGATTGAGAATATGACGCTTGATCTGCAATGGGAGCGCTATGAGATGGAGGGTTTAAACCCGCAAACTCCTGCGTCCTTTTTTCCCTCCGCAAATGTCCTCTCGCTTGGAGCACAGTTCCGTTTCTGATCAAACGATGAATACCAATCTGACCGGCGGGCTTTTTAAGCTAAATTTCAAGGCGCTGGGGACGGTGTGTGAGGTTCAATTTCGGGCTGAATCGGTTGAGATTGCGAAAGAGTTTCGCAAGTCGGCATTGGGATGGTTGCGGGATTTTGAGGAGCAGTGGTCTCGGTTTAAACCCACTAGTCTGCTGTGCCGGATCAATGCAGAAGCTGGGCGCTCGGGAGTCGAAATTTCGAAAGCTGACGAGGAAATTTTAAAGCTCTGCGATCATACCTTTCAGATTTCAGGGGGTTTGAATGACCCGACTTCATTGCCACTCACCAGTTTGTGGGACCGGGCCGGAAGAGAGGACCGAATGCCTTCAAGTGAGGAGATTGAGGAAGCAAAGAATTTGATTTCGTGGCCTATGGTTGAGTGGGGGGATGGAAAGGCCTTCTTGCCCGAAAAAGGAATGGCGCTAGAGATTGGGGGGTTTGGAAAGGAATATGCGGTGGATCGTCTTATCGGTTTTGCAAAGCGTTTGGGAATTGTTGATTGCTTGGTCGATCTGGGGCGCGATGTGTCAGCGCTTGGGCAACCGCCAAACGGGCCAGTTTGGGTGGTTGGGATTGAGGACGCAAAAGAGGAAGACGCGGTGGCGTTTCGCTTGGCAGTGAGCGGCAAAGGTTTGGCGACCTCAGGGAATGGACGGAGGTATCGGATGATCAAAGGGAAGAAGTTTGGCCACATCATTGATCCGAGAAGCGGTTGGCCAGCTGAGAATAATCTCCTGACTGCTTCTTGCTTGGCAGATGACTGTTTGACAGCGGGCATTTTATCGACGAATGCTTGTATTGTCGGGGAGAATGAAGGATTAGAAAACATCGAGCGTAGCTTTGGTGTCGATGCCGTCCTTCAAACGACCAGTAATAACGTTCATAGCTCCAATATTCATCGATATGTCCTTGGCTCTTAAGATATTTGCAGCGCTTGCGCTTCTCTTGCCCTCCTGCACCGTGGTGTCAACACCAGAGGAGCGAAGTAACTTAGCCACAAAGGTGATGTCGCCGGAGCGCGATCCTCTTGGTGAGGCGATGTCCGACCACATGTATTTTTCTCGTGAAGCTTCCCAGGGAGGAAATGGAATCGGCGGTGGGGGTTGCGGCTGTAATTAGATTTTTAGAAGCATGAATTATCGAATTGCATACGAACGTGCTGTCAATGTGACAGCGAGTGGACTCGCCATGGTGGCCCAACGGCTTCCCTTAATTAAGAATCTCACTCCAATATTTGGGGCAACTGGAGGGAGTCATTTTGCGGCTCCTTTGGCGGTGACTTTCGTTGGAACACACGCTTTGTCCGGCCAGTCGATCATGCTTCAACAAACCAACACAAGCGAACCAACGGATGTTGTCGAGATCGAGGTGGGAGAGGCGTTTCAGTGGGAGTTCAAGGCCACCCGTTATAACATCCTGTCATTTAGTATTATAGACGATAACGGGAACGAGCAATTACCCCCCGGAGTCGTTTCAATTGGACCGCAAAGCGGGATCGGAACAATTGGAGGAATCCCAGAAGAGGCGGGCACGTTCACTTATACGATCACTGGTTACAGAGGAGACAACCAAAGAAGCAGTCAGACGGTCCCTTTTAATTTGACCCTTGTCGTTGAAGATCCGGCTGGAAGTCCGTTCAAGATCTTCATGTCGGACTATTTTGCTGCGGAGGAATTGGCGAATCCTGCCATCACCGGGCCGGGTTCCGATCCTGATCTTGACGGGATCGATAACGCAATGGAGTTCGTGTTAGATCTGAATCCTTCGGCTTTTGATGCCATGCCTGGGACGATTGGGGTGGATTCTAATAACCCTCAAATGCTCCGCTATGAAATCCCACTTAATGGGCTTGCGATCGAGACTACGGTTGGGTTTGAAGAATCGGAGAGCCTTCAGGGTCAATGGCAGCCCACTCTTGGCGAATTTGTTGAACGAACTGATACGATGATTGTTCTGACTGCTCCTTTGGCAGGTAAAAAGTTCTATCGCCTCAAGGTAACGATCGAAGAGTGAGCGCTATTCAGCGGCTTTTCCAAAAGCGCTTGCGATAAGTTTTTCGAAGTCACCTTTGGCCTTCTTTAGATCAACTTCTTTACCGAGCATCTTAAGAAAGACATCGCCTGAAGGATGAGGAATGACTGCTCCTAGGAGCATGTATTCGGGTGTGGCCTTTTTTTCACGGGCCATCATCGGACCGACCATGTAGGTGCCAGTCATGCTGACAATGGTAAGCTTCTGGTTGCCGAAGGTTTTGTTTTCTGGCGTGACTTTGGCTTCACCGTTTTCGAACTGGCGTTTCCAACGTTGAATGTTGGCCTCAACTCCACCTCCTTGGCCCTCGCCGAAGTGATAGAACTTGAGGAGTGGGCCGTCCTTCTTGCTGTGGTTGAGAGCGGCTTTGACCATGTGACTGGAGGTTTTGCCAATGACCCAAGATTTTTCTGGCTTGAAGGTGAAGTTACCGACTTTAAAGGAATCTTGCGCGGAGAGAGCAGAGAGAGAGAGAGCTAAAATGGTGACGATGATCTTCATGACGGAAGTTAAGCGAAGATTTGTGGATGTGCCACGGTTATTATTTGGGGTTTGGGACTAGGGTTTTTGCAATCTTTGGGAGCCATTCTACCGCTTTTTTCTCAGCGGTGTTCATGGTGATAAGGTATCCTCGCTGCTCGATGAGGTTGAGCTGCACACGTGCATACCACATTGTGTTTGAACCATCGTGTTGAAGTTGGACAATGTGACCGTTTTCAACTTTCACTCCCCAGCCGAGACCATAATTGGGTTCGATTGGAGTGTGGAGTTTTTGGTAACTGGCTTGAGTCAAAAGTTTGCCATTTCCGTGGTGCCCCTTGATTTGATCCTGACAAAAAAGAACCCAGTCGGAGAGGGAAAGATGAAGGCCGCCAGCGGGACCATACATCGGCGGGTTGTCGTGGCTCATCGGTTTGCCTTTCCAGTGACCATGAATGGCGGTTGCGCCTTTGGGGGGGCCGAAGCCCACGCTTTTGATTCCAAGTGGCTTGAAGAGATGTTGCTGAATCGCTTTTTCCCATGTCATATCGAGAAGTTTCTCAATGACCGCGCCGGCGATGATATAGCCAAAGTTCGAATACAAAAATCCTTCGCTTGGTTTTTCGGCTAGGCCTCTGATCGTTACTTCTCGTCGGGAGAGCATCTTTTGGGCGCCTTCTGGATTTGCAGGCAGACCGGCTGTGTGAGAAAGGAGTTGAGTGATGGTTGTCTTCCGGGTGTTGGGGTGAAAGTCATCTGCAAGTTTGGGAAAAATCTCTGACATGGTTGTTTCCCATTTGAGGAGTTTTTTTTCTATAAGAATCGCTATCAAGGTGGCGGTCATTGCTTTTGCATCGGAGCCGATGTGCCAAACAGAGTCCTTTTTAACCGCTATGGTGTCGTCAATCCGAGTTGTGCCAGCAATCTCAAAAGAGATAATTTGTTGGCTATCGAAGGCTACAGCCGCTAATGCCGGAATATTAGCCGCGTTGCGGGCCTTGCTAATGACCTTGGCTGTTTTTCCTGCATTTACTGTGCCGGCAAGGAGTGTCAGAGAATAAATTACCAATTTCATCCTAGGATGCTTGTATCAGGTCTACGAAATTATTTCGAATTAGAATAATTCCAAATTTCGACTTGCTCTGATAGGATTTGTGAATAGCTTCCCGCCGTCGATGATTTCACTCGCCAACAATAAAGATTTGAAGCCGGAAGATTTTCCTTCCGACATCGAAGGTTTGCGAATGACTAGACAACGCCGAGAGGTGCTTGCAGTTATTCTGCGGGATCGTGACCACCCCACCGCCAATGATGTTTTTCTTCGCGCCCAAGATCGAATGCCGACAATCTCGTTAGCCACCGTCTACAACTGCCTTGAGGCGCTAGTGAGCCATAATATCGTTCGTCAGGTGAATCTTGATCGCGAGTCGTCCCGATACTGCCCTAACCTCAGCGATCATTGCCACTTCCAAGATGAGGCGTCTGGGAAAATTCACGACGTCGTTTTCAAGGAGGGAGTTAAACTAGAGGATATCCTTGAACTCCCAAAAGGAACCGAAATTAGTCACCTCGATATAAGTCTGAAAGGGAATTTTGGAAACAGATAAATTTCACCTAACACCATGAGTCTAACCATCGAAAATCTCCATGCGTCTGTTGACGGAAACGAAATCCTGAAAGGCTTGAACCTTGAGATTCCGGCTGGAGAAGTGCACGCCATCATGGGTCCCAATGGATCCGGAAAATCAACTCTCTCGAAAATCATCGCCGGCCACGATGACTACGAAGTTTCAGAAGGTCGGGTCCTTCTAGATGGGGTAGACATTGCAAAGCTCGCAGTCGATGAGCGCTCCCGCGCCGGAATTTTCTTGGCTTTCCAGTATCCCGCCGAGGTTCCGGGAGTTTCAAACGCCAACTTCCTTCGTGCTGCTCTTCAAGCTCGTCTCCCTGAAGGAGAAGAAATCGATGCAGTTGCCTTTTACAAGGGTATGTATGCTAAAATGGACGAGTTGGAAATGAATCGCAAGTTCACTAGCCGGTCCGTCAACGAGGGTTTTTCTGGGGGTGAAAAGAAGCGGAACGAAATTCTCCAGATGATCATGCTTGATCCACGTTACTGCCTGCTCGATGAGACTGATTCGGGCCTCGACATCGATGCTCTAAAAGTGGTCGCAAAAGGTGTGAACTCCATGCGTTCAGAAAATCGTGGTTTTCTAGTCATTACGCATTACCAACGTCTGCTCGATTACATAAAGCCTGACTATGTTCATGTTATGGCTGATGGTCAGATCGTGAAATCTGGCGGCGCCGAATTAGCTCTCCAACTCGAGGAAAGCGGATACGACTTCCTCAAAACTGCCTAACATTTTTAAAAATGAATTCTGAGACTGCTACCGTCAAACAAGTTGCTTTTGAAAAGGACGATGTCGGTAATTTTTCTTTTCCGGAAAGCCACAAATTCGATGCCGGATATGGTTTGACCAAAGATACCGTCGATTATATTTCGAAAGTGAAGGATGAGCCCGCTTGGGTGAACGAGTTTCGGCATAAAGCACTGAAAACTTTTGAGTCCAAGCCAATGCCGACGAACTGGGCGACTAGGGATCTCGAAAATATCGATTTCGATGCCATCCGTTACTATCTCTCAGATGGCGCTAAGCCCAAACGTTCCTGGGACGAAGTGCCTCCAGAAGTGCTCGAGACTTTTGACCGTCTTGGGGTGCCCGAACAGGAGCGGGCCTTTCTTGCTGGAGTGGAAGCTCAGTACGATTCCGAAGCGGCTTACTCGAATGTAAAGGAAGCGCTTGCGGATGAAGGTGTGATTTTTGTGACTTGCTCGGAAGGCTTGAAAGAGCACGAGGAAATTTTCCGACCTTGGTTTGGAAAAGTAATTCCAACTGGTGACAACAAATTTTCCGCTCTGAATTCCGCAGTGATGTCTGGTGGTTCTTTCATCTATATTCCTCCGGGGGTTAAAGTGAAGCATCCCTTGCAAGCATACTTTCGTATCAATTCTGAGAACTTCGGACAATTTGAGCGAACCCTTATTATTGCCGATGAAGGTTCGGAAGTGATGTATATGGAAGGATGCACCGCTCCCAAATTTGAGACTGCAACATTGCATTCGGCGGTCGTTGAGTTGGTTGCAATGAAGGGCGCCAAAATTCAATACATCACGGTTCAAAACTGGTCATCTAATGTGTTCAACCTTGTCACGAAGCGAGGCCTGGCTCACGAAGATGCTGAGATCCGATGGATTGATTGTAATATCGGGTCACGTCTCACGATGAAATATCCGGGTGTCGTCATGAAAGGCGAGCGGGCTCGCGGAGAAGTGATTTCTATCGCTCTTGCTAACGATGGCCAGCATCAAGATACCGGCGCTAAGATGATTCACGCCGCGAACAACACGACCTCGAACGTCATTTCTAAGTCGATCTCGGTTGGTGAAGGGCGCTCGACCTATCGTGGCCAGGTTCACATTCCCAAGCACCTCAAAGGTTGTAAGAACAATACCGAGTGCGACGCCCTACTCATCAACACCAATAGCCGGACCGACACCTACCCGGCCATCTCGGTGAAGGGAAATCAACATGTTACCCAACATGAGGCGAGTGTGAGTCAAGTTTCCGAGGAGATGCTCTTTTATATGCAGCAGCGTGGACTTTCTGAGACTCAAGCTATGTCGCTTGCCGTTAATGGATTCATTAACGACTTGGTTGAAGAGTTTCCGATGGAGTATTCGGTTGAACTGAAGCGCTTGATCGACCTGGAGATGGAAGGATCCGTCGGCTAAGGTAAACCTGTTTTCAAAACTGGAACCAATCCACTTTTATACACTCTTAAATGTCTGTTACTTTTGTTTCCCCTGCTCTCGAGAAATTTGAGGAGCTCGATTGGCCAGTGCGTACCGACGAAAACTGGCGCTTTGGATCTTGGAAAGAGGCTAATCTTTCTGGGCTAGAGACCGTCGGAGCTGGAACGACAGGTGATCTTCCTGAGCCTCTCAAGGGTTTCGATCGACTTGTGTTTGCGAACCGTGATCTCGTTTCAGGTTCATCTGATGCAGCTGAATTGGTTGAGGGGTCTTTTGGTCCAACTTCGCGCCTTGGTTCTTCAAAACATGCCGCCTTGCACGCTGCCAAGTCAAAGCACACTTTACATGTTCGGAGTGGCACCGATCTGTCGTTGGAATTGATTTACTTTGTGTCAGGAGAGGGATTGTTTCTTCCTGGTGTTGTCATTGAAGCAGAAGTTGGTGCGAATATCAGGGTCGTGAAACGGTTCATTTCCGTTGATGATTCCGCAACTGTCGTAGTCACCGCTACGGATGTTCGCACCGCCGAAAATTCTAAGGTCACATGCCTCGTGACTCAAGAGCTCAACCGCAACAGTAAGTTGATTAGGTTCTCCGATTCTACCTTGCAGGCATCCTCCATCGCCAAACTTGCGGTGGTGCATATTGGGGCCAAGTGGGTTCGTGAAGAAACTTATTCGACTGTCGGTGGTTTGGACGCCAAGTCGGAAATTCTCTCGGTCGCTTTACCTGATACTGGTCAAGAATACGACCAGCGGACTTTCCAGCATCATGGAGCTCGTAACACCTTTTCGGATCTTCTCTTCAAAAATACGCTTTTTGGGAAAGCCACTACGATTTTCTCGGGGCTTATCTTTGTCGATGAGGGAGCACATGGCACCGACGCTTATCAAACTTGTCGTAATCTCATGATGACCGATGAATGTGAGGCTCACTCGATGCCTGGCCTTGAGATCAATGCTGATGATGTGAAATGCTCACACGGAAGCACTTCTTCACGTGTGAGTGACGAGGAGATCTTCTATCTCATGGCTCGAGGCATCACCGCGAAAGACGCACGTCGTTTGGTGGCGCAAGGATTCTCGATCGAAGCGATTGAGCGCCTCGAAGATGAGCAACTTGAGACCCTTGCGATCGAGGTAGTTTCCCGGAAATTTGCGACTGTTGAGTAAGATCTTCTTAGCAGGGACAGAGGGGCTGATACAGCCAAACTCAAAGTTTGGATATTCAGCTCCCTTTTTTCATCTTCATCGGGGGCGCTTCGTAATGCTCACGGAGGCGGTGAAATTCTTTGATAAGCTTTTTTCTCACCTTGGAGTAAGACGAGTTGTTATGGACGCTCTTGAGTTCCTGTGGGTCTTTGACGAGGTCAAAGAGTTGCCATTCGTCGGTTCCCGGAAGGTAGAAAAGTTTGTGAGTCTCGGTTCTGACTCCAAAGTGTTGGGGGACGTTATGCTCTCCTTTTTCGTAGTAAGAATAGTAGAGCGATTTACGCCAGTCCGTCGCAGTGCCTTTGAGAACGGGTAGAATTGATTTACCCTGAATCTCAGCTGGAATTTCAACTTCGGCAGCTTCGAGGAAAGTGGGGGCGTAGTCGATGTTTTGGATCATCTCCTTGGGGCGTGATCCGGGCTTGGTGACCCCTGGCCATCGGATTACGAAAGGCATCTTAAAGGATTCTTCAAACATCCAGCGCTTGTCGTACCACCCGTGCTCTCCGAGGTAAAAGCCTTGATCGGATGCATAAACAACGATCGTATTTTCAGCGAGTCCATTTGTGTCGAGGTAGTCGAGCATACGGCCCACGCTTTCATCGACTGCTTTCACGGTGGCGAGGTAGTTTTTCATGTAGCGTTGGTATTTCCAGCGTACGACGTCCTTGTGGTTCATGGTAGGAACTTTCTTGATGAAGGCTTTGTTCTCAGGGCCGAAGTGAGCGTCCCATCTTTCTTTTTGAGGATCGGTCATGCGGCGGTATTCCACTGTAGGGTAGCGATCCAATCCGGGGAGTTTTATCCCGTTGCGCTCATCTTTTCGGACCTTCGCATCGTAAGCCCAGTCGAAGTGGCGATCGATTTCCATTTCGTTTTTTGCGAGTGTTCCACTTCGGTTTTCGTAGTTGTCAAAGAGGGATGGGGGCTCGGGAATAGTAACGCCATCGAAGGATTTAAGATGGCGCGGGGCGGGGGCAAAGGTGCGGTGAGGTGCTTTGTGCTGGCACATGAGGAAGAAGGGCTTTTTTTTGTCTCGGCTGTCGAGCCACTTGATGGCCTTGTCGGTGGTGATGTCGGTGCAATACCCGTTGAACTTTTTGGTGCTTCCGTCCATTTGCTTGAAGACGGGATTGTAGTAGTTGCCCTGGCCGGGAAGGATTTCCCAGTAGTCAAAACCAACTGGGTTTGAAACGAGGTGCCACTTGCCAATGACGGCAGTGCTATAGCCGCCTCCGTGGAGGGCTTTTGAGAGCGTCCACTGTGATTGATCAAGGCCCTTTCCGCTGTTGCGAAGAAAGCCATTTTTATGGCTGTGTTTTCCGGTCATGATGGTGGCCCGGGATGGACCGCAGATGGAATTTCCACAAAATGAGTTCTCAAAAATTGCTCCGGAAGCAGCGAGACGATCGATGTTTGGAGTGGGAGCGATTTTGGCGAGATCGCCGCCGTAGGCCGAGATCGAGCGCAGGGCATGATCATCCGAAAAGAGGAAGAGGATATTGGGCTGTTTGGCCTGAACTAGCGAGGCGCAGGCAAGGAGAGTAAGTAGTTTCATAACGGGATCTTGATTTCTTCAAGGAGCTTCACATGGGGAGACTAAAACGCCAAGTCGCTTTGGAGCCTATAGGTCACAGCCTCTTCTGAGGGGTGAAAAGGAACCGGATCAAGTTTAGGAGGCGAGATAGAAGCTCAAGATCACGAAAAAGCCAGCTGGCCGGTGAGGCGCAGCTGGCTTTGAAAGAACTTATCCCGCGGGCCCTTTATCGTCTGCGACCGAGAAGCGCCAAAGCGGCGAGCCCAGAGAAAAGCAAGCTGGTGGGCTCGGGAACACTCCAGGCATTGGAGTGGGACAAAATATCGGAATCTGAGAGCGCGCTGTTGAAAGTCGTAACACGAGAAATCGTGCCGATCATTCCCTCATTTCCACCATCACTAACGTTCCCCAGATGTCCGGGGCCGGTGGGCATATCAAAGGTAGCTCCTGCGATGGAATCCGTGGAAGCGCCATTGATGAAAAGGTCCATGGTGCCAGTTGCTTGAGTCCAACGGTAAGTGACATGGGTGTCATCCGTAGGAGACGCAGCATTGGGAGCAGAAAAGGTATTATCAGCAACGCCTGCCCTGGTGAACCCAAGAGCACCCGTGTCATCCCATTGCTCATAGCGAAGGCTGTTGCCCGCATTAGCATCAGCTCTTCCGATGTATCCGTTCCGTCCACCGGCAGCTGGATCGCCACTCATAATAAACTCGAAAGTGGCGTCACCAGAAATTGCTCCGAAATCAAAGGCTTCGATGTTTGCCCCGTCAAAGGTAGCTGCTGTTGTGCTTCGTGCGGTGAAGCCAGAACCTGCGATGGCAGCATCGTAGGCGGCCAAGCTTGCCCCTTGGAGGGAGCTAATGCCCAGAAGTAGAATACCGGCTGGAATGGTAATTTTAATCATGGTTTAGTGAGGTATAAAATGGAATTGGTTCGGATGAAAATACCGAGATACTAGGGCAAACAAGGCAGTTCTCAGACCTTCGGACTACGTAAAACCATAAAACGGACGATTTAGCAATGAAAAAGCTCCATCATTAGAGGTGTTCGGGAGGATTTTATTTCTGCGGGATGATTTGGTTTTATGCTAAACCTATTTGATGAAGCTTTGCAGAGCTCAAATACCCTCTGAGGGAAGGTTTAGCTGGTTTACCTTGCTCCTCCTTGGGATTCAGCTTTCTTTTGCTGACTCGATTCCCCCGAATATCGATTTGCCCGAAGTAGAGAAATCTTTGGCGGGAAAGCGATTCCACGAGGTTTCTTCCGGTGATTCCGGTGTCAATTTCATAAATAGCTGGAAGGCTCCACGGGACTATGAGCGAGCTCTCACGCTATCATTTGGAGCCGGAGGAGTTGCGGTGGGGGACTATGATGGTGATGGACGTCCTGATCTTTATTTAACGAGGCCTTTTGGTGGTGGGAAACTTTACCGAAATTTGGGTGATTTTAAGTTCGAAGACGTTACGGAGAGGTGTGGGCTTGCGGCGGCGGAATTTTGGCAGGCCTCACCGAGTTTTGCGGACATCGATGGCGATGGGGATTTGGATTTATATGTCTGCGCCTTTGATGCGGCTAACCGACTTTACTTGAACGAAAAGGGAGTTTTCAAAGAGTGTGCGGAAGAGGCAGGTCTCAACTTCAAGGGGTTTAGCGTGAATATGGCCTTCGCGGACTACGATCTGGATGGCGACCTGGATGGCTATCTTCTGACGAATCGTCCGTTTTCGCCCGAGGAAAACTACAGTGTGAGCGATCGTGCGACTGCAAATCGGGTTTACCGCCAGTTACAAAAAGACGCCAAGGGGAATTTTATAATGCCGGAACATCTGCGCGAGATTTTTGAAGTGGTTTGGAATCCAACGGGTCAGATGCAGATGTTTATTAGAGCCGGCCAGTATGATTATCTTTATCGTAATGATGGTCCGGCGAAAGAGGGCGGAGTGCCGCGTTTTACCGATGTCACCGAGGCCGCAGGATTAAAAGATAACGGGATGGGTTTATCAGCCACTTGGTTTGACTACGACGCCGATGGTTATCCTGACCTTTTCGTGGCAAACGATTACTATGGGGCGGATCATTTATTCCGCAATGATGGCGATGGGACTTTTTCCGAAGTCACTTTGGAAACCTTACCTCACACTCCTTGGTATTCGATGGGATCAAACGTTGCGGATCTAAATAATGACGGTCTTCTAGATTTCATGGGCTCGGATATGATGGGTACCAATCATTTTCGCCAAAAGGTGGGGATGGGAAATATGAGCAAGAACGCTTGGTTCTTGGATCACGCACAGCCAAGGCAATATATGCGGAACTCGGTCTACGTGAACACTGGGCTAGGGCGCTTTATGGAAGCGGCTCACATGACCGGGCTCGCTAAATCGGACTGGACTTGGGCGTTAAAGTTCGGGGATCTCGACAACGATGGGCATGTCGATCTCTTCATTGGAAACGGAATGACTGGGGATTTTTTCAATAGTGACACCACTGCGGCAATTCGAAACGGAACTTATCTTCCAGATAATGTGGACGAAGAAAGGCCGCCTCCCAAGAAAGATACTAACCTAGCATTTCGAAATCTTGGGAACCTTAGGTTCGAGAATGTTGGCGAAAGCTGGGGGTTGGCCAAGGCGGCTGCGAGTTTTGGAGTAGCGATGGGCGATTTGGATGGGGATGGCGACCTTGACCTTATCGTGAATAATTTTGAAGACCCAGTGAGTTTGTACCGTAATAATTCGCCAGGCGGAAATCATCGCGTGAAAATTCGGTTGAAGGGGAAAAAGAATTGCTACGGGATCGGAGCAACCTTGAAAGCGATCATGGAGGATGGGGAAATTTTGACGCGATACCTCACGTTGTCGCGAGGTTTCTATGCCTCGGACGATCCCATTGTTCACTTTGGATTAGGCGAGAATCAGAAGATCGATGAGCTGCAAATCGCTTGGCCAGGTGGTACGACCCAGAGCATTAAAGAACTGCCTGCTGATCGTTTTTACACCATTACGGAACCGGATAAATCTGATGTTGTGGACCCAATAAGAGAAGCCCCACTTTTCACCCGGATGAAAAAGCCTCCTGGCGGGAAACACTTCGAAATGACTTTCGATGATTTCGACCGCCAACCTCTCCTTCCACAAAAGTATTCGCAGCTTGGTCCGGGAGCCGCGTGGGGTGATGTTGATGGTGATGGCGATGATGATGTGTTCATTGGGCAGGGTCGTGGTTTTGCGGGGCGGCTGTATTTTAACGAAAACGGAGAATTTGAAGGGCGTTCTTTCGATTGCTTCAAAATCGACAAGGACTGCGAGGATATGGCGCCACTATTTTTTGATGCAGACGGCGATGGAGACCGCGATCTTTATGTGGTGAGCGGGGGTGTGGAGTGTGAGCCGGGGGCCGCAGTGCTGTTGGATCGTCTTTATCTGAACGATGGAAAGGGGAATTTTTCAAAAGCCCCTGCTTCAGCCCTTCCAAAGGTGACAGAGAGCGGAAGTGTGGTGTGTGCTGCGGATTTTGATCGCGATGGGGATACTGATCTCTTTGTGGGTGGCCGGGTCATTCCCGGCCGATACCCGGAGGTCCCTGCGAGCCAGCTCCTGGTCAATGATGGAAAGGGGGGATTTTCGAACGTGGCTCCCGACTCATTGGTTAAAACCGGACTGGTTACAAGTGCGCTCTGGTCAGATGTCAATGCAGACGGCTGGGTCGATCTTTTGGTGACTCATGAATGGGGCCCGGTGAAGGTTTTCTGCAACCAGGAGGGACAATTGGTCGATGAAACCAAGGAGAGTGGGGTTGGAGAACTCCTTGGCTGGTGGAATAGTATTGCGGCAGGGGATATCGATGCTGATGGCGATCTTGACTATGCGGTTGGAAACGTGGGCCTTAATTCCAAGTATCATGCCTCCGACGATCATCCAGTCCTCCTCTATTACGGGGATATGGATGATGCTGGGCGCCCCAAGATTGTGGAAGCTGAGTATGAAGGTAAGACCCTCTATCCGGTTCGTGGCCGGAGCTGTTCCAGCAATGCGATGCCTGGCTTAAAGCAGAAATTTCCAACCTTTAAATCTTTTGCAGTTGCTCCGTTAGATGACATCTACGGGAAAGATAAGCTGAAAGAATCCAAGAAGTTGAGCGCCAACATTCTGGAGTCTGGAATCTTGATCAATATGACGGAGGAAGGTGAGCTGCCCAAATTTAAATTTCAGCCTCTTCCCCGGCTTGCACAAATTTCTCCCATATTTGGACTCGCCTTCACTTCGATTGATGGTGATGCCTACCCTGAGCTCTATGTGGTTCAGAATTTCTTTGGCCCCCAACGTGAAACTGGAAGAATGGATGGCGGAGTGAGTCTACTTTTGAAGAACAACAAAGGTCAGTTCAGTCCAATATGGCCTGATAAAAGCCACTTACTTGTTTCTGGTGATGCGAAAGCTCTCACGATTTCAGATCTTAATAATGATGGATTACCGGACTTTCACGTTTCTGTGAATGCGGGTAGAGCGATGGCTTTCGAAGCGAATCCCGAGCAAACGAACGCCGATCAATTTCTTTGTCTCCAGCTGAAAGGCAGTGAAGGAAACATTGATGCTTCTGGTGCTCGGGTCTCTTTGCGAGGAGAATCAATTCCAACTTTTACTCAGCAAGTCAGTAGCGGGGGAGGCTATCTCTCCCAGAGTTCTCCACGGCTTTTCTTTCCGGCAGGCTCTCTGAAGGGTGATGCTTTGAAGGCGCTGGAAGTTCTGGTTCATTGGCCATCGGGCAAGCAGTCGACCACCAAAGTGGGAGACTTGAAAAAACGTGATGGCCGATATTGGATCGAGGTTTCTCCCTGAAAAAGGACGGAGCGCTCAATTTTGTCGAAAATCATCACGATGAAACACTATTGTCTTGCCGCCTTTGCTCCGAGTTTGATACCTAATGCTGGCCATGTAAATTGACGCGTGGTCAGGAACCGCGGGTAGACCTTAGTAAAATTAAACAATGAAATCAAAATACTCACTTCTGGTTAGTTTCTTCAACGCGATTGTGATCACCGGGGCCGCCTTGAGCCCGGCCTCGTTCGCCAGCCTTGCTTTCTACGATGCTGAAATCAGTGATGCGCATGGTGGTGGTGCTGGCACCCTGCCTTATGCGTCAGTTTTGACTACGCCTGCCGTGTTCGATGGAACGAATATCGAACTTTTTGATTTTGGAACGATTTCTGGTGATGCCACTTTTGAATTTATTCTGAGTGGCGATCCAGTTGCCGGGGGGAATAACGGGTATATCGGAAGAGCTGATGCGAACCCGGGCAATAGCCTTCGCTATGAGCAATGGTCTGATACTGGTGCTCTTGGATTCACCCGGGCAGGCGTTGCGGACAATTTCTTTTCTGCTCCTAATGCTGCGTCTCCTACGGATGATACCCATGTCACCTACCGCTGGACTGAGGCAACTGGCACAATGGATCTTTTCATCAATGGTGCTACCACGGATTCCATTGCAGGAGCTACCTTTGAGATGCCCACCGGCCCTGGACATTTGGGGAACGTTAGCGATGGTGGAAACGAGGGGATGATTGGCACGATTTCTCGTGTTACGACCTACAATAGTTTGCTGGATGATACCACGATTCAACAACACGCAAATGCTTGGTTGGCAACCGGAGATCCGAGCATTGGGGTTCCAATGAGTGTGGATCTTGTGCTCGATGGTTCGGCGCAATCGTTCGAACTCGTTGTAAAGAATTTGGGGGAATCAAATGTTTTGACCGTTACAGCGGTCACGGTGGACGGAGTAAACGCTGACTACTTTACAATCGATACTGCCTTGCCGCTTAATATTGATCCGGGTGAAGAAATCGATTTGGAATATACAGTCGATCCAGGAGGAGCTAACGGGGATGTCGAAGCTGATTTTTCCATTTTTAGCAATGACGCGCTCAATTCAGAGGCCGAAGTGCAGCTATCGGGGTTGATCCGTGACCCTCAGATTAGTATCCAAGCCGCTCTTGATTTTGGTGCTTCGGATGTCGAAGTAACCCAGATAATAGAGATACAGAATCTCGGTAGGGCTCGTGCTTTAAACTTGGGGACGTTCGAAATTACCGGGACCGACGCCGCCAAGTTTGCTGCGAGTGGTCCTGCATCTATTGCTGCCGGTGGCAGTGGGAACATCGAGGTTACTTTCACTCCTGATAATTCAGGCGGCTTCAATGCCCAGCTTGAGATCGGCAGTGACGATCCGGGGAGCCCGGTCACCCTTGTAGCCCTTAGCGCTTTCACTCCGATCGACGAAGGTTTCCTGTCCGCCTACGACTCCATGATCTCAGCTGACCACGGCGGTGGCGCTGGCACCCTGCCCTATGCGGCGGTTTTGACCACGCCTGCCGTGTTCGATGGAACGAATATCGAGCTCTTCGATTTTGGAACGATCTCTGGCGATGCCACTTTTGAATTTATTCTGAGTGGAGATCCAGACGCGGGTGGACGGAACGGATACATTGGAAGAGCTGATGCTAACCCGGGCAATAGCCTTCGCTACGAGCAGTGGGACGACACGGGTGCTCTTGGATTCACCCGGGGAGGCGTTGCTGACAATACCTTTTCCGCTCCCAACGCTGCGTCTCCAACGGATGACACTCATGTCACCTATCGGTGGACTCAAGCAACTAGCACCATGGACCTTTTCATCAATGGCGCTGTCGCTGATTCCATTGCAGGAGCTACCTTTGAGATGCCCACCGGCCCCGGACATTTGGGGAACGTTAGTGATGGTGGAAATGAAGGAATGATTGGGACGATCCACCGCATTACGACCTACGATATTTTGGTGGATGATGCCACGATTCAGCAACACGCAAATGCTTTTGTCACAGGGGTCGGCGCGTCTGAATTTAAAGTTAACTCCATTGACTTCAACCAAGCCAGTGGATTGATCACCATCGTCTGGAACTCGATTCCTGGGGCAGTCTACGCAGTCGATTACTCATTCGATCTAGTTGAATGGAATGAGCTGGATGACAGCGTGCCTGCTGTTGATAAGGTGAAGTCATTTTCGACACCGAGCAATTTACTTGAAGGTGAGACAAAAATATTCTTTAGAGTCAGGCGTCCCTAGTGGAATCAGTGTGATCCTTACTCTAATTGCAGCTTGAGCCTCCCAAATTTTTGAAGCGCTGATCTAGCGGGTGCGGTGGAACGGAAGACTAGGTTTTCTTGTGTATCGCTGATTCGAGTGCGTTCGTGCAAAACGATGTTGGCTGGTCCTTCGAGCCAATTATTGAGGTCAACGGAAATTTGAGGAGCAAGCGAAACGTCGTCCGCGGTCAGGTTTCGTCGGAAGCGGAAGACAATGTAGTGGTTGGCAATACCTTCAAGGGTGAGTGATTCGAGGGCGATTGTGCCCGAGGCAAGATCTGATAAATTTGGGTTCGTTCCCTCGAAATATTCTAGGAGGTTGTCTCTACCATCCCGATCCGGGTCAGCATCTGTCTCGGGAATCGGAAGGCCATTGGCAATCTTCCAATCATTGTAGTTTGAGGAACCGGTATCTCCGGGAGATCCTCCCGAACTCGCACTAGCACGCCAATTAGCGGGATCTCCATACTCTGGTATTGGTGGTCCCATTGGATTGATGAGAACAAGCGTGTAGCTGTCACCATCCGGCTCCTCTGGCCATGGTGATTGATCGTTGTAAGTGAAGGAGAGAATATTGGTGCCAGTAGCGTCCACGAGGGTGATGAGTTCACCGTCGTTACTGAGGTTACCGGAATACTCACCTGCGATTTTCGAAGAAAATGCATTTCCATATCTTTCTTCGAAAGCGGCAAGGTTCTTGACGATGAGAACGCGCGCTCCTGGATCCAAGGATCTGATCTCTGCGGTCGAAAAATCAAAGGTGACACCGTCGATAAATTTCACTCCATTTAAATTGATCGTTTGGCTTCCACGATTCATGAGTTCGATAAACTCAAAGTCATCTCGGTCGGTAAATCCTGCCGCTAATTCCGTTGCGCTAGCATCGGCGGGCCGGTAGTGAAATTCTGAGATGACGAGGTTTTCGGCGCTGGCTGGAATGGTATCGACTAGGAAGTAAGCCTCTGCAGGCGCACTCCAATCGGAACCATCGCGGGTGCGCGCAGTGATCAATACCGACTCGTTTAAGACGAGTCCGTTAGACACCGTCGATTGCCCCACTTCGAGTTCAGGGGTAATCAAAAAATCCGAGCTTCCGATACCGTCATTCAATCCATGAATTGCTAGAACGTTGGTTCCATTGACCAATTCACCCACCTGAGCGTTGACGTCAAAGGTCACAAAGTTAACTGCCTCGGTGTCGGAGTGACCAGCGGTGGCACCTGAATCCCAAACCAGAGTAGCAGGAGCATTTTCGGAGGCAATGAGGACCCCGTTGAGGTAGGCAACGAAACCATCATCATACTTCATCTTCAGCCTCATCACGTCGTAACTCGAGGCATTGGTTAGATCGAACTCTAACCTGAGGTAAGCGGAGGTATTGACTCGATCCATCGTGGCGTCGAGATTGAGGCTGACGTGAGGGTCGTAGGTGTTAACTCGGTCGTAGCCAACCCCAGTCGTTCCAGTCAGCCAGGTGGTGTCGTTAAATAAGGCTGAAGTCCAACCGAGCCCTGAAGGGGGAGTCGTTGCGGTAGGAATCGCGACTCTCACCGGATCTCCCTCAGCAACGACCTTGGTCATGGTGACGCCACCTTCGAATTGAATAGCGGAAGAAGAGATGCCGCCGCCTGATCTGCGGGGGTCGCTTCCATCCGTGGTATAATAGATCGTTCCTGGTGGCGGGGAAAACTTGACGATGAAATTACCTGCCACTTCTCCGCCATTTTGATTGTAAACCGGGCGCGGAGTGAATTGACCATCATACCAATCAGCTCGAGTGGTGAGCCAATTCTTAAAGGTATTGAGCTCGCTGTTCCAACTCCCTTCATTGGAGAACCCCTGTCGGATGGCCCTTGTGGTCCCGATTTCAGTGGCCTGTCCATTAACGATGGATTCGATCCCGGTGTTACTCATTGCGCGATCGCGATGATAGAACCATCGATCCACGTAGAGTTGTTCGAAATCTGGATCATCGAAGAGGCGGCGATACCAGAGACGGTCGCCTCGATGGCGGAAAGTGCCGGTAGGCCCTCCCCCGACGTAGTAGCTGCTCCAGTTGTAGTCCCAAGCTGGTCCCATCCGGAGTTTGCCATCGTCACCCTTCCAAGGGAACATGCTGATCAACATGCCGTCGCCGTTGCGGCTCAGATTGTTGAACATGAAATACTCCACGAAATCTGTCGGGTCGAGATACTTACGGTAGCCATTGATAGGGTCGAGCCACTGCGAGTTGTCGTAAAGGACGTCTTCGAATTCCACAAACCAATCTTCAATAGCGGCTCGTTGAGTTGCCGTGATTCGATAACCACTGGGATTGTCAAAGTTGAGGTAGCCATTGCTTTGTCTTGGAATGTCATCTCCGCTACCGGCACTATTGGCCGAGGTCTGCGAGATGCGGTTTGGGCCCCGGGTGTGAAAAAGCTGAGGCCGGGTCGATCCATTTTCTGTGGGGTAACCCCCAACTGGAATGGAGTCCATTCTATTTAGGCCCAGCAGCCAACCTCCTTCGGTTCCGTCTTCGGTAAGTTTGTCGAATTCAAGTCTCCCTTCTCCTCGTGAGACTTTCTCAAAGATGGCATAGACGCCACGGCGATCGGCAAGAGAGAGGGCGCCTCCGTTGGTATTAACGAAGGCTTCGACCCAGCGAATACGCGCGGCATATCGCCCCATATTATTGCTCAGCTTATACATGAAGGTGTTGAACATCATGGAGGGGTCCTTGTTGCGATCAGTGTCTGGGTAATAGAGAACCCAGTCAGAATGAGCCGGCATACCTAGGACATTTACATCCTTCTCCTCTCCGTTCTCATCCCAAACCTCCATGCTGTATGGTTTTTGAGACCAAGTGCTGGAGAAGGCACCACGACCACGAATTCCAGTCCGACTGATCATTTGGGGAGGGTCTGTCAATGAGGCCATACCAGTCGTTTCGTTGCGATCGAAAGTGGCCCAAACGGCGTTTTGGCGCGCCACCTGTTGGACCCCGGATCCGGTGCCACTCCAGCTTTTTGCGGGCACTGTTCCTGCACCGAAGTTATCGATAATCATGAGTGGGAGGTCGGATTCGTAGTTGACGAGATCTGCGGCGAGCCGGATGAAGTTTTCACCAGAAATTGGTCCAGCGACTCCTTCTCTGAAGGCGATGGCACGAAGATGACTGGTGCTAGTCAGGTTGATGGCTGAGGAGTAAAGGATTCCATTGTCGGTCGAGGGAGTTGATCCATCGGTGGTATAATAAATCGATGCACCCGCTGTTTCGGTGGCGAGAGAAAGATTGAGAGGTTCCGAAAATGTACGGCTGTTGAGGGAGAAGGTGACCGCGGAGGGTGGTGGTATCGAAGCATCGTTTAGTTGACCGGGAGTTGGGTTGCCAAGAACGCGAGGGGTAGACAAATCTCCTCTCAGAATTCCGTAAGAAACATCCTCATCAAGGGCTGGATAAGTGGGGGCGAATTCCTGAAGGAGTGTTGATCCGCTGGCGGTTACGAGAGCCAAATATTCACCACCAGCGCTAAGCTTAAAGTTCGTATGGATTTCCCCAGCTGGCCCGGCCGCACCCTTGCCTGAAGCAAAAATAATAGTTCGTTCTCCCGGAGCGAGGGGAAGCCGCGGAAATGACCATTTGGTGAGATCTGATGAGTCCTCGGTGAGGAAGTAGGAACTTAGATCGACGCTGGAAGCGGTTGGATTGAAGATTTCAATCCAGTCAGAAAATTCGCCGTCTCCGTCTTGTAGGCCTGTTTCATTAGCGGCCATGAATTCTGAAATGACTGGATGATCTGCGACCATTGCTACCATAATTTTGATTTCTGAAGTTTTTGAGCCAGAAGAATTTGCGGTAGTCAAAGTGTATGTGGTAGTCCCACTGGGAGAAAGTATGACAGACCCATCACCATCGCTCGTTTGGGCACTCACCTCGCCGGGTGCGGGAGTAATTGCCCATGCATCAGCAAATTTCGTCGACCACCTTAGGGTGACGCTCTCGCCTTCATTGATCGTGATACGATCGGAGATGAAAGAGGTGATTTGTGGTACTGGATTTACAGTGACAACGACATTCTGAGTGGATGTTCCATCTTCATTGGAGGCACTTAGAGTGTAGGTTGTTGTCGAGGGCGGGAAGACGACGAGTTGACTTTTTCCGGTAACATTTACGCCGTTGATCGAGAGTGAGGTAGCATCTGTCACAGACCAATTAAGGGTAGAACTTCCTGGCGCAAGGAAGGCCTCGGGCGATGCCGTAAAGGAATTGATGGTAGGAGGTTCGGGAACATTGTTGTAGGCATTGGAATGTCTTTCGATGTCTTCAGAGGTTAGGGCTTCATTGTAAATAGTGACGCGATGAATAGTCCCAACCATTCCTTCGTTACCGGCCGCCGAATTGTTCCCAAGAAGGCCGTTACCGGTCGGCATGTTGAAGCTGCTTGCTACCGCGGTGTTTTGTCCGACGAGTGTTCCATCGAGGTAGAGGTCCATTCGCCCGTCACCGTCCCAGACATAGGCAACGTGGGTTGCCTCGGTCGGAGAAAGAACAAGTGGGCTGAACGTATAATCAGCTACTCCTCCCTGTGTGAAGCCGAGTTGCCCGGTGTCGCTCCACTGTTCGTAGCGCAGGCTACTTGAAGAATTTGATCCGACAGCGAGATAACCATCTCGCCCTCCGGCTACGGGATCGCCCTCGACGATAAATTCGAAAGTCGATTCACCGCTGATTACTCCAAAGTTAAAGGCAAAGCTATTTGAACCATTGAGAGTGGTGGCTGAAGTAAGCTTCGAAATCGATATAGGCCCTCCTCCAATTTCATCGGCAGCAAGAGACTGATCATAAAGCTTGAGGCTAGCCTTCGAAGAAAGTCCGGAGCCGAATACGAGTGAGAAAATCAATAAAGGAAAAAAGGGAGACCTGAAAAATAAAGGGTGCATATCAGAGAGTTAGGTTGAGACTCGGATGATTAAGGTAGTCGAAAATTTGACTGAACGAAAGCAGGCTTTCCGAGTTGATAGTGGTTTTTAAAAAATGGTTGTAAGAGCGAGTGGCCTAAAGTCTTAGAAGTGTTTTTTTGATGGGTTTCAAACTACGTAAGGCTTGAGGTGACTCGTTCGGAATCCTAGGTTAGTTTTCAGATATGGTGAAAGAAGAACCCCAGTTTGAGGTGGTCCTAAAAATGGTTCTTTGGGATGAAGACCGGGAAGCGATTTTTCGGAGGCTTAGAGTTAATAAGGTGACGGGTGAACGAGCTGAATTGATCTACCAAGCAGCTCGGGCGGAGCGGGTGAAGAGCCTTCGAATTGATGGGCTTAAAGGTTTGGGGCTTGGGTTAGCTTGCCTGTCGATTGCGGTGGCTTGTTACTTTGGGTTCCGATTAAATGAACTCGAAGTTAGTCGTTTTGGAACCGGATTCATAGCTCTACCTCTCCTTCCTTGGTTGCTGGGTTTCTTCGCGGCAATTTTGTTAGCTTTTGGAATTTGGAAGGTGGTTCAGGGCTCAATTGAAATCCTTTTTGCTTCGATGAAGAAGGGGTCGATCGCGGACCGCTAGCTAGTGCGGAGGGACGATTCCGGTGTCACCAGAGCATAAAGAATACTTAAAAAATCTTAGGTGAGGATTCATCTAAAGGTCCTCTTTACGTTTCGGTGATACAGATGGGTTTGAGAGTGGTCTCACTAGAGGACAGGCGCCAATTTTTCTACAGCGAGGGTGAGGGCGTCTGCCCCGCCAAGATTGCTAGGGAAAATGACATAAGCGAGACCAGGGTGAAGGGTTTCATTCCCGATCGTCCACACTGGGACGCCGGGAATAATTTGGCCAAGGACTTGAGCTTGTTTGACTCCGAGTGCATCGGTTGCAATTGCGAACGAGGTGATGGCGCCTTCGGCGACAAGAAACGAAGGACGTTCTCTGATCCCTTGGACAATATCAATCAGTGCTTGGGAAATGCGATGGGTAATTTTGAGGCCATCTTCGCTATCGAAATTTCTGTGCGAGGTGAAGAGGACGACATTTTGCCCAGAGGTCATGGCTGTCAGGACATCAGCAATCGTGCTCTTGAGGTTGAAGGTAGAGTTAATGATGTCAGGGATACTGAGTTTGATTGCGGTGAGGGTAGGCGTGTTTTTTAGAAGATGGTTAAGTTGGTCGTGCGTCTCTGGAGTTTCGGAGCCAATGATAATGAGACCACCGTTTGGGTTGGGTTCAAGGTCTTGTAATTGCCATGGCTCAAGAGGTGGACGGGAGGGAATTCCGGCGAGCGATTGCACGAAAGAAGAGGCTGAGCGAATTATGAAGCGGCGATCGCTTTTGAGGAGGGCAAGGGAGAGAATATTGAGATCTTTCAACGAGGTTGCGTTGACGATGCAGGTCGAGCCATTTGGCAGTTTAGCGAGCTTGGTGGAGATGTCTCCAGAGCGAAGATCTGGAAGAGAGAGAGATTGAATATCAAGCGGACCTTTTGATTTCTCGGCGAGATAGTCTGGCAGATAGGAGTGTGAGAATGGGAAGGCGTTATCTTTGGCGAAGGGGGTGAGATGGACTGGAGTTGCGTTATCCCCTTCGACGATATAATGGGTATCGTTTAAGGTGAGGCATCCACCATTCGCGAAAAAGGGGATGAAAAGGATTGGGGCCTCCGGGATCTCGAGGGCTTTGCGAAGGGTGTTAGTCTCGAGTGGGAAGTGGCCTCGGAGGTTCGAGTCGGATCGCGAGATAATAATGACGTCGTCTTGGAATTCCTTGAGTGTCTCTCCGAGATTTTGATGAAGTTCGGCGGTTTGTTCCTCGTTAAGTGTTCTTGAATTGGTGAGGAGAAAAAGCACGGGAGGAGCTTCATCAATTGCGTCCTTGATGATGGTTGGTGTCAGGTCGGTGATGACTGGTACATCGAAGAGGGTTTGGGTTCCAGAAGGCTCATCATCAAGAACTACGATGGTTTTTTTAGATTCAATTAGGAAGTTATGAATTTCCGGAGTGAGATCATCAGAGATTTCAGGTGGGAGGCCAGAGAGTAATTCGTTCAGAGTCATGGAGAAGTAGTTTGAAGGACGGGGGGATGATCTCAAATCGGGCTTGGATGCAAGTTTCCATTGCGCTTGCGGGCCGCTTGATAACACTTACCAGGTGATGGGAAAGCTTCACGATTGCAAGAGAGAGTCTCGCTGGTCGGATTTGATTCTTGAAGAATGATGGGGTGAAGCAAAAATTAGGCGCAACTTTTGAGAGACAGAATGGTTACTAAGTTGTTAGTAAATCCTTACCTATGAAGAATTCGACACTTATTCCTCTATTTTCTCTGACGGCGGCAGCAGCTTTCGGCTTGGGTTGGTTTGTCCGCCCAGATTCGGGGAGTGATCAGAAAAACTCTTCTGGTCCAGAGTCTGCGGATCGCAAAAGTCGCTTTATGACAGGCTCGAGACCGTCTGGAGGTGGAGTCCGTTCTGCTGGCCCGGAATCAGAATTTATCTCTAAATATCTCATGAATGGTTCCATTTCTAGCGAAGATATGACCAGCGCCATCAAAGAGATTTCAAAGACCAATGATCCTCTTCTACGCCAGAAGATGTTCGCAGCTTTACTCGAAAACCTTACACCTGAGAATGCTAGGAGCGCATTCTTAGCTCTCCGCGAGGGGCGCCGGGGAGGGCCATTTAGTCGTGGTGGTGAAGACCAAATTCGACTTTTGGCAAATGCTTGGGGCCGAATTGATGGCGCGGGAGCAGTGGCGACCTTGAAAGAAATAGCGTCTGAGGAAGGTGAAAATGATCGGGATGATTGGCGTGGCCGTGGAGGGCGTGGTTCTGGCGCGCTTTCTGGAGTGTTGGCCGGCTGGGCGACTGTGAATGGTGCGGAAGCTTCGGCATACTTGGGTGGTATCGAGGACGAGCGCGAGCAGCGCGGAGCAGCATTCGGCGTGCTCCAAGGAATGTTGGTGAATGGAGTAGATGAAGCCATGGGATTTGTTCGTAATCTTCCTGACAGTGAAGATAGTGCTCGAACGAAAGGGTTTTATATGGCGATGGTGACTGATGAGATGCTCGAGCAAGGCCTAGATCAGGCGAAGACTTGGGTTGATACCGTGAAAGAGCCCGAACTAAGAACTGGTGCTCTTGCCCGGGTGACTATGGAAATCATGAATGAAGACCGCGCGGAAGCTGCGGAGTGGATTGCACAATTTGGTGATGAGGATGCGGCGGCTCCGGCCGTGAATCGCCTAGCTGATGACTGGGCTGATGAAGATCCGAAGGCCGTCATGGATTGGGCTGAGAATCTTTCAGGGAAGTCAAAGGCCGAGGCTTATGAGGAGGCGATGCAAAGTTGGGCGCGTCAGGATCCGGCAGCAGCAGGAGAGTATCTATCAAGTCTAAAGGAGTCACCTGAACGTGATGCTGCGGTGGGAGGATATGCCACTCGTGTTTCCCGAGAGGATCCAGGGAGTGCGATGGAGTGGGCCAAAACGATTAACGATGAAGGAATCCGGGAGGAGACAATGGTCGATGTGGCTCGTGATTGGTATCGCAATGATAAGACGGCTGCCGAAGAGTGGATTGCATCGAGCGGTCTTTCCGAGGAAGCGGTAGAATCCATTACGACTCGCCGTGATTATGGTCGCGGCGGTCGCGGAAGATAGCATTTGAGCTAAATTCCAGATTAGAAAACTCCAGGGGTAGAAAGATCCTAAGACTTCTTTGGATTTGAGGTTGCTGAAGTTTCTCTCACTTACTGATTGTTCAGGGCAATATGGAACGGGTTTAAAGTTTCACTCTCTTGCCGGTATCAAGGCTTTTACGGCCACTTTCGAGGATGGCAGTGGTAGGCCGCGTCGTTTCTATGGTGGCGAGGGTTTCTCGCTTACCTAGAACGAAGTCGGCGATGCTTTGATAGCCGTAACTTGATTGTCCCGCAAAGCGGCCGTTGGCATCCGGAGTGTATCGGAAAAAGAGAGGGTTGGGCGATTGATATCCACCGGCATCCGAAGCAAAATCATACCCGCGATGAGCCTGGTCGACCCGAACCTCGCCTTTGTGGTGGAGGGCGAAGAATCGTTGCTGTGAATGGACCTCAGCTTTCGCCGCAATCCAGGAGGAGGTATAAACCGCGGTGCCTTTGGTCCCGGAGTTGTTCAACCAATCGACCATCAAGGTGATGGAATCCTCGGTGGGTAGGCCCTGACTTGTGGCGACGCCGGTGGAAGCGGAGGCAATAACGGAAATAGGACGAGCAAGGCCACCGAGAGCCCAGCAATGAAAGTCAATGTGGTGGGCGTTGAGGTAGTAGGAAATATCAGATGATTTCCCGGCCCAATCGCGAAAAGAATCGAGCTGGGATTTGGGCTGTGACATGTAACTAGAGAAGTACGAAAATTCCCCGAGATCCCGTATTTTTTCACGAGCATCCGAGTAAATGGGATCCCACCGCTTATGAACTTCCATGGCAATAGTGCTCTTCTTTTCACGAGAGATTTCGATCAGTGAGTCATGCTCCTCGATAGTTTTGACGATTGGTTTTGCAACCAGAACATTGAGCCCCTTACTAGCTGCAGTATATGCCATCTCGTAATGAAGATCGTCTGGTGTAAAGATGATCACGGCATCGCCTGGGTTGAGCTCTTGCAGGGCGTTTTTCCACGCGTTGGAGTCTTTTTGATCGTCATCTGGAAAGCTCCGGAAGGAAGTGTCCATCTCGTACCGTTCTGCGATGAGTTGATTGAAATGCGAGCGAACGAGTGGGAACTTGGAACCATTGGATCCGGCGAGGATGATAGCAGACACTAGGCCTCGTTCACGGAGGTCAAAGAGAGTGAGCGCAACAATCCCCGCGCCTTTGTCTGAGGTGGATTCGGATCCGTGCACAAGCCCGGTGACGTATTCTCCGGTGCCAATGACGAGGACTTTGGGGGCGGGCATGGTGGGTTTATTCGATGAGTCTGATTTGTGATTGGCTCGTCAAGACGATGGATAAACGGCTGCTGTTGGCACTCTTTCGCGCCCGCCCTTTAATCTCGATCATTTTTCCAATCAGCGATTTGAGATAAGTTTCGTTGAGGCCTGCTTCTGCCTTACTTTTTTCGATCCTTCCCGTGAATTCAGGGGGGGCTGGTTTAAATTGGAGATAAAGGGTTTTTCCTGATTGTGATTTGGTCACTTCTTGAACCACCGCACGGACCGGGATCACCTGACCGGCTTCAGTAAATTGTTTCCTAATCTGGGGTTCATCATCGATCGTGTAGTAGTCCTGCATGAGGTAGGTGACTATGAGGTCATCAGGATTAACGATTCGAAGAACAGTCGGGGAGGCTAGGAAGCCCCGTAAGGTGACCTTGTTTCGGAGAGCTGACTTGACCAATTTACCAGACGCGGCTGGTGCTACGGCGCGAATTTCAGAATCGGGAATGATTAGACGTCCTTTCTCGTCGACTTTTTTGGGCGTCGTTTCAAAAGTGATCCATTTGCCAATTTTGTTATCGAGCGAATAGGGGCTTGTTGGATCGATACGGGCAAATCCGGCAGAGTTCTTCGGTCGAGCGGTTATCTTAACTTCTGGGGCTTCTTTTTTGGAAGGTTTGATTGAAGCAACGGAATGAGTAAGAGGTTTCTTGATGCTAGGCGTATTTGTTTTTGGAGCGCTTTCGAGGGTGTTTGGGCTTTTTTCGGTAGTGGGTTCGCGATCACTAAGTTTCCAGCCAAAGTAGCCAACCGCGCTGAGGATGAGAAGGAGAAGGATTTTGAGTGGAGAAGGCTTGGCAGCCGAAGGAAGAACAATCGATTGTTCAGGCTGTGATGGAAGCGCTTCGAGCGAAGTGAGTAAAGACGTGGAGGCTAGTCCGGCCTGACGTCTGAGGTAAGTGGTGAGAGCTTTGTATTTCCCGCGAATATCGACGAGATCAGCCGGATGAATTCCGTGCGCAAAGGCGGCAAACCACGAATGGTAGTCGATAGAAAAGGTGTCGATAGTTTGTTCTCCCTCGCCGCAGGTCACAATTGATGCCGGGGTGAAGGCGACGGTCCCTGCTATCGGGCCAAGGGCATCGATGAGCGATTTGGAATAGGCCTGAATCCGAAGAAGCTCCTCTTCGGTCAGGTCGTGATGGCGCACCCGTTCGGTAAGGGCAACTCCATCCCACCATCGGGCGGCGACCCATGGGTAGCCGTCAACAGGATCCAGTCCCCCGTTCACGACGGACCGGAGGCAGTCATGGTTGAGCTGCATGAGTTGTGCAAGTGCGCTCTCGAACACTCCGTCCTTTAGCTTCGTTAGGGTTTCGTCATCGTATCTGAGACGCACGAGTGCAAGGGGAATCTGATCACGTGTGGTCACGCGGTAAACTACGAGGTTCCCGGTTTGGTGAACGAGATCCTCGATGTGGTAGTCAGGCTGCATCAGAGGGGGCAAAAGGCTGACCGACTCTGACGTTGAAGCCAATCGAAAAGGATAGTGACTTTCATGCTAACTTTCAATGATGACTCCCGTCTCGGTTAATTCGCTCAGGGTTACATGCCGCTCTCTTTTCGTCTGCGCTTTCGAGCCTTCTTTGTGAAGTGATTGGGAGCGGTGAAGTGAGGACTTGGCGCGTGTTGTTTGACGAGAATTCCCGCAAGATTTCGAGCAACATCCGGATGTTTATCAGCGATGTTGTTTTTTTCTGATGGATCCTTGGAGAGATCGTAGAGTTCGACCGGGTCTTTCAGGCCTCGGCGATAGCCTTTCCAATCGCCTACGCGAACGGATTGCTGAAAGGGGCCTTCGTAGATTTCAAAGTAAATAAAATCATGTTTTACCTTTTGTGATTTACCGAGAAGGGTGGGAAGGATGGAGATTCCATCAGACTTGATCGGGATTTCAGTTTCGGCAATCTCGGCGGCGGTTGCCATGAGGTCGACGTGTGTAGTGAGAAGATCCGATTGAGTTCCAGGAGAGATTGTTTTTGGCCAGTGGGCGATAAAAGGAGCTCGAGTTCCGCCTTCGTAAAGCGATCGTTTAACCCCACGTAAGATACCGTTGCTTCGTAGGGTTTTGGCAAAAGACGCATTTGCTCCGTTGTCGGAGGTGTAAATAAGTAGAGTGTTTTCTGCGATGCCAAGTTTCTTGAGCTTATCTGCGATACGCCCGACTCCTTGGTCTAGGAGGCTCACCATTCCGGCATAGTTTTTATCTTTTTGGCTCCATGGCTTTTTTTCGTACTGAAGGTAGTTGGGATCGTCATGTGGTATGACATAGTCGCCGTGAGGCGGGGTCCAAGCGGCGTAGCAAAAAAAAGGTTCGTCTTTATGGTCCTCGATAAACTTGAGTGTCTCGTTTTCGATGAGGTAGTGGGTGTAACTTCCTTCCTTGCCATTTTTGTTTGCTGGCAACTCTTCACGTTTACTATTTCGGACCAAGTATTCTGGATAGTAATCGTGCGCGTGGACTTGATCGTAGTATCCATACCAAAGGTCGAACCCTAGCTTCTCGGGGACGCCTGTGGTTCCGGGATTTCCAAGGCCCCATTTCCCGAAGCCTCCCGTGGCATAGCCTGCTTTTTTAAGCATTGAGGCGACTGTTTGAGTTTTTTCAGGAAGGGGAATGAGCCCGTTGCGGGACCGGTTGGCTCGACGGTGGCAGTGTCCGGGATGAAGGCCGGTCATGAGAACACAGCGGGTCGGTCCACAGACAGCCGAGCCAGAATACGCACGCGTGAATTGCATTCCCTCTTTAGCCAATTTGGCCATCACTGGAGTTTTGATAAAATTGCCACCGTATGGTGAAAAATCACCAGTGCCGGCGTCGTCGACCATTACGAAGATGATATTAGGCCGTCTGGCGAAGGTGGCCAGAGGCAGTAAGAGGAGTATCAGGAGGTAGCGCACGGTGACTTTTATGAATAGGGCCTAATGAAGACAAGCCCTCCGTTCTAGCCTTGTCAGCAATTTTATTTTGAGTGGTGGCTTTTGGGAAGTTTGAGATTTATTGGGCCTCTAGTGCAGAGATCTCGGCGCTACGGCAACTAGGGTATTACCAAGCGAAAATGATGGGTGCGCCTACGGTGGTTGGATTTCCGGGGCCGTTGTTTTTGCTGATTTCAATGGATGACGCAAAGCCATTTTCAAATTCTACGACGATCTTGGATTTTTCCTCGTTCGTGGTGTGAGTCAACTGGCGGAAAATCTGGCCGGTGGAGGGGTCACGCACAGTATTAAAGTGGCTGATGGTTTCATACTTAATGAACTCCCAAATGGTAGTCTGTCCTTTTGCAGTACGCTTTACTTTAGTTTTGGTCGGGCGGGTGTGGATTTTGCTGACCTCTTCGGGTGTCATTCCAATCGCAACTTCTTTTTTTTCAATGAGTTCCCGAACAAGAAGTTGTCGGGCATGAACTTGCTTGAGTTTTGCTACAAATTTTGGGTCTTTGGAAGAAAAGGAAGTTGGGGTGACCCATCCGGAAACTCCGATACCATTATCACGTTTTCCCCGCACAAAATAGGCTTTCTCAGTAAATGAAACGAGCTCAACATTGATGCCAACTTTCAATGAGCCTCGTTTTCGGCCACCCTGTTTTGTCGAGTAAACCCAACCTGGTTTTTCGACTTTGAGCTTGATTCCTTTCGGAGCAAATTCTTCAACATAAACCACTCCTTTCTCAGGCTTATCGGGTAGAGCCATTGCGGGAAATGCAAGGAAGAGGACAAGGAATGCAATCGTTTTCATGCGGCTATCAGTGTAAGAAGTGTTTGGGGTCTGTCGACAAGTGTTTGACGGACGAAAAGCGAATGATATTCAGATTTATTTGATTTAAGGGCAGGTTCGTTTTTCCGGGTGGGTGAGATGATTCCGTTAAGGAAACAGTCCACGGGTTTTTTTGACGCGGGCGACGTTTTTTATGCCGGTGGCGAGCGCTCCGAGGCGGGTTCCGCATTTGTGTTGGTCGCAGAAGGCGAGGAGGGATTCGAAAGCTTTTTCGAGCTTAGTCTCTAGCTTGGTAAGCACTTCGGTTTTGGTCCAGTGGAAGCGCTGGAGGTTTTGAACCCACTCGAAGTAACTCACGGTGACACCACCAGCATTACAGAGGATGTCGGGGATAAGAAAGATGTCCCCGCGCTTCTCAATGATAGCATCGGCTGGTTGGGTGGTAGGCCCATTTGCGGCTTCGGCGAGAATCTTACAGCGGAGATTGGGTGCGTTGTTCTCGGTGATCACACGCTCGAGTGCAGCTGGAACCAAAACGTCGCATTCACGCAGGAGCATTTCATTGGGGTCGACTGATTCGGCGCTTTCGAATCCGGCGACGCCGCCGGTTTGGGCGACGTGTGCGCGAAGTTTCTCAGCGTCGAGCCCGTTCCTATTCCAGATCGCTCCGGTAATGTCGGAAACACCCTGCACTTTCATTCCGTAGGCTGACATGGTTTCCACAGCATATGAACCGACGTTACCGTAACCTTGGACAATGGCGGTTGCTCCTTGAACGGGGAGGCCAAGTTTGTTGAGGGCTCGGGTAGCGAGAAAAGAAACTCCGTGGCCAGTGGCCTGAATACGGCCTTCGCTGCCTTGCAACTCGATTGGCTTTCCAGTGACGATTTCAGGAACAAAACGGCCTAGGTGTGTTGAATAGGTATCAAGAATCCACGCCATATGCTGGGCGTTGGTGCCAACGTCAGGCGCCATAACATCGATTTCTGGCCCGATGAAGGGAGTGATTTCTTGAGCGAAGCGCCTAGTTAACCTTTCCTGCTCGGCCATGCTCAGTTTACTAGGGTCACAAGTGATACCGCCTTTTCCGCCGCCGTAAGGAAGTCCCATCAGAGAGCATTTCCAATTCATCCACATTGCGAGAGCGGCGACTTCCCCCACATTGACATGGGGATGAAATCTCAGCCCACCTTTCACGGGGCCGCGGGAAAGGTGGTGTTGCACGCGATAGCCAAAAAAAACCTCGGTGCGGCCATCATCCATATGGACTGGCAGACTGAAAGTGAGGATTCGTTTGGGCCACTTGCAGCGTTCCCTGACTGATTGGTCGAGATTGAGGAAATTGGCCACGCGGTCGAATTGGCCCGCGGCCATCCCAAAGACCGGATCGTTAAGAAGTTGTCCCTTCATATTACCTTTAGTCTAAACTGCGCTCGCATAATTCAAAAATGAATTTCACGAATTCGATATCACGACATAAAGAATAAGGGACTTTAGGTGATTTACTCGGGATTATCGTCAAAGTGTTCGTCGGCAGGATCGAAGGTGGGGACCGGGATATTAATGATCTTCATCTCCCCGATAGCTCGGTGTCGGCAACCTGGCTTGATCAGGATGGCGGTCATCGGCTTTACGGAGATGACTTCACCGTCGAGCTCGATTTGTCCTTCACCTTCCAGCACGAGATAAATCTCTGTCATCTTCTTGTGGTAATGGGTGCGGGCCTCTTTTGAAATCTCGACCAGGTGGATACTGGCGATGGGGTTTTCGGGAATACAGAAAGCACGCCGTGAAGTGCCGCAGGGGCAGGGGGTGCCGGCGAGATCGTCGAGTTGCTCAATGAGGTAGTTTTTCATGGCGTGGATGGTGGATAGGGAATTTGGATTGGGAAAAGAAAAAAGCACGGGACGGATGCCCTTCGGGGGGCTTCAAAAATAGAAAACAAGTAATTGTTTGATTTGAGCGGTGACGTCTTTTGGTTCTCATTTTAGGAGGCTTCGTGTTTTGCAGATGATTTTCTTCTTTAAGGAGAATAATTTTTGTTTCGCTAACCCATCCGCTTACTTGCACGCGTTCAGTGAATGAAGTAGAACTTGTGAACGATGAACGACGTTCCAGCGGTAGAGGTCAAGAATTTGGTAAAGGACTTCAAAGGGGCTTTGGGGGTAAAGAACGTACGCGCCGTGAAGGATGTTTCGCTCCAGATTGCCCCGGGAGAGGTGTATGGACTGATTGGTCCCAATGGCTCAGGGAAATCTACGACGATGAAGGCCGTTCTCGGGTTGGTGGCCCCGACCTCGGGGGCGACTTCAATTTTCGGGCGGAATTCCCTAAAAGTGGATTCTCGGAATGAAGTCGGTTTTCTTCCGGAGAATCCCTATTTCTATAAGCACCTTACTGCGGCGGAAACGGTTCGATTTTACGGAAAACTTTGTGGCATGCGAGGTCGTAAACTTAAGGAGCGAATTGGGGAGTTACTTGAGTTGGTGGGATTGCAGGATGCTCGTGATCGGCGATTGAGGGGGTTTTCTAAAGGAATGCTGCAAAGAATAGGGCTGGCACAAGCGATGGTCCAGGATCCACGGTTGTTGGTTCTTGATGAACCGACGGCCGGGGTTGATCCTACGGGATCCCGCCAAATTCGAGATCTTATTTTAGAGCTGAAGAATCGTGGCATTACGGTTTTTCTCTGCTCCCATTTGCTTGAGCAGGTTCAGCAAGTTTGTGACAGGGTAGGAATTATTCATCAGGGTGTTTTGGTGAACGAAGGGCGTCTAGATGAGTTGATTTCGGTGGAGAACCGCACTGAAATCATTTTGGAAAATGCCAGCGAGAATTTGTTGGATCAAATTCGTTCTTTGGTCGATGTCACTCATCAGGCCGAGGTGGTTTCGGAGGGTAATGCTCGGACCACGCTCGAGGATTTGTTTCTTCGTGAAACAATGTCGGATGCAAAGCGAAAAGCAGTCAGCAAGTAAGAACCCAGGGACCTGAACCATTTTATGATATCATGAGCCGCCAAGCCTCTATTTCCTTTTTTTCTCTGCGTCGTATTTTGATCGTGGCGCAAAGCACTGTGACACAGTTGGTGCGTATGAAGGTGTTTTATTTTTTAGCGCCTATCGCACTTCTCTTTGTGGGAATCCAATTTCTTGACCTGATCTGGTATCAAGGTGCGGAGACTCTCCAACCGGAGCAGGAATTGAGAATGCACAAGAATATCTGTCTCGGGACAATGATGGTTTTCAGCTCGATGTTTGGCATTGTCGCCACCGCCTTACTCATTCCAGGCGATATTGAGGATCGGACGCTTTACACGATTCTCTGCAAACCGGTGCCTCGGTTTGATTATTTGGTGGGTAAACTTCTTGGTGTTATGGCGGTGATCTTTATCGCAATGGTTGTGATGGATGTGTTGCTGGTGGCCACCTTACATTTTCGAACCGAAGAGAAATTGGTTGAGGCAACCCAATATATGAAAAAGCTGGATTACCCGGAGGCTGATTTGGCGGCAGGTCGCGCTGAAATTGCAGCGCATGGTCCGACTCTGGTTTTACAATATGGTGTCATAGCACACTTCCTAAAGGCCTCTGTGATTGCAGCGGTGGCACTCTTAATTTCGACTTTTTCGACGTCGACAATTTTCACGATTGCGACCAGTTCGATGATTTGGATCATAGGATCATTTCAGTCAGTGGCGCGGGAAGCACTTTTTACTGATCCCATCTCTGGAGGAGATCCGAATATGGCGGAGCGAATTTTAAATACTTTCGTTTCGCTGGTCTTTCCGGACTTCAAACTCTTTGAATCGATAACCGACGGAGCAGTAAGGGCGGAGAATGTTTTACAGGCCGATATGACGCAGCTTGGGGGACTCGCGGCGATTTACGTTGGGATCTACGTGGTGCTCTCGTGGTTTGTCTTTTCGGATAAGGAATTTTAAGAGGCGTAGGAATGAGGAACTTTAAGACCACTCGGAACTTGATCGTGATTGTCGCAGTTTTGTGCGGAACGGGGTATTTCCGTATGCCCAAGGAGCAGAAATTTATGGAGGATCTCCGTGAGCGAAAAATTGCCCATCCTCAAATTGATTCAGAAATATGGAGTAAAATGGGACAGACCAGTTTGGCGGGGACCTTCGGGGGTTTGCGTTCTGTGATGGCTTCTTTCATGAGTATTGGAGCATTTGATCACTTTGAGAACAACAACTGGTATGAGCTTGAAAAAGACTTCGAAGTCATCACGGCTCTCGATCCCTACAATGCGTATTATTGGAACACTGGTGCTTGGCACCTTGGCTGGAATGCCGCGTCGTGGGCAAGACGGAATCAAAGCTTCAGCCCGGCTAAGCAGCGACTTTTTGAGATGGAATTTCTCGAGAAGGGAGACGCAATGTATCGTGAGGGTTTGAAATACAATCCAGCTTCCGAGAATCTTTGGTTCGACCGGGGTGCGATGTGGTCGAATGAATTTAAAAGGCCCGATTTGGAGCGTGCCGCGGAAGCCTTCAGGGAGCTCCGGAATTCACGTAACCCGGTTTACCGCCGACGTTATCTCCTCACCATCGCGCGAATTCCGGGGAGAGAAATCGAGGCTTACGATGAAATGATGAAGCTGCTACTAGAAAATCAAAAATTCCATTTTAGGATTCCCACGTTCCGCGTCCTAGCTTTGATACTAGGGAGTAATGCTGATCTACCTAATGGTGTGCTTCGTCCCCGGATAGATCAGGTCTTTGCGACAGATGAATTAGCTTATCTAGATCTTTACAATTACTGGATTCGGATAAAACAAGATGGTTATTATCCCGGGAATTACGAAATGATTATGAAGCAGTTGATCGATAAACTGAAGGTTCCTGATTCACTCAATCCTTACATAACCGAACCCAAACGACCGCTCTATCCTAGTGTCTGGAAGAGGGAGTTTGAAAAGAGAGATAGAGATAGTTCAGCTCGGTAAATGAAAGCCGGAAGCGGGGAACTCAAAATCAGGTTGTTATCTAACTTTTACAGTTGGCGAAGGGCTGGCGATTGTTAATATTTCCTCCACGCTTATGCGCATCGCCCTGTTCGGAGATATTCACGCCAACTTGGAGGCCCTCGACGCCGTCTTAGCTGACGCTGCGCAGCAGGGGTGTACTGACCACGTTTGTATGGGAGACATTGTCGGCTATAACGCGGATCCTTCTGCTTGTCTGGAACGGGTGCGCGAAAATAACTGGCCAGTCGTAAAAGGGAATCATGATGAAGATGCTTCGGGCAATCATAGTCTCGATAGCATGAATCCGGTTGCGGCCTCTGCGCTGCAGTGGACTAGGGAACAGCTCAGCGATGAGCAGCGTGATTGGCTTCGTAAAATCAGAATGGTCCGACAGGTAGAGAGTTTCACGGTCGTTCACTCTACATTGGATCAGCCTCAGGCGTGGAATTATGTGACCAACAAGTTTGATGCGATTTCAAACTTTTCTTATCAGTTTACGAATCTCTGTTTTCACGGCCATACTCATATCCCTCGGGTTTTTGTTCGTGATTCAAAAGTGTCGGAAGTTGAGGCTGATACGGTAGTCATCGAAGCTGGGATGAAATATTTTATTAATACCGGATCTGTCGGTCAGCCTCGTGATGGCGATTGGCGTGCCTGTTATGTGATTTATGACATGCCCACTTCAACGGTGACTTTCCGTCGCATTGAGTATGATCTCGCTGCTACCCAGGGGAAAATCCGCGCTGCGGGCCTTCCTGATGTTCTCGCCGATCGTCTTGCACAGGGCCGCTAGTCTTTCACAGCGCCTTTTTGTCGATCACTGGCCTTGTTTCTGAAGCGAACGCCGATATCAAGCTCGTTGCGGGCTTTCTCTAATCCATTTTGTTGGATGACCTCAAGCGGGTCGGCTGCGGTTTCTTTGAGTTGATATTCGGAAAAAAACTCGGCAAGAGCGATTCGGTTGGGTGCGGGCGGTTTATCTTGAGAGTTCATGGTCACATCTCCAAATGTTTCTTTGGCGATATCGATTGATGAACCGGCTCTAACCTCCAAAAGTTGGCCTCCCGTGCCGAGTGTTGTGGCACGTGGGACATGTTGTCCGACTTTTACGTCGATTTCGGAGAGGCCGGTATAGAAAGTTTGTACAATCGACTTGTTGGGGAGGCGGTGGCCAAGAAGAACGGCCTTTCCGTTGTAGCCATTTGGATTTCCCGTAAAAAGAACTAGACCGGTGCCAGCAGCTTTGGCGTCATTACTATCTAGATTTGTAAACCCCCGAGCGGTGGGGAGGCGGTAGAGCTCCATGGGTGACATGGTGCTGAGGTTGGGTTGAAATTTTGTTATTTTGAATTCGGTTGGGCTACCCTCTTCATCGTAAGCGGTAGGAATGGGATAACCTGCAACTGAATCGGCTTCCTGCCAGGTTCGCAGCGAGTGGGCGAAGTATTTTATAGGCTCTTTTTGGTGGAAGACCCCGATGACAAGAAAGCTCACGCCCAAAATGATAAGAGCGGCAATGATTACTTGATGTCGTTTGATCTTCATCGTGAAGCGATTCTGGCTGGGCTCCTGAAAATAAAAAGACACGAATTAGGGACCTCCCCTAATCGTGCCTGTTTCGTGGTTGAGTTTGCTGCGACTAGAGTTCTTTCACGTAGATGTTACGCCATTGGACGGGAGCGCCGTGGGTCTGTAATTGGATTGGTCCGGCTTTTGGAAGTGGGCCCTTCTTATCGAAGTAGTTATAAAGTTTGGCCTGATCAACGATGAGCTTTTCGTTGAGATGGATTGTTACTTTTTCGCCGATTAGCTGAATGACAATAGTGTTCCATTCTCCTACGGGTTTGTCGGCGTGAACGAGTGGCTCTCGACCAGGAGTGCCTTTGGGATTATTCCAGAGGCCGCCGGAACCCTTCTTTGCACCATGTTTCCAGCTGCCTCCAGCTTCGGTAGTATCCCAAAGTTGGACTTGCGGAATACCACGAAGGTAGATGCCGCTGTCGGCCTTAGGATCGAGCTTGAATTCAAGCCGAAGTTCGAAGTCTGAGTAGTTCTTTTCAGTGGTGAGGAAGAGTCCATGGCCGTCGTTGTGGATGATGCCATCACCGACTTTCCAGTGCTTGGCGATATTTTCGAGGCTCTTCTTTTTCTTTTCAGCAAGTTTTTCTGCCGGGAGAGCGAGGTATTTTGCGGGGTTTTCAGTGGCAGCTCCCCACCAACCGGTGAAGTTCTTGCCATTGAAAAGAGAGGTGAATCCTTCGGGAGGGGCGGCGAAGAGAGGGGTGACCAAGAGGGTGAATCCAAGCAAGATTGTTTTCATAGGAACAAAATACACATTTTTGAGGAAAGCTTTATCACGAAAATGGAAAAAGTCCGGAAAGGCTGATTTTGGGTTAATTTTTCGATCGTATGGTTCGGTTTGAAAAATATCTGTAAATGGGCTAACCTCGTCCCGATATGAAAAAAGGAATCTCCCTCGCGGTGGTCGTGGCTCTCGGATTTGGGATTTACGTCTATGCTCAGGATAAGACGAAATCTGCGATGCCGGTGGCCAAAGAGGTGCCTAAAGCGATTGCCAAGGAAGAGGCTGCTAAGCTGACTGATGAAGAGTGGAAAAAGCGTCTAACCCCGGAGCAATACCGGATATTGCGTCAGGCTGGCACCGAGCGTTCGAATGGCCAAATTTATAAGGAGTTCAAAGCCCAAGGTGGCGGAACCTACTATTGTGCCGGTTGTAACACTGAGCTTTTTTCATCGAAGGAGAAGTTCGATTCTCATTGCGGCTGGCCTTCATTTTATGATCCATCAAAGGCAAAAAATGTGAGGACGAAAGTTGATCGTAGTGGTTTCATGGTTCGGACTGAAGTGATCTGTGCTGTTTGTGATGGCCATCTCGGTCACGTCTTTACTGGCGAAGGTTTTAATACGCCAACCGACAAGCGTTACTGCATCAATGGAACAGCTTTAAAGTTTGTTCCTGCCAAAGTCGCAGGAACGGTGAAGAAGAAAGTGGGTGAGCAAAAGACATCTAAGGGGTCGGAAGAAAAGGAAGGTAAGTAGGAGCTTTTTCGCTTGCCCCAGAATACCCGCTCATTGCTAATTCTATTTCGTTCCCCGGCCCGGGTAGACTTTTATTTCTGTAGATCAATGAGTTTGGAGAAAGAATGACGGCTATGATTGTAGCCAGCCTATTTCTGGTATTAGCCTTTTGAATCTGCTATTTGCTTTAAAGATGAATATCAGTTCGATCATAACAGCCACTGTCTTTTGCGGTTTTTTTGTGCCTCTTAGTGCCGAGATGCGGTTGCGGGTTGGGCACGCCCATAGCCCGGCGGAAGCAAGGGCTGAGCTTGCCGATCTTAAGAAAAGTTATCCGGATTTGCTGGCTTGGCAAAAGAGGAAAAAGCGATTGCTGAATGGGATTCTCAAAGGCGCGAAGCTGACTCACCTCCCAGCCAAAACGCCTCTCAACCCCAAGCATTCTAATAAGCGGAAATATAAAGGCTACAGTGCCGAAAGTGTCGCCTTTGAAAGTTCACCGGGTTTTTTTGTTACGGGAACACTTTATGAGCCGACTGAAAAATTTGAGTCTTATGCGGGCTTACTGTGTCCGCATGGTCATGGTGGTCGGTTTAAAGCGAGTCGACAGGCCAGATGCGCTGCCCTCGCGCGGATGGGAGCCAAGGTCTTTCTCTATGACATGGTCGGTTATGGAGATTGGAAAGAAGCCGGGTGGGATCATCGTAAGACGCCGGAAGTGTTGAGATTACAGACGTGGAACAGCATACGAGCTCTTGACCTTATCTTGTCGCTCCCTGGGGTGGATGCCAGACGAATTGGCATGACTGGTTGTTCTGGTGGAGGAACCCAGACTTTCATCCTTGCTGCAATTGATGAACGGATTGCGGTCAGCGTGCCGGTTTGCCAAGTTTCGGCCCACTTTTTTGGAGGCTGTGTTTGTGAGAGTGGGATGCCAGTCCATCACGGTGAAAACCATCTCACCAATAATGTAGAAATTGCGGCGATGGCGGCGCCCCGTCCGCAGCTCCTTATTTCGAATGGTTCCGATTGGACCGTAAATACTCCGAAGGTTGAGTTCCCGCACGTGCAACATGTATACGGGCTTTTTGGTCAAAAGGAGTTAGTTGCAAACGCCCATTTTCCGCAAGAGAAGCACGACTACGGTGAATCAAAGAGAATGGCGGCTTATCCCTTTCTTGCCAAGTATCTGAAGCTGGATCTAGACAAGATCCAAAACGCTAATGGCAAGATTGATGAGTCCTTTGTAGTGGAGGAAACCCGTGAAGAAATGTTGGTTTTTAGAAAGGGAAATCCCTATCCACCAAGGGCAATTAGGCCTAATTCACCGCTTCCACCCCAGTAGGATAAGTGGGCAATTTTGTCTTAAATCAAAATAGCTCATCTTGAATATGGGAAGGTTTTATTTTGAGCAGGGGGTTTACTACTTTTTCCGTAGTCAATAACTCAGGGCCTGGTTTGAAGAACTCAAGTCCTTCAAGAAGGAATTTTTTGTGATCATTTTCGGTTACAATTGCCGGCATCCGATGGTGAATTGGTGAGACCACGGGATTTGCTTCAGTGGTGAGCATGGAGAAGCAGGGGCCGAGCTCCGAACTTTCTTCCCATAGGCCTGCGATCCAAAGGTAATTATGATTTGGGCTCTGGAAAACGTGGGTTTGCTTATCCCCTTTTGGCCCACTCCATTCGTAGTAGGAGAGAATCGGGATAAGGCAGCGTCGGTTCTCGATCGCCTTCTTCCACATCGGACTGTTAAGATTATCACTACGTGTGTTGTTCACTACGCCAAGGCCTTTTCGCTGGAAGCCCCATTTCATAGGGACCAGTTCACCGGTTGGAATTCTGACGTGCGCTTGATCCGTTCGCCGGACTAACTTGCTCTCAACTTCATAGACCGCTTCCCTAATGTTCTTGGGATTTTTGGCCGTGTTAAACGCGTTACACATTAGTTCTTAAACCAACGATAGTGGCCGGTGAGTTTTAAAAAGTGAATAGGTCATCGTGTTCCGAAGCGTGCGAATGACTACGTCGGTGCAAACGCCCCGCTTTTTGGGGATTTAGGAGAAATGTAAGCGGGGTTGTAGGATGTCGTGACGCCGATCTGTTGGCGCGCTACGATGGCGAGTTGAATGCTGGGTGTTTTCGGCGGAGGGTCGCCATAAGCAAGGACTATCAGAAAAAAGAAGATGGATGCGAGAACTATCATTTTAAGACAAGCGGGTTTGGTCGCGGCGTTTGTTTTGGGAGATGCTTGTAGAAATCAGCGACAAGATGGGAACGGCAAGCGCTTGGTGGTTTCTTGCATGTATTTTGTCAGCACCTCTCGTTTATGCTGCTTTTCGCGTTACTTCTAAACTCGGGATGGTGGTGGTTTTGATCCTTGCGGGCGGGCTTTCTTTTTTGATGACGCTGGCTTCTTTACAGGAAGCATTTTTCGAAGATCAATTCAGTCAAAGGGCGCAGAACAAGGGGGGACGCCAATGGGTCGCCCACCGGATCGCTTCGGGATGCCTCCCAATCGTGCTGGCATCAATTACAACTGGTTTGAGGCATCGTTGGGCCAAGCGTGATCCTCAGGAAAGGAAACCTTGATTTGACTCAATGATTCTTTTTGATGTTCTTACCCTGCCTTAGAGGCTTCCGTCGCTACGCGAGGTCCTCGTTGAAATAGACCTTAATAAAGCTCATTTTACGCTCCTCATCGTAGCCTTTTTCGAGGACATCATCGGGTTTATCCACGACTTTTGGACTGAGTCGAAGCTCGACCCCGGTATCCAATTTCATCATGCGTTTCATGAGCTTCTTGGCTTTGGTAATGTCGCGTTTTGAAATTTCGAAGTTTTCCTCGAGCTTGATGCCTTCTTCCTCTTCGAGCCGCTGACGTTCTTCCGAGAATCGACTCTTCGCGGCTTCGGTGCGCAGGGCGTTTTCTTCGAATTCCTGAAGGCTAAATTGTTTTTGATCGCGAAGGTAGGAAAGGGCTTCTTGAGCGGGTTCGTTAACATCCCAAGGCGGGCTATCTTCTGCCACGCCTGCAGGTGAGACGGCAGTAACGGCCATTTCGGCGACTCGCTTACTCAGCAGAGCGGAGTCAGGGATAGGGCGAACGCCTAGGAAATCACGAACCCAAAAGCGGGACTCAGATCCTGCGCGGTCAAAGGTGAGGACGTAGAATCCTTTCTTTTCGAGGTGCTCAACGATGAGGCATCCTTTATCGATTTTTTCAGGGTTGATGCCCTGTTCGGTTTCAAGCTGGAGGTCGCCGTCACGGGTTGCGATGCTGAGGAAAGGAGTCATACTCTCGGATTTAAGAATGCAGATGGCTCGCTTCATTTCGCCATCGAGGTCAATGGAGTTGATGAGTGAGATACAGAGATCTCCAGACTTGATATTTGGGTGCGAGGATTTTGAGTAAAGGCGCTCGGCAATTTCGCATCCTTGCGTGAGGAGTGTATCGGAATTTTCAAAGATCGTTTTTACGCTGGTATTGATCTCGTTTTTTTCCAGCGAGCTGTGATGGGTAAAGCGTTGGCCGACGAGATTCCGAAAAGGTTTCAGAAAAATCGGGCAGAGGAGATCTTGATCCTCGTCGCCTACTTTAAAAAGCTGCTTGGATGTTTGGAGCGGCTCGTCGCGTGAGGGATTTCCAATCTTCGCGAGGACCAATCCAGCGATTTGGACGGTCTCAAAATTCAGCTTTAACGTCATAGATATTATCTAGTGAGAGGACAGGAGATAAGAAATGCAAATCCCATAAAAATGCGTGCGTTGTGGATAGAATGTGAACAAGGTCTCATGTGATTTTCATTCGAACTCTCGCTCTCGTTGGATTTGGAGTCAGTGCCTACTTGGTGTGGATGAAACTAACGGGTCAAATCACCTCGGTGGTGGGCTGTGGTGGCGAAGGGGGCTGTTCCAATGTTCTCGGTTCCCAATGGTCCCAGTGGTTTCTTATTCCGGTAAGCGCGGTATCGGCCTGCTTTTATCTCGGGGTCATCGTGCTGACTTATAAACTCTCAAAATCTATCCTGACAATCGCGGCCTTTCTTTTGATCATGGCTGCGGCGTGGTTCATGGGACTACAGGTCTTCGTCATCAAATCGTTTTGCCCCTGGTGTTTTACCACTCATTCGATTGGCATCCTTACTGCCGGGGTCATTTTTTGGAAAGCGAGAGCACCCTTCAAAGCACGCTTTTTTTTCGCTCCTTTATTACTGATGTCAGTCCTAATTCTAGGCCAGATCTATGGACCCAAGCCGAAGACTTACGCATTCACCGCAGAAGCCGGTATTGAAAAGAGGGAGGAAGTAAAGGCGCACAATGAAGGCAAGGGGAGGGTGGTGACCTTTAAAGACCCTGCCGGGCGGGTAGTGAAAACTTACCGGCTGGGGTCGGTGCCTTTGCTCGGCTCGCCGGATGCGAAATACTTCCTTGTGAAATACTTCGACTACACCTGTCAGTCGTGTCGCACGATGGAAGAGGATTTGACCGCTTTAATGCAGACGTATCCCGGCCAAGTTGCAGTGATTGTTTTGCCGACGCCACTGAATCGAGCATGTAATCCCTATCTCAACTCCAAAATTCATGACCACGAGAATGCTTGTGAATTGGCTCGTTTGGGTTTGGCGGTTTGGCGGGCGCAGCCCGAATCATTCGAGGACGCCCATGAGATCCTTTTCCAACGACCACCTCATTCCGAAGCTAGTGCTAGGGCCGAGCTTCAGGAGATTATCGCAGCTGAAAAGCTGGAGGCGGCGCTTAAGGATCCCTGGATTGAAAACGTGATTAAGTCGAACCTTGAAGACTATCGCGCGCTTTCCAGCAAGAGAATTGAGATGCCCAAGCTAATGATAAGGGGAAATAAAACGATGCATGGGCTGAGTTCATCGACAGAGCAATTTCTTAAGATGATTGCGAAGGAATTTCAGCTTCGCTAGGGGCTTCGCTTTCATCCTCCTCGGTGAATTCATCGACGAGATCCTCGCGTTGCTTGTCGATCGCCTTGTCGTATTTTTCTAGCAAGTCTCCTGCTTTGTCAGTCGAAGTGATGAGAGCAATGATAAGGTATTGCACAATGGCGAGGACGTAGCAAATCCAACCGATGGTAGCGCCGGGTGCATCCGGCTCGCCACCGAAAATAGCCGACATCATTGCCAAGACTGGGCTTGATCGATTGAGGTGAACGAAGCCAATTTTTTTAATCCAATCAGTTCGATCATTCCAAAGATCATGGAATAGCCGCTTGCCAATCGGGAGATTGAGCGGGCCGGAGTGCAGCACTGAAAAGAGGGCTTGATCAGGCATGAGTTCGATCACGCCGACGACGAGGAGAAGTCGGAAAAAGGCCCCTACCCATTTCTCGTCTCCCAAGAGATCAAGTGGAACCCAGCCGAAAAGCAGGTGCTCCATATTGGCAGTGGCCACGAGAAGAATAAGTGCGGCACGGAACCACTCTTCGAGGTCCTTTTCTAGCTCGACTTCTAATTTAGCGATACGCCCACTTTTGTGGACCACAAGTCGGAAAAGTGGAATCGCGATTAGGCCCACCAGTATTCTGGTGAGTGTTTTTATGATGGGACGGAGGACGGCCCATTGGAGAAGGTTTCCAAACACGACGGTGGATAAATAGGGGAGGAATTGCTAAAAGAGAAGCCCTGCTTACCAAGCCCGAAAAATTGGAAACAAAAAATTGGAGCTTGGGAAAAGTTCATTGGCGAAAGTTAGGCTTAAAATCCGGCGTAAAGCTTGCTGACCGAAATTCCTCGATGCGTTTTCTCTTTTTCTTTTCTGCTCTCGTGGCTTGCCTCCACGCTGATGTCCGTAAGGGCGTCGAAGTTTTTCTTGAGCAGCATTGTTACGATTGCCATGACGATATTGACAACGAGGGTGGATTAAACCTTCTGGATCTTAAATTTGACCCTAAAAATCAAGAAAATCGAGCTCACTGGGAAGACGTCTTCCAGCGAGTTGAGGCTGGTGAGATGCCGCCTAAAAAGAAAAAACGTCCCAATTCTGATGCGATTGCGGGCTTTTTGAAAAAGCTCGAAGCTCCTTTAATCGAAGTTGATCGCCGGGAACTCATTAAGATGGGTCGAGTCCATGCTCGCCGGCTCACCGCTCGAGAATACGAGAATTCGCTGCATGATCTCCTTGGGATCGATATTCCGCTCGCCGGTGAATTAACCGCTGACGTTGATGAGGGGTTCACCACAAATGCTGAGACTCAGCAGATTTCCCACTTCCACCTCGATAATTATCTTCGTGTCGGTGCGCAGGCGCTCGATGAAGCATTTACGCGTGCCTTGGAAGGGGATAAGCAATTTCACCGCGAATATCTGGCGAAGGACATCACCAATTATGGGGGAGGTAACAACCGAGGTCCCCAGCTTTGGGAAGGCAAAGCAATCTCTTGGCATTCCCAGATGCAGTTTGCGGGTCGTATTACCAAGACTCGCGTGCCAGACCACGGCTGGTATCGGATCACGATTCATGATCTTGATGCCATCAACCCGGGGTCCGACGGTTACCTTTGGGGGACACTTCAAAGCGGTTCTGGATATTCCAACGAACCTCTTCTTTATCCTCTCGGAATCGTCGAGGCCACACAGCAGTCTAAGACAAAAATTTTGGAGGGTTGGATGCAGAAGGATCATATGCTGGTCTTCAAGCCGAATGAGGCCAATTTAAAAAATCTTCCAAGCAAGGGTGGGAGTTTCTCTTTTGAAGGTCGCAATTTTGAGAAAATGGGATTCGCCGGATTCCGATTTGAGAAGATCACCATTGAGCGGATTTATCCTGTCGGGGATCGGAAGAAAGTCCGCTCTCATCTCTTCGCCGATTTCGATCTTGAGGAACTTAAAACGATTCCTGGGTCGGCTCTCTCGAAGCTTATCCGTAGCTTCGCTTCACGTGCTTTTCGACGTCCCGTCACGAAGCAGCAGATCGCTCCCTACGAACAACTTGCGACAGAGCAACTTAAGTCCGGTGATTCCTTTCCGAAGGCACTTCGTTCGGCTTACCATGCCATTTTATGCTCGCCGAATTTTTTAACTTTTGTCGAGAAGCCGGGGCCGCTTGATGACCATGCAATTGCAGCTCGTATGAGTTTCTTGCTTTGGAAAACTCTCCCCGATAAACAGCTGCTTAAGGCCGCTGATGAAGGGAGACTTCGCGAGCCAGAGGTGTTGCGAGGGCAAATTGAACGACTCCTTGCGCACGAAAGATCGTCGCGTTTCATCGAAGATTTCACCGACCAATGGCTGGATCTCCGCGATATCGATGCGACCCAGCTGGATCCGCGGCGCTTCCGAGATTTTGATCTGCCACTACAGCAATCGCTCAAGGCTGAGACCCAAGGTTTCGTGGCGGAACTCATCGCTGAAAATCGTCCGGTCACCCAGCTTTTGAAGTCAGACACAGGATTTCTCAACACTCGCCTTCGTGATCACTATAAGTTGAAAGGGATTAAGTTGACTGCTGGTGAGGGTTTGCAAAAAGTGAGACTTGCCCCCGCTCAGCGATCTGGGCTTCTCACGCAAGCCTCCATTCTTAAGGTCACGGCGGATGGCTCAGTGACCTCTCCGATTCTTCGTGGAGTCTGGGTGAATGAGCGGATTTTGGGGCGTCACATCCCCCCGCCACCGGAAAGTGTTCCTGCAATTGAACCAGATATTCGAGGTGCTGTTTCCATCCGCGATCAACTCGCCAAGCACACCGACTCGACTTCCTGTGCGAGTTGTCATGACAAGATTGATCCTTCTGGATTTGCACTCGAAAGTTACGATCCTATCGGGCAATACCGAATCGCTTATGGAACTAAAAAAAACTCGGCCAAAGTCGATCCTTCGGGAGTCACACCAGAGGGAATTCGCTTTAAGACCTTCGATTCTTGGCGGGCAATTTACCTAAAGCGCCCTGAAACTTTGACGCGAACTTTCGCAAGGCAGGTTTTGAGTTATGGTGTCGGGGGAACACTTAAATTTAGTGACCGCCCGCACCTTGAAGAGATTGTTGCCGAGGCCTCTAAAAAGGAGTATGGCATCAAGAGCATTATCCAAGCCGCACTCAGTAGCGAAATTTTTCTAAATAAGTAAGCGTATCCATATCCGTGTATATTTCTACTCGCAAAGCCCTTCCACGTCGCACCGTCCTAAAGCAGGCCGGGATTGCGCTTGGCCTGCCAATGCTTGATGCGATGTCGCCGGCCTTTGGGGCCTCTGAACCTGCTAGTCCTAAGCGTTTTGTGGGAGTTTCGCTCCGCCTAGGATTGCATAACCCCTACCTCGTTCCCAAGGATAAGGGGAATCGTTACACTCCTTCGCCCTACCTCAAGTCGGTCCAGGATCTTCGAGACAAGTTCACCGTGATCTCAGGAACTTCTCATCCTGGCGTGAAAGGCGGACACACTGCCGAAGCTTCCATTTTTTCAGCCTGTCCGATGGGCCGCGGAAGTAATAGTAAAAATACGATTTCTCTCGATCAGCACATGGCGAAATACATGGGGGATAAAACTCGCTTCCCCTCGTTGGTTCTTAGTACCTCGAGTCATCGGTCGCCTTCTTACTCGGAGAGTGGTGCTATGATTCCGGCCATTGATAATCCTAAAAAACTTTTTACCGCTCTTTTCGCCAATGATTCACCGGACGCCAAAAAGCGTCAGCGTGATATTGCGAGCGGTGGAAAATCTATTATGGACATCGTTCGTTCCGAGACCAAAGCGCTCGAGCGGCGAGTTGGTCCCGGAGACCGCGAGAAGCTCGACGAGTGGTTTACATCGGTTCGTGAGCTTGAACTTCGCCTTGAAGCTAATGAGGCTTGGATTGACAAACCAAAACCTAAAGTCGGGAAGGAACCCGAAAGCCCGGACCGAAACAACGCGCCTGACATAATGCGCGCCTTTCTTGATACAGTCTTCTTGTCTCTCCAAACTGACTCGACTCGCTTTGTGACTCTTCATTGTCCTGATACTTCGGTGCGTGGGCTTAAAGGTGTTGATGAATCCTACCACTCGCTTTCGCACCATGGCCAGAGTGGTGAGAAGCTCGACCAGCTTGCCATCGTAGAGCAAGCGACCGTCGACCGCTGGGGTGATTTCCTCCGCAAACTTCAGGATGCGAATTTAATCGATGACACGATGGTTCTGCTGACCTCAAATCTTGGAAATGCTTCTTCCCATGATAACCGTAATATGCCGGTTCTCTTTGGTGGGGGCGGCTACAAGCATGGTCAGCACCTCGGCTTCAGCAATACCAACAATTATCCGCTGCCAAACCTCTACCTTTCGATGTTGCAAAACCTAGGAATGGAAGCTGAGGAATTCGCGACCTCAACGGGAACGATGAGCGGCTTGGTATAGTTTTGGAGGAAAAATTTCTGCCATCCTTTTTAAGCCCAGGGCAGAGCTCAGGGGAGCTGATTTGCGGTGTAGTAAAAAAGACGATTTTGGATTTCATCGCCGTCTTTTGATTTTAATTCTTCAAGGTCGAGTTGATAAACTCGGCCAGGTTTGAATTTATCCAGCGTCACTTCGACGGTTTTTGCGCTGAGGTGCTTAACACTCTGAACTTGGTTATCGGTTATATTTTCCTGAGGGGATCCGTAGGTCCACTTCGATTGATACGTGAAGGATTTAAACTTGAGATCTTTCGCGGCTAGATCTTTCTCAAGCTCACGAGTAAAAGTAATTTTAAAGCCTTGAGGAGTGATTTTGAAGGCGGTGATATCGAAGGGTTCGTTACCGTTCGGGGTGATGCGTTGTAATCCCTCTGCTTCTTTTCCCCAGCCGCGGACAGTTTGGCCGACGTAGATTTGCTGTTGGTCCGAGCTGAAACGGATGCGGTGGTTTCCACTGCGAAGACCTCCACCATTAAGGAAGTGGGTGCAGGCTCCCTGGAACTTGCCGTTCACTTTTTCCAACATGATACGAGTGATGCGCTTACTGTTGTTGTCTGGTAAGAGCATCTGGCCGGGGAAGTGAGGAAAGTTTTTGGGGATTTCGTAAGGTTCGCCAGCTGAGCGATTCATTTCGCGGTGAGGAATCTGCACTGAAGGCCAAGTGCGATGTTTGTTGTAGGCCTCGAGATCTTCGCGGTAGGTGTGGAGTGGATCCTTGTCCTCGGGCCAGCGTTCATCCCAAACGAGGGCGCTGGGGTGGCCGTAAAAATTACCTTTTTCTAGGTGATAGAGTGGAGTGGTGGCCCGCCAATCGCCTTGATTGTCGCCACACCAGAGATTTCCGGCAGAATCTTGGTGGATGCCGTTGTGCATCCGGAAGCCAAAGCAAAAGGGTGAGAGTTTTCCTTTTGGATCGCAATAAAGAGTACAGCCGCGCCATTTCACGGAGGCGAAGTTTCGGCCGCGCCGGCCGAATTTAGAATATTCGCCGAGGGTGTGTTCGGCGGTGGGTCCATTATGCGAAGCGGTGCCGATAGCAATATAGTATCCACCTTTCCCATCTTCAGTGATGGTGTTGGTTTCGTGGTAGTTTCCGGAGAGCCCCCAGCCGGCCGCGAAGATACGGTATTGATCGGCGATACCATCGTTGTTGGTATCGGTGGCTTCGGTAAAGTCGGCCATTTGGGTGACACGAACCTTGTCACGGGAAACGGCATCGATACCGCAACCGTTGTGAAAGCCCGTGGCAAAAAGTTCCCATTTCCACTTAGTAGGGTCGGCAGCGGGTCTTGCCCGCATGACATCGCCACGACGCAGAACCGCAAAGAGGGTGCCGTCAGGGGCGAAGTCGATCCCACCTACTTCTGGGGGAACGCTGGGAGGGAACTTGATATCCTCAACCTTGTAGGAAGCTGCGAGGAGAGGAGTGGAGAGAAGGGTGAAAAGGAGAGAGTATTTCATTTAGCGAGAGATTGAATGTAGAGCACTAGGGATTCGATTTCCTTGTCCTTGAGTTGGTAAGGCGGCATATAGCCGGGCGGGAATCCTTGTGCAGTTTTAGCGTTGGGATCCTTAATGGATTCGGTGAGATAGGCGGCATCGGCGAGAATGGGGTCGTTTCCCTCGATTGGCCGGGTTGACCCGGCGAGGTTTTTTAGGCTAGGGCCGTGGCCTTTCGATCCATCGGTCGAATGACAAGCGACACATCCATAGGCGCCGAAGACTTGTTGTCCGGCTTTTGCGGTAGCGGATTTAATTTTTAGATTACGATCAAAGCCTTGGTGTTTTGAAATCAGCTTACCTTGGATCGTTGATTTTTTGGAGTCTTGATTGATCACGAAGGAATATGGGCGATCGTTCGGGAGGATGGTTTCGGCGTATTTAGTGTCACCGAGCTTGTAGTGGAAGGTGGGAACTCCCTGATCCGAGAGATCATATCCGATGAAGGTTGGCTTCTCTCTTTTGATGGGTTGAGCCATGTAAAAAAGGTTTCCGATGAGGCGTGCGCCGTAGTCGAAAGAACGTCGTCCACCCCGGTTTTCCTCACCCCAGTAGGGATAGAGATCGAGAAACCCGCCCTGCCAGCTATAAAGGAGTCGGCATTCAGTGGTGTCCCAAACGTAGGAAAGTGCAGGTCCGTGGTTTACGGCAATCGCCGCGGGAATGACTTTCATCATACGGTATTCTCCCCCAACGTCACGACCACTATTGGGGCTGTATTTGGGCGATTTGGAGGCTTCGCCATGATTCGAAAGGACTGCTGGATCCAGTCCTGGATCGGGAACGTAGGTCCGTAGAATGATGGGGCGATCTTTTTGCCCAAGAGGAGTGGTATTGAAGGTGAGTGGATTAGCTGAGGCCAAGGTAATCCCAAAGAGTGTGAGCGAAAGAGCGCGCATCTCCAATTAACGCGAGCTAGCGGCAGTGGTTTTCAAAAAATTGGGCCGCGGCCGCGCAATCGGCCGCGAAGTCCTTACCCACCGTAGCTTCTACCGAAATACCACCCCGATATCCAATGCCGGCGAGATGTTCGAAAAAGGCGTCGATTCCGGGAATATTGGCCTCAGGTTTTGGGAAGCAGCGTCCGTTAGGGTTGGCGAGCTGGACCGCACAGATTAAGTCGGCTGCTTCCCTCATCACATCGCTGCCTTCTCCTTCCATCGCAAAGTGATAGAAATCGGCGGCTAGACCAATTTCGGGCCGGTCAATCTCTCGGGTGATGGCGAGAGCCTGTGCAAAGGTGTTGAGGAAGTTGGTTTCGGTGTGATTGACGTGCTCGACGGCAATTCGGAGGTCAAAGTGGTTCTCTTGAATCACTTCGGCAGCCATACGACAGAATCGAATCATTTGTTTGTGGGCTTCTAGTTCAGCCCATCCAGATGGAATAGAACGTGAGCCAGGGCTTCCAAAAACGACGGCTTTAGCTCCAAGATGAGCAGCCCGACCGAGGGCGATTCGTAAAAATTCGAGTGATTTTTCATCATCAACTTCAGGGCCGACGACCTTTAAATTTGGAGGAAGGAACCAGTTGGCCGAAAGGACCGGCACGTCTGCGGCGTTGAGCCGGGCGGCTGCCGTTAGAAAATCTTCCTCGGGCATTGCGGCTACTTTTGCGAGGCCGGGCTCAATGAAGTCAAGACCATTGGCTATGATCAACTCACCGTTTTTGAGTGGCTCACTCGTTGAAAAATCAGAAATACCGAATTGCCAGAGAGGAGAAAGATCAGACATTGGGACGAAGCTACCTTGATAATTTCAAAGAGGTAGTAAATTAAGCTTTCTCAAGTGGTGTTAGCTTGAGTGACGATTTGATCTTTCTTTGGACGGGGTGTTCGCAAAGGGTGATGGGACCCAAACTTATAAGGGTTTCATTTTGCGGAAGGTCAGGTTGATGCGGGGCGAGGTGATTGTTTTACTCTTGGGAAGGGCGTGGAGCCAATGGCTCTGAATCTCACCAGCCATGACGAGGAGGCTACCGTGTTCAAGTTCGGTGGTGATACGCTCCTTGGTTTTGATGTGTTTGAAGTGGAATCGTCGCTTTGCTCCAAAGCTCAGACTAGCAATAGTTGAAAGGGGAATAATGGTCGATTCGTTGTCGCGATGCCACGACATCCCCTCGCCACCATCGTGGTAGAGGTTAAGAAGGCAGGAATTAAAAGACTCTCCAAGCTGCTCCTCTACCCTATTTTTCAGCTGTTTGAGAAGAGGCGTCCAGGGAAGGGGGCGTTTAGTGGCTCCGGAGTAAGTGTAGTCGAGGCCATCGTCACCGACCCAGACAACTTTCCGTGTGGTTGTGATGGTCTTCCCAAACATTTTGATGAGATCGCTTCTCCATGGCAGGCCCGACATGAGTTTATTGAAGAATTGATCAGACTCTTTCACCGAAAAAATGGGGCCGTAATTGATAGCCTCGCCATCCGAAGGAAGAAGGTTATGAGGTTCAAACAAGGAGGTTTTCACGAAGCAATCCAGCTTAGCACATTTTATTGAGCGCAGGTGAGGTGAATTGTATTTTTTGAAACCGTAGAGGAAAATTCAAATTCCGAGATGAGACTGAGCGCTTGCTTTTAGGCCAGCGGCTTGAGGAGTTCACGAAGGGAATCCGCGTCAGGGGTGGCTTTGACTGCCCCAGAGAGGAGGGAGTCGGCAAGAAGAGCTTTCTTTTGCTGAAGTTGGTGAATGCGATCTTCGACTGTGCCGGAGCAGATGAGTTTGTGAACGAAGACGGGTTTGTCTTGCCCGATACGGTAAGCTCGGTCGGTAGCTTGTGCTTCAGCTGCGGGATTCCACCATGGGTCAAAGTGGATCACGGTATCGGCGGCAGTCAGGTTGAGGCCAGTCCCGCCGGCTTTGAGGGAGATGAGAAAGATAGGAATATTTTCTTTTTGGAAACGCTCGACCAAATTACCGCGGTCTTTTGACTCTCCGGTAAGCTTCAGATATGAGTGCCTTCGGACGTTTAACTCACGCTCGATTAATTCGAGCATGGAAGTGAACTGAGAGAATAGCAGAACGCGGCGGCCTTCCGCAAAGAGGGTGTCGAGAAGTTCAAAAAGATAATCGAGCTTTGCAGATCGCTTTGCTTTTTTTGCCTCTTCGGTTTGGAGTTTAAGGAGAGCGGGGTGGCAGCAGATTTGGCGCAGCTTGAGGAGTGCATCGAGGATGGCGAATTGCGATTGCTCTAAACCGCGGGCGGCAATCGCTTCGCGAACTTGTTTATCCATGGTTGCACGGACGGTTTCATAAAGGTCACGTTGGGCGGAGTTAAGGTCGACAGGATGGACAAGGATTGTTTTAGGTGGGAGTTCGGTGGCAACTTGGTCTTTGGTGCGGCGCAGGATGAGTGGACCAAGACGAGCACGGAGGAACTCACGGCGTTCTTCATCATTATCTTTTTCGATGGGGTTTTGGTAGTTCCGGCGAAAGCGTTCGAGCGGGCCAAGAAAGCCGGGCATGAGAAAACGGAAGAGTGACCAAAGTTCGCCGAGATTATTTTCGACTGGAGTGCCTGAGAGGCAGAGCCGCTGGCGGGATTTGAGTTCGCAAGCAGCTTGGCTAACTTTAGCGGATGGGTTTTTGATGTGCTGAGCTTCGTCGAGAACGACAAGCTGGAAGTTGTGCTTTTTGAGATCGATGACGTCGCGTTGTAAAAGAGCAAAAGAGGTGAGAACGAGGTCGGCGTGCGGGATGTGGGTGAAGAGTTTTTTTCTCTGTGGCCCGTGGAGAATGATGGCGCGGAGTGATGGCGTAAATTTTTTGGTTTCGGCGAGCCAATTCGGAACTACTGAGGTAGGTGCAACCACCAGAACAGGGCCGTTCTTACCTTCGGCTTTAAGTTGCAAAATGTGGGTGAGGGTCTGCAGGGTTTTCCCCAGCCCCATATCATCTGCGAGAATGCCGTTGAGTTCATGGCTGGAGAGGAAGTTCATCCACTCGGTGCCCGTTTTTTGGTAGTCTCGAAGTTCAGCATTTAAACCTTCGGGTGGAATGAATTCTTCCGTTTTTTTCTGTTTATTTAGAAGGCGGGAGCGAAGGCCTTTGAGTTCGGCGGGCGGGTCGATAGGAAGGGCCTCGTCCTCGAGGAGCGCGGTGGCGTCAAGTGGGTGCAGTGAGGGAGCCTTGGGGTCGGTGAGGGCAGCGAGGTGATGAAGAATGGCTCGTAGTCGACCGGCGGGAACTTGCAAAGCTCCTCCGTTGGGGAGGTAGATGAGGTGCGGCTCGTTGTCGTCTAGTTCTTGGAGTTGTTCGATCGTGTCGCTGTCAAGTAGGCTGGTGAGGATGGGAAGGAGGTCAAGGCGCTTACCATCAAGGTCGATACCAACGGAGAGGGTGAACCAGCCTCCCGCAGCGGGGACAAGGGAAGCCTCTATTTCATCATCAGAGAGTTCATGAACATCATGGCCGAAGTTTTCATCGATCGTAATTTGCCATTCGGCTTCAGCAAGCATGCGAGCAGCTTTGGCTCGAAACCAAGGCCAATAAACAGATGGAGTGGAAAGATGGGGATCTGGAAACCAGCAGCCTTCTACAGAGAGCTCAGAGGATTGTTTTTTAGCTAGGGAGAGAAGGAAGCGGTAGGTCGGATTGGTGGAGAGATTGGTAAGGCCTAGTTTGGTGAGTTGTTCGATGGCACGAAATTCGGCGGGCTTATCCCGAGTTACTTGAGATTCGCTACTCGTCTTGATGAGAGGAAAGTTGTGCGGGCCATAGTGAACAGATGGACGAGCCACGAGCCAAGTCTCTCGTTGTTTCATTTTGAGGGCTTGCAGGAGGAGCTGGACCACCCGCGCGCGCGCGGGTTCTTCGGCGACTTCCAGATGAAAGGTGGGCTTGTAGATTTTGTCGTCTTTTACGACCACAGCCTCTTCTTTTTGGAGTTGAGTGGTTGATGGTGTCGTGCCGCCTCCCCGCATGAGGCGCGCTAGAGTGTTGGGCCGGGAGGCGCGGAGTAACGCGGCAGCCGCGTGTGGACAAAATGAACCAAATTGGCAGGTGCAAGATGAGTCGAATCCCCATCGTGAATCAGATTCTGGCCATAGGTTGATCTCCGCGTCATGTTCGTCGGAGCGGGCGGTGAGGAGGTAGCCATCATCAACTTTTTCAAGATTCAGTGCGGAAAGGAATCGTGGGGATGAGAGTTTTTTTCCTTGGGCGAGAACGTACTCATCAAATCGGTGGAACCAATCCGGATCTTTAAAAAAGGAAGTGAGATCAAACGCCACGCCGATACTCTAGTGGAAACGCTACCTACTTGCAATCGGTGTTCCCTTGGTGGAATTTCAATTGAACAACCCTTACTTGAAAGGGTTCATAAGAGAGGCTAAACGAGCGCCCTCCTTCATCGAGTGGTATTTCGTTGCTATTGCCAAATATCAAATTGGGTTCTTCAAGAGGTTGATCGAATTCGAATTGGCCAGTTATGACAGTGTTGTCCATATTGACGGTGATCAGGATAAAGCCGCCGTTGGGGCTATGTTTTAAAAGAGTGCGAAGTGGTGAGGGGGTGATCGCGGTGCCCTTGAATGAGACCTGGTAGCCGACCTCGTCTCCTACGGTGGGAGATAGAATCGCGGGCGCCAGCTCCTGGAGTTCACGGTTAACCGCGGCGGCGGTCTCCCACAGCGCCTTGGCGGTAATGGCTTGAGTAGTGGTTGCCCGCGGACGGCCAGGGATTTCGGTGCGGATATCAGGTGCCATACCGAAACGGGTAATATTGCTATCCCAAGCGTAGTATGTGATGCCGGTTGCTCCATGGATAATGCCGGTGTAAACCATCCCACGTAGTTGCATTGGCGTAGGATATCGGAATGGGAATTTCGAATTTGGTGGTGTGTCGCTTTCAAAGGCGCCAACGACCAGCCACACCGGTTTCTTTCCTTCAGTCACCTTAACCGCTAACGAAGTCGCATCCGCAATCCCGTTTTTTTCGGTGCCATATGATCCTAGATTGAGTGATCGCGTTTCAGGCCAGATCACATAGTTGTCATGGCAACTTAGGTCTCCCATCTTATGCCAAGCGATCCAAGGGTCCCGCCCATTGCCTACCATCCATGACGCGGTGTTAACGAACACTGGTAAGTCGGGGGCGACATCGGTAACTTCCTGCTTATAGGCAAGGAATTCGGCTTGTTTGGGCTTTTGTTTTTCGGGCTCGACCCCGAAATTGATCAAGGGTTCGTCCTGCCAGACGATCCCAAACAGGTTAGGGGAGTCTTTAATTCGGAGCAGCGCTTCTCCTCGTGGGCGGCGCATGATTACTACTTGTAGCTTGTGTTTGGCAGCCTGTGCTAACTGCTCCTCACTGGAGTAGCCACCCATCGCCCACGGCCATACGGTATTGTATCCTGCCGTGACTAGATGATGCCAGCGGTAGTCGATCCCTTTATAAACGCGCGATTCCGGAACCCCCCACTGGCCGATCGGGAAAAATGAACTTTTGGGATCATACTTGGTGAGAAGTTTACCATTCTTGGTGGTATGCGGCACCTGTTGGCGGTGCGGAGTTTGGATGGCACTAGGTGGCACACCTTGCAGTTTAGAGGCTGAGACAGTGATTAAATAAAGGATGAAAAATCTAATAGCGAGTGGACTAATTATCATTGATTGTGATGTAACAAGATTATTGGAGGCATAATACCCTATTTCGTCTTACCTCTAGTTTCCTAAAATTGAAGAAAAGGGAGTTAAAGACAGCACAATGGAGAGTTGTAGAATTAATGAGGCTGTCGGATATCTTCAATATCTTACTCTATTTCTTTAAAGCCTTACTCGACGGACAGGTTATCCTGGTGACCTCGCGTCACGGCATCTATGTTGGGCGTTTTGGTAATTGAATCTCCGTAGCAGCCCAGAGAAGGGCGTAGATCATCGATTGCAATAAATAAGATATTGGGTGGCGGAGCAGCGACACAGTGGCCGCTTAGCATACTGGCTAAGAGAAAAGTGAAGATCCGGGTCATTACTTAGAGAAGAAAAACTGAGGATAAGTCAGATGGAGGTCGCTTTTATCTGGGCTGCCATTGGTGAAACAGGATTCAATTTCTACTTTTAGTCGGTTCAGGTTTTCTGCCTTGAGTAAAGGGTCGCTTGTTTTGCCACGCCAATTTCTAAGTGTTGTTCGGAGGCTTTTAAGGGTAGACGCGTGCTGACTCAAGTAAGCGAGATTGACAAATTCGTATGGGTCACTCTCAAGGTCATAGAGTTCAAATTCGGGTGGTCTCTCCATACGTTGATAGGCGCTACGAAGGTTCTTGGAGCTAGTAGTAAGAATTTCGGGGAGTCGCGGGATAAATTTCTTACGAGTAAAATTATATCCAGGGTTGGTCTGATTAGGGAGAAGGTTCTGAATGAGTTTATAGCGGTGATTTCGAACAGCTCTTTGAGGAAAGAAGTTATGAGCAGAGTGAAGATGGTATTCCGTAAAAATATGTTGCCGCCAAGATACTGGTTCTTTTTTGAAAAGTGGTAGGAGCGAACGTCCGGCAAGCCCTGAGATAAGATTCAATCCCGCGGCGTCAATAATAGTGGGGAAAAGATCGAGACTAGATACAAGCTCCTTCCGCCGTGAGTCGGAAACGATGTTGCTAGGCCAAGAAATAATGAGGGGAATGCGAGTTCCTCCTTCATAGCAAGTTCGTTTACCCCGTAAAAGGTCGGCTCCGTGGTCACCCAAGTAAATGATTAGAGTGTTTTCAATTTTCCCTGATTTTTGTAGCGTCTCAATTAATTCTCCAATTTTTGAATCAAGGCGGCTGATGCAGTTATAGTAATCAGCGGTTTGTTGCCGAAGCTCCAGAGAATCGAGTCCGAAGTACGCGAGTGGCGTTACTTCCTTAGCTGTAAGAGGTTTTTTGGGCAGGCCAGCAACTTGAGAGAGGAAGGGGCGATGAGCGTCCGGGTAATTTACGTTTAAAAAGAATGGTTGCTGAGAATCTTCGATAAAGGCTTTTGCCTCTTTGGTGTAGTTGCTGAGCTTTTTACGGCTAAAGTTTGCAGTCGAAATCTTTTTAAAATCAAATGGGAAGGCGGAAGAGGGATTGACGTGAAGCTTGCCAATTAAACCGGTGCGATAACCGGCTTTTTTAAGAGTGCTCACTAGATTGGGAACCGAATCCTCGTAGAGGCGGAATTTCCAAGTCGCAAGGCCAATTTGGCCATTTTGATGAGGATAAAGTCCGGTGAGGTAAGCAGCCCTTGATTGGCTGCAGCCTGCTTGAGGGACATAGGCTTTCTCAAAAAGAATACCTCTTGAGGCAAGGCGATCTAGATTAGGAGTTTGGACGTAGGGCTCTCCGTAGCATCCGAGTTCTGGACCATTATCTTCAGAAACAATAAGAAGTATGTTTGGGCGTTTTGCCGAGATTCCAAAAGGAGAGAAGAAAATAACTAAGACTATTAGGAAGCGAATCATCTTGAAGAGTGGAGGGGATTAGACTGCATTGGCTCGGCGCGCGTTTTTCGTTTCCAGATTTGAAGTTTCTTAAGGAGATCGTGGGCTTTTTTGGGCTCACTTTGAGCAAGATTGTGAGATTCATTTAGGTCATTCTCTAGATGGTAAAGCTCGATGGAATCGTCGTCGTAATTTTCGATGAGTTTCCAGGGGCCTTGGCGGATCACGCCGCAGGGAAAAGATGAAGGATGCCGGTTATAGTGCGGGTAATGCCAATAAAGCGAGCGTTCAGGAGCTGGGGTATCTGCGTCTTTGAGCCAGGGAAGAAGGCTGAGGCCATCTTGATGTTGATGCGGAAGCAGAGGTAGCCCAAGGGCGGACAGTATTGTAGGGTAAAAGTCATTTGAGTTGGTAAGAATCTCGCAAGTTTGACCTGCGCTTTTTGATTGAGGTAACGAGATGATCATTGGTGTTCGAATACCTCCTTCATAAAAGCTCCCCTTGTTGGCTCGCAAAGGGAAATTAGATGTGGCTTTAGAAAATCCTCCATTATCTGAGGCGAAGATTATTAAAGTGTTCCTATGAATTTTGTGTTTTTTAAGCCGGCTGATGATTCTTCCTACGCTTTCGTCGACTGATTCGAGCATTGCAGCATATATCGGATTATTTTGACGGTCGCCAGCAGGACGAGATTGATATTTCGCAATTTTTTCAGCTTTGGCCTGAAGGGGAGTGTGAACATTATAAAAGGAGAAATAGAGGAAGAAGGGATGATTGTAATTTTCATCGACAAAGCTTTCTGCCTCACTTGTAAGTAGATCAGTTAGATAGTCTCCTTTTTCCCCTCCTTGATAGGCTTGTTTGTAAATATCATGCTTTGTTGTCGGGAGACGCCATTTCCCTTTAAAGGGATGAAAGTAGGATCCAGGTGCCCCGTGGTCATCTCCTCCCACATTGATATGGAAGCCATGATGGATTGGGAGACTGAAAGGAGCTCCACCTAGATGCCATTTCCCGATAAAGCCATTTTTATAGCCTACCTTTTTGAGAGTTTCAGCAAGAGTAATCTCTTCGAGCGGGAGTGATCGAAGGAAGCGGCCTTCTTTTTTTTTGTGTTTAAGCGGAGACCAGCGTCCAGCAGGAAGCCATTGGGTGATTAAAGTTCGAGCAGGGTATTTTCCAGTCAGGCAGCTTGAGCGGGTAGGGGAGCAAACTGCGCATGTTGCATAGGCGTTGGTGAAGCGAACACCTGATTTCGCAAGAAGGTCTATATTGGGTGTGTCATAGTAAGTGCTGCCCTGGCATGAAAGATCTCGCCAACCTAAATCGTCAACCAAGAAAAAGACGACGTTAAGTCGTGAATGTTTTGACGCTAAGCATGAGAGGCTCAATGCATATAGGAAAATAAGGCACCGCATCATTCTGTGGGAAAATTTTAATTTAGCCGTGACTTTACACAATCAGCATACAGTCGCCATAGGAATAAAAACGGTATTTTTCTTCAACTGCTTTGGCATAAGCTTCCATGATGAGCTCACGCGTGGCGAAGGCGGAGACGAGCATCATTAGGGTGCTGCAAGGAAGGTGGAAGTTTGTCTGCAGAGCGCTTATTGCTTTGAATTCGAAAGGGGGGTAAATGAAGATGTCAGTTTCCCCGTGGCAGGCTTCCAGTTTCCGGTCGCGGGCAAGATGTTCAAGGACACGCGTCACAGTGGTTCCGACTGCAGCGATTTTTTTAGCGGTCTGCATTTTACTCGCAGCTTCTTGGCTGAGGACGTAGCGCTCGGAGTGCATGTCATGCTCACGAGGGTCTTCAGCTTTAACAGGGCGGAAGGTGCCCACACCGACGTGCAGGGTGAGAAAGGTATGATCAAGTTTTGAAAGGAGTTCGGGGGTAAAGTGAAGTCCAGCGGTAGGGGCTGCGATCGCCCCTTCTTCTTTGGCGTAAACGGTCTGATAACGATCGCGGTCAGATTTATCTGGCTCGCGCTCCATATAGTGGGGGAGAGCAAGGTGACCGTGCACTTCGAGATCGGGAGGCGTGTCCCATTTGATAAGGCGTTCACCCTTATCATTGGTTTGAACAACGATTCCAGTGCTTTTGCCGACTTCTATGGAGCGACCGTCTCTCATCTTTTTTCCTGGGCGAACTAGGCACCACCAGTGATTGGGATCGGGGGCATTGGTGCGAACAAGCTCGATTTTTCCATCATTCGAGAAAAGCCGCGCTGGAATGACTTTCGTGTCGTTGAGAACGAGGAGATGGTCAGGTGGAAGGAGGTCAGGAAAATCGCTAAAGCGATGGTGGGAGATCTCGCTTGTGGCGCGGTTGACGAGCATCATACGTGACGACTCGCGGTCGACAAGAGGGCGTGAGGCAATGAGTTCCGGCGGAAGTTCGTAGTGAAAGTCAGTGGTGCGCATATCCGGGTTGATCTTTGGTTACAGAGCTCAAGAGTCGGTCCTGATTTCGGGCGGTCAAAAGCCCTATTTCCCGATAAGTTCACCCTTGGGTAAATCCTTAAAATTGATGGCCGGTTTTGTCTTCGGATTGGATGGTTTTTCGAACCACTGATCGAACTTAACCCGCTCGTCGAAGAATCCTCCATTTTTCATAAAGAAGACGCCGTCTTTAGTGCCGCCAGCATAGTCGAGTCGGTGATCGCCGCGGGCGGTGGCATCTGCCGTGAAGCGGGCCCGGGTGATTTCGTGCCACGTTCCCCCGGTATCGCAAACCCATTGATTACCATAGAGTCCAAGGCGCCTAACAGATCCGTAGTTTACCGAAAAATTCTCAAGGAAAGAGTGGAAACCAGTAAGATGGACTTTTGTGCTGGGGCGGCGGAAGCTAGCGATGAGTTGCCATTCGTTGGCTTTTTTATCGCCAAACCAAGAGGTGTAAATGGTGGTGTTGTCATCGCTGGGTTGGACGCGGGTAAGGAAGCGATAGGTTTTTCCGGCCTGCCATGGGTATTTCAAAAAGCTCTGTCCTCCGGACCCCTCGCCTCCGAATTTTTGAGCGCGGACGTTTTTTCCTTTTGCCAGCGTGGTGACACGATCTTTTTCCGGGACGGCATTTGGGTTGTTGGTGTTAAACGGACTCCAGACCGAGAAGAGGACCCAGCGTTCGGTAGGACTTTTGACCTGGAAACCAAAGTAACCTTGTCCAAAACCGTTCGCCATGAAGTAGGAACCGATTGGATCTTCTCCGTTTGGAACAGTGATTTCACTGTAAGCCCATTCGATTTTTTTCCCTTTTGGAACTTGGTAGCCAAGATGCACGGAAGGCCCGCGGCGACCCCAGTAAAACATATTATCTTTGTTCGATTTAACGTAATTCAATTGCAGGTCGTCCTTTTTCGATCGCAGGATTAAATCACTAATTTCGCCATAGTTCGTTCCTGTCTTTTCGAGGCCAGAGAGGTCGAGTCTTAGATATCCTGCTTTTGCAATCGTGATTGTTCCTATCGGGAATTCTCTTGATTTGGCTCCATTGACATTGATTTTGAAAATCTGGTCAGCAGCAGCCAATTTCCAGCGTGCAGGTGCGGGTGCGGCACCTCGGAGGGCCACTTCAAAAGTGGCGGCTTGATCGAGATGGACATAGATCGAGTGCACGTCTTCCGGGTTAGACCAGACAAGTCTTCCGCCGCGATTGATGCCGCTGCCAGGTTCTGGTGCGGTGCGGTAGGCATTGCCCGCAAGTGGGATAGTCCATTCTCCAGCAAGAGAAGAGGCAATCGTGCAGAGAAGTAAAAGGAGGTTTTTCATTACGTAGTGGCGACAGCTTAGTGGGTGTCGAGAGTCTTGCAATTGCGCTTTAGGAACTCGTATTTGAAAACCCCTTGGTTTTCTGGCGACACGAAAAAGGAAGTTGAGGTGCAAGCACGACAACTCCCTTTGAGTAAATTTCAATTGTAGCGGAGCCGAAAAATCATCCGGGGTTCCCCACTCCTAGGTGTCATTGCTTTTCGACCCGGAAATACAATTTTGTTTCGTTCTCTATTCCAAATTCAGAGAGATTGAAGGTTTGAGTGGTCGAATCGGCCGTCCCAAGAACGGCATCATCAAGGTCAAAGTCCCAGTTGACCATATCCCGTGAATATCTCACGGCATATGAGGTGCCCTCTTTAGAGTTCCAAGTCAGCGATACCGAAGGATCGCCAGGGGTGTAGGTAATTTCCGTGATTTGAAGAGGAGATGATGATGCGATCGTGCCGCCAACTACGTCGCCAAAGGAATTGCCAACCCGAATTTCATCGACGTATCCCACCTGAGTGTCACTGAAGTTGAAGACATCTAGAGATTGTTGGGTGGCGAGATCCCAGTCGAAAGTATCGCTTGCAACAGCGTCAGCCTCGTCTGGTTCAGTTGTCAGATCGTCGATGATAAATACGAAGATTTCATCTGGGGTGCCTTCTGGCTTCCAGTTTACCTTCATTGCAAGGAAGAAGGTTTCGCTTGCCGCTGGGCCGTTGAAGGTTGGAGTTTCTTCAAATTGACGAGTGAAATTGACGTCATTATTGTAGATCGATGTTCCAATGTTGCGGGCTTGACCGCCACTGGAAACGATTCCAAGTCCAATACCAAAGCCAGGTGCTTCAAGCCCTTGGTTGTCGTCTCCAATCATCTTTTCAGAGTGGAGTCCGATACCGAAGTCAGGTCCACTAAACCCAAAATCCTCGAAGAGAAAGGTCATCCACATCGTCGAATTATCAGCAGTCAATCCGGTGGTAGATTCGGGATCGATTGGAGAAAAGCAAGCGACTTGGCCCACTCTGGCGCGGCGTTCGTATGCATTCCCCGCAACTGGGAGCTCATTGCCTTCGGCGTCGGAAAACGTAACTCCTTCGTCGGCAACATCACCTTCATTGGCGGGAGGCGCAGCGGCAGTTCCAACAGTTCCTTGGGAAATCTGGCCCCAGATTCCGACTCCGAAACCACCGTCTTGATTGCCGTCGCCGAAAAATCCGTTCGCGTTAAGTTCGGCTGTTGATTCGTAATCGAAAGGTTCGTAGATCAGAAGATCTGCGAAAGTTGGGGTTACGAGACAGGCGATGTTAGCCGCGATAAGGGAATACTTCATAGTGAGAAATTGGAGAGGTTAAAATGATGTATTACCTCTGGCGTCGGCCAAGTGCTAGAAGACCTGCCATAGCGCCAAGGATGAGGGATGAGGGCTCTGGGATGCTGCTCCCACCAACTGCTTCCCCGAAGGTTGTGGCGATTCGAACCTCGTCAACAAAGGCGACTTGAGTTTCGCTGATGTTCAAAACATCTAAAGAATCTTGTTCGGCTTGGGAAAGATCAACCGTCGCAGTGGCGAGTGGGTTGGTGGGTTCGGTGGTTAGGTCGGTGACGTTATAAACAGAAATAACGTCGTCTACTCCGTCAGGATTCCATTCGACTTTCATGGCAAGGAGAAAGAGGTCACTCGCGGCGGGTCCATTAAATGTTGCGGTTTCTTCGGTGACGCGGGTGAATTCCGTTGCGTTATCGTAGTATAGGGCTCCGATGCCTCGTGCTGGACCTCCAACGCTGTTAATTCCGAAACCGACGCCTACGCCTGCCGCGGTGAGGCTTTGATTGTCGTTGCCGATCATATTCTCAGAACTCAGTCCAATTCCGAAGTCAGGTCCACTAAATCCAAGGTCTTGATATAAAAAGGTCATCCAAAGGGTCGAATTATCTGCGCTGAATCCGCTGGTGACTACAGGACTGCTCGTAGCGATTTGGCCCTGGCGAGTTCTGCGGACCCAAGCGTTACCTGTGCTAGGGAGAACGTTGCCTCCGGCGTCTGTGAATGAAAGACCACCATCGGAAACGTCAGCTTCATTGGTCGGTGGTGCGGCGGGTGTTCCAAGGGTTCCCTGTGAACGCTGACTCCAGGTGCCAAGCCCAAGGGCTCCAGTCTGGCTCCCATCACCAAGAAAAGCTCCTCCGTTGTTAATGGGTTCGGTCTGGTCGTAGTCGAAAGGTTCGTAGACTAAGAGGGCAGCCGAAGTTGTTCCAGTGAGGCCGATGAGGCTCGTCAGGGCTACAAATAGTGGCGCTTTAGGATTCTTTTGTTTCATACAGGTAAAAAATTGAAGTTTAGAAATGGGCCTCACCTCTAAAGAAAGGAAAATTGATTTTAGCGGGTGGTCCACATTTTTTTGAAGCAAAGCCTACCCCTTTAATGGGTAAGTCCGGTCATCGGAATTTGCCTAAGCCGATCACCTAGGAGCAAGTTTTACGCCACGAAATTGAAAATTGATTCATGACTAGTTCTCATTTGCTTCCATTCAATTGGAGGTCACAAATCCACCTTTTAGAGCGAGGGTGTGGAGGTCGCTGGAAGGTTCGCTCAGTGCGAGAAAGGTTCGATTGGCTGGGGTGCCAGTTTGTTCAGTGGCGGCTAGGAGTTTGCAGCTTCCACAATGCAAGTCGAAGTCAGGATCAGCGCAAGGTTGCCATCCGTGTTCTAGGAGGAGGCGGTAGAGCTCGTGTCGGCCCAAGCCGTCTGCGTGAGTCAGAATGAGCTGCGAGGTCGTATCAGAATCTGCAAGGGGCGATTTTGGCCAATTGCTGCGAGTAGATGGTCCTCCGTCCTGCTTTCGTTTCCAGTGACGAAGGTGGTTTTGTAGCCAGCTTAGAAGTGTAAGGAGAATGCGGGAGATCGGTGTGTCGAAGTTGGGGTGAAGTCCACGCATAGGTTGGCGGAGCATTTTGCCTAGCGATTGGTAGGGAGCCTCTCCAGTCGGGCCAGAGTAGATAAAATCGCCGGGTTCGATACCGAGAGCGATGCCCCGATAGACGCAGCCTTCCCAGCGGATCCCGCCCTCGGAAAAGCGATGAGGATGTTTTTTAAAGAGGAGGGCTTCAGCATGGCCATATCCCATTTGTTGTTTGAGATATTTCCAGGGAGTGGCACGGCGGTGGTGCCAGACAAAGGAAGCTCCGGAAAACCCGAGTGTGAATCCAGCGTCGCGAAGCCGCCAGCAAAAGTCGACGTCGTCGCCTGCGGTGTGAAAGATGGGATCGAAGCCCTCGATTTGCGCGAAGGCGGATTTTTTAACGGAAAGATGACAGCCGGGCAGGTGTTCGGCGGTGAGGTCATCAATCATGACGTGGGTGGGAGCGCCAGGGGCTGCGGTGGTGAGGGCAAGTGCCAGAGATTCAGGTTTAGGGGCGAGGTTTGGTCCACCGATCGCAGCATGGTGTGACTCGGAATAAGCGTGGGCGAGCCAAGTGAGCCATTGTTCGTCAGGGCGGCAATCATCATCAGTGAAGGCGAGGATTTCGCCGGTTGCTTTGGCCGCACCGTGATTGCGCGCGGCGGAGAGTCCCGAGGGTTCAAGGTGGAAGGCGCGGATTTCCTTTTGTTGGTCCAGAAGTTTGGCTGTGCCATCGGCCGAGCCGTCGTTGACAACGATGATTTCGAAGTCGTGATAGTCGATGTTTTGACAGGCCTTGATGCAGGTTTCGATTCGGCCGGCACCATTGCGGGTGCAGATGATGATGGAGAAGCGGGGTGGGTTTAAGGGGAGAGGAGTAGGGAGAATGAGCTCGCGAAGAGCGGGGAGGACGGATTTTTCCGAGCCATCGCGACGAATCAGGCCGAAGGACCAGTCGTCCATGATTTGACCGTTGTTAAGCCAATGATCCGACCAAGCGTAAAGAGTGGCTCCGGCGAATCCGGCGGTGCGGGTGGATTTGAGGGCGGCAGGGAGGAGAGCGGCTTGGACGTCCTCGGAGTTACGGTTGGTATCGAGGCCGAATTCGGTGAGGTAAACGGGTCGGTCACCGGCGAGGTGGTGAAGGCGCGGGAGGTAGCTTGCGAGCGCTTCGCCGTCTTCGAGGTAAATGTTGAAGGCGGTGAAGTCTGCTGAGGGTGGCTCGAGGTATTCGGTGGTGGGGAAATTCGCGTAGCCGACGGGGATGCTAGGTACTACTTTTTGGCAGGCGCGAATGAGGCCATCGAGGGCCTGGTTGACTTTCCACGGAGTCATCCAGCGGGCCATGTCGGAAGGGATTTCGTTTCCAACGAGAATCGCGCCTAGGCCGGGGTGATTTTTATGGCTTTCGAGCCAAGCGGTGAGATCGCGTCGGGCTTGGTCGAGGAGGCTGGGATTCTCCGTGATGAAGTCACAACCGTGTCCCCAAGCGTGAGTGGCGATGACGATCAGGTCGTTCTGAGCGGCGTGATCAAGGAGATCGCGATCCGGGAGGGCGTAAACACGGACGGAATCGAATCCTGCGGAACGGATCTGCGGGAAGTCTTTTTCAGGCGAGTGGCCGGAGGTCTCAGGAAAGGGTCCGTAAGTGACGGTACGTAGAAAGTGCGGTCTTCCATCGAGATAGAAGTGCTTTCCGTGGACCGTGAGTCGCATAAGAGGAGATTGGAGGAAGAATCTGTAAGGCTCCAGTTTGGAGTTGGCTGAGGGACAATATTACCGGGGCTGAGGTGAAATCTTCTCGATTGATTGTCAGGTTTCGAAAAAAAAGCGGGAAGAAACTGGCTACCACGTCGCTCCAGTGGACAATCAGTCAGAACCAATGAAGCATCGATTTCTCATTTTTATCTTCACTGCAATCCTCGCGCCGCTTGTTTCTGCGCAAGATCCCTTTGGCGAACCGGCGTTTCTGACGAAGGAAACGACTGCGACGATTAAGTCGGAGGTCACTCAGATCGAGCCGGGCGATTTTTTTATGGTGGCATTCATTCTAGATTTGCAGCCCAAGTTCCATGCCTATTTTAAGAATGCGGGAATGGTGGGGGATCCTCCATCCGTCGAGTGGGAGCTTCCTGATGGATTTACGGCTGGGGACTTACTGTTTCCTCTCCCCAAGGCTTTTAAATCGATATCGACCGGAATCGAGTCGGTGGGTTATGGATATGAAGGCAAAGCGATCTTCGTGACCGAGATCGTAGCCGATGAAAATCTTGAACAGGGAAAGGATTTCACCATCAAGGGCAGCTTCAATTGGCAGGAATGTGATGAGACTTGTATGCTCGGAGATCAGGACTTCTCCTTCACGATTAAAGCGGGCGATGAAACCTTGATGGTTGAAGCCGACGAGGCTCTTTTTGAGGAGGCCGACGAGAAGCTTCCAAGTGATAGTTCGGCATGGGGATTCCTCGCAACTGAGAAAAGTAATGTAATTACGCTGAAAGCCATTTATCCGGAAGGTCTGGAACTCAGTGAGCCAGTCTATTTTTTCTCGACGGACAAGCAGATTGATTCGCAGGCCAATCAGAAGGTTGAGATTGGCAAGAGTGAAATCATCGTGACGCTCACACGGAATGAAGGGAATGAAGATCTCTTCATTGATGCTGGGAAGGTCCAGGAGACCTTGTCCGGCTTACTGACTGTTCAGGCCGATTATGGCCCCATTGGCTTGGAGGTCGTGGCTTCGTTCATTCCGGATGCCGATGTGCAGATGAATGGTCCGGGCGAAAAAGTGATCAAGGCGTCCAAAGAGGACCGCGAAGCCGGTCTTGCGCTTTATGATGCGGATGCCCGGCCCGAAGTTGTTCTTTTAGGCGGCGAACAAGAGAAGCAAGTGACCTTTATTTCCTCGCTTGGTTTGGTCTTTCTCGGAGGGCTCATTCTCAACCTGATGCCCTGTGTCTTTCCAGTATTAGGGCTCAAAATCATGGGCTTTGTTTCGCAAGCCGGAGAGGATGAAGATAAGATCAAGCTACATGGTTTGGTGTTCGGTCTTGGACTTCTAATTACGATGTGGATCCTTGCCGCGTTTATCATTTCCCTCAAACTTGATTGGGGGCAGCAATTGGCCAATCCCATCTTCCTTGGGACGATGATTATCGTTTTTTTCCTGATGGGTCTTAATCTTTATGGGGTTTTTGAAATTGGAACGAGCATGACAAGCGTAGGGGGAGAATTGCAGGGGAAGAAAGGGTACTCCGGGTCGTTCTTCTCCGGAGCCTTGACCACCCTCGTTGCGACCCCTTGCTCTGGCCCTTTCCTAGGAGCGGTGATGGCTTTTGCGCTTTCGCAGGATAACAAGGCAATCCAGTTTGCGGTGTTCACGGTCTTTGGACTCGGAATTGCCTCACCTTACATTTTGTTGTCCTTCTTCCCTGCGCTTATCAAGAAACTTCCTCGCCCGGGAGCCTGGATGGAAACTTTTAAGCAGGTCATGGCCTTCTTTGTTTTCGCAACCGCTGTCTTTTTCATGAAGGGATATCTCAAGTTGGTCGGTGACGATCACTTTAACGTCTTCCTCTTTGCACTCTGCCTGATTGGTCTCGGGGTTTACATGTATGGCCGTTATGGCAATCAAGCTATTACAAAGACGAAACGTTACGTCACCGGGTTTGGTCTTGCTGGGCTCATGACTGTGGGTGGAATTGCATGGGCTTACTCAACGGCGAAGCCTCCGGAACCAGGCCTAGCCTGGAACGAGTGGTATCCCGGAATTATGGAGCAGTCGCGTTCCAAAAAACGAATAATATGGGTCGACTACACTGCTGATTGGTGAGCGACTTGCAAAGTGAACGAGGGCCGTGTGTTCTCGAATCAGAAAGTTCTCGATCGTTTGGAAGCATTGAATGTTCTCCTCATTCAAGCTGATAACACTGACAAACTTCAATCGATCAATGATGACCTCAAGCGCTATGGTCGCGCCAATCTGCCCGTGAATTTGGTGGTGCCAGCCGATCCGAGTGCTCCGATTATTGTGATGCCGGAAGTCTTTGGTCCGGATGAGGCGCTACAAGCGCTTGAAGAGGCGTCTGCTTTAAGCCAATAAAGCTTGTGAAGGAGGTCGCGCGGTTTTGTCTAGTCATGGTGGCGAGTCTTCAGATCGCAAATGATGCCGATAGACGATTGTAAGGCTATTACTCCTTGGGTTTGCCACGAGGATAAACACTTTTATACTTTAGGCCAATAACATGAAGAGCACGGGATTTATTTGGAAAGGGATTCGCCATTATCGGTCTGCCTATTGGGGCGTGCTTGCGGGGGCAGCCGTTGGGGCCATGGTCCTTTTGGGTGCTCTGATGGCAGGAGATTCGGTGCAGGAAAGTCTCACTAAGTCAGCAGAGTTACGGATTGGGAAGGTTGCGAAGATCTTTTCGGGTGGTGAACGTTTTTTCCGTGACGATTTGGCTGGGCGAAATGGTGGTTCGGCCATGATTTATCTCAAAGGGCAAGTCAATGTGGAGGAGCGGGCCGAGGGGCAGGTTCAGGTGATGGGGGTTTCGGAAGATTTTTGGGACTTCGCCCCGCAAGAGACCTCGGTGGATCTGTCGAATTTTGAAGCAGCCATCAGTGGGCCGCTGGCACGGGCACTGGATCTCGAAGAAGGTGATTCGGCAGTGGTGCGTTTGCAGAAGCCAGGGCTCCTTTCTCGCGATGCTCCACTCTCGGGCGAAAGCGAATCGGTTTCTTCGATGCGTATTACGGTGGCGAAAATCTTAAGTGATGAAGAGTTCGGAAGATTCAGTCTGGAGCAAACTCAAGTCCCGCCGTCTTCGGTTTTCGTGCCTTTAAAGCGATTGCAAAAAGTCCTCGATCTCAAAGGGAAGGCCAATGCTCTTTTGCTAGATGAAAACGAATCTTTTGATCCGGGAAAACTGGAATTGGCGGATTACGGGATTTCGGTCGTGGAAGTGCCAGATGGCGTCGAGGTGCGTTCCGAGCGGATTTTTATGGAGCCGAGGATTGCGGAAAAAATCGACGGCGAGCCGGTGCTGACTTATTTGATCAACACGCTGGCGACTGAAGAAGGAGAAACCCCATACTCCATGGTGACAGCGGTGAGCGGGAAGCCCGCGATGTTTCTTCCAACGCAACCGGGTGAGGGGGAAGTGGTGATTAATGACTGGTTGGCGGAGGATTTGCGGGCCCAAGTCGATGATGAACTGACGATGGACTACTTCGTCGTGGAGTCTGGTAGCAAGCTAGTCGAGAAACGTGGAGTATTTACGGTGAAGGCGATCGTGAAGATGGAAGGTCCAGCGGCTGATCAGCGCTGGATGCCAGATTTCCCCGGTGTGGCCGATGTCCAGAGTGCCCGCGATTGGGAGCCGGGCTTGCCTCTCGATCTGACACGAATCCGGGATAAGGATGATGAGTATTGGGAGGAGTTTAAAGGAACACCAAAGGCCTTTGTCTCTCATCAAACTGGAGAGGAGCTCTGGGCCAATCGTTGGGGGAAGGTGACTGGGATCAGGGTAATAGGGGGCCAAGTCGCCGGGGTGGCGAAGTCAGTTTACGAGGTGCTGAAGCCCTCTCTAGCAGGAATGCGGGTGATGGATTTTTCAGAGCAAGCGAAGGAGGCAGCGAAGTCGCCGGTGGATTTTGCTATTCTATTCCTTGCGATGAGCTTCTTTCTGATTATCGCAGCAATTGCGCTGGTGACGATGTTGTTTCGCTTCAACGTGGAGCAGCGGGCGGAAGAAGGGGCTCTACTTTCGGCGGTGGGGATTCCGGTGAAGAAAATTTCCAACTGGCGAATGGGAGAGGCTTTCTTTGTCGTCCTTGCGGGTGCGATCGTTGGGACTCTTCTCGCGGTAATTTTCTGCACGATTGTGCTTAAGGTGATCAGTTCGATTTGGGGCGATGGCACAGCTTTTGATCTTCACTTAAGTGGCTGGACGATCGCCAAGGGGCTTCTATGGATTGTGGCACTTACCTTGCTCTCGGTCTGGGTAACAAACCGCAAACAGGTCAGGCAGAGTGCTAGTCTGCGCCTTAACTCGGGTGCTGAAGAAGAAGTTGGGAAACCCAGCAAATGGGCAACGGGCTTCCTCGTTTTTGGCCTTCTCGTGGTAGCAGGTGGAATCGCGATGAGCTATTCAGCAGCAGCCCAAGGAGCATTTTTTTTAGTGGGCTTTGGGGTGTTAGTGGTGGGGTTGGCAGTTTTTCGGAAACGACTATCGCGGATCGGCTTTCTGGGGGAATTTTCATCGGAGGGCGTGGCAAAGGTAAACTTAGCCCGTCGGGCTTCACGGAGTTTGACGGTGGTGGGAGTGCTGGCAGCCGGTGTTTTTTTGGTCCTTTCGGTGGCTTCTTTTCGGAAGAATGGAGGAGAAAATTGGGAGGATAAAGCGAGTGGGGCGGGTGGCTTTGCATGGTGGGTAGAGACCACTTCATCTGTAAATCGGCCTGCTGATGCAAAAGGAGAGGTTGATTGGTTTGGATTGAAGAACCTCGTGCCTTTCCGAATTGGTGAGGGCGATGATGTCGATTGTTTTAATCTCACTGCCTCCAGCCAACCTCGCCTACTGGGGGTGGACCCCGTTCTTCTTGAAGGTCGGTTCAAGACAAGCGATCAGTGGTCAATCTTAGAAGGTGATGGAGTTCCGGCAATTGTTGACGAAACGACGATGATGTGGGTTTTGAAGAAGAAGGTCGGAGATGAACTGATTTATCAGGACGAGTGGGGGAAAAATTTCTCTGTGACGATTGCGGGAGTGGTGAAGGATTCGATTTTTCAGGGAAGTTTGATTTTGAGTGAGAAGAAGCTTCTGGAGAAGTATCCCTCGCTTGGCGGCTACCAACTCTTCCTTTCTCCTGACGAAAAAGCGCGGAAGATCTTGCAAGAAGAGACGGCTGATCTGGGAGGGAAAGTGACGGCAACAAAGGATAGGATCGCGGCTTTTCACGAGGTTGAGAATACCTACATCGCAATTTTCAATGTACTTGGAGGTTTGGGCATCATTCTTGGTAGTGTGGGGGTTGGGATTGTTACTGCTCGTAATTTGGTCGAGCGGAAGGCAGAATTTGAAACCCTGAGGATGTTGGGTATCTCCAAAATAAGACGGTCTAAGATCGTGAAAAATGAGGTTAAGTCGATGGTTGCATGGGGGCTTGGGATTGGTTTGGTCTCGGCCTTGATTGCGGTGATTCCGGTCTTGGGTGGAACGGTTGGGATGATGGACTTGCTGTGGATGGCAGGGTTAGTATTGGCAATGGCCTTCATCGCGAATTTTGTAGGAACTCGAGCCCCTCGTCGTCTTTAAATTTATGGTTTTAGGAGCCATTGGTGAAAGTCCACTTGCCATTTTCTTATTGGTTTCGGTGGGGCTACTCGTCGCGATATTACTCGCCATCCCAACGACGGGCTGGGTGAGCCAGAAGATGGCGAATGTGCTTTCGTTCTTTTCGCTGGAGAAATTTCGAAAGCCTCCCCCGCTTTTAAGCAAAGGAGATGCTTTGGCGATGCAGGGGAGAGTGGGAGATGCTTTCTATGTCTTTCGGCAGTATTTGAAAGATCACCCACGAAATCTCGAAATTTATAGCCGTCTCATTGATCTTGCCTTTGGGCCGATGCAAGATGCGGAGCTTGGAGATGCCATTATCGCCTTCGGGGTGAAGCGATTGGATCGCCGTGGTCGACGTGTCATTAAGCGCCGAAAAAACGCAATCCTATTTGGCGAACTTTACCCGCTGAAACATCTCGGGTGGCGCGAAAAAGCAGAATATGTGCACCCGAAAGTTGAAATTCCCGAGGAGCTGAAAGGGCAGTTTGCGCCGCCTCGCTAAAGTCCCCGGACCTTCTTACTTCTTAACGGCCTGGCGGCTCGCGAGGCTTTCTGAAGTAAATCGGTGCGGGTCTCGGCAGTTTTGGATGGCATCTTGCTGGGTGATGTAGTTGTGGGCTACGAGCGTTTCGAGGCAATCATCAATGGTGTGACAACCTTCTTGTCGGGCAATTTCCATGAGGCCGACTACTTGTTCGATCTTTCGTTTGCGGAGACTGGATTGAATCCCTGAGTTGACGCGAAGAGCCTCGGTGGCAAGGACGCGTCCATCGGTATCGGCTCTTGGGAGAAGCCTTTGGCAAATGATTGCTTCGAGAACATTGGAAAGCTGCGAGGCGATCTGCACTTGTTGGTCGGAGGGGAAAAGATCCATGATGCGCTCGACCGACTTTGGGGCATCGATTGTATGAAGGGTGCTGATGACGAGGTGCCCGGTTTCGGCTGCGGTCATCGCGATCTGCATCGACTCGCGATCGCGGAGTTCACCGACCACAATAACGTCAGGATCCTGGCGCATACACTGGCGGAGTCCGAGTGAGAATGATTTAGTGTCTCGTCCGATCTCCCGTTGTTTAATGAGCGAGGAATTGTGCTGAAAAGAAAATTCGATAGGGTCTTCCAAAGTGATGATGGTGCCGGAACGAATCTCGGAGATCCTTCGCACTAATGATGCAAGAGTCGTTGTTTTTCCCGAGCCGGTTACTCCGGTGATGAGAACGAGGCCCCGCTGAAGGTGGCAAATTTCCTCCAAAATCGGATAGTGCCCTAAGGTTGAGAGCTCTGGAATTTCTGCTGGGATGTAGCGATAGACTGCTTCGATGTTTTGACGGCAGAAATGCACGTTCCCGCGAAAACGCCCAACGCCGCTGACCTCGATAGCGTAGTCGAGCTCCCAATCGTCCTCTAACTTTGAACGCTGGGTTTCGTTCATCGTCCCGAGGATTAATTCGCGAACCTGACCGGCGTCGAAAGACATTTCTTCAAGCGCCTGAAGGCTCCCATGGACTCTTGCGGCTGGAGGAGCGCCGACTGTGAGATGTAGGTCGGAGCCACCTTTGGTGACGGTCTGGGCAAGGTAGTCCCGTATTCCTTGGGGTGTGGTCATGATTTAAAAAAGTGTATTTAGGAAATGCCGCGAATTTGGCGGTCAAAGTCCCCGGGGTTCGGGGCGGCATCTCTTGCAATTTCCTCTGATATTAGGCCCTGATGATAGGTTTCTACGATGCTGGTGAGCATGTTTCTGGTTTGTCCGTCCTGTGGGCGTTGCAGGTGATCAATAATATCGTGATAGCGTCCGTCGCGGATCCACCCACGCACCGCCCCTTCGTTTTGAAGGTATTCCGAGACCAGTTTGAGTGATCCATCTGTGCCGGACAGGAGGTTCTGGTTGATCACTCCGATGAGCTGACGGGAAAGAAGCATTCGCGAAGTGGCCCCGTGGTTTTCGGGGAACAAGTTGCCGAGTCTTTCGATCGATTCGACGACTCCCGAGCTGTGGAGAGTGCTGATGACAAGGTGTCCGGTCTCGGAGGCGCGAAGGGCGAGTTGGGCGGTTTCTTCGTCACGGATCTCGCCGATCATAATCACGTCGGGGTTTTGACGAAGAGAGGCGCGAAGGGCGGTGGAGAATTTGGCGGTGTCTGAGTTCAATTCGCGCTGGGAAAAAAATGACTTCTTGTTTTGGAAGAGATATTCGATGGGATCTTCGAGGGTGATAATATGGCTCTGCCGACTTTCGTTAAGTTCTTCGAGAGCTGAAGCGAGGGTGGTGGATTTTCCTGACCCGGTGGTTCCGGTGACGAGGATGAGTCCGGAGCGACGGTGAATCCAGTGGCGGATCAGATCAGTGGGAAGGCCGAGAGAGTCGAGCGGCGGTATGATTGCTTTAATGGGGCGAATGGCGGCGGAAAGGTTTCCCATGGCACGGTAAAGATTGGCCCGGATATAACCCCCGTTCTTCATTTGGTAGCGCGAATCAATTTCATTGGCAGAGGCCGGGTCGATTTCACAGGCTTCCCAAAGACGGATGAGATCTTGCCGTGACATTGTCGAGTCATTCACTGGAACGACCTCGCCGTTGATTCGAACGCGGGTCCGTTGATCTTCACTCAGGAAGATATCGGTTGCTCCTTGGGAGAGCCATTCATTGATGGCTGATTCGAGTTCGTCGAGAGTCATTGGCAGAACATCCACTGGTCTGCATGAATGGGCAATGAGCAAAGGAAAATATTCCGGCGGAGCTACTCGGTAAAAATTCCGGTGGTGATCGGTGGGATCTTGCGATCCTCATAAACGATGCGAATCGAGGCTCCTGGAAATTTCTTGAAGAGGGCTTCAGGGTTGTCCGAAAGGCAGGCGATGGTTGCGAGGGGATCAGTCATTTTTGCTTCGGGCATGATAACCGAAGCGGCCCGGCGGGTGGTGAGCCCAAGTCCCGTTTGAAGTTCGATAAGGTGAGAGTAGGTTTTTCCGCCGGATGTAACATTTTGGAAGAGATCTCCTGAGGTAGAGACCGCGCAATTTCTGAGTGGAAGGCTTTTGTTGGGCGTGAGACGGAAGGTCCGGAGGCCGATATTCCAGCCCACTCTTTCTGGAGGTGGATCACCTATGCGTAAATCTCCGGCTGCGGCAACCAAGGTTTGGGTAAACCCTTTTTTGGCAAGGTGATCGTAGATAAGATCTGCAGCGAAGCCTTTGGCAATTCCTCCAAGGTCGAGTTGAAGTCCTTGGCGTTTCACGGTAACCGTCTGTTTTTTTTCATCGAAGGCCAGAAATTCGATCCCGCAACGGCTGCGGGCAGCAGCAATGTCTTCTTCGGATGGCACTTCCTTGGTTCTTCTGGTTTCACGCCAAAGATGGGTGAGTGGGCCTAGGGTGGGATCGAAGATTCCTTCGGATTCTTTGGTTAATTTTTTTCCGAGGATAAGAACGTCGAAAAGTTCCTTACTGACGGCAATTGGCATACCGGGTTTCGACTTGGTGAGGCGGTTCAGCTCAGAATCTGGATCGTAGTCGGTGGCGCGATTGCTAAAGTCTTCGGCAAGATCGAAACTTTTTTCCATGGCAAGATAACCTTCCCGAGGGTCTTCGGCATATGTGATAATCTTAAAGAGCGTCCCCATGAGTGGGCGCTCGCTTTCCAGGCGCACGATGGTGGGCTCATTTGATTGTGTCTCTTCAGCCGTTTTTTTGTCCTGACGGCATGACGATAGGACGAGAAGAGGGAGCAGGAGATAGCGCATCACAGTTCCTCGAGAAGCTCAACGAGGGAAGGATATTGGTATTCTGCTGCCGAGAAATCAATGCATTGTGTGATCCTGTTTGGGATAGCAGCAACGGGACACCCGACTGTGTGAGCGGACTTCATTCCGTTGAGGGAATCTTCGATGACGAGGCATTTTGATGCAGGTAATTTAAGGCGTTTGACGGCTTCTGCGTAAAGATCGGGAGCGGGTTTGATGCGAGGAGCATCCTCACGCGCGATGATGTGATCGAAGGACTTAAGGAGACCAAGTTTGTCGAGCCAGCCATCTACCCAGCTGTGGTTGGAGCTGGAAACGATGGCGACGGGCATCTTTCTTTCTTGGCAGAGGCTTACGGTTTCGCGGACACCGGGCATGGTGTCGAGCTTACTGATTTCCTTACGGATCCACTTGTTACGGGCAATGCCAATGGTTTCCCAGTCGAAGGTTTTTCCGGTGAGTTCCTCGAGCATATTCTCGGGCGACCAAGTGTTGAAGTCCGAGCCGATACACTTGACGTATTCCTCAAGCGGGAGGTCGTGACCGTTCTCGATGAAGGTCTCGCGCATCGATTCATAGATAGACCATTCAGTGTCGAGAATGACTCCGTCAAAGTCAAAGAGGATGGCATCGGCTTTCATGTGTGAGAAGTAGCGTGGATTGTGAAGGTGGCAATCGTTGTTTTGTCTTAAGGGAGATAATGCGGGGTTGAAATGTGGTAAGAAATCGAAAAGATTCCGTATGAACTTTTCGGTGGACGATGTGCAATGTCACATCATGGCAAAACCGAGAGTGGTTGAGGAGACGCCATTTGGCCCCGAGGTGCTCGTTTATAAGATCCTAGGGAAAATATTTGCGACCTTGGGGTTTAAGGACGAAGTAGGGCAAATGAATCTTAAATGTGATCCGGCGCGCGCTCTGCAGTTGCGAGATGAGCATGAAACGATCCTGCCAGGCTATCACATGAATAAGAAGCACTGGAATACATTAGTGCTAGATGGCTCCTTATCGAGCCATTTGGTGGGTGGGCTCATTGATCATTCTTATCAATTGGTGGTCAAAGGAATGCCCAAAAAAACGAGAGAGATTCTTTAAAAATGAAATTAGTGATTGGAGATATTCACGGCTGTTTGACGGCACTGGAGACGATGTTTGAGGTGGTCGCACCATCGAGCAAAGACTTGGTTGTCACTTTGGGCGACTATGTAGATCGGGGTCCTGATTCAAAAGGAGTGATCGATTATCTGCTAGAGAAGCAGCAGACACATCATTTGTTTCATTTGATGGGGAATCATGAAATTCAGATGATTCGAGCTTTAGAGACTAAGCAGGACCGCGAACGTTTTTTGAGCGGGCTTTGTGGAGGGCGCGATACTCTTGATTCCTACGGAGGTGGTTTCGAGGATGTTCCGAGCGAGCATTGGGAGTTTATTAAAAGCGCGGCTCTTTATCACGAGTTGGATGATTATATTTTGGTGCACGCTGGAGTAGAGGCAGGCTTGCCGGTCAATCAACAGGAGCGAGAGACCTATTACTACCAACGATTCTATAGTCAGCGGCCCCACCAGTCGGGAAAGACGGTAGTGTGTGGGCATACGATTCAGGGGGACGTGCCAACCAATCTTGGGCACGCAATTTGTCTGGATACCTGTGCCTATGGTGGCGGGTGGCTCAGTGCGTTGGATCTTGAGTCAGGAACAATCTGGCAAACTACCGAGAACGGACAATCGCGTCGGATGTTGCTGGGCGATCTTCCAATCGGGTAAGCGATTTTAAAGAAACGTCCGCTCAGGACGAGGCAAGACCTGCAAAGAGGCAGAGCCCGAGTTCTAAAAGGAATGCCTAGTCCTTAGAGAAGCTTCGACCTCAAACCTTCGGTTACAATCTTTGGATTAGCCTTACCTTTCGAGGCTTTCATGACTTGGCCAGTCAGGAAGTTAAGGAGCTTTTCGTTGCCGCCTTGAATTTCGGCTACTTTGTCAGGGTTGCTGCCGATGACTTCGTCGATGAGAGCATCAATGGCTCCAGTGTCGGCGGGCTCAAACCCCATTTCCTTGGCCAGAGCAGCAGGATCTTTTTCAGGGGTGTCCCAGAGAGCGGCAAAGAGCTCCTTGGCTTGGCTGTTGGAGACGGTGCCTGCCTCGATAAGGTTTAGGATGTCAGAGAGCTTGGCTGGGGTGACAGGTGAGGCTTGAATCTCAACTGACTTTTCGTTGAGAAGCCCAAGAAAATTATTGATGATCCAGTTCGCTACCTTCTTACCTGGAGTCTTGGCCAAGGCGATCGTGGTCTCAAAATAAGAGACAAGCTGAATATCTGAAGTGATAACGGAGGCGTCGTAGGGGGTCAGCCCAAGTTCTTTTTGGAAGCGCGCAGATTTTTCGTGAGGGAGTTCGGGGACCAGAGGGCGGACTTTCTCGATGTAGGCGGCTGTTTTAACCGGAAGGAGATCGGGGTCGGGGAAGTATCGATAGTCGTGAGCATCTTCCTTGGTTCGCATTTCTTGGGTTTCGCCGAGGTCCTCGTCCCACCGCCAGGTGGCTTGGACAAGCGATTCCCCATTGTCGAGTGCTTCGCACTGACGGGCAACCTCGTAATGAATGGCACGTCGCACGGCGGAGGTGGAGTTCATATTCTTGAGCTCGATCTTGGTGCCAAGGGGGTCGCTTTCATTTTTGCGAACCGAGATGTTTACATCACAACGCATTTGGCCCTTGTCCATGTCGGCATCCGAGATGCCTCCAGCGATGAGAATTTGTTGGAGCGACTTTAAGTAGGCGAAGGTTTCCTCGGCAGACTCGATATCGGGCTCGGTGACGATTTCCATCAGAGGGGTGCCGGCGCGATTAAAATCGATGAGAGTGGTTTTAGCGAGGTGGGTTGACTTGGCGACGTCTTCCTCAAGGTGGATGCGATTGAGTTCAACGACCTTGCCTGGCTTCTTAATCTTTTTCTGAGCATCCTTGGGGTAGTTATGATCGTAGAGTGGGACGCCGCCGCCGAGGCAGAGTGGCAGATCCATTTGGGTGATCTGGTAATCCTTGGGCATGTCCGGGTAGAAGTAGTTCTTGCGATCCCAAACCACTGTAGGCGGGGTGGAGCAGCCAAGAAGCATGCCGGAAAGAATAGTGCGCTCGATGGCAAACTCGTTTAGAACCGGGAGGGCGCCCGGCAGGCCAAGGCAGGTCGGGCATGTGTGAGTGTTCGGCTCGTCGGCAAAGGAGGTTTCGCATCCGCAGAACATTTTAGTGTTCGTTTTGATTTGGCAATGGACCTCAAGCCCGATGGTGACGATGTAGTCTGAAACTGGCACGGGCTTTGTTTAAACGGGAAATCGGGAAATCTGAAACCCTAAACCTGTCGATCCCGGATTTTGGCGGGAAATTCTAGGGTGTAATGCGAGTTTGGCCCTTATCACGCTTCCTAGTGATGTCGAAATTATGAGGGATACTCTTGGGCGAATCTGGTTCAAGGATTGGGGTAGCTAGATTAAAGGGCGAGGGGCTTGGTTGCCCTACTCCTAGATGTCTTAGCTGTTTTGATTCTCCGGAGGTGCTCTTTTGGGGAGTCGAAGGCTGAGCTCAAACGCCAAGACGAAAGAAAGTGGTGGGAGATTAGGTAACTCTTTCCTATGAAGAATTCTCTTTTCCTTGCTCTCCTCCCACTCGTTGGTCTTGGCGTTTATGCAGCCAAGGTAAAGCCAATGTCCGAGGCCGATTTGGTTCAGGCCAATTTACCCAAGATAGAAAAGCCGAAAAATAAGCACCAAATCCTCTGCTTCTCGAAGCCTTTTGGCTTCCGGCACAATTCGATTGAAATTGGCGAAACAATGCTTCGGGTAATGGGTGAAGAAACGGGGCTTTTTGAAGTGACTTTTTCAAGTGATCTTTCGAACTTCACGCCGGAAAAAATCAAGAAGTTTGATGCGATTTGTTTTAACAATAATACCCACATCCAGAAGGGGATGACGGACGAGAAACTGCGAAAGTCTCTGATTTCTTATGTTAAAAACGGCGGAGGGGTTTTTGCGATTCATTCGGCTACTGATGGAGGGTGGCCTGAGTATATCGATATGATTGGGGGTAACTTCCGAGGTCATCCCTGGGGCGCAGGTGGAACGTGGGACATTTCCAACGAAGACCCGAATCATCCCATCGTGAAGGATGTTCATGGCGGTAAAGGATTTAAGCTTAAGGATGAGCTCTACGTGTATAACGACTTTGACCGTGACGAACAGCGCGTCTTGATGGCATTAGATATGAAGAGTGAAGTCAATGGCACGAGGAAGGGGCCCCGAGAGGATAATGATTACGCACTCGCATGGGTGAAAAAGTATGGCGAGGGGCGTGTCTTCGTGAGTGCTTTCGGTCACAACAAAGAAGTCTTCTATAATCCTGAAATCCTTAAAATGTGGGTGGAAGGCTTTCGCTATATTCTCGGGGATACTGACGTCGAAACAGAGTCAGTCCCCAAGCCGGCATCCAATCTGCCTAAGTAAGTTTTATTTCCAACGGTAGACATTGAGACCTTTAAGGTGGCGGACGTAGAGTTCGTCGCCGCAGACCGCGAGGTGAGCCCAGGTCGAGGGGGTTTCTAACTTCACTTCGGAGAGGAGGTCGAAGCTTTTGGGGTTGGCATCGATGTGGAGGAGGATGCCGCGCTGATCAAGGGCGAGAATGCGGTTGCCTTGGGTGACCATGGAACAGTATTCGCCAAATTTATCATCTGAGCTCCAGAGGGTTTTACCGCTCTTAGGATCGAGGCAGTGGAAGCGTTTGTCGCGACCGTGGAGGTAAATTTTTCCATCAATGACAACAGGCGAGGACATATAGCCTTCGCGCTTTGAATCGTTCCAGAGTTGAGTTGCCGCGAGGAACTTGTTTTTCTTGCCGATATCAAAGAGGAACGAACCCCCACCGTAGGTTGCGGTGAAGACTTTGTCGCCCACCGGGGTCGGTGGAAGGATGTTCATGCCACGGAAGGCCTTTACGGGTGTAGACCAAACCGATTTTCCATTTGAGGGAAGAATCCCGCCGAGGGTGCTTCGGGTTTGCACAAGGATTTGATCAACTCCCTGAATGGTGGCGCGGAAGGGTGAGGAAAAAGCACTACCGAACATGGCACGCTCGTCAGCAAGGGATTGCCAGACGGTTTTGCCATCGCTCTTTTTGATTTTGCGCATGGCGGTGCCAACTTGCACGTAGATGTGGTCATCATCGAGTAGGGGCGAGGAAACGAATCCGAATGATGGGAGTGGAGTCTTTTCCTCGGATGGGTAGTCGCGGCGCCACTTTTCTTTTCCGGTATCGACGTCAATCGCGACGAGAACATCACGCATTCCTCCGACGAAGAGAGTTTTGCCGTCGGTGGCAGGGGTAGAGCGGACCCATGAGCCATTTTTCGCGGCGTAAAATGGAACTCGCATCGAGCCTGCCCAATCATTGTCCCAGATTTGCTTCCCGGTTTTTCGATCAAAAGCCCGAACTATCTCGGATTTTTTGTTTTTTGTCTCAACGGTAAAAACTTTGGAACCAGCGACGATGGGGCTGGAGTAGCCTTCGGCAAGGTCAACGGACCAAATAAGTTTTAGGTTCCCGTTTGAGAGTGATTTGGGCCAAGGAGCGGCTGTTTTGGAGGTTTTTCCGTCTCGGGTCGGGCCACGCCACTGGGTCCAGTCTGCGGCAGAAAGAAAGGACATTCCTAGGATGAGTGCGATAAAGACGGTTCTAGTCATTTCTAACAGTTCGTCTCGATTTTCTGATACGCAAGTTCAGGAATGGGTGAAATTTCACGAGGTTTTGGACCGTTTTGAATCGCACCATGAAAATACTCGCATACATAATGGCGTTCTCGGTCCTCGTTGTCGCTTCTCAAGCAGAAGAGGGATGGGTTTCGATTTTTGACGGAGAGACTCTCAAAGGCTGGACCAATTCAAAAGGTGGAGAGGTCAAGGAGGGAGGCTGGATCGCAAAAGATGGGGTATTGTTTAGAAAAGCGGAGGGAGGAGATCTCTACACTGCGAAGGAATATGCCGATTTTGAATTTCGCTGGGAGTGGAAGATTTCTTCCAAGGGAAATAGCGGGGTGAAGTATCGTGTTACGAACTATGGTTCGACAAATTTGGGGCCGGAATATCAGGTGCTTGATGATGCTCATCCAGATGGGGCAAAGAGTAAGAAGCGGCAAGCGTCATCGCTCTATGATTTTTTGGCCCCGAATGACAAAAAGAAGCTGAATCCGGTGGGTGAGTGGAATTCCTCACGGGTAGTCGCTAAGGGGAAGCATCTTAAGCACTATCTCAATGGCGAGCTTGTCGTTGAGATCGTTGTGGGTAGCGACCGCTGGAAAGAGGCTCACAAGCAATCAAAGTTTAAGAGCAAGGATAATTTCGCACACAATCAAAGTGGTCGGATCTTTTTGCAAGACCACAACGATAAGGTTTGGTATCGCAAGCTCGAGATAAAGACGATCAAGTAGCGGTCGCTTAAGAATTTTTTCACAAGAGCGCTTTCCGGATCGAAAGACACCGTTATTCTCTATGCAAGGGTTCTTTTACTTCGCAATGATGACTCTGAAATAAGCTTCCGTCGGGGTTCCGGTCTCATTGAGATCAAAGTCTCCTGAGTTGGTGATAGCCATTGGAGCATTGGCTGCCGAGAAATCGAATCCAAGATCGTTCCAGGTGATGAGGTTGGTGCTGAATTCGATCCGGTAAGTCTTGCCGGGCACGCTGGTCCAAGATGTGTTGAGGGTTTTACCATCAAAGATGTAGTTGGCAATGCGGAGATTTGAATTCGCATCGTTGGCGGCGGACTGAAAGAATTGGCTGTGTTGGCACGAATAAAGCCAACTCATGAAGCGTCTTCTACCTCTTCTCCTCGCTGTCGCAGCTCTGGGTTCTCTTTTCCTCGCCAATGGGCAGGAGAAGAAGGCCTCTTCACCGGAACCCACTCGGCCGCTCAAGGCTCTCTTGATTGCTGGTGGGTGCTGCCATGATTATGTGAAGCAGCATGAGGTTCTTTATAAAGGAATCCAAGAGCGTGCCAACGTTCGTGTAGATGTGATGTGGACGCGCGACCGGAGTACGAATCCGCCACTGCCACTTTACGATGATCCTGATTGGGCGAAAGGTTATGACATCATCATTCATGATGAATGCGCTGCCAGTAATAAGGATCTCAAGGTAATGGAGAACATCCTTGAAGTGCACAAAACTATTCCTGCGGTGCATCTCCACTGCGCGATGCATTCCTTCCGCAATGGCACAAACAAGTGGGCTAAGCATCTTGGTCTGCACTCCACCGGGCACGGTCCGCAGAAACCTCTCGAAATCACTTATACGAATCCCGATCATCCTATCACTAAGACGCTGGAGAATTGGGTCACTAAAAATGAGGAGCTTTATAACAACCGCGAGATTTTTGATGCTGAGCCGCTTGCTCTCGCGACTCAGAAAGTAGGTGACCGTGAAAATTCAGCGGTTGTGGCATGGACCAATACCAAACAGGGTGCGCCGAGTTTCTCAACCACCGTTGGGCACAATACTTACACGGTTGAAGATCCTCGTTACCTTGATTTGGTCACTCGCGGATTACTCTGGGCTGCCGGGAAGTTGAACGATGATTATCTTAAACCCTATACGGGATCCAACCTCATCACCGAGATGGGAGCAAAGGAAGAGAAAGTGGAATCGCTTTTTGGTAAGCCTTCCCAAGATGCGGTGAAGGTAAAATTGACCGCTTCGTCGGTTCAGGTTAGCGATAGTCACTATCCTTGGAGGGCTATTGATGGCAATGTAGCAACCCGCTGGACCGCCAATGGGGCTGCTCATCCTGCTTGGCTGCAGCTCGAATTTGAAAAGCCCGCCACGGTAACCTCAGCCGAGATCCTCTGGGAGCAACGGACTGAATGGTATCACTATAAAATCGAAACCTCGCGCGATGGGAAAAATTGGGAGATCGCTTATGATGGTTCAAAGAACCAGCGGAAGTCGGATACTAAGGACAGCTTCAATGCTCAAAATATTAAATTCCTCCGTGTGACGACTCTCGGTCAGGAGACCGGTAAGTGGCCCGCGCTCTGGGAAATTCGCCTGAAAGGACCGAAGGGGAAACTTAAGCTCTTCCCCATTCTGGATAAAAAGGAGATCAATCAGACCAAAGGCGCGTCCGGCAAGGGCTTTGAGAAGTCCGGTAACATTAAACCCCAAATTACGAAGCTAAGTCCTGAAGAGGAAGCGGCGATCTTGAAGGATTGTGAGGTTCCCGAAGGATTCGAAAAGACCCTTTTCGCCTCTTGGCATTCGGCGAACTATCCCGTTTATGTGGCGGCCTCGCCTGGAGGTGATCTTTATGTTTCGTCCGATGGGAATGGCTCGCTGGGGCGTCAGCCTAATCGCGGCCGTGTTTTGCGACTTCGTGATACTGACAAGGATGGCCGTGCTGATGAAGTGACAGAGTTTATTCGCGATATCGATTCGCCGCGCGGATTAATTTGGGATCACGATCGACTTTACCTTCTGCACCCGCCGCATATCTCGGTCTTCTTTGATCGTGATCATGATGGAGTGGCTGAGGAATCGAAGCGGCTCATTTCCGACATCGCTTTCGGGTTCAAAGACCGCCCTGCCGATCATACCACGAATGATATTACAATAGGTATCGACGGGTGGATCTATATTGCGGGTGGTGACTTTGGCTTCATGAAGGCGACCGGAACCGATGGTAGGACATTGCAACATCGTGGCGGTGGTGTCATCCGGTTCCGGCCCGACGGCTCCAATCTTGAGTTATTCTCCACAGGGACTCGCAACATTTTAGCCACGCCGATTTCACCCACTCTCGACATGTTTGCCCGCGATAACACCAACGATGGTGGCGGCTGGGATGTGCGCTTTCATCACTTTACCCCGCTTTCTGATCACGGTTACCCACGACTCTATAAGAACTTCGAAAAGGAGCATATTCACCCCCTCGCCGACTACGGTGGTGGTTCTGGGTGTGGGGGTGTCTATATTCACGAGCCGGGTTTTCCTGATGAATGGAACAAAGCTCCCTTCACTTGCGATTGGGGTCGAGCGGGGCTCTTTCGTCACACCGTTGAGCCGCTAGGTGCGACCTTTAAAGAAGCCGCGGCCCCGCAAAAATTTATTAAAGTGAGCCGTCCCACCGACGCTGACGTCGATGGGATGTCTGCGGTCTATCAAGCAGCGTGGAAAGGCCCCGCGACCTTCAATTGGGCTGGCCCAGATCAAGGATACATCGTCCGCGTGACTCCTAAGGGTTACACCCCGGAGCCCCTTCCGGAATTTGAGAAGATGAGCGATGAGGCCTTGGTGAAAGCTCTCGACTCGCCATCGCATATTCGGACTTTGGCGGCGCAGCGGACCCTTTTGGGGCGGGCGGACAGTATCGAACTGACTGAGTCTTTGGGAAAACTAAGTTGTAATACCGATAAAGCACTTTCCGCTCGGATTGCCGCTATCTTTACAATGTCGTTGAGATCACCCGAGTCGGGAGCGCTGATGGCATTGGTTGCTGGACGAACTCTTCCAGAAATTCAGCCGTTTTTAATTCGGGCTTATGGAGAGGTGACTCATCCGATTAGCGTTGATGGTGCCTTGGACGTTTTTACGAAAATTCCTGAAGGAAGTAATCCACGAGAAATCGTTGAGACAATCTTTGCGCTTTCTAAGCTCAATGAGAAACAGGTGTCTCCCAAAGCGGCTGTCTTTATCTCAAAGTATCTGTCCTCTACGGATCCCGCCATCCGCCATACGGCCTATCGTGCTTTGGCTAAAATGTCGGCGCACGAAGCGGCCTTTTCCAAGGTCAACTCCGATGACACCGAAACTCGCAAAGCGGCTGCATGGGCACTGATGCGGATGCACAAGAAGGAGGTTGTGGATGGTTTGCTAGTGCGTTTGAAGTCTGAGAATATTCCTGAAAAGCGCCGCCCGCTTCTTTCTACCCTCGCTCGGCTTTATCACAAAGAAGCCGAGTGGAAGGGCGATTCATGGGGCACTCGTCCCGATACACGCGGGCCTTATTACGAGCTAGCGACTTGGGAAGAGTCGGGCCGGATCTTAGAAAATCTCAAAGTAATCCTGAAAGATGCTCCCGCCGAGGAAGCGGCCTTTATTATCACCAAACTAAACAAGAATCGTATTCCAGCGAATGACGCTTTGGACCGCATTATCGATCTTGCGCTTAAGGACGATAAGTTAATCCCGGTAGCGATTAATCAAATCGCTGCCAGTGGAGCAGTATCGGCCAAGGCTATTCCTTTGGTTGTGAAGGGTGCCAGTGATCCTAAAACCCCAGCCGATGCTCTTGCTGGTGCGGTAAAGATTCTCGTGAACTCCGATGATAAATCATCTCTTCCCGCGGTTCTCAAAGCTTTGGCACAATTGGACAAAACTAAGGGTGCGGGTAAGCAGCAAACGGCTGCCAAAGGCCATTTTTTCAAAGCTGCCAAGTTGGAGAACCACCACCTTGCACTTGAGAAGATGGCGGCGGAAATGCTCGGTAGTCCTGCAGGGAAATATGCGGCTATGGCGGTGGTGACTTTGGCTTCCCGCAAGGGCGGATCTCCCGAGTCACGTGAAATGTCGCTCAAGGCGATCGATAAAGGATGGTCTGACCCTAAGCAGAAGATTGCCTTCATCAATGCGGCACGCGATTTGCGAAATCCTGTGATCAATAATCGGATCCGCATTGCTTTCAGTGATCCTGATCAAGCGGTGGCGAAAGCCGCAAAAGATGCCGCAGGTCGACTTAAAATTCAGGCTCCTGGAGCGGATAAAACTCCAAAGATTGCCACCCTAAAACCAGAGGAAGCCTTGAAAAAGGTGACGGCTCACAAAGGGGAAGTGGCCCTAGGCCAGGCCATTTTTGCCCGAGCAACCTGCAATGCTTGTCACACCGTATCGCAGGGTGAGAAGCAAAAAGGACCTTATCTGGGCAATATCGCCGAGACTTATCGGCGCAATGAACTCGTCGAAGCAATCCTCGTTCCGAATAAGACGATTGCACAGGGATTTGCGACCAATGTTTTCAGCTTGAAGGATGGCAAGTCTTTCGTGGGATTTGTCACCGACGAAGCGGGAGCTAGCGTAAGTATCCGCGACATCAGCAGTGCTGAGCACACTTTCAAGAAGAGCGCAATTAAGGAGCGCTCTACTTTGCCAACCTCTCTGATGCCTCCGGGATTACTTTCTGGATTTACAGTGCATGAAGCCGCCAGCTTGTTAGATTATCTCGAATCGCTGGTGAAGAAGTAGATTGTGACGAGCTTAGAGTGGTCACAGGAATGCCGGGCTCACTCTGATTGATGCCTCACAAGTGAGGCGAGTGGAAGAATTCCGTCATGGGGCCACAGGGCCGGTGGGAATTGAGCTTCTCCTAGAGGGAAGATTCTAGGGGAAGGAAGGTTGGATCGCTCTTCATAGGGATGAAGAGCGATGCCAGAGAGGTGACGGAACTTCGAAAAATTATCCGGCATGGGGCGAAGGAATATTGTCCGGTTACCGGGAGAAAGGGCGAGGCGTGGATTATTCTCAACGATAATGGTCCAGGCGGTAGAGCGGGGGCTGTGCCAGAGGGCGTGGGATTTGGAATCTTGCGCCATAAGGTAGCGGGTTTCTTCGCGGAGGTTGGTGATGGCACCCGCTTCGGAAAGGGAGAGTGGACCGCGGGGATCTTGTTCTTCGAAATTGGTCATGGCTTCGGCAAGAAGTGGTCCGAAGGCAAAGGGATCTTTGAGGTAGATGGTTTGGAGGGAGAGGCAGCCGGATTGGTTGAAGAGGCCGATGTCGCGTGCGGCGAGTTGGGCAGCTTTGGGAGTGGGCTCATCAATTATGGCAATGCCGATGCGATGACCGTGTCCGACAAAGGGAATTTCTAGTGGGCAAAGGCTTTGGAATTGGCGGATCGTATTATCGGAGCCGAAAACGACCATGGCATCGGCCTTCGGAATCCAGTGCGCGGGCAGTTCTCGGGAGACTTCGACGAAAGGGCGAAGTGGAATTGGGACTTCGAAATCTAGGAGGGTTTGTGAGGGGAGTTTGAGGAGGTTTTGAGCACCGAGGAGAACTCCATTTAGAAGAGTTTGAAAAGCGGCGTGTGGAGTGTTGCCGCTGATAATGTGAACGATATTTTTTGGAAGCCGGGCCGTGGTGCCGGAGGCTTCACATAAGAAGGTCTCCTCGAGAAGGTTGCGCGTAAGATTCCCGGTGAAAGGCTCAAGTTGCTCGCGGGAAGCTAGAATGAGGTCGATACGTTTGCTGAGAGTCATAACGATAGGGCTTGGTCGATAGTTCGGGAGCAACCTCGCGGTAGCGCTCCAGGATCGCGGCCAATGAGAGTGAAAGAATGGTCTTCGTTGCGCACCGCAAAATCTTGAGTCCGGATCCCGCAAACGCTGTGGAGGTTGGCGAGGTCGTGGATGACGAGGTAGCCCGTTTCGCCGGGTGCGACTTCACGTTCAGTTTCAGGATCTAGGATGAGATGGCGGCACCAGCGGGGAAAACGATGCGGCCCATCAGGGCCGGTGGCGTAGGCCTGGCTGGAGAGCTCGGTCATGCCGTATTCGTTATGAAGATGGTTGAGCGGAAGCTTGAAAAATTCGGAGAGCTGAGAGTAGAAATCTGGCTTGGAAAGCGTAATAGAAGTGCCTTTGTAGCCTCCGGTTTCGAGGAGGTGGGAACCAGAGGGAAGAGGAATTGAGCCATGGATCTCCATGAGGTGACGAAAGGCGAGGGCGGTGCCCATAAGGATGAGAGGCTGTCCGGAAGCCAATTGAAGGAAAAGTTGACCAAGACGAAATTTGGAATTCTTCAGGAGAAAGCGGGAGTCGTTGCCATTATTGAGGTGGCGAAACATGTGGCTGAGAGATGATTGGGGAGATTCGAGATTGGAAGGAGCAAGGAAAAAGGTAGGGAGTTTTGGAAGTGGCCAGCCATAGGAAATGGCTTTTTCGTAAAGATGGGTTGATGGAAAATGATGCGAGCCCTTCGTTTCGGTGGTCGTGCCAGAGGTGAGAAAAGTCGTAAGGGTTTCTTGGCCGCAAGTCAGCGGCAAATCGGGAAGTTTGAAGGCGGCGGTGGGGACTGCGGGGATTTCTTCCCAGCGGGCGACAGTTTCGGGCGTTTTGTCTACGGATCGCGCGAAGGCTGCGTAAGGGTGGTTGCGGTCGAATTGGTATCTAAAAATATCGAGCGCGAGCGCAGAGAATTCCTCGTCACTGGGGCTCGAGATCAGCTTTTTGACTCGGTGAATCAAGTTAGAATCGTCCGAGTCTTGTGGTGTGAGGTCTTCGATTTCAGTCATTTCGCTTCGGGTGGTGACTTGACAAGTTGGTCAAAGATCGCGATGAAGGGGATAGTCGCGGTGCAATGATGCACTATCCTCAACTCTTATTATTTTAAAAGCCATGTTTTCCCTGAAACACTACCTCATGCTTCTTCTTTGCAGCTTGCTCTGTTTCAGCTGTTCGATGCTAAGGCCTTCGCCATCATCTCCTACTCTTGAAAATTTGCCAGTTGCCCAAGCGGTGGACCCTCTGTTCCCAAATACAACTGGGCAATTTGGGACTGAGGCTCAGCTTAAAGAAGCGCGCGACAGGGCTAATGCTGAGGCCAAGGCGCGTCGCGAAAGACTACAAAATGAGCAGTTAGCTAATGGAATCAATCCCGACTCTGGAACAACTGATGTGATTCAGCCGATCCCGCGCGAGCCAATCAAGCGAGTTAGCAAATATCGCACAGCTCGTGCGATCGTTACCAAACCTGGATATGTTTTTAACCCATGGACTAACAAGGCTGTTGATGTGCGTGGAATCCCAAGCGGAACGCTCATTCGCGACCCGAACGATGGGGATCCCGATCATAAGTTTCGAGTCCCCTAAAGTGGGCATCTGAGTTTCCCGACGCCGGATTTTCCAAAGGAAATCCGGCTCTTTTTTTCCAATTTCATGTCATTTCCCCGAATTGCGATTCTTGGTCCAGGCCTTCTTGGGGGCTCGGTAGGGCTGGCTGCGAATGGTGCAGGATACGAGGTGATTTTATGGGGAAGAAATCCTGAGCGAGTCGAGATCACCCGTAAGATTGGATTGGAAGCAACTACTGATTTGCAGGTTGCGGTGAAGGAAGCGGATCTTATTATTTTGTCAGTTCCTGTGGGAGTAATGGGGTTCCTGTTAGAGTCGATAAGCGGGAATTTAAAACCAGGGGCAATCGTGACTGATGTGGGCAGCGTAAAGGCGCTTCCCCACCAGGTGGCAAATGAACATGCGATCCCATTTATCGGGAGCCATCCGATGGCTGGATCGGAGCAGACCGGAATTGAAGCGGCGCGCGCTGATCTTTTTAAAGGCGCTGCTTGTGCTTTGACGAATGATCAAGAGAGGCCGAACGAGGAGTTGCAAGCGGTTGCAAGGTTTTGGGAAAAGTTGGGATGCGTAATTTCAGTCATGGATTCGAAAGACCATGATCGAGCGGTTGCGCGGATCAGTCATCTTCCTCATGCCATGGCCGTGGTAACAGCTGCCGCTGGCTTGCGATTTCCTGGCGACGAATTTTTAGCGGCCGGAGGGTTCCGGGATACCACGCGGGTGGCGTCAGGAGATCCTGAGATGTGGGCGGAAATTATGGTCGAGAATCGGGTCGCGGTGACAGTTGCGTTGCAGGATGCGCAAGAGGAAATGAGAGAGATGCTTGATCACCTCGCCAAATCGGACAAGAAAGGGCTGCAAAGTTATCTTGCGGAAGTCAAAGCCCGTAAAGAGAATCCATCCGAGAATTTATGAGTGAGACCATCCAAGTTAGTCCGCTAAAATCGATCACTGGCGAGCTCGCGGTTCCTGGGGATAAAAGTATTTCTCACCGTGCTGCTATTCTTGCCGGCCTGTCCAATGGGTCCTGCTTTGTGGAAAATTTCCTCTCGAGCGAGGATTGTGTGAATACCCTGCGCGGAATGGCGCAACTCGGGGTTCGCTTTGAGGTGAAAAAAGGGACTGACGATTTGCCGGTTGATCTTGTTATCCACGGATGTGGTGGGGAATTACAGGCTCCCGCCGGAGAACTTGATTGTGGCAATTCTGGAACGGGAATGCGCCTCTTGTCGGGTGTGCTGGCCGCGCAGAAATTTGACAGCACTCTGATTGGTGATGAATCGCTTTCTGGCCGTCCGATGGACCGGATCATTACTCCGCTCGCTAAAATGGGAGCGCAGTTTGAAACGCATGGGGCAAAGCCTGGTTGCGCCCCACTTCAGATCACGGGCGGAGAGTTGAAGCCGATCACCTATGAAATGCCTATGGCGAGTGCTCAGGTGAAAAGCGCAATTTTGTTAGCAGGATTGTTCGCGTCAGGGACCACCACCGTGATTCAACCGGCGACGAACCGAGATCACACCGAGCGGCTTTTAAACTCCTTCGGGGTGAATGTGAAAACTGAGGGCAACACCATTTCCATCGATGGAGGACAGATAGTTGAGGCCTGCGACCTAGTCGTGCCAGGAGACATTTCGAGTGCAGCTTTCTGGATTGTAGCAGCTGCCTGTGCTCCTGGATCACAGTTGATTATTAATAACGTGGGGTTGAATCCAACCCGGACCGCATTGCTGGATGTTTTGATCCGAATGGGCGCAAAGATCGAGGTTCAGCTGGAGCATCAAGATGGTGGCGAACCGCTGGGGCGAATTGAAATCACGGGAGGTAAGCTCCAAGGCACCGAGATCTTGAAAGAGGAAGTGCCCAACCTAATTGACGAAGTTCCCATTCTAGCGGTGGCGGGCGCTTTAGCAGAAGGGGTGATGACAATTCGTAATGCGGCCGAGCTCCGGGTGAAAGAGACGGATCGTATCGAAACTACGATCAGGAATCTTCGCCTAATGGGTGGCGAGATTAAAGAATTTGAAGATGGGA